>Ga0315339_1000063_pt1 | contig 186669 bp, 160 predicted proteins | sample ASW17metaG_FD_204514 | JGI IMG/M metagenome (GOLD analysis project Ga0315339, IMG submission 204514) | Ammonia-oxidizing marine archaeal communities from Pacific Ocean, United States - ASW #17 | ecosystem: Environmental > Aquatic > Marine > Oceanic | place: USA: California | collected 2016-12-05
GGGCGGCGTTTTTGCGTCTTTCGAATAATTTCTCTTGCAGCGCTCGTCAGGCTCAGATGCGAATCTATGTCCCATTACGTGCGATAGAGTGTTGCCTGTAAGCTACACATAGATTAGGCTCATTAGTGAGATTCGAGGTATATGAATCCAGCGAGGGGCGAGTTCCGTACCTCGACTGGTTTAGAGGGCTGGACAGCACGCTACGCCGCGCGGTGCAGCGCCGACTTCGTGCCATTGAGGATAATGACCACTTTGGTAAGAGAAAGAATCTGCGTGGTGGTTTGCACGAACTAAAGTTTCGCCAGGTTGTTCGCATTTACTTCGCAGAAATTGACGGTCAAATCGTGCTGCTTTTGGGCGGTTCTGGTAAACGGCACCAAGACCGTGAAATCGCGAAGGCGCGCGCACGACTGAAAGATTTTGAGCAACGGACCAAGTGAGCAAAACCATGGCTGCTAGCAGAGCATTGAACGTCAAGAGTCAATTGTACGAGGATCTCAAGAATCCCGCGTACGCGTCTGCTTATATCAACGAAGCGTTTCTGGAAGGGGACGAGGCCGTGCTGAAGACGGCTTTGGCGGATGTCATCAGGGCAAAAGGTGTTGCAGCCGTTGCTCGAAAAGCTGGCATCAATCGCGTTACCGTATACAAAACTCTAAAGCCTGATACTGAGTCTTCGTTCACGACGATGCATGCTTTGCTCAAGGCCTGTAACGTCAGCTTGCAGGTACTTCCGACCAAGCCGCGAACTGTGAAACGGGCATAATCGACGGCACAGCTATTTGAGACGCACCCGACGGGCGACTGTCGGAACAGAGCAAATCCTACCCCCCTACCAAATACCGAAAAGGCCAGTTCATTCGAACTGGCCTTTTTCGTATCTGGCGGCGTGAGCAGGATTGCCGCCGAAGGGTTTAGCGCTTGTTCGCGTTGATGACTAAAGATCAATCCGCACCGATCGATTACGTAGTGATTGTCGTACGAGGGCGGATTGGGTTCAAATCCTACCCCCGCTACCAAACAAAAATTGGCCCCTTTTTAGGGGCCAATTTTCGTTTGGAAGGGACAGAATTTGCTGCTATGGCGCGGTTTGGTGGCGAAGGTGGGTTCCCCGAGACAAAACTGCCTTACCTGATGGCAGGGGTACCCCAGTTCTTCAGAGTTCAATTCGACCTGGTGCTTCGGCTTATTTCGACACTCGGTTCATATCACGCCACCCGTATGAACCGATCGGAACGACATTTCAATAAAAAGGGGGCCTGTACCAGAATCTGCGCGTTGGTCCAGGTTGCAAAATCGCTGCAAAAATCGCACTAAAGCCTCAAAAATTTGCTGAGAATTTTACTGTACTAGGGTAGAATTCGTTCGATTTCGCCCGGGCCCGATCGGCTAATTAGAAATGTCGATCTCGCCCGGGCATTTTATGTTCAGGCTTTCCTGATTTCAGAAAAAGAAAGGAGAAATCCTCTGGAATCAATTTGCAGCGATGCAAGAGCGGCCGGATAAACGTCAATCTAAGTAAGCAATCTCAATCTAAGGAAGCAATCGATGTCAATTGCAACTGCAAGTGATACCCACAATCCAGCTACTCTTTTGGACACGTTCCTTGGTCCAACGCCATTGTGGTACAAGAAGGCGGTAATTGCCGCACTGGTTTTGAATGTTCCAGCGTTCTTTTTCCTGGGACCACTAGTTACTTCATGGATCATTCTGTTTCAGTTTATTTTTACACTGGCAATGGCATTGAAATGCTTCCCGCTGCAGCCAGGGGGCTTGCTTGCTATACAAGTTCTAGCGCTGGGGCTAACGGATACCCACCACGTTTATGAAGAAGTGCTACACGGGCTGCCGGTGATTCTCCTGGTTGTCTTCATGGTGGCCGCTGTGCATTTTCTCAGGGAGATGCTCTTCAAGTTTATCAACAAGGTGCTATTGGGAATTAGGTCCCGAGTCATAATGAACCTTGCGACGGTGGTAGTTGTTGCCGTACTTTCAGCCTTTCTTGATGCCTTGACCATTCTGGCAATTCTTATTGCGCTCGCTACGACCTTCTACCTTGTGTATGAAAGAGTGATCACCAAGGTCGGGCAAGAGCCTGGATTGCCTTTCGATGACAGCCATATTGAAGAATCACATTTGCAGGATTTGGAAGATTTTCGCGGGTATCTCCGTGGCTTGTTGATGCATGGTGCAGTCGCTACCGCGATCGGTGGAGTAACTACCCTGGTGGGTGAGCCCGAGAATATCGTTATCGGTAGCCATACCGGCTGGGATTTCGTGACATTCTTCCTGATCAATGCTCCCGCCACGATGCCAACCCTGGTGTCTGGTCTGATCATGTGCGTTTTGCTGGAGTGGATTCGACCCTTCGGTAAGTTTTTTGGCTATGGCGCTGAACTACCGGAAAACGTACGTGAAGTGCTCGCTGAAGAAGGTCGCCGTATTCAAGAATCAGAAACTGACAGGGATCGCCTGGTAATCAAGATTCAAATCTGTGTATTCGTAATAATGGTCTTAGCATTGTCACTGCACCTGGCTGAGGTCGGCTTGATTGGCCTCGGTATAATCATTCTCGCTTCATCCATGCTGGGTGAGACTGACGAGCATAGTCTTGGAAAGGCTTTTGTGGAAGGATTGCCCTTTGCATCACTTCTGGTCGTGTTCTTCGCCATTGTTGCAATGATTAACGATCAGGAGATGTTCACACCAGTTATGGAATGGGTATTGTCGCTGGATGGCAGGATGCAGGTGTTCATGGTGTTCGTGACCAACGGTGCCTTATCCGCTATTAGTGATAATGTATTCGTAGCAACTATCTACATGGACCAGATCACGCCACTATTGGAGGCAGGTGTTTTGTCACGCGAATTATATGAGGCGCAATCTGTTGCGGTGGTGATGGGTACTGGTATTCCTAGTATGTCTACCCCTAACGGGCAAGCAGCATTCCTGTTCCTGTTAATGTCAGGCATAGCACCGAAGGTCAGATTGGGGTATATCAAAATGGTATTCATGGCCCTGCCGTACTTCATAATCACATCAATTACGGCCGGCATCGTCATGTATAACTGGTTGTAGATACATTATCTCGTCCTTGGGCCTCATCCCTGGGTGAAAACGAATAAAACACCGAGTAGGTCAAATACCCGCTCGGTGTTTTTCGTTTGGTAGTTAGGATTCGAAAAGAGAGATTGAGAAATTCACCTACTGCTGGCGAGTAGAATTTCAAGCTACTCTCCTTAAGCCCTTGTAAGAAATTTTGATGCGACTAAATGCAAAAAGTTGCTACGGGAGTAGCAGCTTTAGAAGGCTTGTTACAAATGTTTTTGAATATTCATAACTTTATTTGTTTTTCTGGATCTGTTTTCCAGCGACTTAGGTAGCGTCGCCTGCATGCACTGTCAAGATGTCACTGTTGGCACCATGCAATAATTTATTAGCGGTGGCTCCAAGCATGCGCCTTTGTCCTGAGTGCCCGTGACTGCCGATCACAATAACTTCTGCTTCAATGTCTTTGCAGGTTCTGCGGATTTCTCCGGCTCTATCTCCTACCACAGTATGTATTTGATCTGCTGGAATCTTATCTGAAGTCTCAAATTCCTTTAGCTGTGCAGCGGCCTGCTCAACAGCATCGTCTTCCAAGGCTTGAAAGTTTTCGGTATAGACTTTCAAGACATAGCCTTCGGTCACCGGTTGAACAGCATGGATGAGATGTATTCTGGCGGGGTTATCGTTCGTAAGCCTTAGGGCAGCATCCAATACTAATCGGCTGGTCTCGGAGAAATCCACTGCCGCTAGAACTTTCTTGTACATGACTATTTCCTTGTAAAATTTTCGAGGTCTCTTAGCGTTCTTGTTGAACATCTGAGCAACCTAAGTTTTTCAGCATCATACAAGTTCTACCTTTGCACCTACCGCCCCCGACACTGGCCAAGGCTCGGACCTTTTTCAGCAGGACGGTTGCTAAACAACCGAAGTTTTTAGCATTGAGGCCGAAGCCTCAAGACCAATGCTACGCCGATTTGTGAAAGCAACAATTGTGTAAAGTACGTATGCGGTTATGGAGTGCTCGCGTAAGCTTCCCCGAATCTGACACAAGCTGAAGTTGGAGTTTTCTGGCAGGATAAGACAAGTTGGACAGGCACATCAGAATGTAATGCGATGAATTCGAGATTCCCTACTATTCACAATAGGCTATTTCGTGCCTGTCCTAGTCAGTATTGAACCGACTGATAATTTAGTTTTACCTTAGCCGTACGCGCTTGAAGGTTGTCGGAACAGCACAAATCCTACCCCCGCTACCAAACAAATAAGCGTCGCTCTTTATGGGCGGCGTTTTTGCGTCTTTCGAATAATTTCTCTTGCAGCGCTCGTCAGGCTCAGATGCGAATCTATGTCCCATTACGTGCGATAGAGTGTTGCCTGTAAGCTACACATAGATTAGGCTCATTAGTGAGATTCGAGGTATATGAATCCAGCGAGGGGCGAGTTCCGTACCTCGACTGGTTTAGAGGGCTGGACAGCACGCTACGCCGCGCGGTGCAGCGCCGACTTCGTGCCATTGAGGATAATGACCACTTTGGTAAGAGAAAGAATCTGCGTGGTGGTTTGCACGAACTAAAGTTTCGCCAGGTTGTTCGCATTTACTTCGCAGAAATTGACGGTCAAATCGTGCTGCTTTTGGGCGGTTCTGGTAAACGGCACCAAGACCGTGAAATCGCGAAGGCGCGCGCACGACTGAAAGATTTTGAGCAACGGACCAAGTGAGCAAAACCATGGCTGCTAGCAGAGCATTGAACGTCAAGAGTCAATTGTACGAGGATCTCAAGAATCCCGCGTACGCGTCTGCTTATATCAACGAAGCGTTTCTGGAAGGGGACGAGGCCGTGCTGAAGACGGCTTTGGCGGATGTCATCAGGGCAAAAGGTGTTGCAGCCGTTGCTCGAAAAGCTGGCATCAATCGCGTTACCGTATACAAAACTCTAAAGCCTGATACTGAGTCTTCGTTCACGACGATGCATGCTTTGCTCAAGGCCTGTAACGTCAGCTTGCAGGTACTTCCGACCAAGCCGCGAACTGTGAAACGGGCATAATCGACGGCACAGCTATTTGAGACGCACCCGACGGGCGACTGTCGGAACAGCACATATCACGCCCCCGCTACCACTTGAGAAGAGCCGGTCCCAGCGGGGCCGGCTTATGTGCCTCTTGATCTGGTTTCCCGGGAATCAAGTCGACTTGCCGAAGTCCTAGGAATCGTCTATATTTCTGGCGACTGGCAACCGAGTGCTCATTATTGAACACTAAGAACAACAATCTGGCGACATCAATTCAGCGGCGACGTGTTTCGTGGTTCGCGGTACTGCCTATTGCATTACTGCAACTGACCATCGCGGTCCACCAGTTCGATCACGTTGCGGATTACATCGATGGTGTCTGCCATGTCTGTGTTCAGCTAGACAGGGCCGATGGCGCGGTCGATCACTCTCCGGAAGCGGCGCCTCCGCTGCATTCCGATTTCCTGAAGCTCGACGCACCCGTAGTTTCTGTAGCTCGCGTTCCATATCGAAATTTCGATTCTCGAGCGCCACCCCAAATCTGATCAATCCGAAAAGAGACCTGTAGCGATCGCGGAACAACTGTGATTGCTCGCAGCATCGTACTTGCCGTGCGACAAAACAAATGATCAGAGTACAAGACTATGAACTTTACGAATCGTATTTCGATGGCCACGGCCGTCGTTGTAATTGCGGCCCCGCCAGTTGCTTCGGCACAGAGCGATGAGGACGCGCATCACGAAATAGACCAGATTATTGTCACAGCGACCCCATTATCCCGAACGGTCGAAAACCTGGCTCAGCTAACCACAGTCCTCTATGGCGACGAGCTTGACAGGAAACAGTCCACCAGTATCGGTGAGACGTTGTCGCAGGAACCGGGCCTCAGCTCCAGTTATTTTGGGCCGATCGCCTCGCGACCGGTGATTCGCGGACAGTTCGGTGAACGCGTTCGCGTCTTGACCAATGGCCTCGATTCGCTCGATGCCTCCGCACTCAGTGCGGACCACCAGACGACCGTTGAGGGATTGCTCGCAGATCGCATCGAAATCATCCGCGGGCCGGCCACGCTATTGTATGGAAGCGGGGCGGCCGGTGGTCTCGTCAATGTCGTCGACACACGGTTCATTGAACAACCGCTTTCTGAACCTTTTAGCGCTGCACTTGCGCTTGGCGCCGACACGGCTGTTGGCAATCGCGACGCCGCCTTTCGCGCACATTTTGGTACCGGATCCTTTGCATTTAATGCGGACTATTTCATTCGCTCGACAGACAACATCGAAATTCCGGGTTTCGCGGAATCGCAAGTTCTTCGGGACCTTGAGGAAGCCGAAGATGGTGGCGAGGAAGAAGAGGGCGAAGAAGAAGCCTTCGGCGTGGTCGAGAATACTGACAGCGATACACAAGGAGGTGCCCTTGGCGTTTCCTTCGTTGGTGACCGCGGTTTCTTCGGTGTTTCGCTGAGTACCTTCGACAGCGAATACGGCATTCCTGGTCACCATCACCACGATGAGGAAGCGCCTTTGCCTGGTGAACCCGAGGTAGAAGAGGAACAGGTCAGAATCGATCTTGAACAAACCCGCATCGACGCAAAAGGCGAATACGATCTGGACGGCAGATTTCTGAGCGGTATTCGTTTTCGCGCCGCCGTCAACGACTACGCGCATACTGAACTCGAGGGCGCGGAGACGGGAACGTTATTCAACGTTCAGGGTGCCGATGGACGCATCGAGTTACGTCACGCCAAATGGGGCAATCTCGAGGGTGCAATTGGGTTGCAGTACAAACGCATCGATTTCGATGCCATCGGTGACGAGGCGTTCGTTCCGGCCTCTGACACGAAGGCAACCAGCCTTTTCCTTTTCGAAGAGCTGGCCCTCAGCGATGCGTGGTTACTGCAGGGGAGCGCACGCTTTGAAGGGCAGTCGATCTCCGGTCCGACGATTGCCGAGAAATACGACGATACTGCATTTGGCGCATCAATCGGGGCTGTGTGGCGGCCGGTTGAGGACATTCGCGTGTCCGCCAATTTCGCAATGACGGAACGACACCCGAATTCAACCGAACTCTACGCAGACGGTCCCCATGTAGCAGCCCAACGCTATGAGCGCGGTTCGGTAACCCTCAGCAACGGTATCCTCGCAAAAGAGGAATCCACGAACGTCGACATCACCGTTCACGGGGATACGGGACGCGTCGAATGGTCACTTACCGGTTTCGTTAACTCAATTGATGACTATATCCTTCTGCGACCTACGGCCCTCGAGATCGATGAGTTCCAGGTTTTCGACTACGGCCAGACCGACGTCGAATTTACGGGCATGGAAATCGAGGCGCTGGTTGAGATTTGGGACAGAAAGGATAGCCACATGCACGTTCGTGTCTTCACTGATTTTGTAAATGCCGAGGAGGTTGCAACAGGTGCCAACTTGCCACTTATTCCGCCGCTGCGCGTCGGGCTGGGCCTGCACGGTGGTTGGGATAAGTTCAATGCGAGCATCGATGCGACCTTCGCAGACGACCAAACTGATGTCGCAGAAAATGAACTGCCGACTGAGGGGTATACGCTGCTCAATGCGAGTCTCAGTTACACGCTCTCGGATCCGGGTCTGTACATTTTCTTGCGTGGTACGAATCTGCTGGATGAAGACATTCGCCAGCATACTTCGCCGCTGAAAGATCTCGTACCTTTGCCTGGCCAATCCCTACACGTCGGGCTGCGCTACGATTTCGAGTAGCGTTCTTACGGTTTGAGTATGGGGTGCCGGTGTACAGTTTCTTAAGTTATTTGGGAGAGAAAGAATCGAAACAACTTAAGAAACTGTACACCGGCACCCTTTCTGCGAGAACAGAGGTTCTATGGATAATAGTCTCCGCATGGCGCTGAGTCGCGCCGTTTTGCTTTTCACTCTTGTGATAGCCAACACCGTCCACGCCAATGACACCTTGGTGTTGGACGAGCTCCGCGTCCCCCGCAATAGCGTCGTATCGGGCGAGATTAAAGTTCCCGACGCGGGAGACCAGGTATCGACGTCGATACCGGTCACCGTCTTCAATGGTGCGGATGACGGTCCAGTGCTGGCGCTCATTGCCGGAATTCACGGTTCAGAGTACTCACCGATTCTTGCGATGCAGCACATCGTGAATCGGCTCGACCCGGCGACGATGTCGGGGGCGGTCATTGTCGTCCACAACGCTAATCTACCTGCGTTCCAGGGTCGAACAATCTATTTCGGGCCGAATGACCTCAAGAATCTGAACCGGTCATTTCCCGGCAGTGCCAGTGGTTCCATCACTGAACGCATTGCCCATGCACTGACTGAGCAGGTCATCAAACAGGCCGACTACCTGATGGATATTCACTCCGGCGATGCCAACGAGCGCCTGGGGTCATCCTATACCGCGTATTACGCCGAAGCAGGAAGCGAGGAACTGCGCGAAAAGTCACGTCGCATGACCGTCGCGTTTGGCCTCGAAACGATTGTCCTGTTCGCCGGCGACCTCTCATCACCGGCCTCGCAGATCTACACCAGTGCCCAGGCCGTCGCTCTGGGTGTTCCTGCGATGGATGTCGAATCTGGTGAACTTGGCGTAGTCTCGGCGAAATATATCGATCCGATTACTGACGGCGTTATTAGCGTAATGCGTGACCTGGAAATGATTACTGGTGATGCAACGCCAGCAGATTCACCATTGCTTATCACAGAGCGTGCTCGCGTTTACAGCGACTACGACGGTGTATGGCACCTGGCGCCGCAAATCGAGGCCGCCCAGTATGTTCACGAAGGCACGGTGCTTGGCAAAGTAACCGATTATCACGGTAACCACCTGGCAACAGTTGCGGCACCTGCCGGCGGCATACTCCTGATTGTTTTCGGCACGCCACCGATTAACAAGGGGGACAACATCGCAGTTATCGGTCTCGTCAACCCGTAACGCAGAGCTCATCTCGCTTTTGCGACGTGGAGGCCAATTTCTAGCCAGGACCTTCTTCACGCGACCAGCGGAAACGGCTCAATTTCGATTTGCATATAATTCGTATAGCGCGCCCCCGCTTCCAAATACAAAAAAAACCAGCCCATTCGGACCGGCCTTTTCGTATCTTACCGCGTGAATAGGATTGCCTCCGAAGTGCTTAGCACTCTTCTGGAATGATGATTAAAGATCAATCCGCACCGTCCGCTTTTCTCGCGCGATAATATCCCTGGAAGACATCGCCCTTTTCGCAAACGACTTTCATTGAGCGCCAGTTTTCGACAAAGTGATCCGCTTCTTGTTTTTCTAGAAGTTCTACCATACGAGGGTAAAGCTCCGATCGGATTTCGTCGTATTCTTCTTGTACGCGCTGCCGATACCAATCGGAACGGTCCGACATTTCGATATCGACAAAGCCCGCACCTTGAATCATCGCTTCGTATTCATCGAACGTTTTCATCGAATACGTCAGCCGTTCCATTTTGAACCAGTAACGCATGTCCTCACTGTAATCACCCTCGGGCTTCATCCAGTCATAGGCGGTCAGGGAACCGCCCGGTTTGAGCACGCGTAGGGCTTCTTCGAAAATCTCTTTCTTGTTTTCGATCTGCATGATGACACCGGTGCTCAGCACGACGTCGAATGACTCGTCGGGAAATGGCCACGGGCCCGGTTGCACTTGAACAAACTCGCAATTTGAATCCAGCCCAAGTTTTCCTGCGCGGAGTTTTGCTTGTTCGATAAGCTGCGACTCAATGTCTATGCCAACAACATTGGCACCATACTTCGATGCCAGAAGGAACGCGGGTCCACCTATCCCGCAGCCAATGTCGAGAATTCGTAAATCTCGAACGTCGAGACCGTCCACGAGATTAGCAATATTGCCGTCGCCGCCGGGAGCCATAAATCCTGTGCCCCAAATTAGCTCCAGCATCGTGGTCATCGCGTCGTTATATTCGATTTCCTGAGTCATGTTGTGATTCTACCCGGAACGGGTGCGACGCAAAAGTCCGCATTGTCTGCTTGTGTTGTGCAAAATCAGGATAGACTTTGATTGATTTCCGGTCTTCCTCTTCTTGAGTGTAATGTGCATGATATGGTGGTTCGCGGGATGGCAATTATCGGTTGGTTTTATCAACGACCTGAGCACGCGGGATCAGCCTATTTCGAGAGATTCAAGACCTGGGTACTCGACGCGTGTGTGCGAAGACGAATTTGAGAATGATTGCATTCCTACTGGTCCAGTGCAGGCCCGCTCGATCATCCTGGAATGTATCAGCACACTCGCTACGAGAAATTGAACGTCTGTCTTGCACCCCGGAAGCGGCCGTCGAGATAGTTATGGGTGAAGAGGTCCGATTGTGATCCACAGCGAAGATCGTTTAGTAAGACCGTTAACGTCAACAGTGCAGGTAGGTCAATTGCAACTCAGACCCGGATTGAATACATTCTTGCTACTATTCTTGGCTGCTTGCGCTGGCGGCGCACAACATGGAAATACATCACCTCAATTGTCTGCAGCTGACCAAAAATTTCTACTGACATACCCCAATCTTGAAGATTCACAGGGCGACGTGGTGCTGGAAAATGAACATGTCGTTGTGCAACGGCTTGTCGTGCCCGCTGGGAAATGGGAGGGCGTTCATAGTCACCCCGGGAATCAGCTCTATGTGCACATTAAGGGTGGAGAGTGGACTGGGCGATTAGGTGACGAACTTGAGTACTCGGAAGAAGTTAGCCCTGACGGAGAAATCGGCTGGATGGATGCCATTCCACTCACTGCTGAACACGATTCTGGAAACACCGGCGACACACCGATCGATATTATTTACGTGACGCTGAAAAGCGACGAGCCGATTGCACCCGACGGAGAGCATACGGCACAACATTACCCGAACATACCGATGAAACTATTGCTGGATAACAACCGAATGATCGTGCAACGGGTTCAAGTTGGGCCGGGTCAATGGGAGGGTGTTCACAGTCATCCCGGCAACCAGGTTTTCATTCACGTTAAAGGCGGTGAGTGGTCGGGTCGCAGGGGCGGCAAATCCACTGGATCAACTGTTGTCAGAGAAGATGGCGCAGTTGGTTGGATGGACGCCATTGATTTGAGCGAAGAACACGAATCTGGAAATACTGGTGACACCACCATCGACCTTATTTGGATCACGCTGAAGTAAACGCGGCAAGGGACGTCTCTGAGAAGGGTTTACGGCAACTTCCTACAAGGAAATAGGGGTCGAGCCGCATTTATGGATAGGAAACTCTATCTCGAGATTGAGGGCCGAAGAACGGAAAACCGGCGCTGAATCCTGGCATCGGAGTTGAATTTTTGGGTGATTCACTTCAGACGAATCCGCCGCGTGACTGTCGGAACAGCACATACCACGCCCCCGCTACCATCTGTACTTGCTCCCGCCGCCCCAGCTTTCAGTAGGGCGGCAGGGCAAATTTCATAACGCGCCTCTCGCCTAGGTCAGGGTCACATCTGGATACGCGCCGAAGGACAGTTGTTTTTCTTTGTTCCCATATCGGTACTTGAACCGCCAGAGCTTGCTGCCCTTTGGGTTAACCAGAAGGAAGCAGAATCTTCCAGCCTCGCTGTACGTTCAGACGTACAGGAGGCCAGAAGAATTTTTATAGCCGAGGGCTTTGCCGGACTGCGAAAGGCGCTCAATAACGGCGCTATTCTTCCGGCGGTTGCGGCGGTTGCGGCGGTTGCGGCGGCTGTTGTGGCTCCTTCCGTTTTGCTCGGGCAGAACGAGAGTCAACAGATGTGAAGCCAGCAACTCCACTCATTTTTCTGAGGTGCTCGTCTTCCTGCGCCCTGGTCGGTCTCCCGACTGGTTTTAGATACCCTAGCCCACTATCTGTTCTAGCGAGTACAAATCTTCTAGCCATGATTATTTCTCCTTTTAGCTCTATGCGGCAAGTTGGAATAAATCGCAGGGCAATTATAGGCACAGGCTCTGCATGACACAAGAACTAGGCCGCGCTCATCGACGACCCATCCGGCGAGTTTGATGTTGAACGCGCAGCGCAGTTTATCGACGGCGTTACCGCCAAGTGGGGCCTGAAACACGGTTGTGCAACCTGCCACACTAACGGTCACAATCTGATGGTGCCCCGCCAAAAATAATTAAACATCAGCCTACTGCAATAACCGATTCAGGGTAATTTATGGGCCCGTACAAAGGCCTTAATAGTCTGGCCAAACTGATAACTCCCTAGTCATTCGCTCACCCGGTCCATCCGCAAAATTATTCGTGTGGCCTTGCATGGTTCCAGACTGAACAATATTAGTGATGCTTTCGCAGACTAAGTTGGCTTGTTGATTGCTTACGGACTTAAGGATTAGTCGTAACTCCCCTTCTGGTGCATGATGGTCCCAGACAACGATCATCGGATCACCGTTAATTAGCGCTCGTGCGATGTCTGAAGCTGACGCTCCTGCTTCTTGCGGCTCAACTGTGACGAACACTTGTGACTTGACCACGTGCGTCGAAAGCCCCGGTAGGGAAGCCAAGCGATCCGAAAACTTGGCTGTGCGATTGGCGAGTGTAAGTTTTTCGGCATTCCAATCCGTTTTCTCCCAACGCTCTATCGCAGCAATCGCGCTAACGACCGACTCCTTGCCCGCTTTCATTGGTCGACCAATGCCATGTTGTTGATACATGCACGCCTGTACAGATTCCATTTTCCCGGCAATGACGCCACCTGTCAGGCCTGATAGCGTCTTTTGCGTCGAGAATAAAACAAGGTCTGCGCCGGCTTGAAGATAAATGCGCGGATCGGGCTGGGACGCGGCATCGACAATCACAGGTACATTGTGGTCGTGACAGATCTCGGCAAAAGCCTGCAGATCTGTAATTTTATTCTGTGGCGTGAGGTGTGATACGACAAACAATGCAGCGGCTGTTTGCGTGCCGATAGCGTGTTCAATTTGATATCGACTGAGTTCTGTCGCAAAGCCGACCTCGATAGTCTTTGCACCTGTTATGCGGACACTTTGGGTTACGTCGTGACCGTACGAGACAACATGGGCTTTGGGCACGATCACCTCGTTTTTCATGCCCGTTGTGTCGGGCAATTGTTCGACACGGCCGAAATTGCGTCCAGTCATTGCAGCCGCAACGGAAATTGAGATGCTTCCCGCCGTGCAACCCGTGACACAACCTGCCTCGCATCCATATGCTCGCGCGATGGCGAGCGAGGCGGCTGCTTGCAGTTCGAGCATGTGTACGGAGTGCGGGCATAGTGCTGCAACGGCGGCCAGAACCTCTTGGCACACGGGTGCTCCACCACGTTCCGTCTCCGTCCCCGAGACATTTATTACCCGGTGAAGTCCCAGCTGTTGAAATATATCGATCATGGATGTACTCGCTTACTTTGCAAGATTGACCGAATGGTCAGTACTATTGCGCGAAAAGTCAAAGGATAGGAAAACCTATGGCTTCTGGCTTCGTTCGGCTTCAGGTTACAGAAAATGGTCGCTTAGTTTTGGTGTGAATTAGGGAAGGGTAGGCGTCCTTAGTTATTGATGACTTTTTTGCGTAGAATGCTTGTTAGTTTGGAAGTTTACTGGCAACTTAAATTACTAATCGAAATAGAAGAAAAAACTGGAGAAAAATGATGAAACTTATAAACGCTCGTAGCTGTGTTATTGCTTTAATAACATGGGTAGCCGTTGGCAGTGTGGTCAATGCTGATCACCATGGAGGAGATGATGACGTAGCAACCGCGATCAAAGCGGTGAACCAAAAGCTGATGGATTGCACAAATTCTGGCGATACAGAATGTGCGGCTATGCAGTACACCATAGACGCCGTTTATATGGGGCCTAATGCTGAGCCGGTCAAAGGAAGGGAAGCGATAAAGGCAGGGATGGTTGATGATAGAACGAGTGTATTGGAGTTAATAGCAGACGAAATAGAAGTGTATGGAGATACAGCCTCAGAACTAGGAACATATGTCACCGAGTCTAGAGATGGTAAGCACCTTGATCATGGTAGTTACATAGTGATTTGGAAACTTACCGATGATGGATGGAAGCTCCATTGGGACATCTTCAATACCAACATGGGCGGGGGATAACTAAATAGAACTAACCAGATTATCGTCAAAGGAATTGGCTGCTTCTACTGTGCCCCTGAGCATTATGTTTTGGTCTATAGAATAGGTGTGTCAGGTTACCTATAACCGTTTTATGTGAGCGGAGGCGTTGCGCAGCCATTCGAACGGCTACGTATATAAATAGATGATTTTTAGTAACTGCGGGCTGCTACTAGGCTTTAGTTCTTCAAATTAGCCAACCAGAAAGGCTCGTTTTGACGGGGCTTTTTGCGTATGGGGGGCGAACGTGCCCACAGCACGTTGTTACGAGGCTGCAGCACGAGGGGCACCTGCCCGACCATGCGTGGCCCGAATGCCTTATTTAGTGAGTAATTAACCTAAGCTTCAACGAGTTGGTTTGGCTGGCCATCGCCTTTTAACTGCCGGTTATGTGGATCTCCAGCCTTGTCTACAAGTTTCCTTGTGCTTAGATTGATTTATGTGCCTTACGCAGACCTGCCGCGCAAAGTGACCGCTATTAGAGGCGCGTAATTCGCATTTGTTTTGCGATTAATGCTTATACGTTCGTCGTAGAATCTGCAAATAACTCGATCGACCCACGCGGTTTCGACAAACTGCCAGGTCATCTCGAATGTGTGATCGTCCCACCAGTGACCGTGCGCGACGACCTTCATGTCGTCAGTTTGGTGCTGATGATGTAGTTTGTTTCCGGTGATTCCGGTTTCACTCTCGATCCAGTCCTTGAGGCCAACACGTACTAGGTGATCACCTCGATGATCCGACATCTGGAAATTGACATGTTCCGCCGAGAAATCTAGACAGACGGTCGTTATATTGCCTTCATTTTTTTCAATAGATTGGAATGTTTAAATGTCATCTTTAACCATAAGATTAGTGTGGCTAGCCTTCATGATGCTGTTGGTAGGCTGCTCGGGTGACTCTGGCGGATCGAAGTCTGGCGGTCAATCACCCCCAACCCCAACCCCAACCCCAACCCCAACCCCAACCCCAACCCCAACCCAGGATCAGATGGCCATTCCTTCATCCGACGCCAATATTCGTTACACCGGTCGTTGGGACTTTACTGATCCTTTGGCACCATGGGTCGGGTGGCAGGGCGCGTCCATCATAGCGACCTTTAATGGGACGGGGATTATTGCGCATATCGACCCAGGTACCTCGACAGAGTGGTTTCGGGTCATTATAGATGGCGATCATTTCGGGTCGGTCCGGGTTTCTGTTTCACCGGGAATAAACGATCTGATACTCGCTACGGATCTGATCAATGGACAGCATACGGTCGAGTTTGTCAAAGAGACCTACCAGGGTAGCAACACCACGTTTCATGGTTTTACGGTAAACAGTCCTGACTTAAAAGGCTTGGTAGCAAATGTCCCTGAACCATCAAGGAGGATCGTTTTTTACGGCGATTCGAACCTGGCTGGCGACTCTCTTGGGCATGAACATAACAACTCAGCCTGGGAATATTCTGGTAGTCATTTCACTTTCGCGGGAATTACGTCGCGTATGCTTGGCGCTGCCTACCACAACATCTCTACAAGCGGAGAAACCATTAACGGTGCCCGCAACCGTCACGACCGGATCGACTACTGGGATGCTTCTTCGCTCTATGACTTCACATTTTTTCCTGCCGATCTCGTGGTCGTTAATTTGGGAGCGAATAATGTAGGACAGGGAGAGCAACAGATTCGCACCAGATATGAGGATCTTTTAAATACGCTTCGTATCGCACACCCGGATGCTCATATCGTTTTGTTTAATGGTTACGGTTGGGATTACGATGAGCCTGCAAACTATACTTCCGATGTTGTTGCAAACTATGGTGACCCTAATATCTCGGCCGCGGTGTTTCCCTGGGTATTTGAACAATGGCACGGATGTGAATACGACCACGCTGGCATGGCGGCTGTCCTCGTAAAGCATGTCGCGCAGGTGCTGGGTTGGTCTGCCAACGATAATGATGTGATGAGTGGTTTCGGCATCGATGGAGATGTAGCGAATGGCAGCTTCGAAGACGTCGCTCCTTTTGGCGGGTTCGGTTGGCGTTATGCTGATGGACTAGGAGTTCAGCGCGTCCAGGACGCATCAGGAGCTGCCGATGGAGATTACTACGTGCAACTCAGCGATAACGCAGAGATTCACCAACCCAATCCAGCCTTTGATGGGGATGTGGTCACCGTGACCGTTTGGTTAAAGGCCGAGAGCAACGGCGAGACAGCGAGGCTTATGGTCGACTTTCGGGACCAGAAGATGTGGACTAACCCTCTCGCGAGCACGTCAGTCGATGCAGTACTAACAACTTCGTGGCAACCTTACGTTATTCAGGCAACGGCACCGATAGCTGGTTCGATGCCTGTGTTTAACACCCGCCTAACGGTTACAGCCAGTACCCGCGCGACGGTAAGCGTAGACCAAATTGAGATGATCACTGATTCACTATAAACATACTCGTTCCCGGACATCAGAAAGAGCACCTTGTAGTGGTCAACAAATTCCGGACACTTTGTTAAGGCGCTTTTCATAATTCATTGGCGTCGTGTATCCGAGCGGTGAGTGCAGGGCCTGGAGTTGTAATACACCGCCACATATTCTCGCACATCAGCAATCGCTTCCCGGCGAGTTCGATACCAGCGATCACCGGTCCATTCACGTTTTAGACTGCTAAAGAATCGTTCAACCGGCGCATTATCCCAGCAGTTTCCCTTACGGCTCATGCTGCCAATCATTTTGTGCTGCTTGAGTAGCTTTTGATAATCATGACTGGCGTACTGGCTGCCGCGGTCGGAATGATGGATCAGGCCCGGCGGCGGTTGTCTCAGATTGACGGCCATCATCAAGGCGCGGATCACCAACGCCTTTTTCATGCGCCGATCGATCGACCAACCCACCACGCGGCGGGAATAAAGATCAATGACCACGGCCAGATAGATCCAACCCTCTTGAGTCCAGAGGTACGTGATATCCGTGCCCCAGGCTCGGTTCGGTGCCGATGGCGAGAAATCCCGGTTCAACACATTCCGCGCCACTGGCAGCTTGTGCTTGCTGTCGGTCGTCACTTTGTACTTGCGCTTCTGTTTCACCTTGAGCTGCAGCGCTTTTATCAAACGACGTGTCCTGTCGCGGCTGATATCAAAACCTTCCTCACGCAGGTTGTTCATCATCGTGCGACTCCCCAGGCTGTCTCGAGAGGCAGCAAACAGCTCTTTCATTCGCCGCCTCAGTGCCAGCTCCTCAGGCCCAATGACCTTGCAAGGACCGGCTCGCCATTCGTAGTAGGCGCTGCGTTGAACGCTGAGCATGCGGCACAGCAATTTCACGGGATAATCGTTCGCATGATCGCGGATAAAGCCGTACTTCACTTCATTTCCTTGGCGAAGGAGTTTGGGCGTTAGAGGAAACTTAATCAGTCGCTGGAAGCGACTGTTGAAAGATGACGCATCGGACACACCCGAGCCAATAGCAAACGATTGCATATCTATGCATCCAAGATGAAAAAATCGACTCTATATACACCGCGGTGAAGCTATGATCGAGACGGCTCGTTTCATCGGAGCCATCAATTCATCTCGTGATGAAGACCGCAACTGATGGTTCTTCGCCATATTCGAACGTGCCGTTGCTTACATCTATTGAATGCGCTATTGAATGACTATTCCGCAGCAGGCTTGGGAAAGTTGCCATTGCCGCGTTCGCACAGTTGAACGCTTCGGTATGTCGCTTTGGCTTCGCTTGCAGCTTCTCAAAGTCGATAAGCTGACTTGGCCAGACCGTAGGCAAGTTCGGCGGCGATACATTTAGCCTCGGCTTTGCTGATCTGATGCTCAGCAACCAGGGTTGCTAGGAATGTGCAGTCCATACGCCGGGCCACATCGTGGCGCGCCGGAATAGAAAGAAACGCCCGTGTGTCGTCGTTGAAGCCGACGGTATTGTAAAACCCGGCGGTTTCAGTCGTTTGTTTACGAAAACGCAGCATGCCTTCGGCGCTGTCACCAAACCACCAGGGTGGGCCGAGCCGCAGGCAGGGATAGTGACCTGCCAGCGGCGCCAATTCCCTGCTGTAGTTCGTTTCATCAAGAGTAAAAAGAATGACCGTGAGTCCGGGCTCATTGCCGAATCGATCCAGCAGGGGTTTCAGTGCATGCACATAATCGGTGCGTTGCGGAATGTCAGCGCCCCTGTCACGGCCGAACCTGCCGAATAGCGACGAGTTGTGATTACGGTAGCTGCCAGGGTGGATTTGCATGACCAGGCCGTCATCGAGGCTCATCGCAGCCATTTCGGTGTGCATCTGTGCGCGGAATAACTCTGCCTCTTCGATCGTACAGTTTCCATCGAGAGCCTTGCGATAAAGTGCTTCGCACGACTGTTCGTCCAGATCGGCCGTGGCTGCCGACGGGTGCCCGTGATCGGTAGCGGTCGCTCCCATTGCCTGGAATACGAGTCGCTGAGCGCGATGCGCAGCCAGGTAACCGGAATATTGGGAAACATCCTCGCCAGCAATCTCACCGAAACGTTCGATGTTGGCACGGAAATTCTCATAGTCCGGGTCCACCACGGGGTCGGGCCGGTAAGTAGTAATTACTCTGCCATTCCAGTCGCTGTCCCTGATCGCCTGGTGGTGCCCCAGGGAATCCAGTGGTGATTCGGTGGTTGCGAGAACCTCGACATTGAAACGGTCGAACAATGCTCGTGGTCGGAATTCAGGGCGGCCAAGGCACTCGTTAATGTGATCAAAAAACCGGTCGGCGGTCGCGCCGTTAAGCAACTCGTCCAGGCCGAAAACCTCATTGAATACGTGATCCAGCCAGATGCGAGACGGGGTACCTGCAAACAGGTGAAAATTTTGTGCAAATAGCCGCCATATTTCCCGCGAATCTGTTTTTGCACCGCTCCCGTCAAGGGGCGCGATACCGAGCGACTCCAGCGAAATGCCCTGGCTGTACAGCATTCGTACCAGGTAATGATCCGGCTTTATCAGCAATTCCACGGCATCCGGGAACTGTTCGTTCAGTGCGAACCAGGCCGCATCCGTGTGGCCGTGCGGGCTCACGATCGGCAAGTGTCGAACAGACTCGTACAGCTCGATTGCGATTCGACGCAACGTGGTGTCTGCGGGAAACAGTCGCTCGGAACGTTTTGTTGTAGTTAGCGTCATCGCTTTATTCTTGCCGCTGTTGGCTAGGTCTATACCTGTTGCTACCGGTAGCATTATGATCTAATGTGCCCGGAGAAGACAAGGGTCGAGAAATGCCAATGACAAAAATCTTCGTCAGGATGACTGGACTGGCAGTCCTGTTCGCGATGCTCAGCTCGTGCTCCCGGAACGAGGACACCCTTGTATTGAAACTCGCCCACGGACTGGATACCGGACACTCGGTACATCAGGGCATGGTATACATGGCGGAGCGGCTCGACCTATATTCCAAAGGTACGATGCGCATCGACATTTACCCAAGCGGCCAGCTCGGTGCAGAGCGGGACCTTGTCGAGCTGGTACAAATCGGTTCGCTGGCCATGACCAAGGTTTCGGCCTCCCCGCTGGAAGCATTCGTACCCGCCATGCAGGTCTTCAGCATCCCGTACGTATTTCGCGACCGTGAGCATTACTTTACGGCACTCGATTCGGAGATCGGCCGGGAATTGCTTGGTTCAGTCGACGTCGCGCGCCTCAAGGGTATGGGGTATTACGATTCCGGCAGTCGAAGCTTTTACATGGTCAATACACCTGTTGAAACGCCGGCGGATGTTGACGGTATGAAAATCCGCGTCCAGAAGAGTCAGACCGCGGTCAAGATGATTGCTGCAATGGGCGGCAGCGCAACCCCAATCGACTGGGGCGAGTTGTACACGGCACTGCAGCAAGGTGTGGTGGATGGCGCCGAGAACAATCCGCCGAGCTTCTACCTGTCGGGCCACTACGAGGTCTGCAAATACTACGCGTTGAATGAGCATACATCCGTGCCGGACATGATTCTGATGAGCAGGCACGTATGGGAATTGCTCGATGAGCAGCAACAGGAATGGCTGCAATCAGCTGTTGACGATTCCGTCGCCTACCAGCGCAAGCTGTGGCAGGAGTCGACCGAGGAGGCACTCGCCGCAGTGAAGGAAGCCGGCGTAACCGTTACGTATCCGGACAAACAGCCGTTCGTCGCAGCCGTGCAGGAAATGAAAGCCTCTTACGATGGCACGGAAATTGGCCGCCTGTTAAAAGCAATCGAAGCGGTGGAGTAAAGCAATGCACCGAATTGCTCGTGTCCTCGACGCCGTATTGAACAGTGTATTGATCACGTTGATGGTGGCCCTGGTGGCTGCCGTCAGTTGGCAGGTCATATCGCGTTACGTTTTTGCTTCACCCAGTTCATGGACTGAGGAAGTGGCCCGGTTCCTGATGATCTGGGTTGGATTGCTCGGCGCTGCCTACGCCTTTCGATCCGGCGTACATTTAGGGTTTGACCTGTTGCCGAACAAGCTGTCGGGTCGGTCCGCACAGATTCTTAAACTTTTCACCCTCGGTGCCGTCATTCTGTTTTCCGTAACAGTCCTGATTGTCGGGGGCAGCAACCTCGTCGTGCTCACCTGGGAATTGAAACAATACTCGGCGGTGCTCGGACTGCCCATCGCATTTGTTTATGCGGTCATTCCGGCGGCGGGTGCGTTGATCAGCATCTACGCGATTGCGGCTGCAACGGACGAGGGTGCAGCGGAACTGGATGGTTTCACGGACTCGGGAGTCTGATATGGCTACCGCAATCCTGATTCTCGTCTTCGTCATTCTGTTTGCGCTCGGCGTGCCCATCGCATTTAGCCTGGGCTTGTCTACGCTGGCAATGATGCTGACGACGATGGACTTCGACCCGGCCGTTACCACCGTTGCACAACGTATGGCCGGCGGGCTCAACAGCTTTGCACTGTTAGCCATCCCCCTGTTTGTCGTATCCGGCCAGTTGATGGCCCGCGGCGGGATAGCCCGACGGTTGATCGACTTCTCGAAAGCCTTGATTGGTTCGGTGCCAGGCGGACTGGCTTTCGTCAACATTATTTCCTGCATGCTGTTCGGTTCGATTTCGGGTTCAGCAGTAGCGGCAACATCGGCTATCGGCGGCTTCATGATCCCGGAGATGAACAAGGCCGGCTATGACAAGAATTTTAATGCAGCCGTCACCGTAACGTCGGCAACAACCGGTATGTTAATTCCGCCGAGTAACATACTTATCGTCTATGCCGTCGCCAGCGGCGGCGTATCGATCTCGGCACTTTTTATTGCAGGTTACATTCCAGGTATCCTTGTCGGCCTTGGCCTCATGGCAGTGTGCGCCGTGTACGCGAGACAGCACAATTTCCCGGCCGGTGTGCGCGTGCCTTTCCGCGCGTTGGTCATGTGCACAGTGTCCGCTTTGCCCAGCCTGTTCCTGATTGTGCTGATTATCGGCGGGATACTTGCCGGGATCTTCACAGCAACCGAGGCTGGTGCGATTGCCGTTTTGTACGCCGGACTGCTTTCCATCTTCATCTACCGGGAAATCAACTTGTCGGACCTGAAAGCCCTGTTGTTGAAATCGGTGGAAACGACTGCGATCGTGATGTTCCTGATCGGCACTTCGATGGCGATGTCCTGGATACTTGCTTACGAAAACATCCCGGCCATCGTAGCCAATGCCATGGTGACGCTTAGCGACAATCCGATCATCATCCTGTTGTTGATCAATCTGGTGTTGTTGATAGTTGGCATTTTCATGGATATAACGCCGGCCGTTCTGATCTTTACACCGATCTTCCTGCCGGTAGCTGTCGAACTGGGCATGTCACCGTTGCACTTCGGTATCATGATGGTGCTAAACCTTTGTATCGGCCTGTGCACCCCCCCTGTTGGCAGTATTCTTTTTGTCGGCTGTGCGATTGCGAAAACAAGCATAAGCAAAATCGTGCGCCCGATGATTCCCATGTACCTTGCCATGATTTTGGCACTGATGTTAGTGGCCTACGTGCCAGCGCTGAGCGAGGCGCTGCCGCGATTCTTTGGACTCATAGATTGATGACTGAGCCAGACTTCGGAATGAACTAATGGTTGTCAGGACAAAAACGCCGACTATTAACGATGTGGCCGCGCTGGCCGGCGTCCACAAACGTACTGTGACGCGCGTTTTGAATGGCTCCGAAAAAGTTAGGGTGGCCACGCGGTCCAAGGTCGAACAAGCCATCAGGGAGCTCAACTTTTCGCCCAACCGGCAGGCTCGTGGCCTCGCGGCGCAGCGCTCGTTTCTGCTTGGCCTGATCTACGATCTGCCGACGCTGTTCGTCAATGAAGTGCAGCAAGGCATGTTGCATACAGTCGAGGATGAGGGATACGAACTAGTTGTCCACGTCTGTAGTTTTGAAAGTGAACGTGCGGTCGAAAATATCACGCGATTTGTGAATCGTGCCAATCTGGATGGCGTCATCATTCTCCCCCCGGTTTCGGAAATCGCGGGCTTGGTGGATAAACTCGAAGAGGTCGGCTGCCGCTACGTGCGGGTTACTTCGGACGTCAGCGACGTAGCCTCCCGGCTGGTCGTAACCGACTATCTCTCATCCATTGTGGACATGGTTCGGCACCTTGTGGACCTGGGCCATCGCGATTTCGGTTTCATTTCTGGGCCGAGTGCCTCCCTGTCTTCGCGTAAACGACATGACGCCTTCGTACAGTCGCTGGAAAATCACGGTCTCGAACTGGCAGATGCAATGGTGGCTGAGGGCGCATACACGTACGACTCCGGTTTTCAGGCAGCTAAGTCACTTTTGTCGCACGAACGGCGCCCTACCGCCATTTTCGCCGCCAACGACGAAATGGCGTTTGCGGTCATGAATGTCGCCGCTCATTTGGGCCTGAATATCCCGGACGATTTGTCGGTGGTTGGATTCGACGGTTCGCCATTCTCGACATTCGTTGTGCCGTCCCTGTCGACCAATATCAGGCAATCCGATGAAGTTGCACGATTAGCAACGCAGAAATTACTGGCGCAGATCAATGAGGATACGGAAGCCGCAGGGGCCGTCGAGACGATGGTCTCTCCCCGGTTTGTTCCCAGGGAGTCGACGGGACCTGCGCCTGAACGTTAGCCGCCGCCGACGCTCGGTCAGGTGACAATAGAATTCATTTGGAGAAGAAAATGACATCACGCAGACAATTCCTGAAGCACGCGGCAGGTGCGTCGCTGGCCGTTTCGACCCTGTCGAATAGCGCAGCCAGCTACGCAAGAATTATCGGCGCCAACGACCGCATTAATGCTGTCGTCATGGGCGTGGGTGGCCGGGGGGCAGTCCTGGCACAGGATTTCGCCAGCGCAAACAATGCAATGGTCACAGATCTTTGCGATCCGGATCTCCGCAGATGCGATGCGGCCAACGCAACACTTGCAGAGGGCGGCTTCGCCAAAGCACGTGTGCATGCGGATTTTCGCAAAGCCCTCGAATCGTCAGATACGGACGTGATGGTAATCGCAGCACCGGATCACTGGCACACGCCCGGTGCAATCATGGGCCTGCAGGCCGGCAAACATGTGTATCTCGAGAAACCGGTCAGCCATAACCCTGCCGAGGGTGAACTCCTGATCAACGCACAAGAGCAATATGGCAAAGTCGTGCAGATCGGTAATCAACAGCGCTCGGCGATGGAGACCATTGAGCTAATGAGCAGGATCCGGCAAGGGGAGCTGGGCGATATCTATAAGGTTTATACGTGGTATGCGAACAACCGCGGCACCATCGGCAACGGAAAGGTCGTACCGGCACCGGACTGGCTGGACTGGGACCTATGGCAAGGGCCCGCGCCGCGCAGGGATTACCAGGACAACGTCGTACACTACAACTGGCACTGGTTCTGGAACTGGGGCACCGGTGAGACCTGCAATAATGCCATGCACGAACTCGACATTGCCCGCTGGGCCATCGGTGCCGACTACCCGGACAAGGTCGAGGTCAGCGGCGCAAGGCGCCACTACACGGATGACGACTGGGAGATGTACGACACAATAGAGGCAACCTACAAATTTGCCGACGCCACGGTCATTTGGGAAGGTCACAGCTGCAACCTGGTCAATAAATTCGGCCGGGGAAGAGGGACGCTGATTTACGGTACCAAAGGTTGGGCGATTGTTGATCGCAACGGTTACGAGATCTATGACCTGGGCGGCAAGCTACAGCACGAGGTCAAAGCTGATGCCGCCAGCGCAACAACCGACACACGTGGTGGGGGGCCGCTGAACACCTTGCACGTCAGCAATCTACTCGGTGTCATTCGCGGTACGGGCAACGATCTGCATTCGCCGGTGGACGACGGTCATAAGAGTACGCTGATGTGCCACCTGGCCAACATTGCGTACCGAACAGGCCAGACGCTGTACTGCCGCCGGGAAACCGGCAGACCAACCAACGATGTGGCTGATAAGTTCTGGGGTCGCGAATATGCGCCCGGCTGGGACCCTGCCGTTTAGTGGAATTATTGCACCAGTCGCTTGACTGCACCGCTGGCACCATGGCGCGCGATTTCGTCCAGCGATGCGACGAGGCTGTTGCGGAAGACGGCACTGCCTGCTGCTCTCGGTGCAAAAATATCAGCGAGGCCGAGCACAGCATCGACCACATCGCTCGCATTGTTTGTCGTTGATGGAGGCAGGCTGGCCAACTGCTCGTTGAGCGGATCGTCGATCACACTCCGCCTGCCACGCTCATCCTCAGCGGTAACACTACGAATCCACGCTGCAATCGCAAGCGATATTGCATCGACTTTTTCATTTGCGTCCAGTCGATCCATGGCTGTACCAACCAAGCGCTGCGGCAGTTTTTGTGACGCGTCTGTAGCGACCTGTGCGGTCCGGTAAGGCAATGCCGAATTCCCGAATCTTTCGACAATGCTTTCTATGTATCGGCCGACATCGAATCCATCGGGCTCCTGCAGCGTTGTTCTGACTTCTTCTTTCATGAGATGTCTGACAAAGGCAGCCATGTTGTCGTCTCTTATCACCTCATGAATAAATTCATGGCCCTCCAGACACCCGATGAAAGCCAGTGCAGAGTGGCTGGCGTTCAGAAGGCGGAGTTTTGCGGTTTTATAGGGAGCGACGTCCGCAACCATCTTGGCACCAATATCGTCCCACCGAGGTCGGCCATTGCAAAACTGATCCTCTATGACCCATTGACTGAATGGTTCGGCGACGACCAGGCCGTGGTCGATCAGTCCGAGCACATTGGCGGCTTTCTCACGATCGGCCGTTGTGGTTGCGGGGCAGATTCGGTCGACCATCGAAGATGGAAACGTCACGTTGTGTTCAATCCACCGTGACAGGTCCTTGTCGAGCAAGGCTGAGTATTCGACGATTACCTGACGCGCGACTGCCCCATTGTTTGGCAGGTTGTCACAACTCAAAACAGTAAACCCTGCGAGATCGCATTCGCGACGTTTCCTGAGCGCCTCGACTATGTAACCAGCTGCAGTTCGCGGACTCTGCGGATCATTTAGATCGGCAACGATGTCCGGGTGATCAGCCGCAAGACCTCCCGTCGACGCGTTGTGACAATAGCCCTTTTCCGTAATTGTGAGCGACACGATTTTTGTCTGCGGAGCCGCCATTAGATCGATGGCTTCATGCGAATCCTGAGCGCCTGCAATCACCCGTTTGATAGAACCAATAACTCGATAATCACAGGATTGGTCATCGATGCTGGCAACGGTGTACAAGCCGCCCTGCGGATTCAGTTGCTCCGCGGCTGTCGGATTTCGAAGAGACACCCCGGCAATGCGCCAGTCTCCACCATGCATGGCGAGTACGCTGTCCGTGTAAACGGCCTGATGTGCGCGATGAAATGCGCCGACGCCAAGATGCACAATACCGACGCCTTGCTTCGAAGGATCATATTGCGGCCTGGTAACAGGCTCTTTAAGCAAGTGCTGCGTTGTCGGCGACAGGCGTTGCATCACCTCACTGACCTAAACAACTGGTACGTTATCGCTGCACACGACCCGATCCATCACCGGACAACAGTTTTTCAACCTCCGCCACGGAAATGCGGTTGAAATCACCAGAGATGGAATGCTTGAGACAGCTCGCTGCGACGGCGAATTCAAGCGCATCCTGACTTCTGTCGCAGGCGTTTAGCCCATAAATGAGCGCTGAGGCAAAACTGTCACCACCACCGACACGGTCGACAATGTCGGTGATCTCGTATTTCCGTGACAGCATAAAAGAGTCTTTGTCACGCAGGCACGCAGACCAACCATTGATGTCGGCACTACGCGACTCGCGCAACGTAATGGCGATCGATGAGAGGTTTGGGTACGCTGCCATTACTGCACTACTCAGTGCCTCATACTTGTCCGTATCGAGTGTGCCACTTTCGACATCGACGCCTGCTGAAATGCCAAGTGACTTTTGACAGTCCTCTTCGTTGGCGATCCCTACGTCGACGAATTTTACGAGCTCGCTCATGACCTCGGGCGCACTCTTGCCGTACTTCCATAACTTGCCGCGGAAGTTGAAGTCACATGACACGGTGACACCCGCCGCTTTGGCGGCCTTAACGGCTTCCAGGCTCAATTTCGCAGCCGACTCACTCAGGGCCGGAGTTATACCGGTAATATGAAACCACTCGGCGCCGGCAAAAATTTCCTGCCAGTCGAAGTCGCCGCTCTGTGCTTCTGAAATTGATGAGCCGGCCCGATCGTAGATGACGTTGGACGGTCGCTGATTCGCACCGGATTCCAGAAAGTAAATGCCGACTCTGTCCCCGGCTCGACGAACGTAATCAGTGTTCACACCGAAACTGCGCAATTCACGAATTGCGGAAGTGCCGATGTCATTGTCCGGTAGCGCTGTTACAAAGGCTGCCTGCATACCAAAGTTGCAGAGAGCGACTGCTACATTTGCCTCACCGCCACCGAATGTTGCCTCCAGAGAAGTTGATTGAAAGAGGCGCTCATGCCCCGGGCTCTTCAGGCGCAGCATAATCTCGCCGAAGGTCACTAATTTGTTCATGATTCTGCTCCCCTGGTAATTTCTATCGCGTCCGCCGTGAGCTTGCTTATTTCATTGAATTGTCCATCGGCGACAAGCTTGGCAGGCGTCAACCAACTTCCGCCACAGGCTATAACATTCGGTACTGCCAGGTAGTCCGCCAAATTGGACGCAGTAACGCCACCCGTGGGTACAAACTGAACATCTGCAAAAACGGAGGAAAGCGCTTTGAGCATCGCGATGCCCCCGGCCGCGCCGGCGGGGAAAAACTTAAGTATGCGCAGCCCGAGATTTCTCGCGAGCTGCACTTCGCTCGCCGTCGACACACCAGGAACAATGGGAATACCGGAAGCTTGTGCGAACTCGACTGTCGCCGTATCGGTTCCGGGTGAGACGATAAATTGAGCACCGGCGTCGACTGCCTGCTGCGCCTGTTCCCTGTTGAGCACTGTTCCAACACCGGTTAAGGCATCAGGAAACTGCACTGCTATTTTTTCAATAGCAGGCAGGGCTGCTTCCGTTCGCATGGTTATCTCAAAAATGGAGATACCGCCCTCAATCAGTGCCTCAGCAACGGGTATCGCGTCAGAAACTTGTTGCAGGACAATAACGGGAATCACCGGTACCGCCTGAATGGTATCGTAAAACGTCGACGACACAGGCTTACCCGGATCACTCATTGAGATGCTCCACGATCCTGCCACTCCAGAGTCCGTATGACACCGCGCAACTCAGCAAGGCCTTTAAGCCTGCCAACATAGGAGTAACCCGGATTAACACCGCCGTGTTCGAGCTCGTCGCCCATCGTGTGGCCATGATCCGGCCGCATCGGAATCTCTGATAATGTCCCGCCCGACTGACTGCGCGCGGATTCCTGCTTTAGCAATGCCGATAACAGGCTGATCAGGTCGTTGTCACCATCGAGGTGCTCCGCTTCGTAAAACGAACCGTCGTGTTCGCGCGTTACATTGCGCAGATGAACAAAGTGAATACGCTCGCCGAATTCTCTCGCCATTTGAGTTAGATCGTTGTCGCTTCGGGCTCCAAATGATCCGGCACACAATGTCAGGCCATTGGTGGAAGTATCCTGTATCGAGAATATTTTGCGTACGTCATCGGCCGTCGAAACGATACGAGGAACGCCGAATAAGGAAAACGGTGGATCGTCTGGATGAATCGCCATTGCGATCCCGTTTTCTGCTGCGACGGGTACGATCCCGGACAGAAAAACCTCAAGGTTTTGTCGAAGTCCCGACTCGCCCAGCCCACGAAAGAATTCTATCTCGCTGCGCAGTCCTTCACGATCATAAGAACCTTCTCCCCCGGGAAGCCCGGCGATGATGCTCTTCTCCAGGGCCGAGCGTCCGTCCTCGTCAAGCGAAGCGTTGTATTTTTTTGCACGACGCAACATGTCGTCGTCATAGTCGAGTTCTGCATCGCGACGCTTGAGAATATGCACGTCGTAGGCTGCAAATTGCGAAGCATCAAAACGCAGGGCCTCGGCACCGTTTTGCAACACAAAACCGAGCTCCGTACGCGTCCAGTCGACGATCGGCATGAAGTTGTAACAAATGACGCCGACGCCAACTTCGGCTAGGTTGCGGATTGTCTGTTTGTAGGCATCGATCTTCTGCTCGCAACCCGCATTGCCTTTCTGGATGTCCGCATGCACCGGCACCGACTCGACGACTGACCATTTGAGACCTGCGTCCTCGATCAGGGAATTGCGCTCCTGGATGTCAGAGACCGGCCAAACTTCGCCTGTGGGTATTTCATGCAACGCACTGACGACACCTGTCGCGCCCGCTTGCGCGACCTTCGCTAACGAAATCGGATCCCCCGGACCGAACCACCTCCAGCATTGCTCCATTAGCGCTTCCTCATGGTCCCAATTGATAATTGTGTTCGGCGCGCCACGGAATGACTTTCCCTGCGTCCATGGCGTCAATCGCCGACTGCACCATCACGGAAATTCTGGCGCCGCTCCCCGCATTCGAAACTGGCTGCTGCTGGTCCCGTATCGCCTCAGAGAATTTTTGCAGTGCCACTGGCGTAGGGTCATCAGTCGGCGCATCAATACGTTGTGTGGAGTCCTCATTTGCAGTCCTGTAGGCATTCTCTGGTCCGACATCGACAGATGCCCCCGATACCAGGTCGAGATCGCCGGGCGCTGCGTTTACATTACCTTCCGGTACTAACCAGCCTTGACGGGTTGTTAAAATCACCGTCCCTTTCTTTCCCAGTACGGATATCCGGAATCCGTCAAGACTGTTCGTCGTTTGACTGGCATAGGTCGCCGTTACGCCTGACTTGTAGCGCGTGACAACATGCACGTTGTCGTAGGTTTCTCTACCATCGGCCCAGTAATCAATGCCCCCAACACCCTGGATGTGCTGTAACTCGCTGCCGATCACCCAGTCACAAAAGCCCATCTGATGCGAGCACAGTTCGGCAACGAGGCCACCGGAATATTCACGGTACATACGCCAATTGACTTGTCGCTCCCATTTGGAATCGGGTACCGGGCGACGCCAATTGCCATTACGGTTCCACTGGCAGTTAATTGCGGTGATCTGCCCAATATCGCCGTTCAGGATCAACGCGGCTGCTGCTTCGAACAACGGCGACGTGCGATATTGAAAGCCGGTCTGAAAAATCTGCTGCGGTCGTTTCTGCGCCGCGTCAAATACCTCCCGGGTTTTAGCAAGGCCCTTGATCATCGTCTTTTCGCAATAGACATGTTTACCGGCATCCAGTGCAGCCAAAACAACGGGATGGTGCTCACTAAAGGTTGTCGACACGATTACCGCTTCCACGTCTTTGTCGTCGAGCAGGCGACGGTAATCTGCATACGCGCGCACGCCAGGTTCCTCAGCCTTTGCCTCGTCAAGTCGAAAAGTCAACACGTCGCAATAGGCGACGAGCTTGAACATCGGAACGTCCTGCAGGAACTTGAAGTGTTGTTTGCCGCGAGACCCGACACCAATGATGCCAATTCCAATTTGATCGGTTGCAGGACCGGTACGCGCAAGCGCCGGACCCAGCCCGACACTCGCCGCTATTGACCCTCCAGTAATCAGAAAGTCTCGTCGTTTCATTATTGTTTTCTCACCACTCTCGTATCTTGATGTTGCGGTAGCTCACCTCATTGCCATGGTCCTGCAACAGGATGCGTCCGTCCGGCCACTGGCAAAAACCGTCCCAAATTTTATATTTGCTGTAGGCCACCAGTGCCCGGAACGTCTGGCTGTTTCGATTGAATTCTATGACTTTCTCGTTATTCAGCCAGTGCTCAACATATCCGTCATTTGAAACGATACGGCCCTGGTTCCATTGCCCAATGCCCTTGAACTGTTTGGCACGCCCGTCGGTCTGCAAACTTTCCGCCGTGATCATGTCGTACAGCGAGCCCAACGTACGATTTTCATTCACACCCATTTTTGCATCCGGGTGTACCTTATCGTCCAGGATCTGGAATTCGCAGCCGATCGCTGATCCCGGACCCGTGTTCAGATCCGGATCGACAAAGTACTTCACGCCGCTGTTCGCACCTTCTGAGATACGAAAGTCGAATTGCATTTCAAAATTGCTGAAACTGTCCAGTGTGACGATGTCGCCCGGACCGGCGGATTCGCCGCCCTCAGTTTCTGCAACCGTCAGGACACCGTCTCTGATGGTCCAGCCAGATGCGGGAAAATGATCCAACTTGGCACCACGCCAGCCCGCGCTGGTTTTGCCATCCCACAACAACCGCCACCCCTGTCGCAGTTCATAGTCCGTCAACTGGTTCTCGAGATAACTGATTTGTACGACTTCCGGATCAGGGGCTGTTCGGTTGACCTCAAGATCGCTGGTCAGGATGCGGATGTTGCGCCAGCGTACCGTTCTGCCAACCAATTCAGGATCGTCGATGCTATGCACCTGTAGTCCGATGAAGCCATCTGCGGTCATGTTGTCGACCATGTCGGCTGTCTGAATACCGTTGACCCAGACACGGAAGGAATCGCCGATGCCTTCAACCCGGAAGTGGTTCCATTGCCCGTTCCTGAATGCATCGAGGCCCTTCTCGTTGCGTGTCAGGGGATACATCCACATGCGACGCTTCTCGTCGTAGATTCCGCCACTGAAGCGGCGATCCGTGGGGTCGACCTCAACCTGGTATCCCTGCACAGTCTCGTTGTCACCGACATGGCTGCGAATCTGTACGCCGGAATTCATCGATGGATCCACGCGCGTTTCGAATTCCAGAATGAAATCGGAGTAATTCGCCTTCGTTACAAGGAAACTGTTGGGCGAATCCGGGACGGTGTGGCCAACGATCTCGCTGCCATGAACCTCGTAGCGCGCGCTGCCTCCGACCTGCTTCCAACCGGCCAGGTCAGAAGCATCGAACAGCGTCTGCCACTCCGCTTCCTGCGCCCATCCGGCCAGCGGTACAGCCAGGCAAAGTACGACGAACTGAATTTGGGCCTTGTTTCTCAGGAATCGGGTTCTCGGCAACACTCCGTGACCTCCAGGTAAGGGGAAGGGTCTGTTTCGATCGGGCTCAGTGTGTCACGTGACAGAATGGTTTGAACAGGATTTGAGCCATGTCGAATACCAATATCTATTGCCGCCAATGGCTGCAATCCGTATTATGCTACCGGTAGCATACCAATAGCAAATTGCATCCCAGGGAACATTAATGCGGTTGAAGAATTGTCACAACATACCATCCAGCGTGCCCTACGAGGAAGCGCCGCAGCTTATGGAGGGGCTTGCTAAGGAACAGAAATTCCTTCGCTGTGTTTACGGCTCCTGATTCTAACGGGTGTGCGTTCTGGGGAGGCACGTGGCGCGGTTTGGGATGAAGTCGACCTTGCCGCTCGCATGTGGACACTGCCTGCCGAGCGCACAAAGATGCAGCGACCACATCGTGTGCCGCTGTCAAAGGGAGCACTGAGAATCCTTCGTGCAGTACCACATTTCGTGGGGCAGGATTTTATTTTTCCCGGTGACCAAGGCGGGCGGATGACGGATGTGGCGCTGAGTAAAGAATTACATAAGCTGATGACAGGCGTCACCGTCCACGGTTTCCGCTCCTCGTTCCGGCAATGGTTAGAATAACAGACAAGTTTCCCCAAAGCTGTGTGTGAGCTTGCCCTGTCACACGTTAACAAAGACCGGGTTGAGGCAGCGTATCAACGTTCAGACCTGTTTGAACGGAGAAGGGAACTGATGGAGGCTTGGGGCCAGTTCCTAGCAGCTAAAGGTCACCTCAGACTTGTGACCACCCTAACCCCATCAGATTGATTGTTCTGTTTTTCTAAATACCGAGTCGTAAGATTCAGTTTCAGACCTTCCAATAAGAAAGCAGCAATAGAGCAGAAAATTTAGCTCATTGTTTGAGCAGTTTCCTCTTAGTAGCTAGGGGATTCATTTCCTCGCAAAAAAAGGGGGTGGGTGCCTCTCGTCAGCACAGCTCGGCAATGCTGTCTTCGCCTTGCAATCCATCCAGAACAATACGGATCTTCTCCTCCGCATTGTACTGCTTACGCGTCCTGCGTTTGATGTCACGAATGATCTTTTCTGACGACGATTGTCGTCCTGTTGGTCTCTGTTTCATCTCAACTCCTCAGCTTAGGATGAACAAAAACTCTCTCTTAAACCAGATCTATATCTGTCCCATAGGCGCTGACGGCGTACACATTATTCACTCCTGTCCGTCTTCAAACAAAGGGAAGGAACGTACAGTTGAGGTAAGTCTTTAATCGCAATAGTACATAGAGTTACATATATAAACTTTTTGAATATCTTCCTGTGCTTCAGCCGTTGGAACAGCCTGCAGAATCATAAGTCCTGTTAGGATAGATAAGTTAATGGCTATTACTGCTAATAGTTTATTTGTCATTTTGTTTTCTCCTTTTCTTTAATTTTAGAGCCACCAAAGTCAAAAGGTTCTGGTGGTGTATATTGGCAGCATGTTCAGACGCTTTCCCTTGCTTGTATTATTGCTTACTTCGTCTGCTTACGGAGGAGAAATAAGTGGCAAAGTTATCGGTATTGCCGACGGCGATACATTCACCCTACTTACGACTGACAAGCAACAGGTCAAGATTCGCCTGGCCGAGATAGACGCACCAGAGTCAGGCCAGCCTTACGGAAATGAATCCAAGCAGGCTCTATCCGACCTGATTTTCGGCAAGGATGTCCGGGTGGTTGAGCAGACTACAGACCGCTATGGAAGAACCGTTGGCAGACCGTATGTCGGTGGCCTCGATGTATCCGCTGAGATGGTCCATATGGGGGCCGCATGGGCGTATCGTGATTACCTTAAGGACAAGAGGCTGCTGACCCGTGAGGGCAGGGCGAAGACCAACAAAAGGGGTGTCTGGGGGCTGTCAGAGACGCAGAACATGGCACCGTGGGAGTGGCGTAGAGGATTGAATTATGCTGTGAAACGCGATGATAACTGCAATATCAAGGGAAATATCAATAGTAAAGGTGATCGTATTTATCACGCGCCGGGAAGTCGTTTATACGGGGCGACCAAGATCAACGAGTCGAAAGGCGAGCGGTGGTTTTGCAACGAGGCTAAGGCAAAAGCTGCCGGCTGGCGTACATCGAGGCACTAAATAGCCTTTAACCGAGATAGATTCGGTCTAACTAGGTGGCGACACGGTAGTGCTGTTTGATAATTTAGATAGCTGTCAATAGCTGTTATTAAAGGGGAGGATGCGGTGATGAAACGAACGAAAAACAACGAGGTGTCCAACGACAAAACGAAAAGTGATGCGGGAGCGACGAGAGAGCAATTGAGCCGCCGCGAGTTCGCCAAAACCACCATGGCCGCCGGCGCTGTAGCGGTGACAATTCCTGGTGTCATGCAAGCCGCTCAGCAATCATCCGACGATGCACCGGCTACTGCGAAGCCCACGCAAAATGCAGTAGCGGCCGCGGTCGAACATCGTGACGGCACTACGATTCCGGCCGAGTACTACTTTGAGATGGAGCACTATCTCAAGGACGAAGACTATATCGCCGAAAATTGGTGGTTGATGGCTGATCACGTCAGCCGGGTCTCCGAGCCGGGCGACTTCTTCGTATTCAAATTCGGCCTCGGTGAGAGCGCAATCGTAGTGCGCAATGAATCTGGAGAGGTCAACGCCTTCCATAACGTTTGTCGCCATCGTGGCTCGCGTTTGTGTCGACATGATGAAGATCCTCGTCCCGACGATGATCGCCTGTCTGTTCGGCAATCGGGCGAGAGCGGCAACGCGCAGGTATTTCGCTGCCCGTATCACGCCTGGATGTATGATCTCGACGGTAATCTCATCAACGCCTATGACACGCACGACGATTTCGAAATGGCAGCCAATGGCCTTGTTAAATGTCATATGCGTATCGAGGAAGGTCATATCTTCCTGAATTTCTCGCGCGCCGAGGAGCCGCCGTCTTTTGAGGACCCGTTTAGTTATGGATTTCAAAGAATCAGTGAAAAACACGACATGGCGGGATTGAAAGTCGGCACCCGCAAGAGCTATCAGATGAAGGCGAATTGGAAGCTTGGGCTCGAAAATTTCATGGAGTGCTATCACTGCGGAGCGTCGCACGACAACCTGGTGGCAACCCACAACTGGGACTACGCTCTCTCTGACGGGCGACGGGAACGATGGGACAACGGTGTCGCCGATTGGATCGGACCGGAACTTGCTGCAGACAGGGGGACGGGTTCGGGAGGGCCTTACGATGGTGAGTTGAATCCGGGATTCCTCACTGGATCCGTTGACGGCCAACCGTTGGCGCCGTTTCTGCCGGGGATTAAAGAATGGTCACACGACACAGACATCGCAATAACCTGGTTTGATTCGGGCTACTGGCAGACCTACGATGACCACATTGTGGTTGCGCGATTCACGCCGCGTGGTCCCGAGCTCACGGATATCGAGATTTTCTGGCTCGTGCATCCGGACGCAGTTGCAGGTACTGATTTCGACCCGGAGAAATTGCGCGAGCTGTGGGATATCACAATCATAGAAGATGCCTGGATCGTCGAGAACAATCAAGCGGGCGTCAAGTCGAAGGGATATCGCTCCGGACGTTACTCGGTGCACGAGACCGAGCCATCATTTTTCGCCGGTTGGTACATGAGAGAAATCGTAAACGGTTGAGCAGCTGGCAAACTCAACCGCTGTCTCACTGCCTATACTATGACGTTCGGAGAAATATAAAATGAAGAAGAGCGATCGTGAGCTGGGCATGAACCGGGAAATCAACCGTCGCGACTTCCTGAGCGGAACGAGCATTGCGATCGCGGGAGCGGCCCTTGCGCCCGGGGATGTGATAGCGCAGGGGAGCGATCCCCAGTCGGCTCCGGCTGCATCTGCGGTGGTCGATCACACTCCGAGCCAGGAGGCAGACTATCCGCCGACACTTACGGGGATGCGGGGCGACCATCCGGGGTCGTTTGAAGTGGCTCATACCATGCGAACTGGCGCGACGTGGGACGAGGCGCAGGAAACCGGGGAAGAGTACGACTTGATCGTGGTTGGCGGCGGCTTGAGCGGTCTCGGGGCGGCCTACTACTTCCGGAAGGCGATGCCTCAGGCTCGAATCCTGATTCTGGACAACCACGACGACTTCGGCGGGCATGCGAAGCGGAACGAGCACATGGTCGACGGGCACCAGGTTATCGGCTACGGAGGCACGGAGTTCATCGAGGGCGCCTTTCCTTACGAAGGCCTGGAGTTGCTCCACGACATCGGTCTCGATGCGGAGGTGTACAAGCGTGCAAACGTGGATTACAACTTCCAAGCGCGAAGAAGGGAATTGCGGCGGGCGGTCTTGTTCGACGAGGAGACTTTCGGTGAGGATCGGCTGGTGGTCGGAGAACCCAGACTGGACGAGCCGGCGGCGTGGACGGAGTGGCTCAAGAAGACGCCGCTTTCGGACAACGCGCGCCGGGACATCGCGAGACTGTACCAGATGCGGAAGGATTTCTTCCCCGGGTTGTCGGTGGAGGAGAAAATCGCCCGGCTCCGCAAGATGAGCTATCAGGACTATCTGCTGGACGTCGTCGGCGCGCATCCAGACGTAATCCCCTTCTTCATGCGCCGCGGCGCCTGGGATCACAATGGCGCGGCCGGCATCGATTCGTTGAGCGTGTGGGGTGCGTTCCGCTACGGCAACAAATTCCCCGGGCTGCAGGGCCTGGGGCTCGGGGAGCCACCACCCAGAAACGGATTTCCCGGGCTGGAGAACCCGTTCGACGGCCTGCACTTTCCCGACGGCAATGCCGGTGTTGCCCGCCTGCTCGTGCGCTGGCTGATTCCGGGATCGCTGCCGGGCAATACCATGAACGACTCGGTGCGGACGCGGGTCCGGTATTCGACCCTCGACCGGGCGGAAAACGACGTTCGCATCCGTCTCAACAGCACGGTTGTGAACGCTCACCACGTGGGCGACCGGGCCAGAGCGAACGCGGTGGACGTCACCTACGTACAGGACGGCCAGGCGCATCGCGTGCGCGGAAGCACCTCCGTGATGGCGTGCAACAACTCGATGATTCCGTATCTGTGTCCCGAACTGCCGGAGGACCAGAAGGAACACCTGCGCATGGCGGTGCGCAGACCCTTCGTCATTGCCATCGTCATGATTCGCGACTGGCGAGCGTTCGAGCGGCTCGGTGTGTCGAGCATCTATTGCCCGGGCGCGTACTTCGAATATCTTCATCTAGACGGGTACAGCAGCAGCTTCGGGGACTACGAGACCAGCCGAGTCCCCGACGCCCCGACCGTTGTAAGACTCTGGGCATCTCCGATCGCTCCGGGCCTCCCCGTACGTGACCAGTCGCGAGTCGCACGGGGGGAGATGCTGGCCATCTCATTCGAGATGTTCGAGCGTATGATCAGGGACCAGATGGCCCGTGCCCTCGGGGACGGAGGCTTCGATCCCGCCCGGGACATATCGGGAATCTTCGTCAACCGCTGGCCGCATGGGTACTCGGGAGGGGCGAACGATCTCTACGACCCGGACTGGGGGTACGACGAGGCTCCCTGGGTATTGGGCCGCAAACGGTTCGGGCGGATAGCTATCGCAAATTCCGACGCGGCCGCGACGAGCATGACGCAGGCCGCCTTCGACCAGGCGCACCGTGCGGTCCAGGAGTTGATTACCGACGTCATCAGGCCCGAATTCCGGTTTCCGTGGGCCGAGCGAACCTGAAGGAGCGGGTCTAAATGAGGTTGCCATGTATCGTTCCGCTATGACGAAAGCCAGGTCCTGGTTGTTGATCGCGTTGCTTGTGAGCTGAATGATCGCCCAAGGAAGACGCTGGGTTTTTACTCACCTGCAGAGAAATTTAATGAATGTGTTGCGTCGATCCATTGAGATCACCCCCCGGAAGCAGTCGTTGAGGTAAACTTAGCGAAATAGTCTGCTTGTGACCCAAAGCGGTCGTTCGCGATTGGAAGAGTATTCTCCAGTAGGCATAAATAAAGATTGTCAGTTGGCGATATGTTTAGCAAATACGCTGTACCACAGGAGGATTGATGACAGATCTGACGAGACTGCGGATCGTAGCCGAGGTGGCGGGTCTTTCTGCGGTGATCGCTTCGCTTGGTTTCGTTGGAATGGAGATCCGTCAAAACACTGCTGCTGTGCGATCAGCGACAACACAGGCGGTCTCAGATTAGGCGATGGAGCTGACCTTATAGATAGCCACCGATGAACATTTGTCGCGACTAGAAGGAGGTGAGTTGTCTTAAATTATAATTATAAACCCTGTCCGTTTTGTTCGGGCCATGCACTGGAACTAAATATGATAAGAAAGTCCCCATTTCCCCTGATATTTGTTGCTGCACTGGTGATTTTCTCCAGTCTAAGCACCGTCTCAGCCCAAGCAATGAAATCGGCACTGCCGTTCAAGGTCGGCACGTTTGCGATCGACGACCTACCAACTATTGGTCTGGTTATGCAAAACGACGAGCTAATTGTTGAACTAGCCGCCGCCAACCGCGCCATGGAGCTATTGCCGCGGTACAGCAAAGTGAACATACCCGAGGATATGGTTGGGCTCATCTCGCAGTACGAGTATGGCTTGAAATACCGGATCTACGAGATCGTAAACTGGCTTGTAGAAGAAAGTGTGCTGACTAATAGCAACCAACGAAGTTTTATACACCCTGTGGACTCAGTAGACATCATGGCCCCGATTCAGTATCCGAGCAAACTTATGAACGCGGCGGTAAACTTTTATACGCATGCTTGTGAGGGCTGCACCGACGAAGAGCGGACGGCTAAGACTCGTGAGCGTCAAGAAAATCGAGGCGTACCCTACCTGTTCCTGAAGCCAACTCGCGGAGCAATCATTGGCGACGGTGATGACATCATCTTGCCTTACGGGCGTGACAACATCGAATGGGAAGTCGAAATGGCAGTCGTTTTTGGCCGTACCGGCAAGTACATATCTGCGGACCGTGCCTATGATCACGTATTCGGCTATATGGTGGCTATGGACATATCAGACCGTGGTGGTCGACCACCGGGCGGTTACGGCACCGGTTCATCGGCTCCGGTTCAGGGCTCCGGTACAGACTGGTTTGTAGGCAAGGGTCATGATACGTTTGCGCCGCATGGCCCCTGGATTGTGCCAAAAGAATTCTATGGGGATCCGATGGAGCGTCTGCATCAAACTCTAGTCATTGACGGTGTAACTGTTCAAGACGCGAAAGCCGGCGATATGATCCATAATATCCCTGAACTAATCGAGTACGCCTCGTCGCTGATCACTATCTTCCCTGGTGACGTAATGCAAAGCGGTACGTCCGGTGGAACGGGCGCTGGTCGGGTAGAGCGTGCGTCAGGGTCCGGATTTCTGGTGGACGGAGAGAAGATCACTGCTAATATTGAGGGTATTGGCTCGCTGAATCACACGGTCAGAATAGAGACTAGCGTTCCTGATGATCTGTCCGGTTCGCAACTGCCTCCGGTTAAGTCTTACCGTCCTTAACCTCAAGTAGATAGAGCTTCTGAAAGACTCTAAGGCGACGATTAGTAAAAACTGATCGTCACCTTTTTCGTTAAGTAGTGGCATCTCAAATCAATCATCAATTTCTGTGCTCTGACGAGCCAAGTGGCGACGTCTGCGGATTTGCCAGCTAAGGATGCCACCGACAAAGCCCGGAAATATCTAGGGTCTGAGTCGGGGGTCTTGGCGAGTCTTAACGAACCGTTCTTGCATTGAGATTGCGGCGATGCAACTGAAGTTTACAGGCTGTTTATTCTTAGGAAATTTAAAGAGTCTGAGGTAATTCGGGTCACCAAATATGCTGGGACTGCGCCGTTCCTAACGCATACAACTGGAAACCTGGGCGACTTGAAAACATCGATATCCGATGTTGATAAGGAGGTGTTCGAGACTCTCAAAAGCACTGTCGAAACGACCCCGTTCTTTGAACTCGAATCGTGGCCTCGAATTTGGCGACCTGATGCCGATCGATACCATCTTGAATGGTGTCGAGGAAATGATTACTACGGCGTCGACAGACCACAGAACGATGAAGACCTCTCGCCAGATTTTAAATTCCTTAAAGATCTTGTTTCTACTAAGTGACCGTTCCTGGCCGAAAGCGGAAGTCGATAATTACAAGATTTAGAGGTATTGAACGACCGCTATCGGGGAAAGCCGACATCAGAACCATTATTTCCACAACGCTCAAGAAAATGTCAGAATTCCATTGGTTCTAATGGCAGGTTTGCCCCCGGAAGCAGCCGTTAGGCTAGAATGAGTGAAATGTTCTGCTTGTGATCCAAACTGGACCTTAGGTAGCTGGCCTATAAAAGTGCGTTGTGCTGCAATTTGACCGCGTCTGCGGTGGTAACGCGAAGGTGATTGCTTGTATCGAGGACCTCGCGGTCATCAGCAAGATACTGAAGCATCTGCAGGAGCAATCGTCACTGGATTCAGGGATACGGATCGCCAATCCGCGTGCGCCGCCACAAGCCAGCCAGTTCGGCTAATTCGGCGAAATCTTCCAGCTTTACCCATGTTGCGATCAGAAACAGCTTCGATAGGGTGGCGGCTGGTCTGAGAACAGCCATTGCCGGGAAAACCGGCAATTGAGGGAAGAATTTCGGGGCAGTGCAGCGGATGCGGGGAAGATTCCCGGCGTGCTCGGGATGCAACATGTGCTGAAGGGCGTTTCGATGGCGGTGGGTGTGATGAAAATGGCCCTTTATTCGTCTTATACGCCGCTGGATGGAGCCTATTACGCGTTCAGTGCATGCGTTTTGCGAAGGTGAGCGCGGTGCGGTCGGCCCGTCTTGGATGTTGAGTGCTTCGACTTGGCGACGAAATATCTCGCCATAGGTCGCATCTCGATCACGGACGAGGAAACGAGGGAAATTATCTGTGCCACACGCATCTAAGAGTTGCCGGGCTGTCCATGTGGCCGTAGGATGTTCGGTGACGTTGAAGTGCAGGATTCGCCGACGATCATGACTCAAGATTACCAGCACGAACAAGACCCTGAACGTCGCCGTAGGGGCCGTGAAGAAATCCAGGGCAATCAGCTCTTTGGCATGGTTCCGAAGAAACGTTTGCCAAGTCTGGGACGGCGGCCCCCGATGCTTAACCATGTACTTGGATACGGTGGTTACTGAAACATCGAGTCCAAGTTTTAGCAACTCACCGTGGACTCGAGGTGCACCCCACAACGGATTGGCCAGGCACATTCGGCGGATCAATGCTCGGATTTCGTAATAGGCCTTCGGCCGCCCTCGGTGACGACTCTTCCAGCGTCAGTAGTAGCGAAATCCCTGGCGGTGCCAGCGAAGAACTGTTTCAGGCTGAACGACGTGAAGTGAGTCTTGCCAACCTGACCAGATCATGCCGACAACGAATGGCGACTCGTCCCGCCCCAAGGATAATTCCCAGCCACTTGACATGTCTTAAGACTATCCAACCGCTCGGCAAAAGGGCCATAAAATAAAGTCGGACGAATAAACGGGAAGAACACCTGCTGCTCAACTACGCAAATGCTGCCCGGCCGGATCGTACGGAGGTTGCGCCAGAACGTGCGCCGCTCTTTCTTCACCGACAAGGTGTACGCTCAGTTGCGCTTTTGATTCAAGAACCTCCCGCTCGATGTAGGCCAATGCTAGGCTCATGCCAACATGATGACCATAGCCGCCAGAGGTCACAAATCCTACGCGACGACCAGCCACCCAAATCGGCTCGTACCCTGCCGCATCGGCGTCAGTCGCTTCGATTTCCAGTAGCACAAGCTGTTGCGATGGACCGGTCTCCTGCTCGAGGATTGCGGCATCGCGTCCGATAAAATCACCCTTGTCGAAGGCTATAAAACGGTCAAGCCCGGACATTCCGGGCGTGTAACACTGTGCAAATTCGGTAGACCAGCTGCCGTAAGCTTTTTCAAACCGGAGGCTGTCAAGCGCACGTAAGCCGATCTGGCGTAATCCGAACGGCTCGCCGGCAGTGCTTAATGCAGACCATAAGCAGCGTTGTTGAATCGCCGGCACCGAAATCTCGAAACCGAGTTCACCGGTCAATGAAATACGCGCAACGATAGCCTCCGTCATGCCGACGTTCATGTTCTGGCACGACAGGAATGGCAGCGCGGAATTCGATACGTCGGCATCGGTCAGTGCAGCCAGGATATCTCTGGATCGTGGTCCGGATAGGGAGAAGCCCAGCCAGGACTCAGAAAGATTTTCGACCTTGACACCCGATTTTGGCAGATGATCGTTGAACCAGCGAAGATGCCATTTCTGCAGTACATAGGAGCCAACGAGCCAGAAACGGTCGTTTGCGAGGCAACTCACGGTCAGGTCACCCATCAATTTACCGCTCAGGCTCAACATCGGCGCGAGACGCACACGACCAACAGCGGGCATCCTGGACGCCAGAATGTGATCAAGCCACTTTTCGGCGCCGGGTCCGGAAACCTCGTACCGGGCATAGATGCCTGTCTCAAACAGACCAGCAGCAGCGCGGGTTGCAGCAACCTCCTGCGCGACGACTGAATGTGCATTCGATCGTCTGAGCGAAGGAGCCTCGGCAAAGTCAGGGTCGTCGGGTACGAAGAACAATGGCGTTTCCATTCCCCAGATCTCACCAAAGTGTGCGCCTTCCGATTTCAGAACATCGTAACAAGGGGATGTTTTCAATGGTCTGCCAGCTGGCAATTCCTCATTAGGATAGGCTATGGAAAATCGCCGCGCATAGAACTGCCGTGTGGTGTTAGCTAGGTATTTGTCGTTACAGGCGTAGCTGCCAAAGCGCGCAACATCCATGCCAAATACATCGAAACCAGGATCTCCTTCGACCATCCAGTTCGCCAGCGCTAATCCGATGGCACCGCCCTGTGAAAACCCTGCCATGCAACCACATGCGGCCCAGTAGTTTTGAAGACCGGGCACCGGGCCAATCAAAGGGTTGCCGTCCGGCGTAAATGTAAATGCACCATTGACCCAGCGTTTGATACCGATGTTCTGCAAAGCAGGGAACCGCTCAAATCCAACCAAAAGCTCGTGTTCAATGCGGTCGATGTCTTCTGGCAGAAGGTCCATGCCAAAATCCCAGTCAGCGCCCTGGGGGCGCCAGTGGACCGGATTACGTTCATAGATACCAAGCAGCACACCCGTGCCTTCCTGTTGTAGATAGGTGAACCCATCCAGGTCGGTGACCGATGGCATCTCCGAGTCCAGCGCCGCCAGCTCAGGAATGCTTTCCGTTACAAGGTAGTGATGCTCCATGGGCACTAGTGGCAAATTGACTCCTGCCATGCGCCCGACGCGTCGGGCCCAGAGCCCAGCCGCATTGATGACATGCTCCGCGGTAAGCTCTCCCTTCTCGGTCGTGATACGCCAACTTTTATCCGGCAACTGGGTCAGGTTTGTTACACGATTTCTCAGTATCGTCTTCGCACCCAGATTCCTCGCGGCAATTACGAATGCATGCGTGGTTCCGTGAGGGTCGAGGTGACCTTCCTGGGGATCGAACAGGCCACCTAAAACGCCATCAAGGTTTACAATCGGAAACTTCGCCTCGATTTCGTCACGACCGATAAGTCGCGCATCCATATCCAGCGTCTGGAACAGCGCCCACTCTGATTTAAGCCACTCCCACCGCTCGGGTGTGCACGCGAGTTCAACGCCACCGGTGCTGTGCATACCGACACTTTGACCGCTCTCTTTTTCAATCTGGTCATAAAGTGCGATGGTGTAGCTCTGAAGCGCTGCAATATTCGGGTCCGCGTTGAGGGCGTGAAAACCCCCTGCGGCATGCCAAGTGGACCCTGCGGTCAATTCCGTCCGTTCAACCAGTGCGATGTCAGCCCAACCGGCGCGTGCCAGATGATACAAGACGCTTGCGCCAACAACTCCACCTCCGATAACGACGGCACGGTAATGTTCACTCAAGACAGCCTCTCCCAATTAAGAATAAGTTTCATTTCATGTTCACTTTGAGGCGTTAACTGTAAACGGCGCTCTACTGGCTCGCCTGTTTAGCCCGCTGCACGGTTTTGTTCAAGGCGCTTTCAAGACTCTCGGCGTAGCTCGCAGGAACCCAGACCTCACTACTATCGGGAGTGGGCAGCAGGACGACCGGGCAATCAAATAATGACAAGGCCGCACAGTCTCGTCCCGAGAGCACCGTCTCACTCGGCACGCCGGCTGCCAAAACAGCCGGGGCCCTTGATCCGTGCAAGCGGTAACCGTGCCATTTTCCGGTAACATCTATGCCAGTTGCCTCGGCAGCGTCGACAACAAGAGGCGCGACAGCACCTTGGTTGATCGTCAGTACGAACTGTGGCGCGAAATGTAATAGACGCTGGTCACCCTGGATGAGTGCATAACCGGGACTCATAATGTTTGCAATGGCAGCCGTCGGTGCATGCCATTCATAGCAGTCAACCATCGTGACTGTCTCGAGCCGCCACTGCTCACCCATGTTCACGATTTCATCCTCTTACCGCTGGGATCAAAATGTACCGGCGGTACCGTACGTACAGTGGTTTCCCTGCCCCTCACTGGGTCTCGTGCCAGCAGCGTTGTACTTTCGTGGCAGTGGCGACGGGCCACCAACGCAAGCCCCACCCACTCGCCCAGCGCCGGACTGAAGGTGGCAGAAGTGACGTGTCCACAGGACAGGTTTTGTTCAGCGGTTGTCGTTATCAGCGCTCCGGCTGCAAACGACTGGCCCAGCCCGTTAGCACGCAAGCCCACCAGGCGGGGACGCTGCGGCCGGTGTAATCCGGGCCGATCCAGCAAGGCCCTGCCAATACAGGGATTACCCAGATTGACCATTGATTCCATGCCGAGATCCTCGGGAGTTGTCTGGCCATTCAGCTCTGAGCTGGTCAGGTAGCCCTTCTCAATGCGCAGCACATCGAGTGCTTCCGTGCCATAAGGCAGCATATCCTCGTTCACCAGAGCCTGAAACAAGGGAACGGCTATGCTTGCGCGGCAATGCAATTCAAACGCGAGCTCACCCGAAAAACTGGCCCGCAGCACGCGCAAAGTTTGGTCCTCCCACCGACCTGTGACGAAGCCCATGTGGGCCAGTCCGCTCAATTTTTCCCGCCAAAACTTACCGAGGATCTGACTCAAAACATCGCGGCTGCGCGGGCCGGCGACAGCGATCACATGCCAGGCTTCAGTGAGATCGGCGATAACCACATTGCGGTGCACCGGCGCGAGGTCGCGATAAAACTCGAAGTGCGAGAGCACATGATCGGCATGACTCGTACTGACCGTCGCGAGGTAATGGTCGGGCCCCAGACACATGACGATACCGTCATCCAGTACCATGCCGTCCTCACGCAGCATGAGCATGTATTTGCTGCGTCCAGGGCTGATGGTGCTGGCACGGGTGAGATAGATACGGTCGAGAAAGGCGGCGGCCCCGGCACCCGCCACTTCGATTTTGCCCAATGTCGAGCCATCCAATATGCCGCCAGATTCCCGTACGCGGGCTGCTTCAACGAGACTTGCAGCGACAGGGTCAGCGCCATTGCCATGATAGTAGCGGGGTCGCTGCCACAATCCCGCGTCCTCCATTTCACCCCCATTTTCCACGTGCCAGGCCTGCAGAGCGGTATGCCGCTTGGGACGCAGTGACAGTCCCTGCCGATGGCCAGCGATAAGCCCGAGTGTCGCCGGTTTGAACGGTGGGCGGCGGCGGCTCGTACGCGCAACCTTGTCATCATTGCCGGACAGTTCAGCCAGGATCGCGGCGCCAACGACGGCACTGGTACGGCCTTGTTCAGTGCCGAAACCCAAAGCCGTGAAACGCTTGACGTGTTCGATATCACGAAAGCCCTGTTCAAAGGCCTGGCGCAGATCAGCGACCGTGACATCGTTCTGCAGGTCGACGAACTGTCGTTTTTCCTCCTTGCGAGAGGCCGGCGAGCGCCAAAACGGCTGATGCCGTGGCGGAGGATCTCCGCCAACGACATCGATGCGCGAAGATGGATTGACAGGGAGTGGCTTATGACCGGTGCTTGACTGCACTCGAATAGCAGCATCGATTCCGGCCTGATGCCCATCCGAAATGATGGCTGGAAGTTCCAGCATGCCATTGGCTGCACCGACGGCAACACTCCATTCTGCGGCACCGGCCGCCAAGCCCTGATTTGGACCAGTAGCCAGGTGCAACGCGGCGCAAGCGTCCGATGTCCAGCCACCGCTCACCAGCAGGCTGTCACAAACGATGTCTTGCGTCGCGTCAGGCGTGTCAAGTTTCGCGATGCGCACGCAGCGCACGTTGTGGCGACCGAGCGCCGCGACAACAGTGTGCCCCGTCAGGCATCGAACACCACTCACTTCCAGTGCAGTTCGCTCCACTGTCTTACATTCGGGGCGGGTGTCGACAATAGCGACAACGTTGATACCACCCCTGATCAGCCGGCGTGCGGACACGTACAGACGATCATGGCATCCGAACACGACGACATCACGACCGACACGCACACCATAGCGTGCCAGGTAGCGTTCCGCTGCCTGGAGCAACATCACGCCGGGCAGGTCATTGTCGACGAAGGCGATGGGCTGCTCGATGGAGCCGGTCGCTATCACCAATGCGCCACACTTTATCCGGTAAACGATGGCATCTTTTGCCAGGCCACCGGGTTCGCAGTGGGCAATCACCAGCTTCCCCGAGCTGCCGACGACCGCGGTATTGATCAGTATCCGGACGGAGTGCGATTTCAGCTGGTCAATGGTTGCCCTGACCCAGGCCGGGCTGGCATGTCCGTCGATAACAGCGTCTTCAAAATCCAGTTCTCCACCAGTCGCAGGTTCGCGCTCGCAGACTACGACCCGCGCACCGCTGCGCGCCGCTGCCAGCGCAGCTGCCAGTCCGGCCGGGCCAGCGCCGGTCACCAGCACATCGCAATCAATATGCTCCACCCATGGCGGTTCGAGCTTTGCATCGCTGGCCACCGCACCCAATCCGGCCAGACGCCGGACAATGCCCTCGTAGAAATGCCAGCTGGGCCACATGAAGGTCTTGTAATAAAAACCTGCGGTCCACAGACTGCCGCCCAGGCCGATCAGCGCGGCGAAATCAAAGCGTAATGTCGGCCAGCGGTTCTGGCTGACGAGTTGCATGTCCTCCTGTATCTCGAGGCAGGGCGCCGGCAGATTGGAAATACAAAATGGCCCCGGGTCAACTGTAAGCAGCCCGTTGGGCTCCTCCGTGCCCGCGCTTAACAGGCCGCGCCGGCGCCGATATTTGACACTCCGGCCAAATAGCCTCGTTCCTGCTGCCAGCAGGGCGGAAGCAGCAGTATCACCGGCAAATCCCTGGTACGACCTGCCGTCAAATCGGAAATTGATCCTGCGGTCACCCAGTCTGAGGCCGGCGCGTCTGGGTGTCTTCATTCTGGATTCACGGCTTGCACAAGACTATCAAGCGCCTGTATTTCCAAAACCTCGCCGGAGGACGGATTGCGCCAGATCCTTAACCACGAGCGGCAGCCATTGAGATGCTGCCAGTACTCGATACTGCTATCGGTCCGGTTCACCCGCAGGTAGACGCCGCTGACGGTGTCCGGGTCGAATTCCGCAACGACGCCGCGGCAACGAAATTCCGCCACCTGTCGCCAGCCGCAGAATGGGCATTGCAACTGCATCTCAATGCTCCACTGGAAACGGGCCGGTACCCGCCTCATCGAGTAGCGTGCCATCCGCAAATCGTTTCAACCCGAAGTGTCGGATCAGATCGGGTGCGGTGCCGGTCGCAACGAACTGGGCAAAGGCTGCGCCGGAAGCTGGTATGGCTTTGAAACCGGTGTAGCACCAGCCGCCATTGACGAATACGTTATCGTAGCCCAGGCGATCCATGATAGGGCTGCCATCCATGGTCATGTCACAGGTGCCAGCCCATTGGCGCAGCAGTCTCAAACCGGCGATCTGCGGTAGCATGGCGACAGCACCCTCGACCACTTCGGCGAGACGATGCCACTGTGCCTCTCGGTTATAGGACGCAAATCCATCCAGCTTGCCGCCTATAACCAGTCCGCCCTTGTCGGTCTGGGAAATGTAGGTTTCAGCAACGTCGTAGAGCCAGACGAGTACCGTATTGAGTATCGGCTTGACCGATTCTGTAACCATGGCCTGTAACAGGTTCGTTTCGATCGGTAGCGGCACGCCGAGCATAGTGCCGATGGCGCCCGTGTGGCCCGCCACCGCGAAAACGATACGTTCAGCCTGCACGTAGCCACGCGAGGTCTCAACCCCGGTGGCCAGACCCGCAGCCGTGCGCACGTCAGTGACTTCACAATCCTCGATGATATCGACCCCCAATGCGGCGGCCGCCCTCGCATAACCCCAGGCAACGGCATCATGTCGAACCGTGCCACCACGCGGTTGTAACAATCCACCCACAATAGGAAAGCGCCGCGGTCGCTCGAGGTCCATCTCTGGAACAAAACGCGCCAGCGCTTTACGGTCCAACAGTTCGCTGTCAATCCCGGCGAGACGCATGGCATTACCCTGGCGTGCGAGGGTATTCATGCCGTCGTCCGAATCGACCATCTCAACCATGCCGCGCGGGCTGTACATTACGTTGAAGTTAAGATCGTGTGACAGTGTTTCCCAGCGGCGCAAGGAATCCTCGTAGAAATTGTGATTTTCGGGCAGCAGGTAGTTCGAACGTACAATTGTCGTATTACGGCCTACGTTGCCGTATCCGAGCAATCGCTTTTCCAGAACCGCAATGCGCCGGATACCGTGATCACGTGCCAGGTGATAAGCCGTCGCCAGGCCATGGCCGCCAGCGCCTACCACGACGACATCGTAGGCATCCTGTAGCGGCGTGGCGCCCCACAGTCGGCGCCAATAACTACCTCCGTCCCAGGCAGCTTTGGCCAACGACCAGCCCGAATAGCGCTGCTGCGGTTGTCTCATGCCAGCCTGTTCTCACTAGCCCCTGCCACCGGGATTCCCGAAGAGACCGGCGCGGCCAAGGTTAGCCCAAAAACGGGCATTTCAGTTCGCATCGCGGTTGTAGACGATGCGACCGCCAAGCACTGTGTGTAGTACGCGCGTCTGCAGCAGCTCTGCATCCAGCACTCGTGAATGTCGTGCGAGAGCGCGACGAAGTCGGCTAGCATTCCCGGCACCAGGCTGCCTTTTAGGTCTTCCTCAAATGCCGCCCAGGCATTGTTGCTGGTATAGCTCGCGAGCGCACTATCGGCCATACGCTTGATGGAGCGCACGGTCAGGAAATCATTCGCATACCCGACTATGCGGTGCCGCGCCAGGTTGGCAGCAAGACTCACGTTCGACTCGTAGCCGACCATTGTGTACATCCTTATCCGGAGTTCACCGGCATCGGCCAGCTCGCGGAATACTATACCCGAAAACGGGTAATAAACGGCGGGCCGCCGGGGCAGTGTGCCTAAATCAAGAGACAATTCCGGACTTCCAAGCATCAATAGTGGACTAAACAGACTTCCAATGGGTATAAGACGAATAAAGGGCCATTTCCATCACACCCACCGCCATCGAAACGCCGTTGAGCACAATTTGCATCCCGAGCACGCCGGGAATCTTCCCCGTATCCGGCGCACTGCCCGAAATTTTTCCCTCAATTGCCGGTTTTCCCGGCAATTGCTGTTCTCAGACCAGCCACCACCCTGTCGAAGCCGTTTCTGATCGCAACATGGGTAAAGCTGGAAGAATTCGCCGAATTAGCCGAACAGGCTGGCTTGTGGCAGCGCACGCGGATTGGGGATCCGTATCCCTAAATCCCGATTTTGTTTCAAACGCCTCACCCTCCATTGCTCGTATAGGAAACCAAATATTCGTCACCTTATCCGAGTGATGCTCTCCGCAAGTACACTAGACGAACCGCTAGCTGCCGAAGTAGCAGGTTCTCGAACGCTAACTGATTTCTTGGAAAAGTCCAACGATATCAATGCAGAAGAATCAGGGGGAGGAACAGGCCATAACTACCTATTAGATCAAAGGCTCACTTGAGCCATCTAGTCTACTACTGGTAACACAAGGTGGGATGGCGACCCGCCCGAGCGGAATATTTTCTGTGTTGCTTTTTGATAGTCGTCTTTTTTCGCTCGGTAAATGTTAGTGAAAGTCTGCGGATTGCGATCAAAGGCGGGGAACCATGAGCTTTGAATCTGGATCATTATCTTGTGTCCCTTTTTGAAGGTATGAAACTTGTCCCAAAGGTGAAAACTGATGGGTGTAATCTCATCCGGAGTCATCGGCTCAGGGATTGAAAAGCTGTTGCGAAATTTCCCGCGCATCACTTCGATGCCAAGCAGCATCTGGTATCCGCCCATTCGGACATCTTCAAAGTCCGGCGCGTCTGAGGGATAAACATCGATAATCTTGACAAAAAAGTCGCTATCGGTGCCAGAGGTCGAAGCAAATAAATTGGCGAGAATAGGGCCGGCAATCGTAATATCTTCTTGCAGTACTTCCGTCTTATAGGTCAATACATCCGTACGCGTGCTGGCCACTCGCTGGTCCGCAACCATGCGATTATTCTTATACATAGGTATATCCGGCGAAAGGGGTACGGGCTTTGCCGGGTCGCTGATGTAACTGTCATGTGCATCGTCAGACTGGTCTTGCGGTTTCTCGAATGACAACTCGAAATCTTCGTGCAGGTAGATATTTCTTTTTTTGACATTTTCCGGCGGCCATTGGTCAAGGTGATGCCAGGTGTTATTTCCAGTTTCGAATACGGTTGCTTCCGATGCTGACCAGGTCCCCTTATGCTTTAAGTAGTATTGGAAAAACGGAAAGACGATGTCTTTTTGAAAGTATTCGGCGGTCGGGGCACCGAACTGCATATGCCCCAATGACGACCCGTCATTGGTCCACCATCCGCCATGCGACCAGGGCCCGACAACGAGTGTGCTCTTGTTTTCCGGAATCTGTCTTTCGATGCTTTGATACGTTTCAATGGTGCCGTAAGGATCTGTTGCGTCGAACCAACCCGCTACGTTCAGCACCGGAATTTTGATATCCGTCAACAAACGGCTGTAATTTTTGTTGACCCAAAACTCATCGTAGTCAGGGTGGTCAATAAGGTTTTGCCACACCTGGGTCATGCGGCCGTTGAAGTGCCTTTCATTGTATTCATCCAGAGGCCCGGCATTTAGAAAAAACTCATAATCCCAGTCCGTACCAAAATCGATCGATTCTGCCGGGGTACCGTCTCGGTCCGGATCCGTGACGACACTCATACCGTACCGCCAAGTCACGTAGTGCAGGCCGTAGGCGCCGTTGTGATGATCATCATCACCAATAAAGGCATCAAGAGTCGTGGCTTGCGGAGATACCGCCTTTAGCGCGGGGTGAGGATCGATCATGGCCATGGCCGTGTACCAACCAGCATGCGATATGCCCCATAGGCCGGCATGAGCATTGTTACCTGGAATATTTTCGAGTAACCAATCCAGGGTATTGTGAGTGTCGGTTGACTCATCTGTCCCTGCTTTGTCCGTGCGCGCCGGCCGCAGATTCTCCCATATGCCGTCCGACTGGTAAGTGCCGCGGACTTCCTGAAAAACGAATATATAACCATCTTCCAGAAACTCGAGGCTCGGTGCGATACGGTCTGCCGCGAGGAAATCATCGGGCCCATAAGGTTTCGCGGAATAGGGCGTGCGGACAATCAGGAAGGGATATTTCAGTGTTTTGTCTTGAGGACTGTAGACCACGGTGTGCAGTGAAACACCGTCAGCCATGCGGATCTTGTACTCGGCTTTGTCGTAGTTAGCCTTGACGTCGAACGCTATATCCTCGGCAACGGCGACGACTGCGATCATCGTCAATATGAACCCTGCAAATAGCTTCTCGGCCATCATGTTCTTTTCGCCGCGGCAAACCAATTGACGCATTCTATTGCAGCAATGAGCTGGAGGGGAAAATAAAACAGGCAGCACTCCGAGACCGGGGTGCCGCCTGAATTTCATACTAACTGGCTGGCTGGGAATTGAAGATCAGGATCTAGAAATCAACACGAAGTCCAGCATAGTAACTGCGACCAATCTCGTTGTAGACAAAGGGGTTGGAGCTCCAGTTAAGGATAAAATCACTCGGCGCAATGGGCGAATCCCGGTCGAATACATTGTCGACACCCGTATCCGGCAGGTCTCAAAGTTTCGTGAAAACAGGGATATTAGACATCAGTCGGTCAGTTCGTCAGGTGAAAGTCTGCCGTATCTGCACAATCCGGTGGTTGTTCATCGGCCCGGAAATGGCGTACATTTCCGAATCACTGTATTGGAGCCTTCTCTGGCACGTCGTCGACGCCAGCCTCCATTGGGGAGTCCTCAACGATGAAAAATACTCTACAAAACCCCATGGTTTGGTTTTTTCTGGTCGCTTTTGGCCTGCCCTGGCTAGGCTGGTCATCGATCAGGGTTTTTGGGTTGGACGAGCCCTCGACGCTTCGTACTGCGCTGTTTTACACCGGCGATTTCTGTTCCGTCGCCGGCTTGGTTGCGATGTATGTTCAGTCAGGAAAGGCCGGGGTCATCGATCTGCTGAAGCGCTGCTTCCGGGTGAATGTATCACCGCTGTGGTGGCTTATCGTTTTAGTTCTGCCATTCACGATCTCATTTACGGGTTATCTGGTGGTCGGTGCACTGGGCGGCGAGATCGGAACGATCAACTTCCCGGACCTCTCCATTTACCTGGCTATGCCGGCGCTGATGGCCATCACCACGGGACCACTGGGAGAAGAGCTTGGCTGGCGCGGCTATCTGACGCCCAAGTTACTGGAAACGCAGAATGCCATCATTGTCAGTCTGATTGTCGGTTTCTTGTGGGGCATCTGGCACTTGCCGCTGTATCTCACGTCAGTGTTCAGTTCTGTCGCTGGCAGCATCGAGTTTATTATTGGATTGATGCTGACATCGGTCATCATGACAGCAATATTGCTGCATACCCGGGGCAGCGTGCTGCTTGCCGTCATTTATCACTGGATGATGAATACCTCGGGTTCATTGATCAATTCCGCGTTGCCGGAATTCGGCGCTGACAAACAAACTGCATACATGGTTTCGGACCTGGGTGTGCAGGCAGTGTTTGTACTGATCTTCATCATGGTACTCGGCAAGGACCTGGCCGGAAAAGGCAGGAGGGAATAAAGCCGGTGTACAGAGTTCCTCAGTGAGGTATCTCGATTTCTTCATGCCAAATATATTTGGCAAACCATTGCCAGTTGTGCCAGTTCGCCGCGAGAAGTTCTTTCGGTTTTGACATGCTGTGACCAAATCCTTTGTACACGACTAACTTTGTTTCGACGCCCATGTCCCTCAGGCCCTGAAGCATCTCATAGGCGTTTGCAATGGGGACCCGCCGATCAAGCTCCCCATGCTGGATGAGTGTCGGTGTTTGTGCGTTCTTGATATTGGTCATCGGGGAAGTCTTTGCGTAAACCTCCGGGTCGTCCCATGGTGTTGCATGTAAATACTGACGGGTAAAAGCGTGGATGTCCGTGCTGGCGTAGTATGTTATCCAGTTGGAAATACCGGCTCCCATCGAAATCGCCTTGAATTTGCTCGAGTTTGTGCTCAGGAATGATGAGATGAATCCACCCTGGCTCCAGCCCATGGCTCCAACCCGGTCTTCGTCCACAATTCCGGAACTTATGAGGTGATCTACGCCCGATTCAACGTCCCAGGCATCGCCAACCCCAAGATTTCGCACATTCAGTGAACGAAATGCTTCTCCGTATCCCGCGGATCCCCGGTAGTTTGGCTCCAGGATAAGCGCGCCCTTTTCCAGCCATTGCATCAGTGGATATACAAAATTTGCAATCAACATCGGCCTGGCTGCCGTCGTCGGGCCTCCGTGAATGTTGACTAGAAGAGGGTATTTGCGATTTGGATCATAGTTTTCCGGCTTCCAAAGAATTCCCTCTATTTCAGTGCCGTCTTTACTTTTCCAAGCGATGACTTCTCTGGTTCCCAGCGGCCAGTCTTTCACCTGGGCGGTCATGTCAGTGACTTTCAACGGGCTGTAATGATCAAGGGGCGTCTTGTAAACCTCAGCCAGCGTCGTCCTGTCGAGAGCAGTAACTGCGGCTGTCTTGTTGTCCTCGGAAAAACTGACGTCGATGATCAGTTCCGGTGTGTCCGCAACCTTTGTGAGGGAGCCGTCCTCAGGATTCAGCAGAAACAACGGGATTAATGATCTCTGTCCTGAATTAAGATAGATCCCTTGTTCCGTCCACTTGAAGACATTGGGATATTCATCGAAAGAGGAAGTGAGAACGGTTATCTCTCCCCCGTCCGCAGGAATTTTTGCCAACTCGACATTGCGGTAAAAATAGTACTGCTTGCTCATGGACGTATTAAAAGCAATCCACTTTCCGTCAGGTGACCACACTGAACCTCTGTCCGGACCCGGTTGATCGACCAGTGGTGTAATACTTCCCGCCGAAATATCCACAATGGAGATGTCAGAATCTCTATAGGCAGTTGCAAAGGGTCTTGGCCGGTGGTCAAAAACCACCTTTTTTCCATCCGGTGACGGACTAAAGCTGTCGACTGTAAAACTTGTACCTGATGTCAATCTTGTGGAGTCCGGAGTCTCTTCCGTGTTCACATCCGTTATCCACAGATGCACCATTTGGTATTCCGCATCGTCTATCGCAAATTCGCCATAGCGTTCTTCGATGTTTTTCTTGTCTTCGCCGACTGGATCAACTGCGGCATAAACGATCTGCTGCCCATCTGGCATCCATTTAAAACTGCCTAATCCGTCTTCGTGATCGGTAATCTTTTGGGCTTCGCCACCGTCCGTGCTGATGAGATATATCTGGTTTTGATCGCCCCTGTCTGCGAGAAAAGCTATCTTTTTTGAATCGGGTGACCAACTAGGTGAGGAACTGCTCCCATCTTTGGTGTTGGTCAGTTGAAAAGGCTTCTCGCCGTCACGAACAAGCCAGATTTCTGTATCAAACTGATTTTCATCCCAGTCGGTGGACTTGACTGTGTAGGCAATTGCAGAACCGTCGGGAGCGATTTGCACACCTTCAATTGATTTAAGGGTAAGCACATCCACAAAAGACGGCCCCTCGATATCGTTTTCGTCTGGCCCGGCAACAACGCCAGTAACAGACATCCCCATCAATAAACAACTCACATATAAACAAATTTTAAATTTCGGTGTCATGCCTAATACCTTTGGTTCAAAAACAGTCAATAAATCGAGCGCTCATTCCAAATTGCAAATCACTCAGTTAAATCTAATAATAATCGACGGACCTGCTGAAATTTATCCGGATCGGCTTTTGACATTATATTCATCAGGATTGAATTGTCTTGATTTCGCTGGCGCCCGATTCCGGCCTCCAAGGGAATGGTTACCTTCATTATGAACAGACGACGTCACAGAGTACGGCGAAACCCGGCAGTAGTTCAACAATTGCCATGGCAGCAGCCGAGCAGTCCGTACTCCCCGATGGAAGTCCTCACAGCCGAACAGGTGGACACCATTATCGAATCGGCACTGGATGTGCTCGAGCAGCAGGGCATGCGATTCCTCGAGGGCGGAAGCCGGAAAATTCTCAAGCGGGCGGGTGCAACTGCGGGTGACGATGACTTCATGATCCACTTTGATCGTGGCATGGTTCGGGAATTGACCGCGCTGGCTCCCGCGCAGTTTTCACTCCGGGCTCGCAATCCGGCACATGATTTGCAGGTGGGCGGTAATAAGCTGTTTTTCGCATCGGTTAGCGGGCCGGCATTTTGCAGCGACCTGGATCAGGGCCGCAGGCCGGGGAAGCATGCAGAGCTGTGTGATTACCTGAAGCTGGTGCAGAGCTTGAACATTTTGCATCAGGAAGGCGGCGGTGCCTTTGAGGCAATGGACCTGCCGCCAGAGTCACGGCACCTCGATCTGTACCTCGCCCAGCTAACGCTGCTTGATAAGAACGCGCAGGCAAATCTCCTCGGCCGGGTGCGAACAGTCGATTGTCTTGAAATGACCGCAATAGCATTGGGAACGGACCGGGCGGGTCTGGCGGAGTCACCAACCGTCATGGGCATCGTTAACACCAACTCACCGCGCCAGTTGGATATTCCCATGACCGAGGCTGTGCTGGAACTCGCTTCGGTCGGACAAGTCGCTTGTATCACGCCGTTTACACTCTCAGGCTCGATGAGCCCTGCGACACTGGCGGGCACTCTGGTGCAGCAAACTGCTGAAGTGCTCGCCGTCGTGGCGCTGGCGCAGGTTGTCAATCCCGGCGCGCCAGTGATTTACGGATCTTTTTCCTCCAATGTTGACATGCAAAGCGGGGCGCCTGCGCTGGGCACGCCCGAATACGTCCGGATGACAATCGCCAGCGGGCAGATTGCCCGTGCCCTGGGCTTGCCGTTCCGCTCCAGTAACACGACGTCCTCCAACTGCGTCGATGCGCAATCAGCTTACGAAAGTGAGATGTCGCTTTGGGCATGCGTCTTGGCACATACAAACCTTGTCAACCATGCGGCTGGCTGGCTCGAAAGTGGTTTGACAGCTTCTTTCGAAAAGTTGATCGTCGATGCTGAAATGCTGCAGATGATGGTTGAAAATTTGCGTCCGATAGAGGTGAACAAAGATCAACTCGCCATGGACGCCATTGCCGAAGTTGCTCCGGGCGGGCATCACTTCGGCACCAGCCACACGTTGCAACGCTACGAGACGGCCTTTTATCGGCCAATGGTGTCTTCCCGGCAAAATTTTGAAAGTTGGCAAGAAGCCGGTAGCAAGGACACTGCAATTCGGGCAAACAAAATTTGGAAATCGCTGTTGGCTCAGTACGAAAAACCTCCCATCGACCCGGGAATAGAGGAAGCTCTTGGAGAATACGCCGCTCGTCGCAAACGGGAAATTGCAGACGCCACCAGCTAGTTAAGAATACCCTGGCACGACGGGCTCGCGACAAGACTTTTGTATGACGTCGACAGCTTTTCGGTCTCCCTGTAGATAGTGCAGCAGGAATATGAGTCCATTCGTTCAGACCTTGAGACTATCGCTGAGGCGCTCGATAAGTTGGAGAGCGACGCCGATGCTATCGGCGTGACCTGGACTCCGGGTAGAAATATACGCTGATCACGAATCATATCGCGCGACCATCATACTAATGATGGTCGCGCGGTATGATTTCTGACCAGGTTTTCTCCTTGACGAGTTTTCCGTTTTCCAGCGCCCGTCGTGTGTAGTTGAAATAAAAGTTTTCCGCATCGCTGCTTAGAGAAAGGTCCCCTTCCAGTCGCACGGTTCGATCGCCGAGGTCAACCAAATAACCGGTTATTCCCGTGACACCGGAAGTGGCGGGGTCGTCATCCTGTGCTGTCTGGATGACCTCTCGCCAATAGCTGATTGATCCCCACGGATAAGCTCGACCACCTGAACCCGATTGGATGATTTGTGTTTTGGAATCGTTCGGTTTTCGCACGACGCTCCACACACTCCCAATGTCCGGAGTAGCCGCAGTATCAACTTTCAATTCACCGTAGCTCGGCAGTTCCGGGTCTTTGGCTGGAGGCTGGAAGTCGGGCTGCGCCCGATCGGACTTGGGGATGACCGGCAGCACGACATGTGATGAATTGACTCCATCCATTCCCAGTGTCGTGGTCATCGCATAGGGTGTTGGCCAGATCATTGGCCAGGCAGCATTATTGACAGCCATTCGGATACGGTGCCCCTTGGGCAACACCCATGAGGTGAAGTGGAGGTCAAACTCCAGTTTGTAGTCCTTGCCCGGCACCAGTACTTCCGGGTTCTCTGGAGAATTTCTCTGAGCTCCATTCTGGCCGGCACCGGCTATCTGCGTAGCGGTTCCATCGGGCGCAATATCCGAAATACGCACGATCCAGTTCGCAAGGGGAGCATCCGCCGATACATGCAGTACCGCTCTGGGAAAGCCAAGAATTTCAACGTCTTGTTCCAGCGGTTCGGAATCATAAACCAGACTATAAGCGTCGGTACCGCGTTGATCCCAGGGAATGTCGCCCCACCAATTGCCTGAGCCCGCGGCTTCAACGCCGACGGTTGGAAGGTAGCGAAGTTTGTGAGTCCGCCCATCATCCCCGACAGGTCGGACATCCGACAAGCTGTGATCGGCATGAGCGTAAAGTTCGCGATTCTCAGTGCGATCGATCGGCCAGCCATCCTCCCAGCGCCAGAAGCCCGCTACTTCGTCGATATCGTCGGACGGGTGCTTCTCGCGCACATAAACCGCGAAGCTGGGATCATCCATGATGCCGGTGTCTTTACCCTCCAGCCAATGATCGAGCCAGCGAACGGCGTCGTGGCGCCATTCGATTCCGAGCGGCGGGCCCGGCAGGTTCGGCCAGGTGTGGTTCCAGGGTCCGATTATCCCTTTGACCGGGGCCTCAAGATTTTCGAGCATGCGAGGCACACTGTCACGGTAGCCGTCATACCATCCACCGATGACAAACGTCGGTACGCGGATACTGGAGTAATCGGAATTGAGTGAGGCCCGGTTCCAGAATTCGCCGTCACGCTGTTCACGCGTGTATCTGAGCAGCCAGGGTTCTGTCTCGAAACGATTACTAAAGTAAGCCTCATCCAGTACGTAGTTTGGCGGCGCGGGCAGAATGTTTTGCATGTCCTGGCCGACTTCGTAGCCATCGACGTGCATCATTCCGTCAATGTAATGAACATCATCATGAAACAGGTCGTGCGTACCCATGACAGCGATAATCGCTTTGAGTGCTGGAGGATTACGCATCGCTATCTGGGTCGAGTTGAACGCACCCCATGAGATTCCAAACATGCCGACGTTGCCTGTCGACCATGGCTGTTTTGACAGCCAGTCAATGACGAATTCGCCGTCGTCGAGTTCCTGATCCGAATATTCATACTCGGGCAATTTTCCTTCGCTGGTTCCGCTACCGCGCACATCCGCCCGCACAACGATATAACCCTGTTTGACAAAGTATGAAAAAAGTTTGAACCGCTTATGGCGACCTTCATCTTTGCGGTAGGGGATAAGTTCGAAAAGCACAGGAAATTTTGCATTGGGCTCTCGATCAGCCGGCATGAACAAATCGGCGGCCAACTTTACGCCATCAGGCATAGATATCCAGACCGCCGTAACCTCGATCCCCTCATGAGTGATGTCGGCAAGACCTGACTGGCTGTTGGCTGTTGTCGTGAAGGCGAGCAATGCCAGTGTCAGCGCAATTAAGATTTTTCTGCTCATCGTGCGCACCATGAATTCATCCAGCTGGGTTTGATACTCGTCGGACTCACGCCGTCAAGGCTGCTTTTCTCACTCGATTCTATTGTAGCAGACACTGTTCCAATCAGGATCAACCCAGTGGACGCGTTGCATCCCCCGTAGTGAGTTAGCGTTTAGCACCTCGTTACCACCTTCTTCGAGGAGCCTGAATTGCCAGCTGATAAATTTGGCCAAGTCATTTACTGAGGAAGTAAAATCCACCGCCGCAGTTATGCCACGAGTGAAGAACGGCTCGACCGGCTCCCATGTGCCGCTGCGGTGAATGCCGGAATATCCTATTGCCAGTGCATCGCCGCGCATTTCCTCAGGGGAGTATATTCCGAGCGAATTTCCTTCCGGCGCTGTGCATTTACAAATTCTTATACGTGTGGATGGATCTTCACCGCGGCGATGGCGAACGCGTCCATAACCTTGCCTGGACGTACTGGTTGCCCCATCCCATTCTTCCGTTTATTTGGTTTCGAGTCGCGGTGCCTCGCCGACACTCGGAAATCGAGATCGAGCACTACTGAAAATCTCGGGGCAACACTTCTTCCCAGCTTTTCTCTGCATACACCTCACCATTCTCGATCACCCAGCGGTGAAATTTCAGATAGAAATTTTCTGCATCACTTGTGAACTCGACGGTTTGCTCGAACTCCAACCGGCGATCTTTGAGCTCCTCGGTGAGTTTGTAGCGTCCTACTACGGATGTAATTGCGGGGTTCGCATCAGACGTTCGATGCTCAATCTCTTCTTCAAAACGCGTAATACCCCAGGGATATTGCTTCGCCCCAGTGTTGGTCGCGATACCGAAAGTCTCGCCCGTTTCAGGGTCACGCTGAACTGACGTAATCGCGGCGTAACCGGTGCTGTTGCCCGAGTCCAGCGTCGTGAACCCCGGCAGGACAGGATCCGGATGCGGGTCCTTGAAGCTCGGCTGTCTTTCCTCGCCAACTGGCACGACCGGCAATAACACTCGCGAACCCGTCTCAGTGCCGATGGCTAGCGTTGAAGTCATCGGAATGGAGCTCGGCCACAGCATCGGCCATTGTGAATTGCTTATAGCGACTCGTATCCGGTGCCCCGCCGGGAATACCCAGGAAGTGAAATGGAGGTTAACCTCCAACCCAAACACCTCGCCCGGCACAACGTCTTCGGGCTCGCGGGCTGAAAACCGATGCGTACCATTGAACGCGGCTCCAGCGACTTGAGTCACCTGCCCATCAGGCGCTACATCCGAAATCCGAACCACCCAATTCGCTCGCGTCGCGTCGGCAGAGACATTGAGTTTCGCAATCGGCCTGCCGAGAATCTCAATCGGCGCATCCAATGGCTCACTGTCATACACCAGACTGTCATCGTCCATGGGCTGTTGATCAGTGGTGATGCTTCCCCACCACATCGTCGGTCCGCCGCCTTCGAGCCCAACGGAGGGCTTATAAACTAGTGTGTGTGTCGTGGTCTCAGCAGGCTCCAGAGAAAGGCCGTGCTCCGGATCCGCATACCAATCCTGATAATCGATACGCTCTATTGGCCAGCTATCCTCCCAACGCCAGTGCCCGGGCATCTTTCTGATGTCAGGATCAGGCGCGTAATAGTCGCGAATGTAAACCGCAAAATCCGGCTCCTCAAGGATGCCGGTATCTTCATTTTTGAGCCAATGATCGAACCAACGTACCGCCTCATGGCGCCACTCGATTCTTGGCTCATGCCACGCGTTATGCGGGAAATCATGGTCCCACGAACCGATTAACGCCTTCGTCGGCGCGTCGACGTGCTCCAGCATTCTTGGCAGACTGTTTCGGTATCCGTCGTACCAACCGCCAATGTGATAGCCCGGCACCTTTATCTTTTCATATTGATCGCGCGCAGAAGCCCGGTCCCAAAATGGTCCATCCCGCTGCTGACGCATATAGGAATAAACGCTCGGTTCCACGTTGAAGCGATTCTCGACCCACTCTTCATCCAGTGTGAAGTCGGGCGCGCCGGGTAGCGCATTGTACAGGTCATTGCTCATCATCCAGGAATCGGTATGCATGATGCCATCCATATAGTGGACATCTTCCTGGTACAGATACTCGGTCGACATCATGGAAACGAATGCCTTCAACGCCGGAGGATTTCTCATGGCCATTTGGATGGAGTTGAATCCGCCCCAGGAGATGCCAAACATTCCAATATTGCCTGTGGACCATTCCTGATTTGCCAGCCAATTGATTACGTCTTCGCCGTCATCCAACTCGATGTCCGAATACTCATACGGAATGGTGACACCCTCACTTCTGCCCGTGCCGCGCATGTCGACGCGAGCGACAACATAGCCGTGGTCCAGAAAATAGGAATATACAGAGTAGTTACGCGCGCGCGATTCGTCTTTGCGATACGGCAGATATTCCAGCAACACGGGGAAGCGGTCGCTCTTATCAGCACCGGCAGGCCAAAAGACGTCAGCGGCCAGTCGTATACCATCCGGCAGGGTGATCCAGACTTCGGTGATCTCGATGTCTTTGTTCGTTTCCGAAGAACAAGCAGCCAATACAAAAACAAGCGCGATCACCGTCGCCAGAAATTTCGTCTTCATGTTCCAAACCGAACTATTCACAGGCGAACTTCTCGAAAGAGTTTGGATTGACCTCGCCAATCAGTGACGCGGTCGCAAACAGGCGACGACCGGTTCTTTTGGTTCGAATTTCCTGTGGATAATCGTGGTCAGGGTTTGAGGAAAGAACATTACCCTTGCTTAAATCGACAGCCTGAAATGATGCCGGCACTTGTCCTGATGGAAAGGCGGCAAATAGCCATAAACCGTTTTCGCCCTGCCTGATACTCATCATTTCGTAAAACCCGACTTTGTTATCGCCTATCCCAACACCGAAACCTAGCATCGAAACCTCGTTGTCGGCAACCCAGACCTCCTGGGCGCTTTTGGCCTCGGACAACCAACAGCCCACAAGCCAGTCGAAGTCACCGCTATCAGCCGTGCCGCCACCCTGTCGAAGCCGTTTCTGATCGCAACATGAGTAAAGCAGGAATATTCCGCTGAATTAGCTGAACAGGCGGGCTTGCGGCGGCGCGTGAGGATTGGGGATCTGTACCCCTGAATCCAGTGACGATTGCTCCTGCAGATGACCGCGGGGTCTTCGATACAAGCAATCACCTTCGCGTTACGACCACAGACGCGGCAGGTGTCCACGTCAATGTCGCCTCAGGGCGCCTACTGTTGGTGAACACCCGTTTCAGTCTCTGAGCCCATGTCATCGCCACATGAGGTAGCGCTGCTGTTATCGTGATTTTTTATCTGCTGGTTTCGAAACTTGGGGCGTACAGTTGACTTCGACTGTCTGCTGCATCATATAGAGAATACGTAACGAGTTATTACTTAAGGATACTTTCAGCATGTTTAGAATGGCCTTTATCGCTCTCGGTCTTACTGCCCTTGCGGCCTGTGAAACATCGGAAGAGGTCCCGGAAGCCGACGTGGTTTTTACTGGCGCTGCGGTTTATCGTGTGACCGAAACGAACCCGTGGGCAACTGCCGTTGCGATTACCGGCAAGCGAATAAGCTACGTTGGTGATGATGCCGGTGCCGCGTCTTTTATCGGCACTAACACGCGGATCGTCGAATTGGGCGGCAAGATGTTGATGCCTGGGTTTCAGGATGCGCATGTGCATCCCGTCGATTCAGGTATGACCTTCAACCAATGTGCCGTGTTCGACCTTCCTAAGCTTGAAGACTTGTTGGCCGCCATTGAGACCTGCGTGGAAGACAGACCGGATGCCGAGTGGATTGTTGGCGCGGGATGGTACGTCAGCACGTTCGCGCCATCTGGTTTGCCGCCCAAGAGCCTGTTGGATGCCATAGCACCGGATACGCCGATTACATTGCTTTCCAACGGGGCTCATTCTGTCTGGGCGAATTCGGCCGCGATTGAGAGCGCCGGCATAACGGCCGAGACGAAGGACCCGAAGGGTGGCCGTATTGATCGAGATCCCGTGACGGGAGAGCCATCCGGCAGTTTTCAGGAATCTGCCATGCCGCTTATTCAGGATTCTGAGCCGGCGAGTACGCTCACGCAACGAATGGCCGGTCTTGCCTACGCACAGCGCCTCTTTCACAGTTTCGGTATCACCGGCGTGCATGATGCTTACGTTGAGGTCAGCCGCGAAACCGCATACACCAATATGGAAGCCTACACGGCTTTTGCCGATGCCGAGGAGTTGAAGATGCATGTGGTTGCAGCCATGCTCTATGACCCGACGCTGCCACTTGAACCGCAGATCGAATTATTCAAGGAGCTAAGACAATCGGCTGACCGGCAACATGTCAAAGCAACCGCCGTCAAGATTCTGGTGGACGGGGTTGCCACTTCGTATTCGGCGGCCATGCTCGAACCCTATGCGGATCGCGAGGCGGATGGAGTTAGCGGAACTCCACTGATCCCAAGGGCCGAAATGATCGATCTTGTAGCCAGACTGGATGCGCTCGGTTTTCAGATGCACTTTCATTCCATAGGGGACGCGGCCACGCGCTATTCACTGGACGCAATTGAAGCTGCCCGTGCCCAAAACGGCGAGCGCGATAGCCGCCATCATCTCTCGCATATTATGGTATGGGCCCCGGCCGACTTTGATCGCATGGCCGAACTGGATGTCATCGCAAACTTCCAGGCACTATGGGCCTACAGGGACACCCATTATGACGAGATTACCTATATCAGGATGGGGGAAGAGCGATCCAAGTATATTTATCCCATCAACTCCCTTAACAAGCGCGGCACCACGCTGGCCTTCGGTAGCGATTGGTATGTAACTTCTGCAAACCCACTATTGGCCATCGAGGTGGCCATCACACGGCAAGCGCCGAACGGTTTAGGGGCTGAGCCGCTGCTGCCCGAGGAGGCCATTGACCTGGCGACGGCGATTAAGGCCGCGACTCTGGGCGCGGCGTACGGGAATTTTCTGGACCAGGAGACCGGATCGATCGAAGTCGGAAAACTTGCCGATTTGATCGTGATTGACAGGAATCTATTTGACATCCCGGCGCGTGATATCTCCGAGGCAAGCGTGATGCTTACCCTGTTCGAAGGGGAGAGTGTGTTCGGTAGCCTGGATGATATGGATAGTGAAAACTGAGTTCAGACCTTGCGGGCCACTTGCCCCATACTGTACTGTAGTTGGTTGTGTACTCAGGGGGACATCATGAAGGAATTTCGGCGTAATCCAACGGCAAGAGCCGTATCGGCGGCCTTGGCCGGATCAGTTATTGTGACAACAATGGCAGTGCCAGCGTTAGCTCAGGATGTGGCGGATAGTGAAGCTGCCATCGACGAGATTTACGTTACCGCGCGAAAGAGGCAGGAATTGCTGATCGAAGTTCCGATGAATATTGCGGTAATCGGCGCAGCTGAAATTAAAGGTCGGAATCTGATTAACAAAGAAGACGTTTACCGCTCCGTCGCAGGCGCAGCGGCACCGGGTGTCGGCGGCACCAATCATCGAGGCCAGTTGATTCTTCGCGGCTTGTCCGGCAGTAACAGCTCCTCTCCTGGCACATCTTCAGTATTTACCGACGGCATCCCATTCGATTTCGACAATCTTTATGACGTTGAACGAATAGAGATTCTGCGTGGCCCACAGGGGACGCTTTACGGATCGAACGCCATTGGTGGCACGGTTCAGATCATCACGAATAAACCCGACATGGACACTTTTGAAGCCAGTGGGTCACTTCTGTTCAGGGCAGAAAATAACCGTCCGGGCACTGAGACTCGGGCTTATGGCATGCTGAATATGCCGATCATCGATGGTCAGCTCGCCGTGCGAGTTACCGGTTCTTCTGGCAGTAGAGACGGCAAGATTCTTAATATTTATGACGATCACCGGGGCGAAGAAACCGAGCAATTTATGCGCGCTCAGTTGGGTTGGACGCCGAATGACAATACTCGCGTGAATCTGAGTTATGTCTGGCAGGACTATTATTCTGACGAAACTCTCGGTGTCGATGTTTCCTCGCCGCCCTATTACTACGAGGCAATCCTGACGCCAAATGACCAGGCCACCTATGGCTATGACGTTGCACTGGCCTTCCCGGATTGTCCAGCAGGCGCTTCCCGCCCCGAGTGCAAAACGATCTCGAACGGCAGCGTGTCCCGTAATTATAATCCTGATTTTGCTGTCTGGAACCTGATGCCACGGGAAAATGCAACTGAGACCAATCTCTTTGCTCTTAGCGTCGAACGGGATGACCTGATCAATGGTGTTGATTTATTTTATGCGGGTTCGTTTCGCGATTATGGATATAAGGGTCGCCAAAATTACTGGAACCGGTATGACGCACAGGACATGTTCCGTACCTGGATAGACGATGTAGACGGCTATGAGCGCTGGACGCATGAACTGCGATTGCAGTCCTCAGGTGATGGGGCGCTGGCGTGGACCGCCGGCGCTTTCTATGATCTAGAAAGTGGCAAGCCCAACGATTCTCAACAACGGCAATATCACGCCAGTGATAATCGAAGTCGTGCGATTGCCGATTATCTTTGGGGGTATTGGTGGGGATACGACGATCCCACGCAACTTGGCATAGATCTTTACGGTGACGGCAATTACCATTACACGGGTTTTCAGGTTCGTGATGAGGACAAGGAAATTGCCTTCTTTGGCGAGGTCAGTTATATGTTTGATATCGGCGACGCCGGCAAGATCGAGGTAACCGGTGGCCTTCGGCATTACAGTTTATCCAATGATACCCTGGTTGGGGATGCCGGACTCTGGGCCAATTCAACGACTGAAGTTAAAGACGGCGAAAAGGGAGTCCGCGGCAAATTGAGCCTCAACTACATGCCGAACGACTCCATGGCTGTATTCGGTATCTATTCCGAAGGCTATCGTCCTGGAGGTAACAATGGCCCGACGACACCGGTTTCCTGCCGGAATGATCCGGCGATTGGTGACTATGTGGATCGGTATGAATCGGACGAGATCGAGAATTACGAAATCGGTATGAAGGGCTTTGCCTTTAACCGTCGAATGCAGTATTCATCGGCTATTTATCAGATCGACTGGACCGGGGTTCAGGTTGGCGTTTACATGGTGACCTGTGGTTTCTCTTACAGAGCGAATGCGGCAACGGCCCGCTCACGTGGCTTTGAGTTCGAAAGCACGACTGCATTAACGGACAGCCTGAGTTTGTTGGTCAACTACTCGTCTACCGAGAGCAAAATGACATCGGACGTTCCCACCATCGGTGCGGAATCCGGTGACGATATGACCATGGTGCCAAAATACAATTTCTACGTTGCGCTGGACAAGGAGTTTGTCGTTTTGGACCGTGATGCCAATATACGTCTGGATGTGGCTGGGTATGGTAAATACAAGACACATTTCGATGTGCGGCCTCAGGATATATCGCCGGCTTATGAAGTGGTGAATATGTCGGCCGGCGTGCAGGTTTCCGATAATGGGAGAATAAATGTGCATATCAACAATCTGCTTGACGATCGGATTGTTCGATATAGAACCACCCAAACCCGGAACCCGGACTCCTATTGGGCCATCCACCATGAGTACTATGCACCTGATCGTACGGTGTCCGTTCGCATGGACTTCAATTTCTAGGGAGATTCGGGCTTTTAGTTGAAAGATGGCGGGTTCTCGGACCCGCCATCTTTTTTTGGCATTCATCAACTTCAACAAGAATCAATGTCTGCAGCTAACCAGGAAACATACCGAGCAATTGCAGGCCTCATCAAGAAAGGCGATGTGACTGCTGCGCTGGTGCAACTCGATGCATTACTAAGTGAATTCCCTGAAGATGTAACCGCGCTTTCTATGACCGGTTCAGCCTATATGCAGGCGGGCGATCAGGACAAGGCTTTCGAAAATTTTGAAGCGGCGATCACCGCATATCCCAATTCATTTTCAGCCCATGCCGACCTTGCTTTTGCAGCGATGAAATACGGGCAATCGTTACGTTCGATTACCCATTTCACCAAGGCAACCGATATCAACCCGGACTTCTACCCGGCCTGGCGATTTCTGGAGAAACTGCTGTATGAAGCCGGTGATTATCCGGCAGCGCTCCACGCTGTTCAGAGGGCCGAGGACCTCGACCCGCTAGACGCGGATTACAGAAAAATGCAAACCGAACTAACGGCTGGGCGCCCGGCCCAAGTGGAAAAAATCGCCCGCGCCATGATCAAGCGCGAACCAGGCCACCCGCGCGGTGTTTTCATGCTTTCCCATCTCGCCAATAATGTAGGCGCGGAGGAAGAATGCACAAAAATCCTTAAGTACGGTCTTGAGCATCATCCAGCAAACCTGATGTTACGCCGGGCACTCATACGAAATTTAGAAAAACTCGCGGCGTATATACCGGCCGTGATTGAGGCCGAAGAACTCACGAAGGTGAGCCCGGATTATCGGAGCTGGCTTCTTCTGAGCAAGGTCCATGGTCATACAGGCGCTCATACGTTTGCTCTCGAGGCCGCCGAAGAAGCGGCAAGACACATTGAGCCCGATAGTGGGGAGCTCGGCAAGGTTGACCTCTTGCGTGGTCATGCGCTGAAGATTCTGGGGCGCCGCGCGGAAAGTGAACAGGCCTACCGAGACTGCATCATTAATACTCCAGGGAACGGTGCCGGTTGGTGGGGCCTCGCCGACTTCAAAAACTACGAATTCACCGAGGACGACAAACGGGTCATGGGGAGCCTGGCGCGACAGGACGATGCCGACCCCCCTCAGCGCTGCCAGGCGGCCTTTGCACTTGCCAAAGCTCATGAAGTTGCAGGCGACGATGCCGAAGCCTTTAACTGGTACAAGCTTGCGAATGATTTGCGCCCGGACGTGAAATTTGACGGTGACAAGCACGATGATTTTTGTCAATGCATAATTGGCGGATATGACGTGGGCATGTTGGCCCAGCAGGCACTGCCACAACGAAACGACCCGACTCCGATATTTATCGTCGGCATGCCCCGTGCCGGCTCAACTTTGATTGAACAGATCCTCGCAAGTCACAGTCAGATCGAAGGCACGATGGAACTCATGACACTGCCCAAGCTTGAACGCCGGATCACAATTGCAGGTGGCAAGTTGTTCGATGAAAAGTATCCAGCGTCATTTGCCCATTTTAGTACCGAAGATCTTTCAGCATTTGGTCAGAATTATCTGAATGAGACGGCCATGTATCGCACGGACAAGGCTTTCTTTATCGATAAATTACCGCCCAATTTCGAACGGATCGGCATGATCCACAAAATTCTTCCTCATGCCATCATTATCGATGCGCGCCGTCACCCCATGGACTGCGGCTTGAGCGCCTACAAACAGCATTTCGCCGGTGGCCATGAGTACAGCTATGACCTTGCCAATATTGGTCGTTACTACAACAGCTATCTTTCGATTATGGATCACTTTGACGCAGTCCTGCCGGGCCGGATTTTCCGCGTGCAGTATGAAGAGAATGTGCGCGACACCGAAGGCATGATCCGCCGCCTGCTGGATCACATCGGGCTTGATTTTGAATCGGCATGTCTCGAGTTCTACAAGAACAAACGGGCGGTACGAACAGCGAGCTCCGAACAGGTACGCCAGCCAATTTACACCAAAAGCGTCGCCAGCTGGAAACGGTATGAGACACAACTCGCTGCACTTGCCAAGGCGCTCGGTCCCGCAACACTCAACCGATTTGACCAAGGTCAGGATCTGGAAAACGGCTGAAGCGCGCAAAAAAATTCTGTCGCAAAACGCTATTCGAAGATGGTGCGCGAACAGAATGGGCGACCCGTTTTATTCATGACTTGGGCCTACGCCGACCGGCCGGAGATGACTGCGCAATTGAATGCTGCCTACACGGACATGGGCCGCGAATTGGGCGCACAAGTGGTGCCGGTTGGGTTGGCTTTTGCGGCGGTGACCGATGAAAGGTCGGAAATAGTACTGCGAATGGATGATACGAGACACCCAACACTGGCCGGTACCTATCTTGCGGCCTGTACATTTTTTGCAGCGCTTTTCAATCAGTCGCCAGAAGGTCTCTAGTATTCGGCGGGGCTTGATACGAGTGATGCTGAATTTTTGCAAAAAATTGCATGGGAAACGGTCCTGAACTACCAAGAGTGAACTCCAATAAGTAACCTGAGCATTTAACTTGTTAATACCGAAATCAATCATCCGTTTGAGCCCCGACCCTGAGGGTTTTGGTGACACGCTCGATAAGCTGGAAGCCGCGGACTTCAGCTCTGTGGTTCCGGTGCAACACACGCATTCGGATTATGAAGACGATGAAATCGGACTTTACGTGGGCGTGTGGGATACCGAAGCCATGCTAGAGGTCGGTGGCCCCTACGCATGTGATGAATTTATGTTGCTGATCGAGGGGGAGTGCCACATCAGGAACAACCGGACCGGCGAGATTGCTTCCGTCAAAGCCGGCATGCCATTTGTGATTCCCAAGGGCTACGACTGTCAATGGTACCAACCGGGTTATCTGCGGAAATTCTATGTGATTTCCGAGCACCCAGGAGAGGAAATGCCGGCAGCATCTGCCCACGAAGGCATCGTGATTCCTAAAGCCGATGACGTCCTGGCCGAAGTTGGTGAAGATACGCTTTTTGCGATTAGTTCTGGTGCAAGACCACGACAGAATGTCTGCTACAAAGACACAATGGGCAGGTTCTTCTCGGGCACCTGGGCCGCCGAAGCATTTGAATCCGGGCAACACCGTTTTCCCTATAATGCATTCGCTTACGTGCAAGATGGCTCGATCACCTTGACCGATGCTGAAGGTGTCGTTCAGGAGTTTAATACTGGCGATGCGTTGTTTATTCCGGAAGGGGTTGAGTGCGGCGCGACTGTGGGCAGCAGTGTGCGTTTGACTTTTGCTGTCATTAAACCTGACTGAGTGAGAAGACCGGTGTTCAAACATTACGACGCGCTGAAAGATGCACAGTTAAGGCCTCTCTGGCATGACCCCGAGATCATGCCGGAACCGGAAGCGTCATTGGGCCAGGACGAGAAGTGCGAGCTACTCATTGTCGGTGGTGGCTTTACCGGCCTGTGGGCCGCTTTGCAGGCCAAAGAGCGTAAGCCGGACGCTGACATTATTCTGATCGAGCAAACCTTCATCGGTGACGGCGCTTCCGGGCGTAACGGTGGTTTTCTGAGTAGCAGCATTACTCACGGCGAGACCAACACCGAAGCCCAGTTCCCCTGCGAACAAGAGAAGATTGAGGCACTGGGCAGACAGAACATCACTGAATTACTTGATACCTTGAAGCGTTACGGCGTTGATGCCCGTTATGAGGAAACGGGTGAAACCAGCCTTGCGTCGAGCCCGGAAATTGCGGAAGAGATGTATGAGGAGTTTCTTGAAGCGCAGGCGGCCGGTGAAGCTGTTATCTGGTACGACCAAAACGCTATCAGGGAACAGGTCAACTCACCGCTCTTTCACGCAGGTCTCAAATACCAGGACGGTTTGACAGGCGTCGTTGATCCCGCTCGTATTTGCTGGGGTTTGAAACGTGTTTTAGTGAATCAGCTGGGCGTTCGTATTTTTGAAGGTACCCGCATGATTGACGTCAAGCCCGTTGGCAAGATGGGTATGAAGACTATCTGTGCAGGGGGCGTCATTGACAGTGACAAGGTGCTTTTGGCGACCAATGCTTACACCAGTTCAGTTGCCAGGATTCGCAACTCGGTGATTCCGGTTTGGGATTACCAGATTGCCACTGAGCCACTGTCCGACGAACAACTGGATAATATAAAGTGGGGCAAGCCTGAGTCACGGCATGCGCTGAGTGACCATTTGAACATGTTCCACTACTTTCGATTGACTCGGGATAATCGAATTACCTGGGGCGGCGGCGGGGCTGTGCGTTACTACTTCAAGCGGGGCATCGACCGGGAGTTGATGGATGCGTCAGCTCGATACGAGCAGTTGGCTACGGAGTTTTTCGAAATGTTTCCGCAACTGGACGGTGAAGTGAAGTTCACTCACCGCTGGGGAGGTATCATCGCAACATCCACCCGCTTTTGCGTTGTTCCAGGTGTCATGCACGATGGCCGTTTGGCCTGGGCTGTGGGTTACACGGGCCATGGCGTCAGCGCTTCACGATTTGGGGCCCGAATTGGCATTGAGCTGCTGGGTTATCAGCCATCTGAGGTCATCAATATGCAACTGGTCACGCGCAAAGCGCTGCCTTGGCCACCTGAACCATTCCGCTGGATGGCGGTAAGAATGACTCAGCTAGCGCTGGTCCGGGCTGACAAGAAAGGCGGCAAACGTGGCATTTGGCTTAAGTTCTTGGATGCTCTGGGCCTGGGCTTTACCTGTTGAAATTTCGGCCAGATCGCTACGAGCTACTGAACACATCGCTCGATTCATCGAGTGGTGCCTTGAAGGTTACATCAGGCGAGCCCTTGTTTGAACGATAGGAACGGCACATAGCGCGCCCCCGCTACCCAATAACAGCCCGCAGGCTCAATCGCGGTTGCCCTTCTAATTTGCATAGTGTGGCCGGCTTTAAATTGTGATTAAGCTGGTTCAATTGCGCGAACAGTTCATAGGGCGCCAGAAAAGTTGCGCCGGTGCCGACGGCCACACCATTCATAAAGTCCCGTCGTGTAATTTTGTATTTCATCGTATTAAAACTCCTCATGATGTCTTTGGTATCAGCGGCGTCTAACGGCTCAACAAGCGGAGCGTCACTCCTCCGCTGAGATGCCGCTGTAATGCAAGCTGATGATCTTCCATTTACCATCGATCTTTTGCCACACGTTAGTCTCGAACGCCCTCGACGTAGACGTTGTTCCATCAGGCGAGCGCGTGCGGTTGTCGATGAAGGACGTCGCTATAGCGATATCACCATCGGGCCTGACTTGCACCTGAAGATCCGACATTTCGTTCAGCTCAACACACCGCCGCCTGCTTCCATTAACTCGGTCCACATATCATGGTAAGCAGCCATATCCACTCTGCTGCCACCACCGACATACACCACCGCATCGTCGGCATAGAAGCTGAAGTAAATTTCGACATCGTTATTCGCATAGGCATGGTCAAACGCTTTGATCGCGGCGTGGAGTTCAGCGTTCTCCGCACCATGGTGTTCAGCCATTGCAGAAAACGACATCAATACAATGATCAAGCAGCTCAAGATTTTTCGCATGATTTCGGTCCTCTTGTTTATTTTGTTAACGGTACGGCCTCGCCTTCGTGACCAGCAAGGTGCCGAGCCCAATGATAAAGAGTGATAAAAAAGGTTCAAACGGCCAAAACGGCAGCCACAAAACTAGATTTTCAGACCACTCCGGCCGGGTCAAGAAAGCAGCAATGCGTTCTGGAATATAAAGACTTGCAGCCGAAGCAAAAAGACCGAAGACGATTGTTGCGCCGCCAAGCACCTTGAATGCGAGCGGCGTGTCGCTCTCGGGTGCATTCTTCTTCGTCGCCTGCAGGCGTTTCTTTCCCCAGGCAGCAATTCTCAGAGCGAATGCGATGAAACCACCCCAATAGAAAACGTAGTCCAGTGCTGCCGGATTCGGATAGTAGGAAAGAATCAACCAATAGACGCCAAACGCATAGCCAAACAGGAAATAGAGACCGCACTTGTGCAGCACTTTCCACTGCCGCGGATTCAGGTGTTTGCGGCCAAAGTTAAAGGATGTCACCACCATCGCAGTAAGGAAAATGTAGCCGATGCTCCCCTCAATCTGGTCGCGAAACAGATAGAGGTCGTCGTAGTAGTAGCGACGAAAGTAGTTCGACATTATGAAGATGAACAATCCTTGCCACGCCATCGCAACCGCGAAGCACAAGCCAAAGTATTTCCGGTTGCGCAGCAGCCACATCGAGAAGGGTCCGGGAAACAATGTTTGAATTGATGATATGGCGACGACCAGGAAGATAAATGGCACAGCCACGCGTACGGAAAACGAAATCATCGTTGACACGCCGGGGCCGGTGGACATGTCGGCCGCCAGCATGGCGACGACCATGACGATGGACACTGGAATTGCGATGAGTCCGAACAATCTCCACTCGTTAATAGCGGCGTGTTTCAGCGCAGCTCTAAGGTCAATATTCATCGGTCAGGGTCACACCAGCTCCATATCGTGGTAGTATTTTTGCGTGCAGAAATCCTTCAAAACACAGACTCTCCACGCGCTCGAAATCGCTATTGCTTTCACGCCATGGATCATTTCCACGCTGGTACTTTACTGGCTTGAGCACGGCGAAATCTGGACCACCGAAACCGCTCATCGTGGAAAAATAACCGTTGGTATTCTGGCTGTTGGAATGGGGTTGTCATTTCTCGTCCACTCGCATTTTATTAAGCGCGATCAGAATTAACATGCATGTCTCGTCGTAGGATTTGCAACGGCGAGCGCTGCAGCGTCACTCTTCCGCGGAAATTCCGCTGTAGTGCAGGCTGATGATCTTCCATTTATCATCGATCTTTTGCCACACGTCAGTTTCGAACGCTCTCGACGTAGACTTCGTTCCATCAGGCGAGCGCGTGCGGTTGTCGATGAAGGACGTCGCAACAGCGACATCACCACCGGGCATGATTTGCACCTGAATATCCGACGCTTCGTTCAGCTCAACACCGCCGCCTGCTTCCATTAACCCGATCCACAATTCGTGGTAGTCAGCGACATTCTCTCTGCCGGCCGCACCGAAATACACTGTCGCATCGTCGGCATAGAAGCTGAAATAAGTTTCGACGTCGTTAGTTGCATAGGCATGGTTGAACGATTTGATCGCCGCGTGTAAAGCAGCGTCTTCCTCACCATGGTGTTCCGCCATTGCAGGAAATGACATCAGTATAATGACAAAGCAGCTCAATATTTTTCGCATGATTTCGATCCTCTTCTTTATTTTGTTAACGGTACGTTGTACCGGTTTTGTATAACTCATCATACTCAAGTGCCATTTAATTGTTCGTTGACAGCGCGCACGGCGGCATCAATGGCGCTGTTGGCGTATTGGCCGGAATCATCTTGGTTAACTTTGTCCATCTCAACTTAAGTGAAATAGCGCCTGAGTATCTAGAGGGTGTGTCAGACAAACGCACTAGGTGTTTACGCGCTCTGTTCATGTGAAGAATGATAGGCAGCTATGCAACAAACGCATTAGTCTGCGCTATCTGCCAGTTTGTGCCTGTTCTGGATTTCGCTGGATTTCGACGCAGCTCGTTGACGGCGGCTTTCTTTTGCCGAGACCTTTTTGAATTCATATATATTTTTTTGATTAGAATTTACATCAAGAGGATAAGCTAAATAACTGTTAAAAATTAGAATATTGTTCTCGAGAGACGACCTATTATGATCTTGAATATGACGAGCTGGTGTACATGCTTGACGGTGTGACCGTCATGAAAGACGAACAGAGTAATTCAGAAAGATATGCGTTTGGGAAGGCGTGGTCGTGCCTAAGGGCTATAGTGGTACATTGGTCGTTCCTGAAGGAGGGGGCCGCAAAATGTGGTTTATATATTTGCGCGGGAAGAAATAACATGAAGTCGTCCCCAACAGCTCCGGACTAGCGGAGTTTGCACGTAATCCATTCATGAATCGGGCTTTTAGAAAAGCCCGGGCTCTGCGCGGTTCCCGCGACAGAGATTAGGAGGCTCTATGTCCAAGTATCAGGACCGTGATCTCGGAATGCATCGGGATATAACCCGGCGCGATTTCGTCAATGGCGTGGGAGCTGCGGTTGGTGGGGCGCTCGTCGCACCCGGCTGGCTCTCGGCACAAGAGGTCGCACCCAATGCGCCGGGGACAGAGAATTACTATCCACCGGCACAGACCGGAATGCGGGGAAGCCACGCGGGTTCCTTCGAAGTCGCCCATGCGGCTCGGGATGGGAATGCCTGGGCAGAGGCCGCCAATACGGGTGAGCATTACGACCTCGTGGTGGTCGGGGGAGGGCTCAGCGGGCTCTCGGCGGCCTATTTCTTTCTGACCTCGGCTGGCTCCGGCGCTCGTGTGCTGGTTCTTGATAATCACGATGATTTCGGCGGCCACGCCAAACGGAATGAGATGACCCATCGAGGACGCACGTTGATGCTGAACGGTGGTACGTCTTACCTCGAGTCCGTACGCCAATTCAGCACAGTCTCCAGAACACTGCTTGCCGCAATCGGCATTGACGTGGAAAGTGCGATAAAGACCAGTGCGCCTGGCAGGGAGTTCTACCGATCTCTTGGCCTCGGCAATTCCACGTTTTTCGCGAAAGAAGTGTTCGGCGAGGATCGGCTGGTGAAGGGGCGCGGAGGATCCGGTGATCTTGGGTGGGCGGATTGGCTTGCACAGACTCCGCTCTCTCCAGAAGTACGGAAGGACCTTGCGCGGCTTTATGATGACGGTGCCAACCCGGACTATATGTCGGGACTGTCGGATGCGGACAAGAAGGAGCGTCTGGCCCGGATCAGTTACCGGGATTTCCTGCTCGACCTTGCCAAAGTTCACCCGGATGTGCTCCCGTTCTTTGATGACCGCCCGAAAGGCAGCTTCAATGTAGGCATTGACGCCTATCCGGCACTCTATGGCTGGGTTCAGGGTTACCCCGGCTTCCAGGGGATGAACCTCGAACCGCTGCCTCGCGTGGGCCCCCTGTCCCACCTCGGGGGTGGACAACACGGCCGTGAGAGCGAGTGGAACCATGGAGACGACCTCTACTTTCCCGACGGGAATGCAACCGTGGCCAGGCTCCTGGTTCGAGCCATGATTCCGGACGCGCTTCCGGGAACAACGCTTGACGACTCGATGACGTCGCGCCTTAAGTACGATCGGATCGATCGCGCGGGCGCTGACGTCCGCATTCGTCTCAACAGCACGGTCGTTTCCGCTCGGCACATCGGTGACCCCGACACTGCTCGCGAAGTTGAGATTACCTACGTGCGTGACGGCAAGGCCGAAAGTGTAAGAGCGGATCACTGTGTGATGGCGTGCTACAACGGAATCATTCCACACCTCGTCCCCGAGATGTCCGACGAGCAGAATGCTGCGCTCAAGTATGGCGTAAAGATGGCCAATGTTTACACGAACGTCCTAATTCGTAACTGGAAGGCCTTCACTAATCTTGGCATCTCGGCGGCGAGCGCTCCGGGGATGTACCACACGGGAGTCAGACTGGGCCGTTCCGTGGAATATGGCGATTATAAGGCGTCCAGATCACCTGACGACCCGATGATATTGCACATGTCCAGGGTGCCTTGCGCGCCTGGACACCCGAAGAAGGAGCAGCATCGTATGGGGCGAGCGGATCTTTTGGCCACGAGCTTCGAAACGTTCGAGCGCAACATCCGGGACCAACTCGGTCGAACTCTGGAAGGTGGCGGATTCGATCCGGCCCGAGACATTGAAGCGATCACCGTGAATCGCTGGCCGCACGGTTACTCGTATAGCTATGACACGCTGAACGATCCCATCGAGTGGGCGCTATTCGCTCCTGACGATCGGCCGTGCGTGATTGGCAGGCGACGTTTCGGTCGAATTTCCATTGCCAACTCTGACGCTGCTGCCTCGACGCACACGGATTCAGCCATTGACGAAGCACATCGAGCGGCCAGGGAGCAACTCCTTGTTCGAAGCCGTGCCCGGCGAAGAAGTCCGAGTTAGAACGAGCTGCCACTGTAAAAGGTCAGAATCGGACCTCCCAATTTATTTGGTCATCCGGCTAAAGGAATTTCCATTGACAATAATGTTGAAAAAAATTGTCGGCTTCGCAATCGGATTACTCTTGGCAACGACTGCCAGTGCGGCTGATCTGGTGCTTAAAAACGGCAGGTTTTATACGCTCGATACTTCACAAACGTGGGCAGATTCAGTCGCTATTGACGATGGTCGCATTGCGTATGTCGGTGATGCTGTCGGCTTGCAAGACTTCATTAACGACGAAACTGAACAGTATGACTTGATGGGCAGGCTCGTTCTGCCTGGGTTGGTCGATAGTCATACGCATCCGGGCCTTGTCGCTCAGTCAGTAGACTATGTTGATTTGCCCTGGACGCCTGATACGAAACAAGACATGTTCGACGTACTTGTTGCCTATGCGACCGAACATCCAGACAAGGAATTCATCGTTGGTGGCAGGTGGCCGAGCGCGCTTTTTGGTGAGCAGGGGCCAAACCGGCATGAGCTTGATGCGGTCATTCCCGATCGTCCGGTCATACTTACGGATACGTCTGGCCACGCCTTGTGGCTCAATACAAAGGCCTTGGAAGCACTGGGTATCGACCGGAATACACCAGATCCGATTCCTGGTCTGTCCTATCTCTATCGTGATGCCGATGGCGAACCAACGGGCTGGGTCAAAGAGAGCGGAATTGATGCGCAGCTCAAGGCAGCGGGAATCGGAGAACAAATTAGTGCAGATTCGCTGGCAGGGTTTCTGGATTATCTTGTCTCCCAGGGTGTGACGTTGGTTTTCGACGCTGGGAATGGCGACAAAGGCTATCGTGCTGCTGCACAGCTCGAAGCCGAAGGAAGAATGCCGCTTCGGTATGAAGGTTCCTACCGAATTGATGATGATAGTCAGATCGATGGTGCGGTTCAGGAATTAAAACGTCTTCGATCGACGTACGGTGGCGAGCGGGTCAAATTTAATACGATCAAAATCATGCTTGACGGTGTATCCGAAATACGGACCAGCGCCGTCCTCGAACAATTCTTAGGGGAAGAAAACAATCTAGGTAAAACGCTCTTTAAAACACTTCGGCTTCGTGACTTCATCCTCGAATTGCATGAAGAGGCGATTGACCTGCATCTGCATACTGTCGGCGATCGTGCGGTCCGGACGGCGCTGGACGCTGTCGAGGCTGCGCAAGTCAAGCTTGGCGAGGCACCAGACGTCCGGATTACGCTTTGTCACCTCGAAGTAATAGATGATGCTGACTTTGATCGATTCAATGAGTTGAACATCTTCTCTAATTTTTCACCCCAGTGGCACGGTGGCCACATTCAGGGAGCGCAGCTGACACTAGGTCAGGAGCGTTACGATCGCATGTTTCGGGTGCAACCTCTGCTCGACAGAAATGTAACCGTGACATTCTCGAGCGACATTACCAACGCTGGTAAGTGGAAAACCGGTAGGGCAAGTCCATTCTTTGGTATGCAAGTCGGACACACTCGAAAGGAACCAGAGTTTGGCGCCAATTCCACGGTCAGGCCACCAGAAAATGAGCGACTTAGCATCGAGAACATGATTCGCGGGTACACGATAAATGGTGCTACGCAATTGGGTATGGAAGATGACCTTGGCTCAATTGAGGTTGGCAAGTCTGCTGATCTGGTAGTGCTGGATCGAAACATTTTTGAGTCGCTGCCGACACAAATCAGATTTGCGAGACCAACGGTTGTCCTGATGGAAGGGACCGTGATAAGTGGCTCGCTTCCCTGACAAACTCGAATTTGTGGACAGCCAATAGTTGGGTCTGGCTTTTTCATTTTCGCTAATGGATAGGAGATTTTAGTGCGTCGTTGATGCGCGGCGCACGGAAAACGGCCGACGCATCCTGGCGCGGGGTCGAAAGCGCGGGTAAGCCGTGGACCTGGCTTCGTTGCGGCATGATTGGGACCCGGAGGTGTGAGGGTGTCGGGCTGCTGATCTCAGGCGTTCAGGTGTTTGAGGATTCGTTCGACCACATCGACATCGGCGATGAGCGCGTTGATGCGCATGTTGCTGCCGCAGTTTCTGTGACGAACGCCGTACGTATTGCCGGATCTTCGGCGGCGAGTCCGGCAGCGGCAGATACACCCCCAAGAAACCTGCGTCGGTCGATCAATTCGAAGACTTATCCTCTTGCGGTTTCAGGTGCTGTTCGAGAAAGCCCACCAGTTGACGATAGAAGGCGACCCGATTGGCCTGTTTAGAAACGCTGTGTCCTTCATCCGGAAACCGCAGGTAGGTAACTGTGCCACCATTGTCACGAACGGTCTGAACGATTCGGTCGGACTCGGTAACCGGATCGCGTGGGTCATTGGCACCATGCTCCACAAACAGAGGCACTCTGATTTTGTGTGCGTTGTTGATCGGTGAATTCTCCTTGTAGAATTCCTGCCATTTTTTATCGCGAATGTCCCCATACTCGATACGATCGGATGCTTTCAGGGCCGGTGACGCATCGTTTAGCGCCCTGACCCAGTCAGAAACTCCAACAAACGATGCGCCTGCATCGAAAACACCCGGGTAGGAACCAAGTACCGCGTTGACCATATAACCGCCATATGAGCCGCCCATCACCGCGATTCGGTTCGTGTTCAATGAGTCGTCCTGTGAGAGAAACGCGACGGTGTCGGCAAGGTCACGGACGGAATCCAATCGTTTTTCCTGGTTGTCCAGGCGCGTGTAGGTTTTTCCAAAGCCGGTTGATCCGCGAACGTTTACGTCGAAGACGGCAATGCCATTGTTGACGAGGTATTGCACCTGCGGTTGAAAACTGGGCCGCGACTGTCCGGTAGGTCCACCATGCACTTTGACGACAACTGGCGGATTACTGGCGATAGACTCATCGGGCCGGTAGAGAAGACCCTGCAATTCAATTCCGTCGCGTGCCAAGTAGCGGAGCGACTCGGGAACAACGAACGTTTTGGGGTCAATGCCGGCCAGTGACGACTCGATAGCGTGTGACAGGTAACCGGACGCAACGTCCCATATGAACACGTCGCCCGGTGTTGTGGGCCCTGTGACACGAATATTCACGGCGTTGGCGTTGGATGCAAAGCTAATCCCGTAGACCCCCGGCGGCAGTTCGGGCGTCTCAAGCATCTCGTCGGATTCCCGATCGAGCATGTGTATCGCCGTGTACCCGTCTTCATTCGTCGTCCAGCCGAGGTATTTTCCGTCGCCGCTCAGCGTGACGTTGCTGATGTCGGCATCCGGCGTTTGTAAGAAATCCAACGCATCGCCTTCAAGGGAATAAAATGCCAGCCCGGCAAACTCACGATCGTAGTTGGTGGCCAGATAAAATCCGCTCCCATCAGGCAGCCATTCATAGCTACCGTAATAGGCGGAAACTTCGGGCACGAAAAGCGGCGAAAGATCGCCACTGGTCATATTCAGGAGGTGAACATCATTACCGTCTTCGCCGCGGGTTTCGTTAACGATGACGAGGTCACCATCCGGTTGCCAGGCGGCAGGAAAGAAGCCAAAGCTGCCTTCGTACACAATTTTTGTAGCGCCACTTGCAACGTCCGTAACGTAAATATCAAAATCTTTGCCGTTGCGTTCTGTCGATGAAAACAGGAGCTGCAATCCGTCTTCGGAAAACATGCCAAAGGACCGAAACGCATTACTCAGCGGCAGCAGTTGGCGCTCGTTAGTGCCGTCGGTGGTCAGCAGATAATAACCTTCGCGTTCATTGCCATCCGCATCTCGACCGACAACCAGATGTTCACCATCCGGCGCCCAGCGAAAGAATGTAATTCCACTGCCGAACGTAAGCTGCTCCGGCCAGCCGCCGTCCGCATCGACTATCCAGAGTTGTGGTTCACCGGTAATCCGGTAGCTGAAAGCGACCTTCGTACCATCCGGAGAGATGGCCGTTTGTCCGGCACCTCGTGCCATCAGGTAGCGAACGATATCCGCCGGTTTCTCACCTGCGAGCCCAACGGTGACCGGTTCGATGACAGGAATGTCTTCCGGATGATTCCATTCGTTCTGAGCGTTGGCTGTCCCCATAAGTCCAATGCCGGCGATAAAAGTGAAAATTTTCTTCATGTTGATCATTTGAATTCCCCGAGCGCTGTTCTGGTTGAATCGAACATCCTGAATCAATCATCCCGCGACGCGTGCTCCCGGGCAAGCAGAAATCGGGGTTCCCGTATATTCTAAGCAAATATCAAATATTGGACAGGCACACGCGCCAAATATAAGAAGAGATGGACAGGCACCAAAGAGATGCAAAGAGATGGACAGGCACAGCAATAGGCACAGCAATAGGTTCCAGCATGTGTTCACGTTGTTCTAGGAAGTCTTCGTGCTAGCGTCAAATGAAGCAGATTTTCGGACACCTTCAATACTTCATGTAATGCACGAATTAATCGTGTTAACCGTTTTTTTTAAATTGTAATCATGGAAGGATGACAGGCGGCAAGCTGGCGCCGCCACGCACGGTGCCTGATTTAAAATGCCATTGTTTATGATGAAACTGATCGCGCCGTTTACGCCAACGCGATGTCTGTGCGAGTACGGGCCTATGGATAGGAAAATGGATTAGTAGAAGTGCGAATAGCAGGCAGCGAAAGTTCGTTGAGGAAGAGATATCCGGACAGATCGCTCAATGTATTGAGAGGAACTGTCCCGAGCAGTGTCAACGCCTACAAGGTATGTCCATATTCATTGCCACTGCCAAGCCGCGAAAAGTAGTCATAACCAACCCGGGTGATCTCTGCGATTGTACTCGCCGCAGCGTCGTAGTCAGTTACCCAGTTGGTCATCACGGCGACGACAAAGGGACGATTCTCGATATACACAATCCCATTGTCCACGACAACACCGCCAACCGATCCAGTTTTGTGTGCGACGCGTATATCGTCCGGAAGCCGGGCACGAATCTGACTACGTTTCGGTATGCTCAGGATTCGCAGGATTTCGTCGCACCTCTGCCTGTCCAGGATGTCGCCGTGATATAGGGCCGCAATAAGCCATGCGGCCTCGTTCGGCGTCGACAGATTCTCGCGATCTTGCTGCCATGCCTCCGTGTCCATCATCTTCCGTTGTAATCGGGTACTAGAGAGCTTGAATTCCTGCATCGTGGCGTTAACGCGCTCCATTCCCACCAAATCGATCATCATGTTGGTGGCTGTGTTATCGCTGACCACAATCATCAATGTAGCCACGTCGCGAATGGTCATCGTTACGGCGCCGGGAGTCAGTTGCTGGAGAATACCGCTTCCCCTGGTTATATCCGCCGCTTTTATTGTCATAGGGTCATCCAGGGAGAATCGGCCGGCGCCGGATTGTTTCAGCAATTCAACCAGGATCGGTATCTTGATCGCACTTGCCTGCGTAAATACGAGATCATCGTTAACGCCGAACGATTCGCCAGTCGCTAGATCGATGAACGCCACTCCAACCACACCGTCCAAACCATCTGCGATTTTTTGTACTTCTGTCTCGAATTTCGCACGCAGGACGTCGGAAGTAGTCGCCTGAGCCCAGGCGATGTGCCCTGTCTGGAAGGAGAAGATCAACACTGCAAAAAAAACGCGGACGTGAGAACTCATAAGGCATCCCTTTGATTTTGTTCTGATAGTGCTGGATAAATTATTGATGGCGAATTGAGGGATAGCTTACTTCAATTGGGTTTAAGTAAATTGTCCCCTTACTCTAAGAGTTCTATGCTTGGCCCGCGTCGAGCTCATGCAGCTTTTGGGGCATGATTTTTCCCGAGCTTGTTTTTGGAAAATCATCTACAAACTGGACGGCCCAGCGCTTACTGGACGTCCTCCCTAAAGGCGGGCCTGATTTCCGACTCTGGCTTCCACTGGTCGCCGTACAGCGACTTGTACACCTGAGTCGATTCTGTAGATCCCTTCACAGTACCGCCTTGCCAAAGGTCATATTGAGCATTGGAATAGGTATCAAAGAACTCGGTTAACCTTCTATCCAATTCCGAAATCACTGCAACATAGTCGGGGTTCCCGTATAGGTTGTTTTCTTGCTCAGCGTCCTTCTGTATGTCGTAGAGTTCGTGCTCGCCCGTACCTTTCAGGCGTTTCCAATACGAATACTGATCGGTTCGGATTACACGAGTTGCCTCCTGATCCATGTACACCGCATCGTTCCATGATGCGAGTTCGTTTCCCCTTAGATGTTCGGCAAAACTTCGACCTGGGGAATTCGCTACTTCCACATCTACGCCCGCCATATCCAGGATAGTGGGCATGAAGTCGTATTGCCCAACAAACAGATCACTTACCCGGCCTTTATCAACGACACCCGGATAGTGGACGATCAACGGTATGTTCATCGCGGTCTCGTACAAGCTCGCTGGAAATGAATAATCAGTATGCCCCCACAAACCATGTTGACCGAAGAAATTACCCTGATCGCTGGTGTATATCACCAGTGTGTTTTCTGCGAGACCATTTTCTTTTAACGCTTTCAACAAACGACCCACACCATCGTCTACCATCGTGTTCTGCGACGCTGCATTAGCCATCGTTTCCGGGTCATTGTGCATTCGAGCCAAATTCAAATACCATTCTTCCGCGTCGGGCACCGGTATCTTATCGAGAATCGTCTCGTGAATTCTATTTCTAGGGAACGAAGGAAACTCATTGTCTTTATATTCCGCATAGTGCCGATTCTTGGCGGGGCCAAGATTCGTTGGCGGATTCATATAAGGCCCGTTGTAAGTAACCATCAGAAAAAAGGGTTTTTGATTATCGTAGGACTCGAGGTATTCGACCGCTTTGTCAGAGAAAAAATCGACGCTGTGCTGGCCCTCTACTTTGTATTTTTGGGAATTGTCATTGATTTCGTTATTCCAAAAATCGATCGTATGGCCGAGATTGAACGTCACCCAATGATCGAACCACTCGTCTGGCGGCCGCGGCTGACCGAGGTGCCATTTTCCGATAAGGGAGGTTTGGTAGCCTCGATTTTTGAGCGTGTAGGGGAGCGTTCGATACTCTCTGATGGCGTTCCAATCATTGGGCCAACTGTCCGTTTCTTCATCATCGAGCCAATCCTGGACCCCGTGTTGTGATGGCAGGAGCCCGGTCAACAACGTAGCGCGCGTAGGTGAACACATACCATGTACGGCGAAAGCCTGGGTAAAGCGCAGTCCTTCTTTAGCGAGTCGATCAATGTTGGGCGTCCTGACATCCGGGTTCCCATAAGCCCCCAATATTGAGGCCGGTTGATTGTCAGTCACAATGAACAAAATATTGGGCTGGGTATCTCTTGCAACCGCCGGTATTGCAGTAAGCAGGAGTAGTGATATGTACGAACATATTTTCTTGTTAGCGGCGAAATTTGAAATTATCGCCAACGCAGATACCTTCATGATCACTTTCTCCACTCGTTTCGTTCTGCATGAGCCTGCGGCCATTCTCGCGGTATTTGTCGCAGCTAGTCAATCTCTGCTCATTCTCAGGCTTCCTGTGACTTGAGGTCGCGTGCGAGGGAGACTTTGCGCGGGTTCCGGGGAGGGGTCGAGGATGTCGTACGAATAGGCGATACTCATATCTGAAAACTACGCCATAGGAGGCCACAAATGTTCGAGTACATTCGAATCGTGAGAATCCCTGTTTATCTGTTCGTCTTTATTGTGTCTGTTCCATTGGCACTGGGGGCGCCTAGGAGTGAGGACAAGCCCAACATCGTCCTGGTTCTGATGGATAATTTTGGTTATGGAGAACCAGGCGTATATGGCGGCGGCGAAATACGCGGGGCCCCTACGCCGAATATCGATAGCGTTGCGCATGAGGGGTTTCAGCTGACGAATTACAACGTGGACGCGGAGTGCACACCGTCACGTGCATCGTTAATGACTGGCCGCTATGCGATACGTACACGGCTACGGAAAGATGCTCCACCACAAAATCCATGGTATGGGTTGAATTTGTCCGAGTACACGTTGGCTGAACTATTATCGGATGCCGATTACGCAACGGGATTATTCGGTAAATGGCATTTGGGAGATACTGAAGGCCGCTTTCCGACCGACCAGGGTTTCGATGAATGGTGGGGAATTCCCAGGTCATCGGATAGGTCGTTCTGGCCGGACAGTGCCTCGTATCAGAAAGACGCGGGCGCCAGGTTCATGCATGTCATGTCCTCCAAGCGTGGTGAGAAGCCCAAAGAGCTGGAAGTGTTTGGTCGTGAGAAACGTGCGACGATAGATCGAGAGATTACCGATCATGCGCTCGATTTCATTCAACGCAAGGCAAAGGAAGAGCAACCATTCTTCGTTTTCATACCTTATACCCAGACACACACGCCCCATGATCCACATCCAGACGCCAAGGGTAAAACCGGCAATGGCGATTTCGCTGACATCCTCGCACAGACGGATACTTATATCGGTGAGCTCCTCAACGCAGTCGAAGAGTTGGGGATCAAGGACGACACCATATTTATCTTTACATCTGATAACGGGGGCTATGGGGGAGTCGGAAGAGAGGGGTTCAATGGCCCCTGGCGAGGAAGCCTTTTTACCAGCTACGAAGGTTCCTTTCGTGTTCCCTTTCTTATTCGCTGGCCCGGCAAAATACCGGCGCGACAAAAATCAAATGAAATTGTCCATGCCATGGATGTGTACGCCACCTTAGCGGCTATGCTTGGCATTGATATCCCCAGCGATCGCATCATGGACAGTGCTGATCATTCCGATTTCCTCATGGGTAAATCAAAGACATCCGCTCGGGAGTCGCTCGTGTATTACATTGGTAATGAAATCGTCGCCGTAAAATGGCGGAACTGGAAAATGATCTTCAAGGAAATTGAAAGAATCGGTGAGCCTGTCGTAACAAACATGGATCCTGCGATCTACAATTTATTGAAAGATCCACAAGAGCAAGAACGTCTTCGCCATTACATCGAGGACACCTGGATAGAGATACCTCTGTACAAAGTGCTGGCTGAGCACCAGGCGTCGATCGCGGAAGATCCGGGCATATCGGTTCCCTAGGCGACAAAGGATACATCGATTTGAACGGTTTCGTGTTTCTCTCCGGGCGTGTCAAAGATTATTTCAAGACGATCCACGGCAAGTTCGTCGCACCCCCACCGATCGAAAACAGTTTCGCCGAGAATGACTGGACCGAGCAGCTTTGCTTGCTAGGCCGTGGTTATTCCAAGACTGTAGTTGTCTGTGTGTTATCGGACATTGCGGGTCAGCAGGATCGTGCTGTCATCGAAGAAGCGCTGCTCGAGCAAGCCGTCAAAGTAAACGAAAAGGTTGAAAAACACGCCCGCATCGGCGCTGTCATTATGACCACGGAACCCTGGACGATCGAGAACGAAATTCTCACGCCGACGATGAAAATTCGCCGAGAGAAAGTCGAGGTACGGTTCGGAGAGCGTGCGCAGGAACTCGCGCGTCAGTCAGCAGAGAAGGGGGAGATCCTGCTGGACTGGGCTGGCTAGTAGGCCTGAATTTCTTCACTCTCGAATATGCGCGGTGAGATGGTCTTATGTTCTGGATCAGCACTGACGTAAAGCGCGCGGGCCAGTTTGGATATTTCGACAGGCTTATACCTCTGCAATCCAAAATGAAATAGAGGCGTCATCAGGAGGAACAGCCAGTTGCCGATCTCTTCTTTGAGTCGAAATTCAGCGCGCTTACCTTTCAAGAGCGACGGACGAAAGATGTTCAGGCTTGGGAAGTCCATCGCGATAATCGCCGCCTCAATCTCTCCTTTCGTGCGGTTATATAAAATACCTGAATCGCGATTCGCACCTATCGCGGTTACCAAACTGAATTGCGTCACGCCACTTTGTTTCGCGAACCGAGCAGCGTTAAGCACGTAGTGGTAATCTACCCGCCGAAAGGCCTCTTCGCTTCCCGCCGCTTTGATGGTCGTGCCAAGGCAGCAATAAGCGTCACCGTCGACTAATCCGGAAATAGTCGCAAGGTCTTCCAGTGCATTAAACTCGGCAGGAACCCATTGCAGTTTTTCATGCGTCATCGAAGTAGGTCGCCGGGCAATGACGGTGACTCGTGAGTACCTGCTGCCGTCAAGACAGAGTCTTAAGAGCTCACTGCCGACGGCACCGGTTGCGCCAAAAATTATGGCCTCCCTTTTTCGCACAGTGCTGGTGGTTGAACGCTCTATGCTTGGCCCTCGTCCGATATAAAACGAACTGGAAGGATGTGCGCCGGACTTTCGATCATGTTTGTTCTGACACGGCTCGCCAGCCAGAGTCGATTGCAGCATCCAGGTAGGCGCGAGCCTCGGAATCGGAATTGGCTATCGAAATCCTGTCGAACTGCGCTCGGCCAATTTCATGGGGTTCTTGTCCTTCTTCCCATTGCGGATCATCCAGTGACGAGTACTCGTAGGCATACCCGTGAGCCCAGCGGTTCACCGTAATCGCCTTGATGTCGGTCTCACGATAGATGTCGGTCTCACGATAGTAGTTCCGTCACGGCGCGGTGCGCCTGGTCGATTGCAACGTCGGTGTAGGCACCACCGCCACTGTCCGCATTCGCGATCGTGATTGCTCCCGCTCGCGCCCGCGCCGTCACCAGTGGCAGACCTTCGTCAGGATCCACAAGCGAATTATATTCAGCCGCATACCCGTGCGGCCAGCGATTTACAGTAATGCCGGCAATATCACGCGCCGCGTCAAACCCGCCGGGGCCGAGCGCGCGGTTCAGCTGGTCTCGGACATTGCGCTCGAACGTCGAGAACGGCGTGGAGAGAAGCTCAGTGCGCCCGGCAATATGCTGCTCGCGTTCGCTGAGGCCAGGCTGCGCAGGTGTTCGCCACATTTGCATCATGATCGGTTCGTCCGGTGATTTAGCACTGTGGTAGTCGCCAATGTCCATAGCCGAACCGAGGCCGAAGCTTGAATGGTAGCTACCGGGACAGCGAACGCGCGCAACGCCCAATTTTGCAAATGCGCGCCAGTTTGTCAGCGCCACCGTTGTTAAGACCAGCGGCGTTTTTACGAGATAGTGCAATGCGTTTTTCTGGGTTTCTGGCAATTCCGGGCAAAGGGACGGAATCATCATATTCCAACATGCCAGTACGGTCTGTTTGCCTCTGACAGTATACGCTTTGCCGCCGCGCATATACGTGACTTTGACGTTGCCATCTTTGGTGTTCATCACGTGCGCTGCTGTGCTGGACAGCCTGATGCGTACAGGATTGCCGCTTTTGTCTAGCTTGGCATAATTCGTCCGCGCGGTAACACAATCCTCAACCGTCGTGCCGGGCACTGCGGCTGGGATCAAGTCGCGGACCAACAGGCGCGCGATCGATGCATTGCCATCGGGAAATGCATATTGGTAGGAACCACCCGTTTCTAGCTGTTTTCCGGGGCTGTAGCCCATGCGCGCTGTCGCTGTGCGCGGCAGTTTCAGGCCGTCGAAGCCGGGCCATCCGACGCCCCAACAATCAAGGGCCGAAATGGCATCTATTCCGCAACCCCAATACGCGTCCGTTACATGTAAATAATAAGGCATCACACCCGGATTGGCTTTGACGACATCCAGCAGATAATCCGCATAACTCATCCGTGACAGGCGGTCTTTCTTTTCATCGGCCGTTAGCCCCGGCATATAATCAACAGAACCGGTTTCGATCGCGAGGATATCCTTGCGGACGGCGTCACTCAGCGGTGCTTGTGCCAGAAACTTTGCGGTATCTTTCGCCGACTTTTTGTACCCGCCAGCTTGCAGAACAAACTTGTCCTCGCCGAAAGTTTCCTTGTCGAAAAACACGCCCGCACCAAGACTATATTTGGCATATAAATCCTTGTTGTTGGTATCCTTTGCGAGCTTTTCTGGATAAATCCCTAGATGCTTTAGTAGTCCGTCAGCTACAGGACTGTAGGGTGTTGGGCTGGATATTAGGACGGTTCCGCCGTTCATAAGTAGCAGTTTTCCGTCAACGTGGAACTCATTGCGTTTGGCGTGGCCTCCAAAATCGTCATGGTTTTCCAGAATGAGAATCTTTGCGTCGGGCCCTGCCTCTTTGCGGTAAAAGTGCGCGGCTGCAAGCCCGCTGATGCCACCACCAACAACGATCAGGTCATAGTGCTCGTCCGTGTCCTGGGCTTCGGTAAGAATGCCCGGATTGTCCCTGATCGCGTGGGCGCCCTCGAAAGAGCCGGGATGGCTGCCGCGCATGCCGGTTCGGGTTGGCGGGTAATAGCCCGGCTGATCTTGTGCGGCCTTTTCCGCGTTCAGACCCGCACCGAAAGCAAGCTCTGGCATCACCCCACCAACAGCGGCCGCCGCCAGAGAAATTGCGGTGCCCTGCAAGAAATCGCGGCGCTCGATGGGCTTATTCATGCCGAGTTTTTGGTCGTGGGCATTGCTGTCCACTTTAGTTTTCAATGCCACTACTTGCTTCACCTTAGTCATAATCGTCCTCCCCAGGTTTCCAGTAACGCAGGACCGCCATCTTCGCCGCTGCACATAGTTTACCGTGACGCCATTGAAACCAACGGCGTCTAACGGTTCGTCAAGCGGAGTGTCACTCTTCCGCTGAAATTCCGCTGTAGTGCAGGCTGATGATCTTCCATTTACCATCGATCTTTTGCCACACGTCAGTCTCGAACGCTCTCGACGTAGACGTTGTTCCATCAGGCGAGCGCGTGCGGTTGTCGATGAAGGACGTCGCTACAGCGCCATCACCACCGGGCATGACTTGCACCTGAAGATCCGACATTTCGTTCAGTTCAACGCCACCACCTGCGGCCATTAACTCGGTCCACATTTCGTGGTAAGCAGCGATATCCACTCTGGCATTGCCGAAATACGCCGTCGCATCATCGGCATAGAAGCTGAAATATTTTTCCACTTCATTGTTAGCATAAGCATGGTCAAACGCTTTGATGGCAGCATGGAGATCGCCATTTTCATCACCATGATGTTCAGCGATTGCAGAAAATGACATAAATACAATGGCAAGTAAGCTCAATATTTTTCGCATGATTTCGATCCTTTTCATTATCTAGTTTACGGTGCGTTCTACTGGGTTTCGTTATGCGGCTTGTTCTGCGACGGCGCGCCAACCCGCATCGATAGCCGCATCCACGTAGGCGCGCGCTTCAGAATCGGAATTGGCGATTGAAATTCTGCCGAATTGTGCTCGCCCGATCTCGTGGGGTGCTTGGCCTTCGTCCCAATTCGGATCATCCAGACTCATATACTCGTAGGAATAACCGTGTGGCCATCGGTTCACCGTAATCGCTTTGATGTCAGTCTCGTGATTGAAGCCGTGCTCACCCAGCAGTCCCTGGAGTTGATTCCGAATCTCCTGCTCATAGGTGTCAAAAGTGGTTGCATAAACTTTATGACGTGCTCTTTGATGCAACTCACGACTGGTTTCACCTTCAGCGGGATCGACGGTCGGGACGCCGAGCATGTAGATCACCATAGGGTCATCTAGTCCGCGTGGTGGCTGGTACCCGCCGGTTGTCGTCGGAGGTGGTAGCGTCACCACAACGTATGGATCGTAGGGGCAATTCACCTGGCCTACGCCGAGTTTGGAAAAAGCATCTCCATTTTCGACCAGGACATTGGTCATCACCAACGGGACTTTGACGCCGTATCGAAGGGCTTCTTTCTGGCTTTCCGGCAACTGCGGACAGATGTACGGGATCGCACCGTTGTAACAGGCGAGCACGCAGTGGTCGCCCGTCACGCTGACGGCATTGCCATCCCGGACGTAATCAACCGTCACCACATCATCCCTGGTTTCTCGCACGCCGACGACGGTACTATTGAGTCGTATTCGGACCGGGTGCTGCTCAAGGTCGAGTGCATCATAGTCGAACTGGCTTGTCGCGATATCGTCAAAGCCCTTGGTATCAGGCGCCACAGCCGGGATCATTTTGTGCACCAGGAGTCTGGGGACAGACGCATTACCATCCGCAAAATACAACGTCTGGTAGCCGGCCATTAGACCTTCGATAAGCTGAGTGACCAGGTCACCGAGCCAGCTCATCCCCCGCATGCCAGGATTGCCCAGGTAAAATGCCTCAAGGACACTGAGTCTCGACGCGGCCGGTCCGGCCATCAACTTGGGAAACGGATAAAAGATAGGAACGGTTTTCTTCGCGAAGCCGACCCGTTCAGTGAGGAATTCGGCGTAGCTAACTGATTCGATGTAGGTGGACTTTTCGCTCAGCGAAAGGTCTTCGAGGTAGTCACGGTCGCCACTGATCAACTCGATCAGCTTGTCCTGTTCCGCAGCGGGCAGGGGTAGAGCACGGACAGCGGATTCGTAATCGCCGATGCCGAGCATTAATTTGATCCATTCCCCCCTTACCTTTACGTGCCCGTCCGGGCCGGGAACGGCCAGCACACTGTCGGCCATTGGGCTCAGGAAACCGATATCTTTCATGTTCGATTGCATGAGTTCGAGGTCGACGCCGAGATCGTTTAGCAGGCCTTTGGATATTTTACTGTAGCTATCGGGCCCTTCCAGGTTGACCGAGCCACCGATGCCCAACCGCATTTGGCCGTCGTGGTGAAATTCGTTGCGCTTGGCATGTCCGCCGAAATCATCATGATTATCCAGTAACAGGATTTTCGCATCGGGTCCCATCCGTTTCTGATAGAACCTCGCAGCCGCAAGGCCGCTGATACCCGCGCCCACAATGACCATGTCGTAGTGTTCGTCCAGTTTGCGATGCTCGGCAGGTTTTTGCCCACCCCAGGCAAGCGCGTGCATGACCTCGAATGAACCTGGGTGGCTGCCTCGCATTCCATTGAGAATCGGTGGGTAGTACTCCGATGCTCCACCTGCTGCGGCCTGTGCGAACAATTCAGCAGGCGCCAGCAGAGTAGTACCGGTACCAATGGCCACACCGTTCAGAAAGTCTCGACGTGTAATTCTGTATTTCATCTGACTAATCGTCCTTCATTTGCATTCTGAAATAGACGGTCAGGCTGATGATGGGAATCAATAACAGAAAAAACATCCATTCGACGTAGGGGTTAATGTCCGCTGTCGCGACGCTTCCAGCCATCACCCCGACAAACAGGATGTGAAACAACAAACCGAAAAGACCAAGCCCAACAGCCGCAATTTTCGCACTCAACGTCAGTCGAAAGAGCGGGCGAGCCACCAATAGGCCGAAGACTCCGTACATCCAAACACCCAGGTGTTCGAGGGAGGCGTGCAGGGAGAAGGGCAGATACGGGTTCAACAACGAGAACAACTGTTCGGCGACAGCAACGTCTGCAGAGACAGTAGTCGACGCCACAACCATCTGTTGTATTGACCAGATCGCGAAGAATTTTGGAATGATGAAGGCGACAACCGATATCAGCAGCGCTGTCCCGGCAACAAACGCGCACAGCGGGTTCGACTCGCGGATTTGCCATGCGGTGCCAGCAAAGACGCCTGACACTGTCAGCATCGCGATCATCTGCACGAGCCATCCCGCGACAAAGGCGCCAACATTGGAGCTGTACCAGGTCATCCGGTCCGCGAACGGCCCTGCCGGGGCGTCGAGTGGAAAGAATGGCGATAAAACTATCGAAGCAATCAGGGCGATAGCCGACCAGAATGCGGCCTTGCTAATGGCATGGTCGAGCGTGTGTGTATTAGTCATTGATTTTTCCTTGTCTTCATAAATGTTAATTCCCGTACCGAGCGTCAACGAACGCGAGCGCCGCATCACGCACGGCAGCGGAGTCTTTTGCCCAGCGACGGTCGCTGCCCACAAACAAAATCGACCCCTCTATCAGCGACATCAGGACGAGCGCTTCTGCATGGGGTGCCGAACTGTTCATAGCAACAAGCCGTCTCTCCAGCTTGTAGAGGTATGCCATGTAAATATCGCCCAGCAACGCGTCCATGGCTGGCTCGACTTGCGCCATCGCCCATAGTTGGGGAAACAGTCGGTCGGCTTGTAAGGCAGAGCCCGGCGAGTAGTCGATGGTGAACTTGATGACGTCCCGGAGGCTGAGGTCCTCTCCATCCAGCTTCAGCGCCTCAAAGGATTGGCGGTAGGTGTTTGCGATATACGCGACTAACGCAGCTAGCATGTCTCCCCAAGTACGGAAGTGATATTGGAGCGCGCCCAGTTTCATGTCGCTGGCGCGGGCGAGGCCGCGCATCGTCAGCTTGCCGTAGCCCTCCGACGCGATGATCCCGATCGCCTTTTGGAGGATCTGCTGTTTGCGATCGCTAAATACGACTTCTTGGTAGGCGGCTGACATGTCATGTGACATACTACAACCTGTCACATGACATGTACAGTGCTTGTCAGTTAACATTTGGCCCTGGAGTTATCAATGGAACTAACCCTGAACGTTAATGGCGCCGAGCACACGGTCGATGTCGAGCCCAATATGCCTCTGCTGTGGGTGCTTCGTGATGAGCTTGATATTACGGGCCCTAAGTTCGGCTGCGGTATTGCGATGTGTGGTGCCTGTACGGTGCATATCGACGGCCAGCCGGTGCGTGCGTGTTCCTTTCCAGTGAGTGCTGTCAGTGGCGCTGTAACAACGATCGAAGGCATTGGTACTCCGGCCGCGATGCACGTCGTGCAGCAGGCTTGGGTTGAACATCAAGTCGCCCAGTGCGGTTATTGCCAGTCGGGTCAGATCATGTCAGCGGTCGCGCTTCTGGAGAGGAACTCTGAGCCGACGGACGATGAAATCGATGTCGCGATGTCGGGAAATCTATGTCGTTGTGGTGCCTATCCCCGTATCCGAGCTGCCATCAAGACAGCTGGCCAGCAATTGAAGGAGTCCTGAGTCATGGGTCGACTTCGAACAGTCACACGTCGCACTTTCATGGTCGCTTCAGCCGCGATCGCCGGCGGAGCTGCGTTCGGTTACTACAAATACAAGAAACCTTATGAAAACCCGTTGCTCGACAACCTTGCTGACGGCCAAAACGCGTTAACGCCCTACGTGCGCATCGACCAACACGGTATTACGATCATCGCGCCGCGTGCAGAAATGGGGCAAGGCGTGCACACAACGCTTGCCGCCATGGTGGCAGAGGAACTTGATGTGGCACTCGATGATGTTCTTGTCGAGCATGGGCCAGCATCAAGCGCTTACTTCAACGATGTTGCGCTCGAGGAGGCCGTTCCTTATGCGCAGACAGACCATGGTCGAATGGCTGAGGGCATCCGCGGACTCGTACGCGTATCCTCCAAATTGCTCGGCATGCAGATTACCGGCGGTTCATCGTCGACACCGGATGCTTATCCGAAAATGCGAATGGCCGGTGCCGCCGCTCGACACTGTTTGATTGAGGCGGCGTCTGCAAGACTCGCGGTTGCTGTATCCGAGTTGGAAACCGAAGACGGGGCTGTCATAGCACCCGATGGCACTCGAATTTCGTATTTGGAACTCGCTGCAGATGCGGCCAATATCAACGTTCCCGACGAACTGTCATTGAAACCGCGCTCCGAGTGGAAGCTCCTTGGCCGTTCTTTGCCGCGCGTCGATATGGTCGGAAAATCAACCGGCACAGCAGAGTACGCGATCGACGTTCGTGTACCGGACATGTTGTACGCGACCATTCGCGCGAACCCGCGACTTGGTGGAGAACTCATCAGCTACGATGACTCCAAAGCAAAGAGCATGACCGGTGTTCGATTCATTACGCGTATTGATGATGCTGTTGCAGTCGTTGCAACGAATACCTGGTACGCGTTTCAGGCTGCCCAGGCCATCACGTTTGATTGGGGTGACGCACCTTATCCCGCTACTACGGACGAAATGATCAGCCGCATTGGCAGCGCTATCGATGATGACCTCGAAGACAGCCAGTATCGTGACGACGGCGATATTGAAACGGCACTGATTGGGGCAGACATGATTGAAGCTGAGTATCGCGTGCCGTTTCTCGCACACGCCACCATGGAGCCCATGAACGCGACAGCCTTGTTCACGGGTAGTCGGCTCGATGTTTGGGCGGGTACGCAACTGCCGACGCAGGTGATTGAAGAGGCTGTGGCCATCACCGAGCTCGAGCCAGAAGATATTCACGTGCATACAACCTACATGGGTGGTGGCTTCGGCCGTCGCGCCGAGATGGATTTCGTCAAGCAGACAATCGACTTGGCGAAGCAAATGCCCGGATCTCCTGTGAAGCTCACGTGGTCACGTGAAGAAGATATGACGCACGACCAATATCGACCTGCGGCGATCGCCCGTTTTCGCGGTGCCGTCAAAGACGGGTTGCCGAGCGCTTTTGATTTGAAGCTCAGCTCCGTGTCGGTAATCGCTTCACAGATGAGCCGCCTCAACATGCCTGTTGCGGGACCGGACATTTCAATTGTGCAAGCCGCATGGGATCAACCGTACGCAATCCCAAATTACAGAGTCACTGGCTACCGCGCCGATACGATGATCCCGGTTACCTCGTGGCGTTCAGTCGGTGCATCGCAGAATGGCTTTTTCAACGAGAGCATCGTTGATGAACTCGCCGTCGCCGCTGGTCGTGATCCACTTGAAATGCGGCTTTCGCTAATAACACACGAACCCAGTCGCAAGGTGTTGGAAGCCGTTGCCGAAATGTCGGGCTGGGGTGAAGAATTACCGGAAGGACATGGTCGCGGAGTGGCGTTTGTTTACTCATTCGGTGTGCCGGCTGCAGAAGTTATTGAAGTCGCAGAAACTGACCGTGGCATTCGCATCGTTAACGCATGGGCCGCGGTCGACGTGGGCACCGCACTTGATCCTCGAAACATCGAAGCCCAAGTTCAGTCCGGAATCAATTTCGGGCTGACGGCTGCAATTATGGGCGAGATCACGGTGGCAGATGGAGAGGTGCAGCAGAACAACTTTCATACCTACAATGGCATTCGCATTAACCAAGCACCGCCAATTGCGGTTAGGGTTTTGGAAAACGGCGAAAAGATTCGCGGCATCGGTGAACCAGGTTTACCGCCTGCGGCGCCGGCATTGGCGAACGCGATTTTTGCGGCAACCGGTCAGCGCATCCGCGAACTTCCGCTCAATAAACACGTCGACTTTATCTAGCCGGATTTGTTTTTGGTCTGCAGACTCTTGCGACGCGGATCAACTGTGCATCGACCAGGGATTACCTACCTCAGACGAATTCGTTGCGTGACTTTAGGAGCAGCACAAATCGCGCCTTCGCTACCAATAAATCGAAAGCCCGTTCTTGCACTGGACTTTTTTGTGCCTGTCATCCGGGCATTCGATGCCTGCGTTACTCTGAAAGCAGCCGCTCACATGCTAGAATTGCTCCTTACTTGAGAGACTGCTTTTGACCCATAAGTGGACGTCGGGCACAACGACTCATTCAGAGCTGATAATCATGAAAACTAACTTCTTCACTTCTTCGATCCTCACCCTGATTCTTGCCACGGCTCCGCTTGCTGCACAAGGTGAATGGCCGACTCGGGGATGGGCGATGACGACACCTCCGGAGGTCGGTCTCGACGCCAAAGTGCTCGCTTCATTCGATGCGGACATCGGCGAAGGCAAGTACGGGTACGTCGATTCCATGCTGGTTATCCGCCACGGCAAGGTTGCGTACGAGCGCTACTACGGGCACGACTATGAACGCATCTACAGCGAGGAGGCGAGTACACCCGGTCCGCTGGTCGTAAATGATCCCACTGGCCCCTATAACTACTTTAATTCATGGTGGCATCCCTACTATCGCGAGAGCACTCTGCACTCAATGCAATCGGTCACCAAGAGCGTCGTCTCTGCGGTGATCGGGATTGCTGTTGGCCGGGGAGAGTTTCCAGACCTCGATACGCCGGTGCTTTCATTCTTCGAGCCGGGCGAGGTCGCGAATGTCGATGATCGCAAAGACCGGATAACGTTGCGACACTTGCTTACGATGTCGGCAGGGCTCGATTGGGACGAGAACCTTCCCTACACTGATCCAGACAACACATTCACGATCATGGCACTTAGCAAAGACTGGGCGCAGTTCACCATCGATAGACCAATGGCAGAGAATCCGGGTGAGGTTTTTCAGTACAACAGCGGCGCTACGCTTATTCTCGGTCAGGTGTTTCGATTAGCCACGGGAATCGACCTCGAAGAGTATGCCGTGAAACACCTCTTTACACCGCTCGGTATTGACGACTACTTCTGGAAGCGTACGCCGTCGGGACTAGTGGATACGCAGGAAGGTCTTTACGTTACTTCTCGTGACATTGCCAAGATCGCTTACCTTTTCCTGAAGCGTGGACAATGGGATGGCGAACAGATCGTACCGGGTGAATGGGTGAGGGCGTCTGTTGAGCCGAGCCTCAGCGTAACGGATGACCACAGTATCCAATACGGCTACAAGTGGTGGCTGACTCACTATGAATACCAAGGGAAGGACCTCGTGGCGTTTGCCGGCTCTGGATTCGGCGGTCAGTACCCGATCGTCTTGCCTGAACTTGATATTGTTCTGGTTTTTACCGGATGGAATATCCACTCAGATCGTCCAAGCCTTAGCACGCGGGAAGCGATCAATCGGATTCTGGAAGCCGTCAAAGAACCGTGAACGCTGATTCTGCTAAGAGAACGTATTCGTTGCCAAGATTACTTCAAAGTGGTCGTCTTGACTGACTGCTGCTGGCCGAAACCAGTCTTTCATCTTCAGTCATCTGCATCGCGAAGTATTTTAAGGACACCCATAAATTCTTGATGCTCAATCTGCGGAATTTACCCAAAAGGACCGCTAACTTTATGGGTGCCTCAAACAGTGATCATCTACCTGCGCAGGTCCGACCACGGTTCCGCTGACGATTGTGGGGCGGCCCTCGGCGAATCCGTCTCGTCAATTCACGCATAATTAAAGTCACTGTCACGCGAGCTGTTGCGGGTATCATGAACCCCCATCCAGACCATGAGTGCGAGGCTACATCATGAGCAGAGTTTTTTCGGTCCACGTGGCGATGCTGTACCTGTGCTGCATCGGCGTGGTACACGCAGACTCGTCGACCCACGCGTTTGTACTGGGATCGATTGAAGCAGAGGCGGGGACGACAGCTTCCGGCTACCTGGAGGTGCCTCGAGGGGTAGATCAGGCTACTCGCATTCCGGTATCCGTTATCCACGGTGCTCGTCCCGGTCCTACTCTGGCGTTGGTCGCCGGTACCCATGGGTACGAGTATCCGCCTATCACCGCACTGCAGCGGCTGAGGGGGTCACTGGATCCTGCGAGGCTCTCCGGCACCATCCTCATGGTGCACGTGGCCAACCCGCCCTCATTCTTGGGTCGAACCATTTACACCAGTCCTTTAGATGGCAAGAACCTCAACCGGGTGTACCCGGGAAAACCCGACGGAACGATTAGTGAGCGAATCGCCCACACCATCACTACCCAGGTCATTGAGCGGGCCAATTATCTTGTGGATATGCACGGGGGTGACGGCAACGAGATTCTTCGCCCTTACATCTACATGCCGGTGACCGGCAACGGCGAACTGGATGCGAAAGTCCGCGGCATGGCCCTGGCCTTCGGCCTGGACCATATCGTCATTGATCCGGCCCAGCTGGCCGATCCGGCGGCCTCGGTGTTCACCGACCAGACCGGGCTGAGCCGTGGCATCCCAGCCATTACCACCGAGACCGGACAGATGGGTTCCAACGATGACTACTGGGTGGACCTGGCCCGGGACGGCGTCATGAACCTGATACGCCACCTGAAGATGATTGACGAGAAGGAAATTCCGAACCAGGGCGTGGTCTGGCTAAAAGACTATGAAGTCATTCGTGCCCAGGCAACCGGCGTGTTTCAAGCCTCGGTTCGGGACGGCTATGCCGTCGCGGAGGGAACGTTGCTAGGCGAACTACTAGACCTGTTCGGGGAACCAATCATGGACATTCGAGCCCCCTTCGCCGGCGTGGTCAACTACGTGGTGGGCACGCCCCCGGTGAGCGAGGGAGAGCCCCTGGCGATGATCAGCAAGATTGCCGAGTAGATGCACCCATTGAGCGTAAAGTCTGGCACACGAATAGAGAGGTTCTTTATCCGCAACCACCGGTCAGCCCCTACATCTCGGGAGGATGTAGCGCACCTTATCAGTCCAATCTGAGTTCTTCGCGTCGCACAAAAATCCTGTTTGGATGGTTATCTCAATGTTATTTTTTCACAACGGATCGACTAAAAAAGGCGGCATGGTCTATATCAAGGTCCGCTTGTGATCGAAAGCAGCCGCTGGTGTTGAGTGGCGAGTGATCGGTATGCCCGAAACCGGGCGCAGGTGGTAGTATTTCTTACTTGCTGAGAGGCTGCTTGTGACCCAAAGCAGCCGTATGCTCAAATCTACAATCGTCGTTTTCTTGGACTCTGTCCTGAGCAAAATTTAAATTCGAAAACTCGGTTTACTGTTATTGCTTGGAGTTTCGTCTGCAATGCCGAATCAACCGATGGTTTGATTCAAGTGCTCGAATCTCAATTAATTGAGCGTGGCGTCGAGTTCAATTCGACCGAATATCCAATTTCTACAGAAGTCTGGGAGATAAACGACAATGGAATCGAGGCGGTCGGAGATTTCCCCTAAAACTGATCGCGAGCGGCGGCGTTTGGCCGAAAGCAGACCCTCAATATTTTCTTTTCCCCATGATCGGAACGTCCGCTTTTGGTAAATGCAGACAGCGCTGCATCAATCTAATAGACTTCCTTTAATACTGATTAGGGGGAGTAATTCATATGCGGAATCTGATATTTGCCGTTCTCTTCATTCTGTCTGGGGACTGCTTTTCACAGAATGTACCGCCACGCTTAACTATGGAATGGGAAGTGCTGGCGGAGCATCTTGTCGGGCAGCTTGACCTTCAGCCTGGTGAGCGTTTTATGGCGGTCGCGCACCCCGGGCTCTTCGATGACTTAATACCGCACTTGCGCTACGAGGTAATGAAAGCCAGGGGTGTGGATTTGGGCGTCATTGATGTGCTCGCTGAGCCTGTTTCCGAATTGTGGAACACGACGGTACTTCGTGATGGTAGCCGGGCGGCGCGGCAAGCGCTCGCGGAGATGCTTGAAAACGTGGATGCATCGATCATGCTTCCCGGCGCCAATCCGGGGCATCCGGTTTATGCGGCAATCCAGGACAATTTGCGCAAGGGCATCGGCCGCACTATTCATTTTCATTGGTTGCAAAATGGGAGTGCGTACACTTTGCCGGGACAGCCGCTGCCGCCGTTACACCTTGTCGAGGCGACGTATCAACAGGCGCTTTTACAGGCTGACTACGAAGCGCTCGCCGCACATCAGAGGAGATTTGAGCAGGCCATGCGCGATGGGGAAGTTCGGGTCACCAGTGCTGCCGGCACGGACCTTCGTTTTCGTATTGGAAATCGACCGGTCAATTTTCAGGACGGAGACGCTTCTGCTGTTCGCGCCGAAAGAGGGGTCATTCTCATCGATCGTGAGATCGAACTTCCGGCGGGGGCGGTGAGGGTTGCTCCGTTGGAAGATAGTGTGAGCGGCACAATCGCGTTTCCTCCGTCACAGTGGTCAGGAAAAGCGGTGACGGGTCTCAAGCTGACTTTTGAGGCTGGAAACGTGGTGGACGTAATTGCCGAATCGGGAAAGGCTGCTGTAGAAGCGGAAATGGCGAAAGCCGGATCGTCCGGTCGTGCGTTTCGGGAATTTGCGCTCGGCTTTCATCCGTTGCTCGCGGTGCCAGAAAAAAATTCATGGATTCCCTACTACGGCTATGGTGCCGGGGTGGTTCGTTTGTCCCTGGGTGATAATTCGGAGTTGGGAGGAGACGTTAGTGGCGGCTACGTGAGGTGGAACTTCTTCACTGATACGACCGTAACGATCGACGGTGACGTCTGGGTCAGAGAGGGCAAACTTCTAAAGTAGCGTCCTAGGGATTTATGACGAACCTCGGATTCTGGCTCTTAAGGCAGGACTGGACATCTGGTTTGCACCCGGAAGCCGACATTGCGCTAGTATTGTTGAAAAGGCCCGCTTGTGATCCAAATCCAACGTTTAAAGTCGCAACAAAAATTATCAACGGAATGTGCTAGACAGAACAACCGTGATTGGATAACGATGTAGTATTTGTACTTTCCAGATAACGTAGACCGTGTAATTAGGGATGAGATCAATATGCGATCAATTTTGATGACCATTGTGGTGTTGCTGCACTCGGTTTGTATGTCCGCAGAGCCCGTTAATGTGCATGACGCCGCTGACAATGTCGTGGTGCCCGATTACTCGTCGCCTTATGCCGAATACAGCTCCAACGATCCGTCCGGCGAGTTCGATATTGAACGCGCGGCGCAGTTCATCGACGGCGTTGCCGTAAAGTGGGGCGAGAAGCACGGCTGTGTCACCTGCCATACCAATGGTTATTATTTAATGGTGCCGCCAAAAATATTTAAACTTCGGCCTGCGGTTGCAGAAGTCCGCAACTTCGCCGAAGGCTGGATAAATTCCTGGGAAGAGATCGGACTGCCGAGGACCGAGATTGTCGTCGCGCCCGCTGCGTTCCTGACGATCAACAATATGCAGATGGATGGCAAGTTGCGACCGGCGACGCGCAAAGCGCTTGGTGAGGCATGGAAGCTGCAAAGCGAGGAAGGCAACTGGGACGATTGGCTCAAATGCGAATGGCCGCCTTTCGAGCAGGACGATCACTACGGCGTGACCTTGTTGACGATTGCGATGGGAATGGCGCCAGAGAGTTACACGAATATCGAACCGGCACGTACCGGGGTAAGTCGAATGCTTAGCTACCTGCAACGTCACGAACCTGAGGAAGTCCATCATCGTGCGATGATGCTGTGGGCCGGAAAGTATTATGAGGATCTGGTGTCTACCGATGAGCGACAACGCTGGACCGATGAACTGCTTGCGTTGCAGAAGGCGAGCGGGGGCTGGGCATCTGGCGATCTTGGCCGGTGGCGACAGAGGGGGCCGGAAACCGGCGGATACAGTCACCTGGATCCCGAGTTGGTCGAACGTGAATACCCTCCGGTGATAGTTGATGCAAACGGTGACGGTTATGGGACAGGCTTCGTAATGTATGCCTTATTGCAAGCTGGCGTACCGGCATCGCATGATCAAATGCAAAAGGGAATCGCCTGGTTGAAGAGCAATCAGCAGGCCGACGGCAAGTGGTTTACGAACTCACTGCGCAATGAAAGTGACACGTCGAATTTTCTGACGCATACCGGAACGACATTCGCATTGATGGCGCTAGCGGAGACGATGTAGGTCGTTGACCTATGAAAACTTAAATGGCACGACCAATGTCATGGTTTTCCGACAGCACTTCGTGGTTGGGTAGGTCCCTCCTTGGCGCAGTAGCTGGTGCCATATTCGGCATTATTTATTGACTACCTGACTTCAGTCTTGGAGGTTTACTTGCGGCTTCTGGAGCGTGAGCTATCGCTTTTTCAATTAGCGGAGCCTTAACGATCGTTTGGCCTAAGAATCCGGCAGTGTTTTTGTTGATTTGTAGTCTTGCTGGTGGAATTGCCGGGTATGCGTGGTCCGTAATTCGATCGACGGACTGGCAAGCTGGTGTCATTCTAGGGGCGATGTTCGGCTTCCTTTGGCTGGGCATTGAGATGTTTCTCGAACTGATGTCAAAGGACGATACTACGGACTAGAGAGAGTTCCACTTTAAGGCTGCTTCTGGCCGAGGCTGTGTGAAAATCTAATATTACATCTTTGCGAGGAGGCACAGCCGACGAAGCAATCCAGTTAATTCAATGATTTATGGATCGCTTCGCTGCGCTCGTGAAGACGAATCTGGAGTTTTCACACAGCCTCGGCCGAAAGCAGCAACTTGCCTGGTGCTACACTTCAGTGGTTGGTACTGACCCAAAGCGAACGCTCAAATCAATTGAGCCAACAACGGACGAAGATGATAAACCGAACGATTCTACTTTTCCTTTTAGTTCCAATCTTGCTATCCGCGCAGCAGATTCAAGTCACGAAACCAGATGTTTTGATATTGACAACCGGAGGCACAATTGCGAGTCGAACCGATGCTCCATTGATTGCTGGTCTGGCACTTGTTCAAGCTGTGCCGCAACTTACTGACCACGCTAATATCAGCGTTGAAGAATTTAGTGTGATCGGCTCGTCCAAGATGACGCCGAAAGATTGGCTAACACTTGCTCAGAGAATTAACGCGCAATTTTCTAAGAATGACAATCTTGCCGGTATCGTCATAACTCACGGAACCGACACAATGGAGGAGATTGCCTATTTTCTAAACCTGACGGTGAAGTCAGATAAGCCTGTCGTCCTAGTGGGTTCCATGAGGTCCGCCAATGAAATTTCGGCTGATGGGCCAGCCAATTTGATTAACGCAGTAAGAGTAGCCATTAATGAGCAGGCGGTTGGTCAAGGTGTATTGGTCGTCCTTAACGAGGACATTACGGCGGCACGAGACGTATGGAAGACAGATAACCGCCGGGTTCAAACGTTTCAGGGATCGAATGTTGGCCATATAGGCACTGTCGATCCCGACGGTGTTCGCTTCTACCATCGCATTCTGCAACCGCACACGACAAGTTCAGAGTTTGATGTCTCAAACCTTGCGGCGTTGCCGGTAGTAAATATTTTGAGTGATTTTACTGGCATCGATGAAAACCTAGTCCGCAATTTCGGGAAGCAAGAAATGGATGGCCTGGTGGTTCGCACTTTTGCAGGGGGACGCATGAGCACTGGCATGTTGGTTGGCCTCGCAAGTCTGGAGCAACGCGGCACACCGACGGTGATTACATCGCGAGTTCCCGGTGGGAGGATTGTAAGTGCACCGGACTATAGTTTTTCGGCTGTTATATCGAATGGCCAGCAAGACAATAAGGCCAGGATATTACTAATGTTGGCACTTACCCGGACTTCGGAACTTAGCGAAATTCAGCGAATATTCGACACATATTAGAACGATGGGTATGGTCGCTTCTGGACGAACGCGGACCGTTAATCGCTGTGCACATGCTTACATCAACAGGGCAAACCCACTTTATGATGAAATTTACGAGGACGGCGAGGATGAACGCTATCCCTTTGTTCGCGGTCGCAGACCACTCGGCCGTATTACGATTGCAAATTCGGACGCTGGATCGATGTCGCTAATTAATGTTGCCATTGAACAGGCACATCGCGCGGTCGGTGAATTGCTTTGACATCTCTTCGGTCGATTCAAGTATTAATTTGCGTGTTGATTACTCAAAATATCTCTTCCCCATTTGCGAATGAATCCTCAATGACTTCAGTTCAACTCTTGACGACTTTTTCAGGTGAGAGCGCGACGCAGTATGAGTCGATCTTCCACTTTTCTGAAGAGTCCAGAATCATCAGTGTTGAGTTACACGCCGTTGGAATGGATATCACGACAGCGCGTTATTCCGGTCAGGATGAGGAACCTTGGAAAGAGGTCAACAACATCCTGCGAATCACAACGGCTGACGGATTCGAGGGCGTGTCGGGTGTGGATACGTATTATCAGGGCGAATTCAGCGATGCGCACTTGTTGGAATTGCAGGACGTAGTCGACGATCTCGTTATGTTCCGGTCATTAGATCCGGTCAAGGTTTCGTCGATGCTTGGGGATACGCGGCCGGACATCAGTAACGAGGTGCGTGCGAGTATCGATATCGCACTTTGGGATCTCGCAGCCCGCAAGGCAGATCGTCCACTATATGAATTGCTAGGAGCGACGCGTGACTCAATGGAAGCTTACGCGAGTCTACCGTTCTACCATTCGCTTCCCGAGTATGTCGCCGCCGTTCACGAGTATGCGAAGCTTGGCTTCAGGAATTTCAAATTTCACGTTTGGGGTTCGATTGAAGAAGACCTTAGTCTCGTAGAATTGGTTCAGCGGACATTTGTAGATTCTCGCTATCGCTTTATGATCGACCTCGAGAGCATGTACGATTTTGAGGATGCCGTGAGGTTGGGTGCGCAAATGGATGAGGGATTGTTCGTTTGGCTCGAGGCACCCATTAACGACGATCTCCTGGAGCAATATAGCGCGCTCAGGAAGAGGCTCGCGGTACAGATCATTCCTGCCGGCTACAATATTTATTCTCCCGAGTTCATCAGGCAAGGGATCGAGGTCGGTTCCTGGGATGCGGGTAGGTTCGATTCAACCGTGGTTGGCGGAATTTCGGAGGCACTCGAACTCCTGATAATAGCCAACGATGCCGAATTGACGATCGATATCCAGAGCTGGGGTTATACGTTGGCCCAAGCAGCCAATCTACATCTGATGCTCGCAAATGAGCGCACCCAATACTTTGAAGCATCGATGCCCCAGCAAGCCTTCGAGTTTGGGATGACGAATGGCAGCTTGCTGGACCAGGGTAGGGTAGTGGCACCGGAAGGGCCCGGCCTGGGTGTTAGTGTCGATTGGGATCGTCTGGTTACGGCGGATTTCCATGTTTACTTAGCGTTTGACCTGTCGGCCTCGCCAGGCGGGCCGTACAGAAATGAGCATTCTCAATATGGACGTCGTCTATTCCGATGAGATTGCCAGTGAACAGGGAGCGCTAACTTAGTCGGAGTATTCAGTTATAGAAGCTTCCGACGACCACGTTTTCTTAGCACCTTGCCTTGTCGCTCATAGGGCAGGTGGTGCTGTTTGGTTTTAAAAGTTTCTGGAAGCGCCGCCTAAATACTGCACCCCTCTGCCCGAGCGATTAATTCAGCGTTTGAGGGCGCCAGTTTTTCGCAGCGACTCCGTTCCATAGGCGCTCGCATCAAGCCCAATATCCGCTGTCCAGGTCTTAACTAGCCGACTAAACTGACGGACCGATAATGGCGTCATACCACCGCCAACTCGTCCTGTGAACAAGTAGTTGTTTGGCTTCTTAGCGGATTGGTTGATCCACTTTTCTAGAGCACCCATAGTGGTCTTCGATAGCTCGCATCGGACCTTTTGCCCGTTTCTGGTTGTCGTCATTGAAAATGTGTCACGCATCTCACGAGTGCGCTTTCTGACGACTTTAACAGTCAATTCGAGAAGCTCCTTCGAACTTAACCTAGTGTCGATTGCCGTCAGGAACAGCGCTCGGTCTCTTAGACCTGAATCGCCACGTTTTGCCAACATTTTTTTCACACGAGTCACTTCTGAAAGGCTTAAGGGGGCTCGTTGTCCCACTATGCGTCCCTTGTTCCAAGGGATACGTTTGCCCTTTTTTCTCTTAATCTTGGCCATTTCCAACTATTCCTCTATAACGTGGTAAATGCTCATCCATAGTGGCGCGGATTTCAAATAAATTCTAAAATATATTACTGCGCTTTGTTCATGGTCCCACAGTTCGACATAGAATTATCACTCTTTCTGTTCTTATTGAGGCAAAACGCGATGACTATGCTGCCGCGGGCGAGCGGAATTCTGAGTGACCTGACACATTGTAAATCCGCATGCACCTTTGACCCCGTATCGGCGGCTATTCTTCGTGTATGTGATTGAGGTCCGCTATTAATGTGGATCTATATTGGAATTCGATTCACAGTTGATAGAATTTCAATGCACGTCTACGTAAGTGCGCGGAAGAACTGTTTGCTACATTCGGTCAGTCCATATACAAAGTAGAGGTGGTGCGCGACTTGATAGCGGCCCGCCAGCCGATGTGGCTGCCTGAATTCACTAGGAGTGCATTATGCGTGTTTTCCTAATCGCAATTATTACGTCGTTAGCGACACCGTTGTTTGCCTATGATGGAATTGTCGAACCACAAACCTTCACGATCGCTGAACTCGAGCTGATCAACGGCGAGACGATTTCACCGGTCTCGGTCGTGTACCAAACTTATGGCGCACTCGATCCCGACGGACGCAATGGCATTCTGATTTTGCACGGCATGGGTGGCACTGCGCATGCCGCGGGTCGATATACGCCGGACGGTTCACGGGGCTATTGGGACGAACTCATCGGCCCCGGAAAAACATTTGATACAGACAAGTACTTTGTAATTAGCCCGCAAGCGTTAGCCGGCGGGCATCGCGACAACAAGCCTGGCTCGGGGACGACCGGTCCACATTCGGTAGACCCGAAAACGGGGCAACCATACGGCGTGCGTTTTCCGGTGTTCACCATTCGTGACATGGTGGTGGCGCACAAAAAACTACTCGACCACCTTGGCGTTCGGCACCTTGTCGTTGTGTCGGGTATATCAATGGGTGGTTACCAGGCGTTAGAACTCATTTCGACTTACCCGAAGCTTGCCGACGGCGCGATTCCGGTTGTCGCCAGAGGGAGATCACCCGCGCAGCATATGGCTAATCATCTCGTTCGTCGAACAGCGATCATGAACGATCCGGACTGGCAGGATGGCGACTACTACGGCACAGATCAGTATCCGTCAGATGGCATGGCAATCGCGGCGCTAACGTCAACGGCGAGCTACAACGGATCCGCTCTATGGTACGAGAACAATATTCTCGAATACGATGTGAACCGCTCACCGTATGATAACTTCGGTAACAATTTTGAGATGGAGGAGCAGCTCCTCGATAGCGCGCTGACGCGTTCAGAAACGAATATTGATGCGAACTGTTATCTCTACCAGTCGCGTGCATTGACCACCCAAAATTTGGGCTATGGCAGAGGGCACGCGAGCACCTGGCGCGAGGCACTCGCAAACGGTTTGAGGTTAGCTGAGGCAAGCGTGCTGATGATGCCCTCGCGTACTGATGGTTCTGTCCAACCGCGATTCGCGGCCGAAATTGTCGATATTCTGCAGACACTCGGTAAGCCCGCTAAGCTCCATGTAATCGATTCGGAACGCGGCCATAGCGGCTCTCGAGATTTTTATCAGATGATCCCGGTCATGACCGAATTCATTTCCGGGTTACCGGGCGCCAAACAATAACAAGTCACGGGGATCCCAATGGGTAACAAATTTAGTTTCGGCACGACAATGTTCGGTTGGATGCTGTTGTTTGCAGCTACCGCTCACGCGCAGGTACCGGTCGAGAGCTATCCCGGCGAAGAGTGGGATGTCGCCGAATACCCTGAGGCACTGGGCTGGTCCTCGGTAAAACTTCAGGACGCTCGAGATTATGCGGCGACCGTTAACACGGCAGCGGTAATCATCATCGACGACGGCATCATTGTGGATCAATGGGGTGAGACCGAGCGCAAGTTCAACGTGCACTCAGTGAGGAAGAGTCTGCTCTCGGCAATGATCGGTATCTACGAGGGCAAGGGTGAGCTCGATATCAACCAGACACTTGAAGATCTTGGCATCGACGATCGGCTCGGTCTGACTGATGACGAACGGCAGGCGCGCGTGTTCGACCTGCTCGGTTCACGGTCGGGAATTTATCACCCCGCCAATCTTGTCGCGGAGGATGCGTCGAGTCGATGGCCAGAGCGCGGCAGCCATTCGCCGGGGACTCATTGGTTCTACAGCAACTGGGACTTCAATGCGGCCGGCGCCATCTTCGAACAAGAGACAGGTCGAGGAATATTTGATGCCTTTGACGAGTTAATCGCAAAACCGATCGGCATGCAGGATTTTCAGCCACGCGATGGCATGTATGAGCCACGGAGTGGTTTTGGCGGCGCGCAGGGCAGGTCAGTGTCGAACTTTCCCGCTTATGTGTTTCGCCTGAGCGCCAGAGATATGGCGCGCTTCGGTGTCCTGTATTTGCGTAACGGTCGTTGGCAGGATCGTCAATTGGTTCCCGAAGACTGGGTGAAACGTACTACGACGACGGAGAGATCAGTCGGCCAATTTGGTGGCTATGAATTTTTTTGGTGGATCTCCATGGATGGCCGCTTATACCCGGACGTCGATGTCGGTGAGGGTGCGTATGCTGCACATGGTGCCGGTGGCCACTACATAACGATCATGCCGGAATATGATCTTGTCGTGATCCATCGGGTGAATACGAATGATCGTACTTTGCCGGTTGGCGGCATTGATGAGGGAACTCGAATTCCTGTTGAGCAATACGGAAAATTACTCGGCCTCATTCTTGAGGCCCGGGAATGAATGTCACTGATAGCATCGGCACGGAGACTTATAAATGACACATGATTTGATAACCAGCCGGCTAGGCCGGCGATCCGTCCGGACGTTGTTCGCCATTGCGGCACTGTGGATGACGCTGATCGTGAACGCTGACGATGTTGTGGTCGAACAAAATGTCATGGTACCGATGCGCGACGGCACGTTGTTAGCGACCGATGTTTATCATCCTGCGGTTGACGGCAAAGTTATCGGCGAGCGCCTACCTTTGTTACTGACAAGAACGCCATACAGCAAATCTCGCGAAAGTTCGGTGGTGACGGCGATGCACTTAGCGAAGCATGGTTATGTTGCGGTGGTTCAGGATATGCGCGGTGTTTATGAATCGCAGGGTGTCTTTTCGAAATATTCAGTCATCGAGCCGGAAGACGGCTATGACACAGTCGAATGGTTGGCTAAGCAGGATTGGTCGGACGGACGCGTTGGCATGTGGGGCACGTCCTATGCGGCACATACACAGGCCGATGCCGCGAAACTTAATCCACCGTCACTGCAGGCGATGTTGCTGAATCAGGGCGGCATGGCGAATGCCTGGGATCACGCGGTCCGCCATGGCGGTGCCTTTGAGCTTGGCCGCGAATTGACCTGGGCGTTTCGACAAATCCCCATGGAGTCAGACGATCCTGCCATTGATGCATTGTTCGAAAAGGAAAAGATAACGGCGTGGTATGAGGCGTTACCGTTTCGACCTGGATTAAGTCCGCTGGCGATTGCGCCAGAGTTCGAGGCTTACATTTTGAATGAGTACACGCGATCTGATTATTCGGATTTCTGGAAGCGTATCTCGTTGAATTGGTCGGAATACTACGAAGAGACTGCCGATGTTGCGATGCTGCATGTTGGCGGCTGGTATGATATTTTCTTGCGCGGCACGATTCAAAACTATGTCGAGCTAAACCGCCTTAAAGATTCGCCCGTTGAACTCATGATCGGGCCGTGGACTCATTCTGGCAACGACGAAACTTTCGCAGGCGACGTCGATTTCGGTTCGGCAGCGGCCATCACAGACTTCGATAACGATTTCCAACGTCGCTGGTTTGATCGTTACCTGAAAAATTCAGGCACGGCGCCCGCGCGGAATCCTGTTCGATTATTCGTTATGGGCACTGGTGACGGCAGTCGTACCGATGAGGGCCGCATTATGCACGGCGGTTATTGGACCGAAGCGGCCGCTTGGCCGTTGCCCAGTGCAGAGATCACGGCTTACTACTTCACGGGCGATGGAGCGATGACGACGACCAAGCCGGAAACGGAGAGTGGTGCGAATTCGTCAACGACGTATACGTTCGACCCAACCCATCCGGTGCCGACGATTGGCGGTAATGTTTCGTCCCGTGTCATCGACGGCGCATTTGATCAACGCGAGCGCCCGGATTTTTACGCTTCTCGGGAACCCTACTTACCACTGCGCTCACGCAATGATGTGCTCGTTTTTCAAACGGAACCGCTTGCAGAAGACATCGTGGTTGTCGGACCGATCGAGGTCGTGTTGTTCGCATCGTCGACCGCAGTGGACACAGACTTCACAGCCAAGTTGGTCGATGTCTATCCCTCGAGTGCCGACTTTCCCGGTGGTTTTGATATGAACATCTCTGATGCGCTGGTGCGTGCGAGCTATCGGGACGATCGTCACACTCGCGATCTTATCGAACCGGACGAAGTGTATCGGCTGGTTATAAGACCCTTCGCAACAGCAAACGTATTTAAGAAAGGCCATCGGATTCGCGTGGATATTTCAAGCAGCAACTTCCCGCGATTTGATGTAAACCCGAATACGGGCGAACCACTTGGTAAGCATCGTCGCACGATCAATGCGGACAACACTGTGCATCATAGTGGTGCTATGGTCTCGCACATACTGCTGCCGGTGTTGCCGCAACGGCCATCACCGAGCAACATTGACAACTGACCACAATGCGGGGATGGCAAGTGCGCGTTTCATTCGTGAGGGCTCTGTTTGATTCTTACTCGTAGGCGAACGACAACGTTGTGCACGGTCGTACTCGCCGTTGCATTGTGTTTGTCTGCCTGTCAGCAATCAGTAGATTCGCCCGAAACTGAGACGCCGAAATTGCGGATCGTAACTTCCGGTGGTTTCACCGCAGCGTACAACGTATTGGCGCCGCAATTCGAGGTAAGAACTGGTATTCGTTTGGTTACCGAGTACGGTGCGTCGTCGGGCGGTGCTCCCGACTCAATTCCGGCGCGCCTCGAACGTGGTGAGCAATTCGACGTCATCATCTTGTCGCGACCCTCGTTGGATAGGCTGACCGAAGCGGGTGAGGTCGTGCCCGATTCGCGGCGAGACCTCGTGCGCTCATCAATTGGTATGGCCGTTCGCGAAGGTGCGCCATTGCCGGATATCAGCACGCCTGAGGCATTCGTCGAGACGTTGAGGACTGCCGCATCCATTGGCTACTCGGCCAGTGCGAGTGGGACTTACCTCTCAGGCGATCTGTTGCCAAGACTTGGATTATGGGAAGAGCTTCAGCCAAAGAGTAATCGCGTGGTCAGTGAGCGCGTTGCGGCTGTGGTTGCCCGCGGAGACATCGAGGTTGGTTTTCAGCAAATCAGTGAAATTTTACCGATTGAGGGAGCCCGCTTTGTTGGGCCAATTCCATCCGAGTATCAAAAGGTCACGACGTTTGCCACGGGTATAACGACGCGTGCGATAAACCTCGATGGGGCGAAGCAACTTATCGAATTTCTTGCATCGATCGACGTTGCCGACACGATACGTGAGACAGGGTTAGAACCGGTTGCGGTTAGCGCGGGTGGGTTTCCAGAGCGCCCGGTCACAATTGTAGTCGCATTCGGCGTCGGCGGCAGTGCCGACAGGATGACACGTACGATGTCGGGCTTCATTGCCGATGCGTTGGGTCAGCCGGTGCAGGTAATCAATAAGCGTGGAGCGGGGACGTTGATCGGCTCGAACTACTTGCTCGAGCAGGCGCACGATGGTTATACGATGCTTGCGTCCGGATTTTCACCCTACCTGACCAATACAATTCTGGAAGGTAACGCGGACTACACGATTGACGATTTTGCGTACCTGAATTTCCAATGGTTTGACGAAGACCTGATCGCAGTAAACAAAGATAGTGAGTATCGAGATGTTCCTTCATTGTTGGCGGCTATCCGGGACAACCCGAAAAAGGTTCGAGGGGCAGTCGTTCGTGGTTCGGGCGGTCACCTGATTGCCAAGTTGCTTTTGGAGGCGAGCGGTATCCCGCAAGCAAACCTTAATCTGGTGGCTTATAACGGTGGCGGGCTGGCGCGAGCAGCAGTGGCTGGGCATGTTGTCGACTTCATTATTATCAGTGCAGAGGGTACCGAGGGCATCCGCGAATATGTTCGGCCGCTGGCGATTGTCAGTCGTGAGCGAAGTGCAGAATGGGATGCGCCGACGTTGACGGAGGCATTGGCAACAACTGATGTCGAAATGCCACTGTTGCCGGGAACAATTCGTGGATTCGCGACCAGCACTGAGACGAAGCGACGTTACCCGGAGCGGTTTAAAAAACTCGCTGAGGCGATCAGAACTGCACTTGCCGATGAGAAATTAATCAGCATGCTCGATCGCGTCTCGATCGGCGGTCGGTGGGTCGGGCCCGACCGATCAGAAGAAACGATGCGCGAGACATTTCGCATTTTCGCCGATTACGGCTATTTGCTGAAGCAACAATGACAAATCGGCATTTGATTGCATTGAACAAACGGCGGGTTGCCGACCTGACCCTCTTGGTGTTACTTGCGGGCATCGCATCGCTCTATTGTTTCGATGCGGCGCGGGCATCCACCCATATCTACAACTTGATCATGGTCCTGCCGCTATCGATCGCAATTTTCATTCTATGCACCGTCCAATTTGTTGCGGCTCTACGCTCGGAATCAATTGAGGCCGAGGAAGCTCGCGAGCCAACGGGGGCACTGCCGGTGATTGTGCTGTTCTCTTTGTATGTCCTTTCGCTGAACTGGCTCGGATTCGATGTTGGTACGGCCATGTTTGTGGGTGTATTTCTTTGGGTGCACGGTGAACGGCGTTGGCCGTGGCTCATCGGCTATTCCGTTGTGTTCGCGTTTGTCCTGACGTTCTTTTTCTCGCAAATGTTGCCGTACCCGATGCCAATGCTTCTTCCAGGGCTGGCGAACGCGTATCCGTTTTGATCGACGTAGACGCTTTTTTTTCGGCAACCGGAATGCTGTTCTCGAGCGGCGCGCCTTGGTTGATTGTTATCCCCGGCATACTAATCGGCTTGATATTCGGTGCTATCCCCGGGTTACAGATTTCGATGGCGATGGCGATTTTTCTGCCGATAACGCTGTACATGGATTTTATGCAGGCGATGCTGTTCCTGACGGCGATTTTCACGGGCGGCGGATTCGGTGGCAGTATCCCGGCGATTCTCATGAATATTCCGGGAACGTCTTCAGCGTTGGCGACTGCCTTTGACGGCTACCCGATGGCCCAGAAAGGCGAGCACAACGTAGCACTTGGAATCGCACTTGGCGCGTCCTGCTTCGGCGTCATTATCGGCTACACAATATTGCTGCTTCTAATAAGTCCGATCTCGCAGATTGTGTTGAAAGTAGGACCAGCGGAGATGGCGGTGGTCATTCTTTGGGGTATTACGCTGATTGGCAGTCTGAGCAGCGGCAGCGTGTTGAAGGGCATGATCTCGGGTCTCGTTGGATTGTTGATTGGGACAATTGGTTACAGTGAAGCTGGCGTCACGCGAGGTACATTTGGTAGCCCTTATTTGCTCGACGGCGTTCCGGTCATTCCGGCAATGATTGGCATGTTTGCAGCGTCGGAGTTATTCCGCCTGGCTCGTAAGGATTACCTGGTTGAAGACCGTGCAGCAAGACAGGTTAGCGTGCGGCTGGTCCTGGTGGGTTTTCGACGTGCGTTGGCTAATCCATGGATCGTTCTCCGGGGGAGCCTCATTGGCGTCTCTGTTGGGGCGATACCGGGCGTCGGCTCGTCAGTTGCGAACCTGTTGTCGTACATGGCGACTCGACGGAGCTCTCCAAATCCCGAATTATTCGGCAAAGGAAATCCGTCGGGAGTAATCGCTTCTGAGTCTGCCAACAGTACTTCGGAGGCGGGCTCGATGGCGACGCTGCTTGCGCTCGGTATACCGGGGGGCGGGGCGACTGCGGTCATGCTGGCAGCCTTTGCGATGCATAACATCACGGGTGGACCGCAATTCATCCGCGAACAGACCGACGTCGTTTATGCAATTATCATCGCCAACTTCGGCCAGGCGTTTCTTCTGATCTGCCTTGGTTTGCTTTTTATTCCCGTGCTGGCGAACGTCATTAAGGTACCCATGAACTATCTGGTTCCGTCGGTTTTGGCTATGTCGATTTTCGGTTCGTTTGGTTTGACGGGCGACCTGAGTGGGCCCCTGACGGTGCTTGTATTCTCACTTCTCGGTTGGGTATTTAAGCGCTACGACTACTCAGTTCCTGCTGCCGTCATCGGCATTTTACTCGGCGGCATGGCCGAGGACTCTATTGTGTACTCCTATCAAATCAGTGGCGGTCAGTGGAGTTATCTTCTTGAGCGCCCAGTGGCCGTCGTCATTCTTGTTCTCCTTGCGGTGTCATTATTCGGTGGCAAGGTTGCTAAATTTCTGACGGGTCGGCTCGGACGATGATCCTGAACTTTGCGTACTTCGTGACGGACACAGAATGATTATTCCTGAGTCTACCGACGTGCTCGTTGTTGGCGGTGGCAACGCAGCGATGTGTGCAGCGATTACCGCGCGCGAGCAGGGTGCAGCTGTCGTGGTTCTCGAACATGCGGGCCAGGAGATGCGCGGTGGCAATTCGCGACACACTCGGAATCTTAGAGCGGCGCATGATCAACCCGTATTTGAGCAAACGGGTGCGTACAGCGAAGATGAATTTTGGCAGGACTTAATCAAAGTAACCGAAGGGCATACGAACGAGCATCTGGCGAGACTGATGATTCGCGAAAGCCCGCATCTACTTGAATGGCTGCATGCGAGAGGTATCCGTTATCAATCGGCATTACGGGGTACTTTGAGTCTCGACCGGACCAACGCTTTTTTTCTGGGTGGTGGTAAAGCGTTGTTGAATGCCGAGTACCGCATGGCCGCTCGCTTAGGTGTACAAATTTTCTACGCTAGTGAAGTGACGGACCTCGAAATTGACGCGACCGGATTTCGGTCCGCAACCGTTGTGCGCGAGGGTGAAACTCACAATATTCAAGCGAAGGCCGTTGTGATCGCGAGCGGGGGCTTTCAGGCAAATGAGGCGTGGATGAAAGAGGCCTGGGGAGAAGCTGCCGATAATTTCATTATCCGCGGCACGCCTTTTAATCGGGGCACGATGCTGAAGAACCTGATGACAAAGGGGGCCGAAATTGTTGGAGAGCCCAAACAGTGTCATGCAGTTGCGATTGATGCGCGTGCGCCAAAATATGATGGCGGAATTGCGAGCAGGGTCGACTGCGTGTGCTTCAGTATTGTCGTCAACCGGAAAGGGCGTCGCTTTTACGACGAAGGTGAAGACTTCTGGCCGAAGCGCTACGCCATTTGGGGGCGACTGGTTGCACAGCAAGCTGGGCAAATTGCGTACGCGATTATAGATTCAAAAGTTGTTGAGCAGTTCATGCCTTCTATGTTTCCGGAGATACGCGCCGATTCGATTACTGCGCTGGCCAATGAGATTGGCGTCGACGCTGCGTCGCTCGAGGCTACGGTGACGGGATTCAACGCCGCAGTGCGGCCGGGAAAATATGACCGGCGTGAACTGGATGGATGTTCTACAGCGGACATTCAACCCAATAAATCTAATTGGGCGCTAAAACTTGATACGCCGCCGTATTATGCATATCCACTTCGACCTGGCATTACATTTACGTATCTTGGCTTAAAGGTTGATGAGAACGCTCAGGTAAGTTTCGGCCCTGACCGGTCGGTAGACAATGTATTTGCGGCGGGAGAAGTCATGGCGGGCAACATTCTTGGTCAGGGTTACTGCGCCGGCACCGGTATGACGATAGGCACCGTCTTCGGACGAATTGCGGGAGAGAACGCGGCATGCAGACGGACGTAACAGAGACGCCAGAGCAATCGCTCGCCGAGGCGCGACGGACAATGACCATCTGTAATGCGTGTCGTTATTGCGAAGGTTTGTGTGCGACGTTTCAATCGATGTCACTACAACGTGCGTTTTCAAACGGTGATCTAAATTACCTCGCTAACCTGTGCCACAACTGCACCGCCTGCTTTCATGGTTGTCAGTACGCACCGCCGCATGAATTCAATGTCAACGTGCCGCGCGCATTGGCATCGCTCAGGTTGGAAAGTTATAAGGAGTTTGCTTGGCCGGGTTTTATGGCTCGACTGTTCGAACGTAACGGACTGGTGATGTCGTTGGTTACCGCATTCTCGCTGGCGTTCGTTTTATCGCTGACAATTGTCTGGAACGAGCCGTCGGCATTGCTCGCGGTTTACGATAAGCCTGGTGCTTTTTATCAGGTGATCAGCCACAACATGATGATCGCTGTCGCGGGAGGCACGTTCGGCTTCAGTGTCCTCGCCATTGCGATGGGCGTGCGACGATTCTATCGAGACACTTGCCGTGTTCCGGGACGCACTGTGTCTATTAAGGCGTTCCTTGCAGCCGCTCGAGATGCAGCGACGCTAAAATATCTGAAAGGCGGCCACGGTGAGGGTTGCAACTCGACGGTCGATAACTTTTCAAACCTGCGTGCGGTATTTCACCACTTTACGATGTGGGGTTTTCTGCTGTGTTTCGCAGCGACATGTGCGGCGACCGTTTATGACTACTTCATGGGTATTCCCGCGCCATACGCATACAGCAGTATCCCTGTTGTGCTTGGCTCGCTGGGTGGTATTGGATTGCTTATTGGGCCGGTAGGCCTTTTTGTGCTTAAAATGCGGAGTGATCCAAGACCCGCGAACATCACGCAATTAGGCATGGATTATGCGTTTATTGTGTTGTTGTTTCTGATTAGCCTCACAGGTATTCTATTGCTCGTGTTGCGCGAGACATCGGCAATGGCGCTCATTCTTATCGTACATTTGGGCTTCGTACTGGCTCTTTTCGTTACCTTGCCCTATAGCAAGTTTGTTCATTCCGTTTATCGGGTTGCGTCACTGCTTAGATTTGAAGTGGAAAAGGCTGAATAGAGGTAATCTGTCAGATCAGTCTCCATTGATGTCTGGAGCACTGGTGCATAAAGTAGAGACTCACAATGAAAATTGAGAGGAAAGTTATGCATTCACACTGCGTTAGATCGTTTGTTGTAGCCCTCAGTGGCTTATTCATTGGGCACATGGCGATAGCAGATGCCGACCTGATTGTCGTCAATGGAGATATCTACACCGTTGATTCGACGTCACCGCGCGTAGAGGCGTTCGCTGTTGAAGATGGAAAGTTCACGGCTATTGGGTCGAATGCGCAAATTCGGGCTATGGCCGATGGCAACACACGAATAATCGATGTCAAAGGCAGCACAGTAACGCCGGGTTTTATTGACGGCCATTCTCACGTTGGCGGAAATTCACGTGTGGTTGCTGGCGTGGATATTGGTTACATCGCCGACAAGGACGAATGGCTGAGACTTATTGAAGAAGCTGACGCGCGCATGCCGGAGGGGGAGTGGATGACCGGCGGCGCCTGGGACCACACGCTGTCGGATGCAGAGTACCCAACCAAAGAAATGCTCGATGAGGTGGTGCCCGATCGACCGATATTTTTGAATCACATAGACGGTCACTATGCTTGGGTGAATTCGTTGGCGCTTGAGCTGGCGGGCGTAACCGCGGATACGCCGGTTCCACCCGGTGGTGAAATAGTCATCGACCCGAATACCAAAGAACCGACTGGAATTCTCCTCGAAGGCGCTCAAGGATTAGTTAGAAGGGTGATACCGGACCGTAGTGACGTGCAGCGTCGCGAAGGCCTGACGACGATGTATCAATACGCGAACAGCTACGGGATTACCGGTTTGCATCAAATGGGTGGTCTTCAGGATTATCTCTACATCGTGGAAAACGGCGATCCCACATTGAGGATTTGGTATGGCGCTCGTGGCGCACGTGGCTCCGCGGACGATTACGATACTGAAGTGCAGAATATCCTCGCGTCCAGGTTGGACATATCAACGCGAGTTGATGCGACCGGCAGAGTCGAGAAATTAGGACCACTCCTGACCGTTGGTTTCGTCAAGCTCATGAACGACGGCGTACTCTCGGCGCATACAGCTGTCCTAATGGAGGGTTACCGTGATCGCGAAGGATGGAAAGGCGAATACATTATTTTTCCGCAAGATCTAAATTTGCAAGTTGAGAAGCTGACTGCCGCAGGAATGCCAGTTGCAATACATTCAATTGGAGATGCGGCCGTTCATGCAGCGCTCGATGCCTTTGAAGCGTCTGTCGACAACGTCGTTCCGTACCCAAATCGGATCGAGCATGTTGAATTGGTGCATGCGGACGATGTGAATCGTTTCAAAGAACTGGGCGTCGTTGCGTCAATGCAGCCGAATCACGGCACCAACTCGATCGGCTATGTGCCGCTTCGTGTCGGCGCTCATCGCGAGTCACGCGCGTATGTTTGGAAATCCATGCTGAACGCGGGCGTACCGTTAGTCTTTGGTGCTGACTACGGCACTTCGCCACTCGATCCAATTGTGCAGATCAGCGATGCGATGTTTCGTGAGAGTCCATTTGGATTCAATGATGGGAAGCCCTGGCATCCCGAAGAGGCGGTAAGTTTCGAGGAAGCGCTTTTTGCCTATACCCAGGCAGGTGCAAACATGACGCCCTGGAAGGATACGATTGGCTCGATCACGCCGGGTAAATGGGCAGATTTTGCAGTTCTGGACGGCAACGTACCAACACCGATGGACGACAGTTTTCGTGCGCTTACGGTCGATGCGACGTTTTTCGCCGGTCGCGAGGTTTACACCAAAGCTCGATAGTCGAACCGGCCTCAGACGGCCAAAGTTTGAAACTGGGCGTTAGCGGCGTTTAATTATATTCGTCGCAGTCGCCTCAGGACCGAATCGTCACTGCCGCATCGATCTTGGTCTGTTCGGGTTCGCGCGAGAACTGCGGCTTTTCAAGTTCGGCGGGCAATTCTGGGGCGCTCAAATCCAGCGGTTAGGGTGGTGCGACGCGGTGTCGCTTTGCCGATTTGGAAGCATTGCACAAATAGTAGACACCCCCTATAATTCGCGCCCTGCGGATGCAGTGATAAGGGTTATACCGGCGGTTCGGTAGTCACTGCGTATTAAGATGTAAGCAATACCCAAACTGCCAAGTTTTTGGCAGAGAATAAGGCCCCGCATGGGGTTTTTTGTTGTCCGACATTTGTAAACGGCAGCAACATCGGTCAGATTTCGAATGGGCTTTATGCCCATTTTTGGTTTTAGAACAATAAGCTAACGTATTTTATTAAAGTTATGTCTAGAGATAAATTGATTAAGTTGGTGGAGCCGTTAGTCGAGCAGCTCGGTTTCGAGTTAGCAGACCTTGAGCTCCGCACAGGTGGTCGTGACGGTATTTTGCGCATCTTTATCGACAAGGCAGATGGCATCAGTATTGAAGATTGCGAAGAGGTGAGCCGTCGGGTTAGCGCAATTCTTGATGTTGAAGATCCGGTGCAGAGCGATTACACGCTTGAAGTGTCGTCGCCTGGGTTGGATCGTACGTTGACGAAGCTGGCACATTTTCAGCGTTTCATGGGCCAGGATGTAAAGGTAAAGCTTAGGTTTCCGTTGGAAGGCCGCCGGAACTACCGCGGCGCTTTGAAGGCCGCAGTTGAGGACAAGATTGAGGTGGAAGTTGATGGAGAGTCGTTCAGTTTGCCGCTAGCGACCATCGAGTCCGCACGATTGATACCAACCGCTTAACGCGGTCGGCATAGACAATTTTTGGAGTAGCCAGACAATGAGTAAAGAGATTTTGATGGTTGTCGACGCCGTTTCGAATGAAAAGGGCGTTGAGAAAAACATCATATTTGAAGCCATCGAGGCAGCGCTCGCGTCAGCGACGCGTCGTCGGCATGGTGAAGATATTGAGGTTCGTGTCGCGATCGATCGTGAAACGGGCGACTACGACACTTTCCAGCGCTGGTTGGTTTTTGCAGATGAATCAACTGAGCTCGAAGTTCCGGATCGCGAACTACGCATGATCGATGCTCTTGATGTCGATCCTGCCGCAGAGCCTGGAGGCTATGTTGAAGTGCCGATGGAATCTGTCGATTTTGGGCGAATCGCTGCGCAGACGGCCAAGCAGGTCATCGTACAGAAGGTGCGTGAGGCCGAACGTGAGCAGGTCGTCGAGGAATATAAAGAGCGCGTCGGCGAAATGCTTTCTGGCTTGGTGAAGCGCGTTGACCGTAACGGTGTGTTCATTGATCTCGGCGGCAACGCTGAGGGTTTTGTTCCGCGCGAGAATATGGTGCCGCGCGAGCCGGTCCGTCCACAGGATCGAATGAAAGCATTGTTAACCGAAGTTCGATCCGAGATACGTGGGCCACAGTTATTTATGACCCGTACCTCACCTCAGTTTTTAGTCGAGTTGTTCAAGATTGAAGTGCCGGAGGTGGGCCAGGGGCTTATCGATATATTGGGGTCAGCGCGTGACCCAGGTTTGCGCGCGAAGATTGCTGTCAAAAGCAATGACTCTCGCATTGATCCGGTTGGTGCGTGTGTCGGCATGCGCGGATCGCGTGTTCAAGCGGTATCTAACGAATTGGCCGGCGAACGTGTCGATATCATTTTGTGGGACGAGAATTCCGCACAATACGTCGTCAACGCAATGTCACCTGCTGAGGTCGCCTCGATCGTTGTAGATGAAGATGCTCATAGCATGGATATCGCGGTTGACGAAGATAAGTTGTCGCAGGCAATCGGCCGTGGTGGTCAAAACATTAGTTTGGCCAGTGAGCTGACTGGCTGGGAATTGAATGTGATGACCGAGACGGATGCTGATCAGAAAAGCGAATCGGAAATGAAAGAGCTCATAACGCTCTTCTCAAAACAATTAGATGTTGATGAAGAGGTTGGTTTGATTCTGGTTCAGGAAGGTTTCTCAACCATTGAGGAAGTTGCCTACGTACCGACTGCAGAGCTGGTTGAAATTGAAGAGTTCGATGAAGATATGGTCAACGAGCTTCGCAACAGAGCACGTGATGTTCTTTTGACTCAGGCAATTGTTCAGGAAGAGAAGATTGATGAGTCTGAACCAGCTGAAGATCTGTTGAGTCTTGAAGGTATGGAGAAAAGCGTTGCATTCAAGTTGGCGAGCGAGGGTGTGGTAACACGCGAAGATCTTGCCGAACTCGCAACAGATGATTTGCTCGAGATTCACGAAATGGATCAGGAAGAAGCGGCTGCGCTCATTATGAAAGCGCGCGCTCACTGGTTCGAAGAAGAAGAGGCGCAGGCGTAAATTGCGCTTGCCACTGAGTGTATTGGTAAGAAACATGCAAACGGAGTTCCATCATGGCTGACGTCACCGTCGCACAATTCGCCGAAGTACTGAAAGTATCGGTCGAGAAGCTAATAACGCAGCTTGACGACGCCGGTATCAAGGTCAACGGCTCGGATGACATGATTAGCGAGGATGCGAAGCTCAACTTGCTTACGCACCTACGTCGCAGTCACGGCGAGGAAGATGCGTTGCCGTCGGGTGCTCCTCGTCGCATCACATTGCGCCGCAAGTCGAAATCGGAGCTACGTTTGGCTGGCGCTCAGGGTCGTTCGCGAACGGTCAATGTTGAAGTACGACGCAAGCGAACGTATATAAAGCGCGATGTGCTTGAAAAAGAAGCACAAGATAAGCAAGACGAATTAGATCGTGACAAACAGGCGGAGTTGGACCAGGTAGCGAACGTAGAGGCGGAGAAGCAACGCCTGGTTGACGAGAAGGAAAGCGCTGCCAAAGAAGCCGAAGAATCAGTGCGACGCGCGGAAGAAGCGAAGGAACAAGCGAAGGAACAAGCGAAGGAACAAGCTGAAGTAAGCGCTCGCGAACAAGCCGATAAGGCAGCAGCGATCGCGGCCGAAGAGCGGACTCGGGTTGAAAAGGCAGAACAAGATGCTCGCGACCGACGTGCTAAGGAAAAGGACAAGAAGAAAGGGAAGCCAGGCGATACAAAGTACGGACGCAAGGAACTGCATGTTGCGGGCGACAAGAGTGGACGCCGCAAACGGAAGTCGCCCAGCAGACGGCGCGCCGTGGCAGTCAGTTCGGATGGTCAGCACGGGTTTGAACGTCCAACCGCACCGGTCATTCGTGAAGTAGAGATTCCAGAAAATATCACCGTATCTGAGCTTGCACAGAAGGTCGCGGTGAAGGCTAACGAAGTTGTCAAAGTCCTCTTTAAGATGGGTGCGATGGTGACGATCAATCAGGTTATTGATCAGGACACTGCCATTCTGGTTGTAGAGGAGCTGGGGCACATCGCGAAGGCGGTAACAGGTACAGAGTACGATGAAGACTTGCTGGCGAACGAGAAGCTGGCAGGAGACGAGGTTCCTCGTGCACCGGTGGTGACCATTATGGGTCACGTTGATCATGGCAAAACATCGCTGCTCGACTATATCCGACGGACTAAAGTTGCTGATGGTGAGGCTGGCGGAATTACGCAGCACATCGGCGCCTATGCGGTAGATACAGACAAGGGTCGAATTACATTTCTTGATACTCCGGGTCACGCGGCCTTTACCCAGATGCGTGCACGCGGCGCACAGGCAACCGATATAGTCATTCTTGTCGTTGCTGGCGATGACGGCGTTAAGCCGCAGACGATTGAGGCGATCAAGCATTCGCGTGCAGCGGGAGTGCCTATAGTTATTGCCGTCAACAAGATGGATAAAGAAAACTCCGATATGGAACGGGTCAAAAACGAATTGTCGCAACACGAAATCATTCCAGAGGATTGGGGTGGCGAACATCTGTTTGCGAGTGTTTCGGCACTGACGGGTGAGGGCGTTGATGCCTTGCTCGATACCATCTTGCTACAGGCCGAAGTGATGGATCTCAAGGCGATTGCTGAAGGTCCTGCACAGGGCATCGTTATCGAATCCAGTCTTGAAAAAGGTCGTGGCGCTGTCGCGACAGTGCTGGTCCAGGCAGGAACGCTAAAGCAAGGCGACATGCTCATTGCTGGCGAAGAATATGGGCGTGTTCGAAACATGTTCGATGAGTCACAACAATCGATTACAGAGGCCGGACCTTCGACTCCGGTAGTTGTGCTTGGTTTGTCGAAGACACCAGGCTCTGGCGACGATTTTATCGTGGTCAAAAACGAACGTAAAGCCCGTGAGGTCGCTGAGTTCAGGCAGGCCAAATCACGTGAAGCGAAGTTGGCCCAACAACAAGCGTCGAAACTCGAAGATATGTTCACGCAGATGGCGGAGGGCAATATCCAAGTGGTCCCTGTCCTGATCAAGTCAGATGTGCACGGCAGTACAGAAGCCTTGCGCGAAGCGTTGATCAAAATATCTACCGATGAAGTTAAGATTAAGGTGGTCAGCTCAGGCGTTGGCGGTATTACCGAATCAGATGCCACGCTGGCGGCCGCATCAAGCGCCGTAATCATTGGTTTCAATGTGCGTGCTGATGCAGCAGCTCGAACAGCGATTAAAGAATCGGGCGTCGATGTTCGCTACTACAGCATTATTTACGAAGCGATCGACGACGTTAAGGCGGCTTTGAGTGGTCTGTTAGCGCCAGAGATTCGCGAGAATATTGTCGGTTTGGCGGAAGTGAAAGAGGTCTTCTCGTCGCCCAAGTTTGGCTATGTCGCAGGCAGTATCGTGACGGAAGGTTTTGTGAAGCGATCCAATCCGATTCGCGTCCTGCGTGAGAACGTTGTGATTTTTGAAGGTGAATTGGAATCGTTACGGCGATTTAAAGATGACGTGAACGAAGTTCGTTCAGGCACAGAATGCGGTATCGGCGTGAAGAACTACACGGATGTGAGAGTTGGTGACCAAATCGAGTGCTTTGAGCGTATAGAAGTTGCGCGGACGCTGGACTAAGCGACGCTGAGTTTGAATTGATATGCCAAAAGATTTTTCAAGAAGTCAGCGTCTAGGTGCGCAAATGTTGCGGTCCTTGAGCGAATTGCTGCATTTTGAGACCAAAGACCCTGGTCTTACGGATGTTTCTTTGACTGCTGTCGATCTTTCTAAAGACCTCAGCATTGCTCGGGTTTACTTCAGTCTTCTGGATCCAAATGCGGATCCGCTGCCAGCGACCGAGGGTCTCAAACGGGCGGCAGGATTCCTGCGCAGCAAGCTCGGATCGAGGTTGAAGGTCCGTCATATACCTGAGCTCCGCTTTATCCATGACGACAGCATTGCACGTGGCGCGGAAATGGCGCGCCTCATTGACGATGCGACCGGGACCCACCGGGACTCATAAAATGGGTACCGATAGAGAGTTTCCGGTCCGGCTTAAACCGGCGATGGTTGATGGTCTGCTGCTGCTCAATAAGCCGGCGGGCATGACGTCTAATCAGGCGCTGCAAAAGGTTAAACGACTACTCAAAGCCAAAAAAGCGGGTCACACGGGCAGTCTGGATCCGGCGGCTACCGGGATGCTGCCGCTGTGTTTTGGTGAGGCAACTAAAATTTGTGCCTATTTGTTAGAGGCCGACAAGACGTATCGTGTGACCGCTCGATTGGGCGAGCGCACGGATACCGCGGATGCTGATGGCGTCGTGACCGAAACCGCGCCAATTCCGGAGATGACAGCAGAAGATTGGCAAGCCGTTATCGCTGCATTTAAGGGTGAGATCATGCAGGTGCCGCCGATGTACTCGGCACTTAAAAAGGATGGCAAACGCCTCTACGAATTGGCACGCCAAGGCCAAGTGGTGGAGCGCGACGCCAGGCCTGTCACCATTCACTCGATCCAATTGCTTGAAAGCACCTGTACACGGCTCGTTTTAACGGTCAGTTGCTCGAAAGGGACCTATATCAGGACCTTGGTCGAAGATATTGCGGAAGCAGCCGGAACGCTTGCCCACACGTCGAAACTACATCGGGAGACGGTAGGCGCATTTCGTTCAGAGGACATGCTCGATATGTCCGGTACGGAAGCGGCGGCCATTGACGGGCCAGGAGCGTTGCGTGAACGGCTTCTGCCTGCTGACGTGGCTCTGGCGTCTTGGCCGGCGTGCCAGGTCGATGCTGCGGACGTTGAGCGTTTTTGTGGCGGTCAGGCGGTTTCGTGCGACGCGACTGGCGATGGTTTGACGAAGGTATATGACTCGGAACGTATATTCCTCGGCATCGGCCAGATGAGGTCAGATGGCGCGGTGCTACCGAAGCGAATCTTCCACCGTCGGCAAGCCGGCGAGTAAATATTGGCTCAGGCAAAAAAAGCCTGATTTTTTCGTAATTTAGACTATGACTGGACCGGTTCTGACGCTAGAATGGCGCGCTCAAAATCAAGGACCAAAATAGATAGTAAGAACTATTGGAGTTTCTTAGAAATGTCACTGACAAGTGAAAGCAAAGGTAAGATTGTCGTTGAGTACGCTCGCGGCGAAAATGACACCGGGTCAGCCGAAGTTCAGGTTGCCCTGTTGTCAGCAAGAATTTCCGAGCTAACCGACCATTTCGGTGAGCACAAGAAAGATCACCATTCCCGGCAAGGTCTTCTGAAGATGGTAAACAAGCGTCGTAAGTTGCTTGATTACCTCAAATCCAGAGATCAAGGTCGGTATCGCGAGCTGATATCCCGGCTCGGTCTACGCCGTTAATTTTTACCATTCGGCGCTCCCGGTAATGATCAACTAAATCTGCCGCCCCAAAACGGGATGCAGTGATTGGTCGTGCCTCAGTCAAATACACTCGAGAAGCAAAAGTGAAATCAACGAAAAAGACGTTCCAGTATGGGGAACACCAGGTATCTATTAAAACAGGCGCAATCGCGCGTCAGGCAGACGGAGCGGTATTAGTCGATATTGCAGGCACGACCGTTCTGGTTACTGCAGTCGGCCGAAAGGCGGCTGATCCCGGTCGGGACTTTTTTCCGCTGACCGTTAACTATCAGGAAAAGACCTACGCGGCCGGTAAGATTCCCGGCGGATTCTTTAAGCGCGAAGGACGTCCTGCCGAGAAAGAAACGCTGACATGTCGATTGATTGACCGTCCATGTCGTCCGTTATTTCCGAAAGGCTTCAAAAACGAAGTCCAAATTATTGCGACAGTTGTGTCACTAAACCCTGATGTCGATCCTGATATCCCGGCGATGATTGGTGCTTCTGCGGCATTGGCAATATCCGGTATGCCATTCGCAGGACCGATCTCTGCCGCTAGAGTAGGCTACAAAGATGGCGACTATATTCTCAATCCAGGATTGGCAGCTCTAGCCGAGTCGGATTTGGACCTTATCGTTGCAGGCACCACCGATGCAGTCCTAATGGTTGAATCGGAAGCCGACATTCTTTCAGAAGAAGTCATGCTCGGTGCAGTTGTCTTCGGCCACGATCAAATGCAAGTTGCGATTGCAGCAATCAAAGAGCTTGCAGCTGAAGTTGGCAAGCCAGCATGGGATTGGCAGGCACCTCCGACTGACGAAGATTTGGATGTGGCAGTCAAGGCTGCAGCAGAAGTTGGTTTGGCTGATGCATACCGAGTTACCGACAAGGTTGCTCGCGTAGCGGGTGTTGGTGCTGCAAAAAGCGCAGCGATCGAATCATTAGCGTCTGGCGATGACGCTCGTTGGTCCGCTGACGAAGTGAAGGGTGCGCTTGCCAAGCTAGAAAAGAACATCGTTCGCAGTCGAGTGATTGAAGGCGAACCACGTATTGATGGTCGCGACACAACAACCGTACGCGCCATTGACGTTCAGGTCGGTGTGCTTCCTCGCACACATGGATCTGCTGTGTTTACTCGTGGTGAGACTCAAGCCATTGTTGCCACCACGCTTGGAACAGGACGTGATGCGCAGATCATTGACGCGATTGAAGGCGAGCGCAAAGAGGCGTTCATGTTGCATTACAACTTCCCTCCATTCTGCGTTGGCGAGACCGGTTTTGTTGGCTCTCCTAAACGACGTGAAATTGGCCACGGAAAATTGGCAAAACGCGGTGTGCAAGCTGTAATGCCAAACATGGATGAGTTCCCGTATGTCATTCGGGTTGTGTCTGAAATCACCGAGTCAAACGGTTCCAGTTCAATGGCATCAGTTTGCGGCACGAGTCTCGCACTCATGGATGCCGGCGTTCCGACTAAAGCACCAGTTGCGGGTGTTGCGATGGGCTTGGTTAAGGAAGGCAATAAATTTGCAGTGCTCACGGATATTCTCGGTGATGAAGATCACCTCGGCGACATGGACTTCAAAGTTGCCGGTTCTGAAGGTGGTATTACGGCCTTGCAAATGGATATCAAAATTCAGGGCATTACCAAAGAGATCATGAGCGTTGCGCTCGATCAGGCGAAAGTCGCACGGCTGCATATTCTTGCTGAAATGGCCAAGGTCATCAGTACGCATCGTGAAGAGATGTCTGAATGGGCACCGACCATCATCAACATCAAGATCGACCCGGAAAAGATTCGCGACATCATCGGTAAGGGCGGTGCTGTTATTCGCGCGATGACCGAAGAGACGGGTGCGACGATCGATATCGACAATGACGGAACAGTTAGAATCGCATCGGTTGATGGCGAGTCCGGTAGAGAGGCGTTACGTCGTATTGAGTTGATTACTGCTGACGTTGAAGTGGGTCGAATCTATGACGGCAAAGTTGCTAAATTGATGGACTTTGGCGCATTTGTCACCATCCTTCCAGGCAAGGATGGGCTTGTACACATCTCGCAAATTTCAGACGAGCGAGTTGAGAAAGTCAGCGACAAGTTATCAGAAGGCGACGAAGTGAAGGTCAAAGTGCTTGAAGTTGATCGTCAAGGACGTGTGCGTCTTAGTATGAAAGACGTTGACGCCAAATCTGGATAGCCTGATCAAGTCACAATCCGGGTCTTGTGTCGTAAGGGCATCAGGCTTGTAGAGAAAGAAAACGCCCGATGACCGATAGGTCATCGGGCGTTTTTTATGAAGTCCACAAGAGCACCATCGCGATTTCGATGCTAGGGCGCAAAGATCGGCCCGGTTTGTCTATAATGGCTCGATGCAAAATGATCTCGCCGCTGGTTCGGACCAGCCATCCTCCTATACACCCGTCATCGACAAGCGAGTTACCATCATTTCGATGGGTGCTGTGCTGTCTGCGAGTTTCCTTTTAATTGTTTTTCCTGAGGGCTCTGCAAAACTCGCTCAGGATGCAATGCGTTTCATCACTTTTCAGTTTGGATGGTTGTATTTGCTGACCGGTGTTATGCCGTTACTTTTTGCCGGTTGGCTTGCCTTTGGGCGTTTTGGCAGTGTCAAACTCGGCACGGCAACAGAGAAACTGGAATATTCGACCGTTAGTTGGGTCGCCATGATGTTTACAGCCAGCATGGGCGCCTCATTGATTGCCTGGGGATTTGCTGAACCCATTTTCTACATTCAAACACCGCCGCTCGGTGCGGAAGTTGGTTCAACACGGTCGATCGAGCTGGCGCATCTCTACCCGATCTTTCACTGGAGTCTGGCGCCCTGGGCAATCTACTGCCTGCCGTCGATCCCGATTGCGTACATGCTTTACGTGCGAAAAGGTAAAAGCCTGCGCATAAGTGATACTTGTGACGCGGCATTGCCGGAGTCGATTCGGCCTCGGGCCAAAACAGTGATCGATATTCTTGTTGTGATTAGCATTGTCGGTGGCGTGGCTACGTCGATCGGATTTGGCGTTCCGTTGGTTTCATCGCTGGCAGTTAAACTGTTTGGTGTTCCTGACAATCTGCTAACGCAAATCGTCGTCATTCTCGTATGGACCGTGATATTTGGCATCAGTGCCTACAAGGGGTTGAAGAAAGGCATTAAGGTTTTGGCCGACATCAACATCGGTCTAATGTTTTTCCTGCTCGCTTTTATTCTGATCCTTGGCCCGACAATTTATATTCTGAATATGAGCGTGAATAGTATCGGTTTGTTTATAGACAATTTTGCGCGTATGAGTTTTTGGACTGACCCCATTGAACGCAGCGGTTTTCCTGAAGCATGGACGGTTTTTTATCTGGCCTGGTGGTTTGCGTATGCGCCGATGATGGGATTATTCTTTGCGCGCATCTCGAGAGGTCGCACGATTAAGCAGGTCGTCGTCGGCATCATTGGATTGGGAAGTCTTGGCTGCTTTCTATTCATGAGTATTGCTGGTGCGTACGTTTTGTATTTGCAAAGCGAAAATGTGATCGATGCAATTGGTATTATCAACGGTCCGGGTATGTCGACGCTGGTCGCGGAGGTGATCGCACAACTACCTGCACCAACATTTATTCTTACGGTTGTTACTGTGTTGTCTGTCATTTTTTATGCAACGACCTTTGACTCGGCTGCATACGTGTTGGCAGGGATCTGTACGAAGAACCTACCTGGCGATCAAGAGCCCGGAAAAATAAACCGTGTGGTTTGGGCGGGTGTTCTAGGAATTGTCGCAACGGGTTTGATGGTTGCCGATAGTTTGGAAACCGTTAAGTCGATGACCGTTGTGACATCCTTATCAGCAGTGCCGGTTCTATTTATGATGTGCTACACGTTACACGTATGGCTGAAATCCGACTTCCCGGGTTTGGCTAAGAATAAAGTGCATACGCTTGATTCTTAGCAACACGAAATTCCATGGGCTGTAAATGACCTGGTCGGTTGTTGAGAAAGCCGTAGGAGCGGCTTCCAGCCGCGATTCGCGCCTCGTCAGGCACGTGGAATCTTCATCGCGGCAGGATGCCGCTCCTACGGCGATGCAGCTTATTTGTCCGGCACGCGGGTAGATCGTTGTTGGTTGTCTGCTGACTCTATCCAAGAATCTTTTTGTAAGCTTGGACGAAGTAACGCATCTCGGCAGGCTTGGCCATGCTCACGCGCAACCAGTCGGTCATAGGTGGGAAGGCACGTCCAACCATGATGTTCTCAGCCATAAACTCTTGTTGAAGTTTAGCTACGTCACGACCGGTTTCGAAAAACGTAAAGTTGCCGTTTGATTTCACGTAGCGTACGCCGTGCTCATCGAGCATACCTTCCGCAATGTTAAGCGATTCGCGATTTTTCCGAATTGAAAACTCTTGAAACGAATTATCAAGGTAACTTGCTTTCGCTGCGGCAATACCAAGAACGTTAAGAGCGCCTGTTTTAGCGCCGTTGATGCGTTGAATCATATCCGGATGTGCAAATCCGAATCCAACGCGCATGCCGGCGAGGCCATGAATTTTTGATGCAGTGCGAGCGATAATAATATTCTGATGTCCATTACGAACAAGATCCATCATCGTTTCATAGTCATCGTTATCGACAAATTCAAAGTACGCTTCGTCAATAAAAACCATGCGTTCTTTGGAAACTTCCAACGCAAAGTCACGCAGTGCGTTTTTCTCAATAATGGATGGGATTGGATTGTTCGGATTGGCCAAATACACGCAGCGAGTATCTTTGCGAATCGCATTGTGCATGGCGTTTAGGTCAACATGTTTCGTATCTGCGTCAACCGGTACTCGAATAATTTCTGAGCCTGCACGTTCGGCATAACGAATGAGGTCGTGATAGGTCGGGTCTGCGCACACAACGGAACCGTTTTCCATGCGCACTAATCGTCCTGCGGCACGAAGAATTTCTCCGGATCCGGTGCTTACGGCAACGTGGTCGTCCGGCATTTCATTGATGCCTGCCACAACGCTAACCAGTCCACGGCGATCGCCACCGTATTGATTCGTCAGCTTCATGGAGTCAGCCATTGCCTGTAGCGCAACACGAGAAGGACCCCATGGGTTTTCATTGGTCGCCATACGAATAACGTAGTCGACGCGTTCCATTTCTTTGGCTAGCGCGGGGCTATAAAGGCCATGACCGGGAAGCATGCCAGCGCCGATTAATGCACCGCCAACCAGCAGAATTTGTCGTCTGGAAACGTTGGCCATGTTTAGTCTCTCTCCTCAGAAATGATTAGCATCTTGCTGTCCGGATTATTATACGTTCTGTGCATTGGGTAAGCGCTACATTCATCGGCGACTATTGCCGATTTCACCTGAGATTGGTTGCGCTACGGAATGCTTTTCAATTCAATTTCCAGCCGGCTGCAATCCTGTACGACCCGGCTTGTCTTGCCACCATGGGTGAGGGCGTCAACCCAGACTGCATCTCCTAAACGAAACGACTGCATGAACATTGTCCCATCAGCGGCTTCATCCATCCATGCGCAGGGGCTGAGGTACACCATCAAACGCTCCGGGTGGGAGTGGAGCGGCGCCGTCTCTCCGTTTCGCTCGGTGACCTTTAGGACCCGTAAGTGTTCATTCTCGAGTAGATTCTCAAAAATATGGGGTGCGACGCGAGCGGGATCGAGGGCAGAAAACTGGGCTGTGGCGATGCCATAGCCAAACAATGCGCCACATAGGATCCAAAGTATTTGGCGAAATTTTGCTTGCATCTATGAACTCCGGTGTAGGTTTTACATTCCGGGCATGGGACGTGCGATGCGCCCGGATTCGGCTAATTGTTGATCAAGGAATCGAATGATACGTCCTGGGAGATAGTATTGGGGCCTCCAAGGTGTACCGCCGTCAATGAAGCCAACGTGGCCTCCATGATTGGCGAGCTCAAGTTGCACCGTTTCTGAGAGCATGCTCGAGTCTGGAATAGCGGCGGGGGTCATGAATGGGTCATCCAGCGAGTTGATGATCAGTGTTGGGCAGCGAATATCGCTTAGAAATCTGACCGAACTGCAGCGATCGTAGTACTCATCTTTACTGGCAAATCCGTGTAATGGCGCGGTGATGGCATCATCAATTTCGGCAAATGACTTCGCGGCCATGGCTCGATGCCAATCAAATGCTGTCGTGTGATGATCGAATTTTCGAGTGATTGCTTTCTTCATGCGTTTAATTAAATGATGCTGATAAATCTTTGACAAACCGCAAGATAATGCCTTAGCAGAATTGTGAAGATCTAAGGGAACGCTGACGGCTGCGGCCGCAGCCAATGGGGTAGACAGGCCATTCTCGCCGAGGTATTTGAGCAACACGTTTCCACCGAGTGAGTATCCGGCGGCGACCATCGGTCCGTCATGTCCGCCCGCTCGCAGAGATTCGAGAAAGCAGCGAATGTCGTTGGTTTCGCCGGCGTGATAGCGCCGGGGCAGGCGATTTCTGTAATCGCCACAATCGCGAGAATGGAGTAGGGCTGCTCGCCAACCATAGTCTGTAGCTGCCTTCAGCAGCATTCGAGCGTAGGGTGAATCAATTGATCCTTCCAGACCGTGCAGGACGATCAGAATTGGGGCGCCAGCGTCTTGATCCGGACCCTCTTTCATCCAATCCACTACCGTCGAATCGCCGTCTGGCAGTTCGAGCATCTGGCGTCGAACGGCTATTATCGGTGCACCGGCCCAAGGTAGTGAAGGGTATGTGGTCTGGGCATGCCTATTCTTAAGCCACCATGCTGGCGCAAACTCGCTTGGGAGTATTCGTTTTTGTGGGCCTTCGCTCATTTGATCACGTGCCACGCTAGTAGGGGACGTCTAAATAGATGCGCAGTTTTTCGGCCCACCAAACTCAAAGCCAAAAAAAGGCCCCCCAGTTTCGCGGGGGGCCAGCCATGGAGTATTAACTCCGTCAGGCTGCGACAGGGGGCGGGGGAGCTTTGCCCTATCGCAATGGTTAAATTAGGCCAGTTACACCCCTTCTGTCAAGCAACTCGCGCGTATTGAAAAAACATTAATCCTGCTGGAATTTGATGTTTTTCAGACTTTATTGCGATCTTGAGAAAGCAATTCCGCTGGTCCGTCATCTGAGCATGCGGCGGCGGCAAAGCGTCGTAAAACCTCGTCTTGCAGGGATTTCCAACGTGCGATGTTCTTCTGCGCGATGTCGGCGACAGCTGCAAAAGGATCGTTGCCGACCACTCGCTTGACCTGTGCACGCAAGTTTTGCTGTTGGGTCATGAATAATTTCATGCTCTGCTCGAGATAATTGGCCGCAGAGCTCGGCACAACCTTCCCGTATGAGCGGATGACTTGAGACAAAAAGTCCTGACTCATCACAGCCTCGCCTTGCTGCTCCTGCTCAGTAATGACCTGCAAGAGAATTGAGCGTGTGATGTCTTCGCTGCTCTTCTGGTCCATAACCACGAATTCGATTTTGCGAACCACTAAACCGCGGACATCCGCCAAGGTGATGTAGCGACTTTCCTCTGTGTCATACAGGCGTCGATTCGGGTACTTCTTGATGATTCGAGGTTGGTCCATTTTATGCCTCAGTTTGCTATTGCCCTACGATAACTGAAATCGATGACAGTGGTCCATCAAACCGACCTTGGCGGACCACTTCCATAGTCGAACGGTTCGGCTGCGATCGATTCAACTGACTGCAACCGTCTGATATCCCAGTTTTCAGCCGCCCATTCCCAGATATTCTGCAAACTTCCGTTAGCGAGAGATTTCGGCGGCGCCTGATACAGGGCTTCCAGGGCCGCAAGCAACGTGGGGATCGCGTAATCGGCGTTAATAGCGGTTGCGCCGGTCAATTTGCTGAGTTTCTGACCGTCTTGGTTGGCCGCAACCGGGATGTGCGCATAATTCGGCGTAGAAAAATTTAGTATTCGCTGTAGGTGAATATGCCGAGCCGTCGAGTCGAGTAGATCGATTCCACGGACAATCTCTGTGACGCCTTGATCGAAATCATCAGCGACAACAGCTAGATGATAGGCGATCAGGCCGTCTCGTCGTTTGATGATGAAATCGCCAGATTCTGCTTCTAGTCGCTGTGATTGTGGACCCTGCAGTTCATCCACAAACTCGATTGGCTCGTTATTGGTCTGCACTCTGATCGCGAAATCTTGCGCTGATTGACCTTGTCGGCACGTTCCAGGATAAATGGCGCCAAGAGGACCACGCTCGGCGTCCGCCAGATCGCGGCGCGAGCACGAACACTCAAAAGCTGTGCCGGAACTCAATAGATCAGCGACTATCGCCTCGTGTCTGGCGTTGAAGTTATTTTGATAGGAGGCGCTGTCATCCCACTCAAAGCCAAATGCATGCAACGCATCGATTATCTCGATGTCCGCTCCAACTTGCTCACGTGGCGGATCAATATCTTCGATTCGAAGCAGCCACTTACCGTCGGCACATTTGGCCTGCAAATAGCTGGAGACGGCAGCCAGAAGGGAGCCAAAATGGAGTGGCCCTGTGGGAGAGGGCGCGAACCGACCGACATAACTGGCAGATTCGCTCACTGTCGCCCTTAAATTGCTGTTAGTGGGATGTGCGCGTCGGGCGCACACCCACGAGGCTATCGATATCGATCGTCCTGGTCCCGAAATTGTCGTTCAGCCATTTCCCGTCGTTCCTGTGCTTCCACACAAAGCGTTGCAACGGGTCGGGCTTCCAGGCGTTTCAAGCCAATCTCTTCACCGGTCTCCTCACAAAAGCCGTAGTCGCCTTGCTCAACACGGGTCAGCGCCGAAGTGATTTTGCGTAAAAGCTTTCGCTCCCTGTCACGGGTGCGTAATTCCAGGCCAAACTCTGATTCCTGGGTTGCGCGGTCGCTTGGATCCGGGAAATTCGCTGCTTCATCCTGCATGTGGTTCACGGTGCGGTCGACTTCGATCATCAGTTCGTCTTTCCAGGACTGCAAAATAGAGCCAAAATGACCGAGTTGTTCGTCGCTCATATATTCTTCACCACGCTTCGGCGAGTAGGGTTCAATGCCGTGAATTGGCCCCGACAGCAGATCCGTCCCTGTTCTGGGCTTGCGCAAAGGCGTAGGCCGAGGAACAGGCGCCCGTCTTGCCGCTGGTATCTTATTTGGCAAAGCCTTCTTAGTGATCTTTTTCCGCGAGACAGTTTTCGTCGCTGCGGGCTTCTTCTTGCTGGCCTTTTTCTTGGCAGCAGGCTTCTTCGTGGATATTTTCTTCGTCACAGACTTCTTTTTGCTGACTTTCTTCTTAGCTGCTGGTTTCTTTTTCGACACTTTCTTTTTGGACGCCAGTTTTTTCTTCGCGACCTTCTTTTTGCTCAAATTCTTCTTAGTTGCCGGCTTTTTGCGGGCAACAGTCTTTTTCTTCGACGCTTTTTTGGCCGATGTTTTCTTCTTACTTACTTTTCGCTTCTTTCCTACCGATTTCTTCTTGGCAACAGACCTGCTTTTAGCCAGCTTCTTCCTGGATGCGTTTGCTGGCTTTCGTTTGTTACGCGCAGTTTTTTTTGCGGGCATTTTTTTCTCCTGCCTGTTTAGAAAAACGCGCAATTATACATTGCTCCGGCCGACATGGAAGCCCTAAAAATGGCTTTTTTTCAGTCCCCGATCCGACTTTGCCAAAGGGCCCGCTTATCCCGGGTTTCTACGGACGGTTTTCGCCGGGAGTCGAGAACTGGCGGGGGTTTCGGCGCGAGCGTCTTTTGTTGGAGACAATCGTTTTATGACCTCAATTGCATTACACTACGTCGAATACTTCTGGCGTTGGGCATACTCCACAAAATGCGACTTAGCAAGATCAAGCTTGCCGGCTTCAAATCATTCGTTGATCCCACCACGATTCCCTTCCCGAGCAGCCTGGTAGGCGTTGTTGGGCCTAACGGATGTGGAAAATCCAACGTTATTGATGCGGTTCGTTGGGTCATGGGCGAGAGTTCAGCCAGTCGCTTACGAGGCGATTCCATAACAGATGTCATTTTTAATGGTTCAAGCACCAGAAAACCGGTCGGGGCGGCATCCGTTGAGCTTCATTTTGATAATTCAGATTCAACGCTCCAGGGGCAATACGCTAAATATTCAGAGATAGCGATCCGCCGAGAAGTGAGCCGCGACGGCATATCGAATTACTTTCTTAATGGCACCAAGTGTCGTCGTAAAGACATTACTGGCGTGTTTTTGGGGACGGGGCTCGGTCCGCGCAGCTATTCCATCATTGAGCAGGGGATGATTTCCCGAATCATTGAGGCGAAGCCAGAGGAAATGCGGACGTTTATTGAAGAAGCGGCCGGCATATCCAAATATAAAGAACGCCGTCGCGAGACCTCGAATCGCATTCGGCATACGAAAGATAATCTTGACCGTCTCGTCGATGTGCAAGAAGAAATCGAGAAGCAAATTAAGCATCTTGATCGGCAAGCGAAGACTGCAGAACGGTATGGCAAGCTAAAAAATGAAGAGCGAAAAACTTCCGCGGAACTGCTGGCACTCAGATTGCGAGATTTGGATAGCAGGGCTACCGAGTCGGCTGCGCTCTTAGGCGAGACTGAAACGGCTCTGGAAGCACAAATTGCCGACCAGAGAAAAACGGAAGCCAATATTGAACAAGGCCGCGTTCAGCAGACTGAACTGGCTGATTCGTTCAACGAAGTACAGGCTCGTTATTACAAAGCCGGTTCGGAAATCGCGCGGGTCGAGCAAACGATCGAACACGCACATGAATTGCGCGAGCGGCAGGCGCATGATTTGGAACAGGCAATTCAGGCGGCTGGAGAAATCGCTGGGCACATAAATAAAGATGAAAGTGATATTGCGCAGCTCGAATTGACTTTGAATGAGTTGGTTCCGGGTCTTGAAGAGGCCCGCACGCAAGAGCAAGGGTCGCAACAATCGCTAGAGCAGGCTGAGCGGGCCATTGCTGAATGGCAGGTTCGGTGGGATGAGTACTCGAATCGATCAAATGACGCATTGCGGACGCGCAACGTAGAAGAAACGCGAACAGAGCAGCTTCAGTCTCGTCTGACCAGTTTGTCGGCAAGGCGTCTCAAGCTTGAAGAGTCGCAGCAGGCAGCTGATCCCGAAGAGCTTAAAAAGCAGCATGAGGTGCTGGTTGGTGCGGAACTACGCAAGCTACAGGGTCGTGAAGAATTCGAAAGAGCTATCGCAGATGTTGCGGACAAAATTCAGAAATTACGTGAGCAAGACAAGAAACTCAGCAAATTAGTGGATGAGCGTCGGGCGGCTCTTTTGGATGCGCAGTCAAAATTTGCCTCTCTCGAGGCCATTCAAAAAGCAGCGCTTGGCCAAGGTGACGAAGGCATTCAAAGCTGGTTGGCATCGACCGGGCTAAGCGAGAATACAAGAGTTGCGCAATCCATTGACGTGGTTGATGGGTGGGATACGGCTGTTGAAACCGTGCTTGGCGATTATTTGCAGGCGGTTTGCGTTTCGGATGTTGCAGGTGCAATCACTAGCCTGGCGAATCTCCAAACGGGCAACATGACTTTGTTGATCGATTCCGACAACGCAGTTTTGGGTGATGAAGAAACGGCAACGTTGGCGTCGAAAGTGACCAAGGCACCAACAGCGGTCCTTGAGATATTGCGAACGGTGCGAGTCGCAGAAACGTTGGATCGCGCTTTGACCATTCGTGATCAACTAAATGACATCGATGTTGATGGATCCGCAATTACACCTGAAGGTGTTTGGGTCAGTCGCAACTGGTTACGTGTTTGTCGAGATAGCAATGCGCAATCAGGTGTATTGGGTCGCGAGCACGATATGCGCCGTCTAAAAGGTGAGATTCGTGAATTGCAGGCTCGCAGCGACAGTGCGGCCAAACTAACAAAAGATGGTCGTTTGCGCCTGCAACAATTTGAAGATAGGCGCGAAAAACTACAACGTGACGCGAGTGATTTGTTAGACGAATATTCCGACCTCAAATCCAAATTAGACACGGCGCGTTATCAGCTTGATCAGGCGACCGCTCGACAGGTCGCTATTTCTGAAGAAAGCAGCGATATTGAAAAAGAACGGTTCGCGGCAGAAGAGCAGGCGCGAACGTCGCAAATGCAATTTACACAGGCTGTCAATTTCCTGACTGAACTCGACAGTCAGCGAGAAACATTAGAGTCCCAGCGAACTGAACTGCGAGCTGAGTTGGATCGGGTTCGTGGACAGGCGGATGAAGATCGTATTGCGTCTCATGATTTAGCCATTCAGTTCGAGACGCGTCGATCTAGCAAAGAGTCTGCGGCGCAGAGTCTTGCACGCATGCAATCCCAATTGCGCCATTTCCGTTCACGTGAACAGGACATTCAGCGCCAGTTGGAGCAAAGCGAAAATCCATTAGAAAATAACAAGGTCGAACTCGCGAAATTGCTCGAAGTTCGAGTCGAAGTTGAGACCGAGTTGGCAGATGCTCGTCGCTTGGTTGAAAACGTTGAGAATGAGTTGCGCGAGCATGATCAAGAACGCATGCGCATTGATCAATCTGTGGAAAAAGCGCGTTCCAAAGTTGGCGAAGCACGCCTCGCGGTACAAGAGGTCAGTGTGCGTCGAGAAGGTTTCGCAGAACAATTTGCGCAAACCAGTTTCGAGTTGGAGGCGCTCTTAGTAGACCTTGAAGCAGTATCTGACGTCGACGGGTGGGAAGAGAAATTAGAAAAAGTTCGTCGCCGTATTGATCGCCTTGGTCCGATTAATCTTGCCGCCATCGACGAATTCAAAGAACAGTCAGAACGAAAAGAATATTTAGATTCGCAGCTTGCTGATTTGAACGATGCTCTGGCAACCTTGGAAGGTGCGATCCGCAAAATTGATCGTGAAACGCGTACGCGTTTCCGAGAGACCTATACAAAAATTGATATAGGGTTTAAAGCGCTATTTCCGAAATTGTTTGGTGGCGGGCATGCCTATCTTGAATTGACAGGCGATGATTTATTATCGGCCGGCGTCACGGTTATGGCCCGGCCGCCCGGCAAGAGAAATAGTACAATTCACCTTTTATCAGGTGGAGAGAAGGCATTAACGGCGGTTGCACTCGTGTTTGCGATTTTTGAGTTGAACCCGGCGCCGTTTTGTTTGCTCGACGAGGTTGATGCACCATTGGATGATGCTAACATCACGCGATTTTGCGAGATTGTTAAGTCGATGTCCGAAGTTGTTCAGTTCGTTTTTATTACTCACAACAAGGTGACAATGGAAATGGCGAGGCATCTAACGGGTGTAACGATGCAGGAGCCAGGCGTTTCGCGGATGGTTTCTGTCGATCTTGATGAAGCAGTGAAAATGGCAGCGAGCTAGCCCGTAGATGCACGGGCTGGGTTGAGATCACCAGAGAATTCTTATGGACGGTCTACGTTGGTTACTATTAGTTGTCGGGCTCTTTGTAGTCGCCGGCGTCTATTTCTATACGCGTGTTCAACGCGATCGAAAGACAATAGAAACAGCAGAAGAAACAGATCCTGTTAATCGGGTAGAACCCTCTTTTGATGGGATTGAAGATTCGCCGGATAGCGATACCTTTGGCGAGGTCGAAGGCGAAGCTGGCGAGATCAGTGAAGCACCTGTACCGGCGGGTGAACAGAAAATAGTGACGCTGCGCGTGATCGCAAGAAATAGCGGCGCTTTTGCCGGAGATGATTTGGTGCTGAGTCTGCGTGGTATCGGCATGCGTCACGGTAAGTTCGGTATCTTCCATCGTTTCGAGGGTAGCGACGAAGAAAACATAATATTTAGTGCGGCGAGTTTGGTAGAGCCTGGCAGCTTTGATATGGCCAACATCAAAGAGCAGAAAATTCCAGGTATTAGTTTGTTCATGGTATTGCCTGGGCCGATTGACGGGGCGGAGGGGTTCGATCTCATGATAACGGCGTCACGTGCGTTAGCTCAGACGCTCGATGCCGAATTGTTGGATGAAACTGGCAGCACTCTCAGCATCCAGCGCGAGCGGTATATGCGCGAAGAAATTATTCAACATCAGCATAGCCTCGCCGTCGTGTGAGGGGCGGTTAGGCATGATGAGTGCAAGCGCCGCAGACAGAAAAAAAGCCGTCTCACTTCGAAAACAAATCTGGCATCACGATCATCAGTATCACGTTCTTGATGAGCCAGATGTTCCGGACGCAGAGTACGATCGTTTGGTGCGTGAGCTACAACAGCTTGAAGCCGATAATCCTGATCTGGTAACGGCAGAATCACCAACCCAACGAGTGGGCGCAAAGCCGATAAAAGCGTTCGGCACAATTGCGCATCAACTACCCATGTTGTCACTCGACAATGCGTTCAATGCAGATGAGTTACGAGACTTTCACAGGCGAGTGATAGATCGTCTTGGTTTGGATGCCGAATCGGCATTGAGTTATTCTGCCGAACCGAAGCTTGATGGTGCTGCCGTTAGCCTCTTGTACGAGGACGGCGTGCTGGTTCGAGGGGCGACGCGCGGGGATGGCAACAGCGGCGAGGACATTACTCATAATGTGCGGACGATACCGGCGGTGCCACTCCAGTTGATGGGCGAAGGGTTTCCGCGGACGCTGGAAGTCCGGGGCGAGGTGTTTATGCCACGTGCCGGTTTTGCCGCATTTAATGCAGCTGCCGCCAAAAATGACGAGAAGACATTCGTAAACCCGCGTAACGCGGCGGCAGGCAGCCTGCGCCAGCTTGATCCGAGGCTGACCGCTGAACGACCGCTCGACATTTACGTTTATTCGGTTGGTGTCGTGGACGGCGGCTCGGTTCCAGATCGCCATAGCGAGATTCTTTGCAAACTTCAGGATTGGGGTTTGAAAGTTTGTCCGGAACGAAAAGTCGTCTTGGGAATTGACGGTTGCCTGGAGTTTTACTCCGATATCGGGGCTAAACGGGATGACCTGCCATACGAAATTGACGGCATCGTTTACAAGATAGATCGGCTGGACTATCAGCAAACGCTGGGGTTCGTGTCTCGAGCGCCCCGCTGGGCGATCGCACACAAGTTTCCCGCTCAGGAAGAGCTCACGGTCGTCCGAGACATTGAATTTCAAGTGGGTAGGACGGGAGCGGTGACGCCGGTTGCTCGGTTAGCACCGGTCTTCGTGGGCGGTGTGACCGTCAGTAATGCAACTTTGCACAACATGGATGAGCTCAATCGTAAAGATGTCCGTGTTGGCGACACTGTAATAGTACGCAGAGCAGGTGACGTCATTCCCGAGGTGGTGAAGATCGTTCCGGATCGTCGCCCAATAGGCGCGAAAATTGTAAAAATACCCACCCAATGTCCTGAATGTGGTTCAGCTGTCATCAGAGAGGAAGACGAAGCGGTTGCGCGATGCACGGGGGGACTGTTTTGCGCTGCACAGCGAGTTGAGGCGTTGAAGCATTTTGTCTCTAGGCGAGCGTTGGATATTGATGGCCTTGGTGCCAAGCTGATTGAGCAGTTGGTGGAGATAGACCGAGTCAAAACGCCAGCAGATCTCTTTGATCTGGATCAGGATGGATTGATGAGCTTGGAGCGGATGGGTGAGAAATCGGCCATAAATTTACTTGCTTCAATCGACGCCAGTAAGAAGACAACGCTCTCACGCTTCTTGTACGCTCTGGGCATCCGTGAAGTAGGGGAGGCGACAGCTGCGTCACTTGCTACGCACTACGGGAGGCTGAGGAACGTTATGGACGCTGACGAGGCAGGGCTGCAGTCAGTGCAAGATGTTGGTCCGGTGGTTGCGTCCCGAATTCTGTCTTTTTTCGGGGAGCAACATAACCAATATGTCGTTCAGAAATTAATCGAATCTGGTGTTTCCTGGCCCGATGCTGATCCTGCGCCTGCTGCTGATGATGGCCACCTCTCTGGCAAGGTTTTTGTCCTAACGGGAACCCTTCCGACTATGTCGAGGGATGAGGCAAAAGATCGAATTCAGGCCGCAGGCGGGAAGGTCACAGGTTCTGTCTCCAAGAAAACGGATTTTTTGGTTGCAGGTGATAAATCTGGTTCGAAACTGACAAGCGCGCAGAAGCTCGAAGTTGCGATACTCGATGAAGGTGAACTCGAAAAGCTACTTATAGATCAATGATTAAGCAGCGTTTGAGTGGCTTAGATCAAGAAAGATGAATGAAATCAACACCTAAAAGTGGTTGATTGGTAGAAAAATGGTCGATGTATATGGGCGAAATCTTTGGTATTAATTGGGCGATTTTTCCCAAATTGCTTATTTCGTTGACGAATATCCCTATGCATCAATATATTCCGCGTCCATGCAAGACACCATTCATAGCCAAATATTAATTGCGCTCTTAATTGCCCTCCGCCCCTTGGCGCGAGTGTTGCTAAGAGCGGGGATCGGGCACCGCGAGTTCAATGAGGTATCTAAGGCGGCCTTCGTTGATGTAGCGACAAAGGACTATGGACTGCGCGGAAGGCCGACGAATATATCAAGAGTGGCCGTAATGACCGGTTTGACTCGGAAAGAAGTCAGGCGAATCCGGGATAAGAACGAGTCAGGTGAAAATATTGGCGGCACGCGGGGGACCCCAATGGGGGTTCTACTCCATCAATGGTATACAGAACCAGATTTTCTGAACCCTGACGGAACGCCGCTTGATCTTCCATTCGATGGATCAAATAATTCTTTTTCCGAGCTAGTCCGACGATTCGGGGGCGATATTCCGCCTGGGGCTATGAGAACGGAGCTAGTTCGTATCGGTGTGGTAGAGGAACTTATCAATGGTCGTTTAAGACCACTAAAAAGAAACGTTTCCAAGAACGAAATGCACGATCGATTGATTGACGGACTAACGGTGGTTATCTACCCGGCGTTGGTTGCGCTTGTAAATAATACCGATAATGAATCATCAAGCCCCACATGGGTCATGCGAACTGCGTCAACTTCCAGAGTTCGAGAAAACGATGTGCCACGAGTGCGCCGTATAAGTTCAGACCGACTTACGGACTTCGTTGAGTCCATCATCGATGACTTGTTTGTTGCCTATGAAACACTCCATGATGACGATCTGACTGAATCAAGTGACAAATCGGTAGGCGTGGGTGTTTTTTACTTCGAGGAAAAGAAGTCCGAGTCACATTTTTTCGATAAGACCTAGTCAGGATAGAGTTTTCGCCACCGTGCGCAGGTTCTAATTCGTATTCGAAGTGGTTTAGCATTGAAAAATAGCGGAGTCGATGTGACGAGTCGTATTCTTCTAGCCAACCATTTAAGCAAGAAGCTTGGAGTTTATCGGTAAAGTGGGTGTCTTTTTGTAACTCCATTTCCGACCCTCCGACCCTCCAATTCGCGATTTGCATCATTCCTAGGTGCGCGCACAACTAGCTTTTTCTAATATTTTGAACTGCTAGTAAGAAATTCCCAAGATAATTTGTTAACAGTTTCTTAATCCAGCCCGGCTCTGGATCGTTTGGCTGTGCGCGAAAAAATATTTATGAATGCAATAAATTAAGTATCTCTTTTAAGTAGATGTATTATAACGGTAAATCAACTAAGCGTGTCAGGTCGAACGTTCGTGCAAATGGCCGAAAAATTTGGGTCGCAGGCATAAGCTTGATGTGAATTCGAGTAGAATCAGATAAACTGCTGATATCTATCAGACATAATGTATTTTGCCGCTTAACTTAAAGTTGACTATGAGAACTTCGGGAATTAATTCCCGTGTATGGCTATTATGTTGATATATGAGCGAATCAAACAAAGTCGAGCTGCTACGCGCATTTCAAGTCCTCCTTGGACCACTAGTACGAATTCTTTTGAGGAATGGAATTTCGTATGGAGAATTTACGGAGGTAATTAGATTGGCGTTTGTCGAAACAGCGCTAAAAGATTTCAAGGTCACCGGTCGGAAAGCCACGCAAACGAGAGTCGCAGTCATCACAGGCTTAACTCGAAAAAAAGTAAAACGCGTAATCGACGAAGCGATGAAAGATCAATATGAGCCGAATGCCAAGTCAAATCGCGTGGAAAGGGTTTTGGTTGGATGGCACACCGATACGGAGTTCATAGGTCCCTACGGCTTTCCTCTGGAACTGCGATATGAGTCGCAAGATAAACGCGAGCCGACATTTTCGGAATTGGTTAAACGACACAGTGGTGACATGTCACCGCGGTCAATTTTAGACGAATTGGTAAGAGTGGGTGCTGCGATAGAAACAGACGTCGGTTGGTTTCGAGTTCTGCGGCGAGATTATATTGCGGATGTAACCGGAAAAAAATCATTTGAGAGGACAGGTTTGGTTGTGAGGAATTTTGTAAACACAGTTGATTTCAACATGACCAAGCCTGCTCCTGGTAAGGGACGGTTTGAACGCCATGTTTTTCCTGCCGATGGTATGCGTTTTGAGGATTTCGAGAAGTTCGATGCCTATCTACGCGATAAATGCCAAGTCCTTTTGGAGGATTTGGATAACTGGTTAACAAAGCTTCCTGATCCGGTAAAGGGTGATCGAGTGATTCACACAGGCGTTGGAATGTACCACTACATGTCCCATGCGGCGGACTCTCGGGTTTTGAAGCAGGTATTGAGTGACGAGGGTATGAAGAGAGAGAGCGATTTCGAAAGCGAAAGTGGCCATTCGAAAGAAATAGGGTAATTGATAATCAAAGTTAGCACTTCATTAAGTTAGCACTTCATTGTGCTGGTGTTGGAGTGAGCGAGAATGAGCAAAAAAATAGCAACTAAGCTGAGCAGCTTGTTGGCAGTTGCATTGGCGGCGACCTGGATTGTCTCGCCAGCAATGGGAGCGGTAATTGGGTCTAGCCAGACTCGGGTCATCAACGGCAGTAACGGCAGCGACGCTCGAGTCATAAACGGTAGCGATCGACGTTTAATGCTTGTCGGCCGCGTAAATTTCGTCGGCGATGGCTTCGTATCCGTTCTTGGTCAAAGGGTATTCGTTGATCGTGCGAACCTCGGTGGTATCAGTGTTGGATCTGCAGTAGCGGTCTACGGGTCGATCGATATCGATAGCGGCGGTATCCGCAATGCATCGGTTGTGTCGATGAGAAGTGCAGCTCGCAATGCTTCATATATTTCCGGAGTCGTCGATTCAGTTGACTACGCGAAAGGTCGGGCAGCTGTCAGCGGCATGACGATTGATTACACGGCATTGTTGGCAGATGGTTTTGCGCCGAATGTTGGCGACATGGTTTCTGTCACCGGACGGGAGTATCGAGGCGCTGGTTTGCTGGTGGCCGATCCGGAAATGCAACTGAGCGTACGTTAAGTTTAAGCACTTGACGAAAGTAACAGGCATGAAAAAGTCGGCATCCTTGCCGACTTTGGTCTCGTATCACACTAGGGAGATGCGAGGGTTGGAGAAGCAGTTCCAGAGTGATTAGGATCGACTCGCGAGCAACTATAGTGAGATCGTGGGGTCGTTGCTGTGACCCGTCTCACAGTAAAATTACCCATAAAAAATAAGGGCCCCAATCGGAGCCCTTATTATTAAATAGCGTTGTATTAAGTAAAGCAGCTGAGCTTATAGTGCAGCTTCCGTCAACCCATTTAAATAATCCTGGAACATATCATTCGAGATCTTTGTTCGTATTTCGTCCGTTGTGCTGTCGAATGGCGGCGGCGTAGACGCTCTCGAATCTTCCCTCAAAATGACATGCCAACCGAATTGAGTCTGCACCGGTTCGTTAGTGAACTGGCCGTCTTCAAGTGTCTCAACGGCTCGTGAAAATTCGGGCACCATCTGTGTCGGCGAGAACCAATCGAGGTCACCACCGTTAGGAGCCGTCAGGTCGGTCGATTTCTCTTTTGCTAGTGCTTCGAAATTTCCGCCATTATTAAGCAGAGAAACGATTTCTGTCGCTGCACCTTGAGATTCCACCAGGATGTGCCGTGCCTTGTAGTCAAGCGGTGGGTAGAGCGTAACTTGCTCCTGATACTCAGCCTGCATCTGCTCATCAGTAACCTCGACATCTTCATAAAATGCGTTCGCCGCGGTTTGAAAAAGAATGCTTTGCTTCTGCAGCTCAATTTGCGCCATGACGGCTGGTTCGTCCAGGTGTTTAGCCGATGATGGGTCCGTTGCTAGCACGTAGATGTTTCTTAATTCGGTCATCAGGGCAATGCGTTGCTCAGGCGTTGCGGCGGTGCCGGCACCGCCAAGTCTGCGGTTGAAATACAAATCAACAACGGTGCTATCAACATCAACGCCATTCATTGAAAAAATCGTTTCGGCGGATGCCTGGGTGATTGAGAGTGTTCCCATCGTTATCAGCGTGATCGTTGCCAATTGTTTGCCACGACCAGGAGAACCATTCAAAAAGTTCATTGTAAAAATCCTTAATAGAAGTGTTGTTAAGAGGAAGGTGTATTTTAGCGCTCTGACGGCGTAAATGCTTTTATCCGGAGCGCGTGAATATCTGTCTGTATTAGCTGAGTGAGCGCATCATAAACCATTCTGTGCCGGCCTAGGCGATTTTGACCTTCAAATGCGTTAGATACAATGGTGACATCGAAATGACCTTTTCCATCCTCGGCACCGGCATGTCCTGAATGTAATTGACTCTGATCCTTAATCAGAAGTTCCGTCGGCGCAAAGTGCGTCGCCAACTCATGGCGTATTGCGGTAACTCGGGCCTCACTCATGGCAATACGAGTTTGAATGGTTTGACGACGACGCTTTCATAAACGCCTGCCTCTATATAAGGGTCTTGATCCGCCCACGCTTGAGCCTCGACCAAAGAGGGGAAATCGACAATAACCAGGCTCCCGGTGAAGCCGGCGTCCCCCGGATCATTAGCGTCTATCGCGGGGTGTGGCCCAGCGACCAGCACTCGGCCCTCATTGGTCAATGCTTTTAGGCGTGCAAGATGTGCATCCCTTGCCTCCAATCGTCTGGGAAGACTCTCTTTAACATCCTGGCTAATAATTGCGTACCACATATTCTAGGCCTCCTTATCGCTGGGCTCTGTTTGTAATGCGCCAATTTTGGACATCCAAATCGTCTGCCCCACGATAAACAGCAGGCTAAGGCCCATTAACCCGAAAACTTTAAAATTGACCCAAAACTCTTCACTGAAATTGTACGCGACATATATATTGAGTATTCCTGCTACAACGAAAAAAACGACCCAGCTGAGATTCAACTTCGTCCACTGTTCGGCTGTCAGGGTTGCCGCTTCCCCAAACATACGCTGCACAATAGGTTTTGCGCCGATCCACTGACTGCTCAGGAAAACGGCGCCGATCACCCAATTGAGTACCGTTGGCTTCCAGAATAGAAAGTACGGATTCTTAAAGTACAGAGCTGCACCTCCAAAAATCAATAAAGCGATAGTCGAGCCGAGATACATTCGGTCGATTTTTCGCGTCATGATCCATTTGATGCCGAGTGAAATTGGCATGGCAAGCATCAACACTGTGATCGCGAAGTACAGATCTTCGTAGAGGTAGGCGCCAAGAAAAAGCAGCAGCGGCAGGAAGTCGGCTAGAATTTGCACGGGTTGTAGCGTACTCGAAATGGCCAGGGTGGGCCGAATGATAACGTAAATGTGGTGCTTGTCGATATTGTCCAAATACCTTGGCGAGCACCGAATTGTGCCGTTACAATCCGGCCATGGCTCGTCTGCTCGAAATTCACCCGAAAGATCCCCAGCCACGATTGATTGCTGAGGTAGTGGCGACCATTCGTAGTGGTGGGCTGATCGCATACCCGACTGATTCAAGTTATGCGCTGGGCTGTCACATTGGCAATAAACAGGCAATGGATCGAATTCAGCGTATAAGGCAGGCCGATAAGCACCATAATTTCACGCTGGTGTGCACGGACTTGTCGGAAATCAGCTTGTTTGCGAAGGTCGAGAACTGGGTCTACCGCCTGATCAAGTCCTTAACGCCAGGCCCTTATACCTTCATTCTTCAGGCGACGAGAGAAGTACCAAAACGACTGCAAAACCCGAAACGCCGCACCATCGGTTTGCGTGTGCCTGACCATGCGATCGTCAATGCAATGTTGGAATCTCTCGGCGAGCCGATCATGAGCTCTACACTATTGCTCCCGGGCGATGACATCCCGCTGACGGATGTCTATGAGATAGAAGAACGTATTGGGAATGATGTCGATCTGATCCTCGCGGGGGGTAGCGCGGGTATCACGCCGACCACGGTCGTCGACCTCTCAAGTGGAACAATCGATGTGTTGCGCGTCGGTCTCGGGGCCGTGAGTGCGCTCGAGTAGCCCTAGCAATTGAATTGAACGCTCTGCTAATAAAGTGCGCTAAAATGCGCCGTCTCTGCTTGAGATTACGATGAAACCTGAACTAACTGTGCTGACCAGTGACGATGCCCCGAAGCCGGCCATGCAGGACGGGCCGACGCCGACTCAATCTGAAATGCCCTTTGCTGTGGTGGATGGGGAGCCCATTACGGAGCTTCCGCAGGATTTATACATTCCGCCGCACGCTCTGAAGGTTTTCCTTGAGGCATTCGAAGGTCCCTTAGATTTACTCCTGTATTTAATCAAGCGCCAAAACCTCGACATTCTCGACATTCCGATTGCGGAAATAACTCGGCAATACGTTGAGTACATCGAGTTGATGAATGAGTTGCAGCTCGAACTTGCGGGCGAGTATTTATTGATGGCGGCAATGCTCGCTGAAATTAAATCGCGTATGTTGTTACCGCGCTCCGAGACACAAGAAGAGGACGAAGACGATCCTCGTGCCGAGCTGGTTCGACGTTTGCAGGAATACGAGCGGTTTAAGAAAGCAGCGGACGATCTAAGTGATTTGCCGCGGCTTGAACGCGACATCCATATCGCGACGGCGGATACGCCCGAGCGAAAAGTAACGACGCAAATGCCCGACGTTACTTTGAAAGAATTGCTGATTGCATTTCACAGTGTTCTCAAACGAGCAGAGATGTATTCCAATTTACATCTGCAGCGCGAACCATTGTCGGTCAGACAACGTATGTCAGAGATTCTGGCACGCATTAAAGGTAATACGTTCGCGACGTTTGGTGATTTGTTTGATGCGGAAGAAGGGCGAATGGGTGTTGCTGTAACGTTTATCGCGATTCTCGAACTGCTGAAAGAATCCGTCATCGAAGTCGTGCAAGCTGAGGCGTATGCGCCACTACATGTAAGGGTTTCATCTACCGTGCGATTAGTAGCAGAAGAAGGTGAAGCTGTTGAAGTCGAACCGTTTTAACAACAATAAGAGATTAAAGAGAATTTTCCGCCATGGATGACACCGCAATAAAATACTTCGTAGAGTCTGCTTTGTTTGCCGCAGGGCGACCGCTGAGCATTGATCAAATTCAGACACTATTCGATGGTCGTAGCGCGCCCGAAAAATCAGAGATTCGTGAGGCGATCAAAAGCTTGTTGGAAGACTATGTAGATCGAGGCATTACAATTTCTGAGGTCGCTTCCGGTTTCCGTGTGCAGATTGAAGGCGATATGGTTGAACGGTTGCAAAAACTTTGGGAAGAGCGCCCGCCCCGTTATTCGCGTGCATTATTTGAAACACTGGCATTGATCGCCTATCGACAGCCAATGACTCGAGGAGAAATCGAGGAGATTCGCGGCGTTGCCGTGAGTTCAAATATTGTTCGTTCTTTATTGGAGCGTGAATGGGTCCGCATCGTAGGGCATCGAGATGTGCCGGGACGGCCTGCCATGCTTGGCACTACCAAACAGTTTTTGGATTACTTCGGTCTGAAGAAACTGGACGACTTACCGCCATTGGCGGATTTATCGGATTGGGAGAGTCTTCGCGTGCAGTTAAATCTGCCGACCGTTGAGGAGACTGACGATCCTGGTGACATTGTTAATGTCGGAAACACCGCCGGCATACCCGGGGTATTTGCTGAAGCAGAGGATATCGAAGGGTCGATCGACGACGTCATGGATGCAGACTCTGTGGAATCCGGTCAAAGCATCGAACCAATCGAGGCGACGGAATGGCCTGACCCGAACGAGATTGTGGTCACGTCGCTCGATGCGGATTCAGGCGATGCGGATGATGTCGCAGAGAATCACGAGGATGTGGAAGAGACGCGCTCTGGTACCTAACTCCGGTTTATTCATGAAAATCCAGCCCCCTTGTATGATTAATGCTCTATCCATTTCACGTCCATCCATGAATAGTCCGAGCTAGTGTCCGATCGTGTGCAGAAAGTTCTTGCGTCCGCCGGGCATGGTTCACGTCGCGAAGTTGAACGCTGGATCAAAGAAGGGCGTCTCCTTATCGATGGTCGTAAAGCCGTGTTGGGTGAGGCCGTTGAAGGTAGCGAGAAGTTTGTCCTCGATGGTCGTCCGCTACGTGTTCGTGCCCGACCAACCGCGCATCAACACTTGATCTATCACAAACCCGATAACGAAATTACCAGTCGATCTGATCCGGAGGGCCGGCGCACGGTTTTCGATTCGCTGCCAAAATTGACCGGTGCGCGCTGGATTGCGGTGGGCAGGCTCGACATGACGACAACGGGCCTGCTGATTTTCACCACGGATGGCGCCTTGGCTAACGCGATGATGCATCCGTCAGCTGAGTTGGTGAGGGGATACGCCGTTCGGGTGCATGGCACGCCAAGTGCAGTAGAGATCGCGAAACTCAGTTCTGGGGTTATTCTCAACGATGGTCCTGCTTCATTTGAGTCGGTCGAATCGGCCGGCGGTGATGGGGCTAATCGTTGGTTCAATGTAACGATTAAAGAAGGCCGAAATCGCGAAGTAAAGCGTCTTTGGGATGCGGTCGGTTATCAGGTAAGCAGATTGATGCGGTATGGGTATGGATCGATCGAGCTGCCGCGCAGTTTGCGACGAGGCAAATATCAGGCGTTGGCGCCGGGCCAGGTGCAGGAAATGTATCGCACCGCAGGGCTAAAAATTCCGACTTTGGCTACGCGTCCGGGCCAAAGAAACATGATTCGAAAAAGAATCAGAAAGGCTCAGAAAAAACTTTAGTAAACAAATGACTAAAGAACTAATTTAATGTAATTAGTTACTGAATATCAAAGCTTTGCCCAGTGATGCCTTGGCTGTCAGGGCCCAGTAGATAAATATAGGCAGGGAGGATCTCGTCCGGCGTCACAAGGGAGTCTCGGTCTTCTGCAGGGTAGGCTTCCAAACGCATTTTCGTCCTCACCGGACCTGGGTTTAGACAATTCGATCGAAGTGAATTGTGAGCATTTTCGGCAGCCAGCATTTGCGATAGAGATTCTGTCCCAAATTTTGATACCGAGTAGGCACCCCAAAATGGCTTTCCAACGCGACCGACACCGCTACTGGTGAAAATGATGCTCGGGTCCTCGGATGCATGCATCAATGGCAGTAGTTGCTGCGTCAGGACGAATGCCGCTGTTAGGTTGACGTGCAAAACCCGCTGCCATTCGGAGATATCGTATTGCTCGATGGATATTCGCGGTCCCAAAATGCTGGCGTTGTGGACAAGTCCGTCGAGACGGCCGAATTCCGTCTCGATGTTTTTGACCAGTGCGACGTAGGCATCTGCATCGGCAATCGATAGGTCGAGAACGGCAATAGAGGGACGACAGGCACCCTCAATCGCGATGATCTCATCATAAACGGCCTCTAATTTTTTGGTGCTGCGACCATGCAGAATGACTTGTGCACCGAGCTTCGCCGAACGCAGCGCCAACGCACGTCCAATGCCATCGCTCGCGCCAGTAATTAGGATCACACGATCTTTTAGTACATCGTCGACATTCTGATAGGATTTTGGATCAATACTCACGCTCTTTCCTTGCTGAAGTGCTATTTGGGTCGATTACTGAATGTTTTGTCGCCGGATCCATCATCGGGTTCAGTTTGGGTTTCGACAAGTGTGCGCGGTAGCGCTTCGATCGATTCGGTTGGCTCAATTTCTTTCTTGGGCCGTATGCCAAGTTCGACAAATTTGCGCGCACCTGGCAGAACTTTTCTTTCGAGCGAGCCTACTGCTTTGTTGTAGTTGTCGACGCTGCTGCTCAATTGTTTGCCAACCTTGTTTAGGTGGCCGACAAATGTACCCAAGCGGCCGTAGAGGTCTCCTGCCAATTTTCGAATCTCTTCGGCGTTGTCCGCCAATGCAAGCTGCTGCCAGCCATGCGCGACAACCTTCAAAAGCGCTAGAAAACTGGTCGGAGTTGCCAGCACAATTTTTTGGGCAAGTGCGGTATCGATCAGATTCGGGTCCTCGTTCAGCGCAGCGCTAAGAAACTGATCTCCTGGAATGAACAGAATGACGAATTCAGGACTGCGCGGAAATTGGTCCCAGTAAGACTTTTTTGACAGCTCGCCGATGTGCTTACTGACATTTCGTGCATGGCGCTTCAAGCCAAGTTCGCGTTGTGCATCGTCTTTTGCTTCCGTCGCGTCGAGATAGGCATCCAGTGGTGTTTTAACGTCAACAACAACTTCGCGATTGTTTGGCATGCGCACAATCATGTCTGGCCGAATAATACCGTCGTCGGACGCGGTGTGTACCTGTTCTTGAAAGTCGCAATGTTCCACCATGCCGGACAATTCCACGAGCCTTTTGAGGGTCATTTCGCCCCAGCGGCCGCGAACCTCAGGGCGTCGCAGCGCATTAACTAGATTCTGCGTTTCCGTCGCAAGAGATTTCTGACTGTTCTGCATCGATTCAAGATGCAACCTGATGCTGCCGTAGGCTTCGCTGCGGGTTTTTTCGAGTTCAGATATTTGTTGTTGCGATTGTTGTAATGCATCTCGAATCGGCTTAACCAGACTTTCGACCGCTTGTTCACGATCACCCAGTTCGCGTTTCGCACGTTCCTGATGGGCTCCGAGATTCTGTTCGGCCAGTCGCAGGAAGGTCTCGCTATTGGACTTGAGCGATTGGTTGGCAAGATCGGAGAACGCAGTAGCGAGCCGCCCGTTTGCAACTTCGTAGGCCGAGTCACGCTCAGTTTGCAGTGCGTCTTGGTCTTTGATGCGGGTTTCCAGAAGCCGGATATCGCTATCCGATCGCTTTTGCCGCGACCTGCCAATCAGCCAGGCGATTAGTGCGCCAAGCACCAGGCCACCCGCTAGCGCCGGTCCGCCGATCTCGATCCACAGTGGGTTGATTTCAATGGTTCTCATGCAGCGTGCAGATTAACGCCTTTCAAGAGGAATGTGGTGAGTTCCTGCGGATCATTCACGATGACATCGGCTAACCATGATTCCGGATTATCATCGGCGGTCACATATCCGTAGCGGGCAGCGACGGTAAACATGCCAGCCGCCCGCCCGGCGTCGATATCGCGAATTGAATCGCCGACATAGACCGTTCTTTTGGGTGCAACGCCGGTTTGGTCGCAGGCAAGAAACATGGGTGCCGGATCCGGTTTCCGCTGCTGAATTGTATCGCCACTGATCGCGCACGCTGCTCGTGAGCTGAGTGCCAGGGCATCCAGAAGTGGCGCCGTCATTCGGGCAGGTTTGTTGGTCACAATTCCCCATGGGATTTTCGCGTTCTCAAGCTTCTGCAAGAGATCAGCAAGGGTCGGAAAGAGCGTGGAGTGAACGCAAACGGCAGCGGCGTAGCGATTGAGATAGTCCCATCGGAGTTTCTCGTGCTCTTCGGACGACACATCAGGAAATCCCAGATGAATGAGCCCGGCAGAGCCGTTGGAGACATTGGATCGTGCGAGCTCGTAGTCGATGGGGTTGCGCCCCGCGTCTTGCAGTTGAGCATTCAAGATCGCGACCATATCGAGCGCGGTATCAATGAGTGTTCCGTCCAGATCGAACAGTACGGCGTCAAATTGTCGGGAATTCGTCATCTCAATCCAGAGCGGGGCGATGAAAGTGCAGCATGTAATTCACATCTACGTTTTCGCCCAAAGAGTAGTCACGCGTGAGTGGGTTGTAGTGCAGGCCAATGCTACCTTGTAGTAAAAGTCCTGCGCTACGTGCCCAGTCGTTCAATTCTGAGGGGCGAATAAATTTTTCATACTCATGTGTGCCTGCGGGCAATAGCTTCAACAGGTATTCCGCGCCGATGATCGCAAATAGAAATGCCTTCGGATTACGGTTGATAGTCGAAAAGAAAACGTGACCGCCTGGTTTCACCAATTGTGTACAAGCGTGGACAACGGTGGCGGGCGAGGGCACGTGTTCGAGCATTTCCAAACAAGTCACGACATCAAACGTGCCGGGCCTGACTTCCGCGAGTTCCTCTGCCGTCGAGCGCCGGTAGTCGACGTCCGTCCCTGACTCTATCTGATGTAATTGAGCGATGGCGAGCGGTTTTTCGGCCATATCGATAGCGGTGACATGAGCGCCAATTTTCGACATGGACTCGGCCAGAATTCCCCCACCACAACCAACGTCGAGCACTTCTTTGTCGTTCAAAGTCGCTCGTTGACGAATATAGTCGAGGCGCAGCGGATTTATTTCATGTAACGGTCGAAAGTCACCGTTTGGATCCCACCAGCGCGCCGCCAATGCGTCGAATTTGGCGATCTCTTCTGAATCTACATTTTGTTCTGCCACGCTCATAATTCTGCTCAGCTCAATTGGCCGTTAATTTGTTGTCTCCACTCAGCGCTTCGCCGCAAAATGTCGGCCTGATCTATTTGCACCAAAGCGCTGTTCTCTATCTGGTGTCGCCCGGCAATCCAAACGTCGCTGATCTGTTGTGGATGTATGGCGTAAACGACCTGAGACAATGGATCATAGACTGGTTGGCTATTTATGTGCATCAGATCGACACACGCCAGATCCGCCCACTTACCACTTTCGATGGAGCCAATCTGCTCCTCCAGGCCGAGTGTTCGGGCACCTGTGAGCGTTGCCATACGCAACGCGGCCGTTGCTGGAAGTGCGGTAGCGTCCCCCGATTCAGCCTTCGCCAGTAACGCTGCGGTGCGCATTTCACCTGGCATGTTCAACAAATTATTGCTTGCCGCGCCATCAGTACCTAGGCCAACAGGGATTCCTGCGGAATGTATCGCGGTGATTCGAGCGATCCCGTCTGCAAGTTTCAAATTCGAATTGGGACAATGCGCAACGCTAACACCAGTGTCCGCAAATTGCCCAATTTCGTCGTCGGTCAGATGGACGGCGTGAACGGCCAGCAGCGACGAATTAATGAGCCCCAGTCTTTTTAATCGTTCGATCGGTCGCTCGCCCGTAGCAGCCAGCGCGTCTTCTATCTCTTGAGCTGACTCGTGCAGATGTATCTGAATGCGCTTGTCCAACTGATCTGCAAGTATCCGTAATTCGCCAAATGTCTCGTCGGAAACTGTGGCGGTCGAATGTGGCGCGAAGGCGCTCGATATCAATGTGTGCTCTGCATATCGATCGTGAACCAGTTCAGCACCTTTGTTTAGGCACTCGGTGGCGTTATCCGCCCATGGTGTGGGGAATTCCAGCACGGGCGTCGCGACTACTGCGCGCATGTGCATGTCCTCCGCGGTCTCAGCGACTATTTCCGGAAAGAAATATTGGTCGCTAAAACAGGTGCATCCGGATAGCAGCATCTCGGCGATCGCCAGTCGCGTTCCATCACGAACGAATTCTGTCCCCACCCACCGATTTTCAATCGGCCAAATCGCATCCTTGAGCCACTGTTCGAGCGGAAGATCGTCTGCGATGCCTCGCAACAAAGTCATTGCCGCATGTGTGTGGGTATTGACCAGGCCTGGAATCAGAACGTGATCAGGCCGATCAACGAGGACGCTGGGCGCATATTTCTTGCGCGCTTCTCCGGTCGGGAGTAGTTCGACAATTTTACCGTCAGTCACCGCCACGCCATGGTCTGGCAAGACCAGATCATGTGGCTCGACGGGTATGCACCAGCCGGCCAGAATCAGGATGTCGCAGTGTTGCATTATGTCCGCTTTTATAGGGGTTTCAGGGGGCCAGTATAGCGGCCGAATTGCAGCCGTCCACAGTTGCCAATATTTGGCCGAAAACGGTGCTGCGATGAGGTTTCCTGTGGTATTATTGCCGCCTTGATTCACGACGTTTTTACGCGCGATTCATGCCTCGATAAAAACAGGAAATAATTCCAAAAAACACTCAAATATTTGCCATCGTCTATTCTCTGCTCAATGCTCGGAAAGACGTCGGCGTGGTGATGTTTTATGTCTGAAGTCGGTCAGGAAATTCTGTCTGTAAGTCTCGAAGATGAGATGCAACAGTCATATCTGGATTACGCAATGAGTGTAATCGTTGGGCGTGCGCTTCCAGACGTGAGAGATGGCCTGAAGCCAGTGCATCGGCGTGTTCTGTATGCGATGCGGGTACTCAGTAACGACTACAATAAGCCTTATAAGAAGTCTGCGCGCGTCGTCGGCGACGTCATTGGTAAGTACCATCCGCACGGCGATTCTGCGGTCTACGACACGATAGTTCGCATGGCTCAACCCTTCTCTATGCGCTATATGCTGGTAGACGGGCAGGGCAACTTTGGTTCAGTCGATGGCGACGCACCTGCCGCCATGCGTTATACCGAAGTGCGTATGGCCAAAATCGCGCATGAGATTCTTGCCGACCTTGATAAGGAAACGGTCGATTTCACAGAGAACTACGACGGTTCGGAGTCTGAGCCGTCGGTGATGCCGACCCGCGTCCCTAATTTGCTCGTGAACGGGTCGTCCGGCATCGCAGTCGGGATGGCCACAAATATTCCGCCACACAACCTCACTGAGATTGTGAATGCGTGTCTTGCCTTAATCGAGAATCCGGCAATTGATGTGCCAGGCTTGATGGAGCACGTGCCAGGGCCCGATTTTCCGACCGCCGGCATCATTAATGGCGCCGGAGCCATCTATTCCGCATACAAGACAGGGCGTGGCCGCGTGCATATGCGTGGGCGGACCAACATTGAGACGATCAATCAGCGTGGTAAAGAAGCCATTATCGTTACGGAGCTTCCGTATCAGGTTAATAAGGCAAGATTGATCGAGAAAATCGCTGATTTGGTCCGCGAGAAACGTATTGAGGGTATTAGCGAGCTTCGAGACGAATCAGATAAAGACGGCATGCGCATTGTCATTGAGCTGCGCATGGGTGAGATGAGTGACGTTGTCCTTAATAACCTCTACAAGCAGACAGCGCTGCAGAGCGTGTTTGGCATCAACATGGTGGCGCTACACGAAGGCCAACCGAAACTTCTAAACCTGAAGCAGATAATAGAGGCGTTTCTATCTCACCGTCGTGAAGTTGTTACGCGCCGTACGATCTTTGAGCTAAGAAAGGCTCGAGATCGCGCTCACGTATTAGAAGGTCAGGCGGTAGCGCTGGCCAATATTGATGAGGTGATTGCACTTATTAAAGAGTCACCTTCACCTGCTGAAGCAAAAGACGCTTTGATGGCGCGAACCTGGTCTCCCGGCGCCGTAACCAACATGTTGGATAAGGCGGGTTCGACGGACACAAGGCCGGATCACCTTGAGGAAGGTTATGGACTGATAGAGGGCGACTATCGTCTCTCGGCCATTCAGGCCCAGGCTATTCTTGATCTTCGATTGCATCGATTAACTGGTCTTGAGCAGGATAAAATAGTAAAAGAATACAAAGGGTTATTAGATATAATCAAAGCATTATCTAATATACTTTCCGATCCGGATGACTTGCTACGGGTGATTCGGGAAGAGCTGTTTGAAATTCGTGATACGTACGGAGACGAGCGTCGAACCGAGATCAATCAGGACCATTCCGATCTTCAGGATGAAGATCTAATTCCCGAGGCAGAAGTGGTTGTGACGTTGTCGCATGGCGGCTACGCAAAGGCGCAATCAATTGATTTTTACCAGGCCCAGCGCCGCGGTGGACGCGGGCGTTCTGCGGCGAAGGTGAAAGACGAAGATTTCATCGACAATCTATTTGTCGCCAACACACACGATACGATTCTGTGTTTTTCTAGTCTCGGAAAAATGTATTGGCTAAAGGTATACCAGGTGCCGCAGGCGAGTCGCGGTTCCCGTGGTAAGCCGATTGTTAACCTGCTGCCCTTGAGTGAGGGCGAGAGGATTAACGCCGTCTTGCCGATTCGCGAATTCGATGAGAATAGTTTCGTCTTTATGGTAACCAGCGGCGGCACGGTTAAGAAAACGCCACTGAATTTATTCTCACGGCCGCGTGCTAGCGGCATTATTGCGGTTGATCTACGAAATGATGACCGGCTTGTCGATGTCGCTATTACCGATGGTAAACGTGAGATCTTGTTGGTGGCCAGTCATGGTAAGGCCATTCGATTTGACGAAGAAGATGTGCGGCCAATGGGGCGCGGCGCAGCAGGGGTCCGTGGCATTAAACTTCCCGCTGGCCACGAAGTGATAGCGCTGGCAGTCGTCGGTGACGGCATGATTCTATCGGCGACCGAAAATGGTTTCGGTAAGCGTACTGCTATCGAGGATTTCCCAGTCCAAGGGCGCGGCGGTCAGGGTGTGATTGCCATTCAGACCACAGAGCGTAATGGTCGAACGGTTGGAGCCATTCAGGTGGCGGACGAAGACGAAGTCATGCTGATTAGTTCTGGCGGAACGCTAGTGCGAACACCCGTCAGTGATATTTCGATCATTGGTCGTAACACGCAAGGGGTTACGTTGATCCGGGTAGAAGAGGGCCAGCGATTAGTTGGACTTGCGCAAATCGAATCGATTGAGGATGAAGGCGACGCCGACGCTGACGTCTAAATATTGCGGCGTCTTCAATTCCTGAATCGCTGCTATTCTTTCGAAATCGACTCACGTTAAAGGACTACTGAGCATGTCTCGCGTCTTCAATTTTAGTGCTGGCCCAGCTGCAATACCTGACCCGGTTATGGCGCAGATAAAGGCGGATATCCCTGATTGGAACGGCATTGGGATGTCGGTTATGGAAGTCAGTCATCGCAACAAAGAGTTCATCGCGGTGGCGCAGAAGGCCGAGCAAGATTTTCGCGAGCTCTTGGCTATTCCTGCCGAATACAGCGTGCTTTTTCTCCAGGGCGGCGCGACACTTCAATTCGCGATGGCGCCGCTAAATCTGTCGAGCGAAGGGCAGGTTGTCGACTATATTCAAACCGGTAGTTGGTCCAAGAAAGCGATCGCGGAAGCGCGAAAATATTGCACAGTCAATGTTGTTGCTGACAGCGCCGATCGAAATTTCACTTACGTGCCGAAAGAGGCGACATGGGACCGTAGTGGCGACTCGGCCTATCTGCATTATTGTGCCAACGAGACAATTGATGGGGTTGAATTTCCGTTTGTTCCGACGTCGGATGGCGTTCCGTTGGTGTGTGATATGTCGAGCACGATATTGTCACGGCCGATTGATGTAAGTCGCTTCGGCTTGATCTACGCGGGTGCCCAAAAAAACATCGGTCCTGCAGGACTTACGTTGGTGATTGTTCGCAAGGATTTACTAGGCAACGTTCGGGCAGGTACTCCCAGTTTGTTGGATTATGCTGTTTACGCCCAATCGGATTCAATGAGTAACACACCGCCCGTTTTCGCTTGGTACGTTGCTGGGCTTGTCTTTGAGCACTTAAAAAATTTGGGTGGGCTGGACTCGGTAGCGATGATTAATCAACGCAAGGCTATGAAGTTGTACGCGGCAATAGATGCGTCTGAGTTTTACAGTAACCCAGTTGCGGTGGAAGATCGTTCATGGATGAATGTACCGTTTGTTTTGCGAGATGCAGATCTTGATGCCCGATTCCTCACAGAGTCGTTCGCAGCAAGTTTGACGAATCTGAAAGGTCATCGCTCCGTCGGTGGCATGCGGGCATCGATATACAATGCGATGCCTGAAGCAGGGGTTGATGCTCTAATTGAGTTCATGCACGGCTTCGAAAAAACACACGGCTCGCTAAAATAGTCTGGGTCAGAGTAAGGGTCAGAATAGTACTCTGACCCTAAAACATGCGAAGGAATGGGACCATTTTAAAATGCTGAAAGTACGCACGCTTAACAATATTGCGACAGTTGGACTACAACGCCTGCCTGACGATCGTTATCAAGTCGGGGACGATATTGTTGATCCCGATGGAATTATTCTGCGTTCGCACAACATGCACGATATGGAAATACCTGAATCCGTTGTTGCGGTTGCTCGTGCGGGAGCGGGTGTGAACAATATTCCAGTGGGAGCTTTGAGCGCACGAGGTATTCCGGTATTTAATGCGCCGGGCGCGAATGCGAATGCAGTGAAAGAGCTCGCCATCGCTGGCATGTTGATTACGGCGAGAAACCTTGCAGGTGCACGCGACTATGTAAAGGCTTTGACTGAATCGGGTGATGCGCTAAGCAAGGCTATTGAAACGGGCAAAAAGAAGTTTGTTGGCTACGAATTGCCGGGTCGAACCATTGGCGTCATTGGTTTGGGAGCGATTGGCGTCGAAGTAGCAAATGTTGCGTTGGCATTGGGCATGAAGGCGGTCGGCTTCGATCCGGGCATTACCGTTCGGCGCGCGTGGCAATTGTCGGCGGGAGTTGAGCAGGTCGAATCGCTCGAACAATTGTTTCGGGTATCGGATTTCATTAGCGTTCATGTGCCACTGATCGACGCGACCAAACACCTAGTTAATGCGGAACGACTGGCGTTGATGCCAGAGGGCGGCGTCGTTATCAATTTCGCCCGTGGCGGTATCGTCGATAATGCCGCAATGCTGGCAGCACTTGAGGATGGAAAACTGCACGCATACGTCACGGACTTTCCGACGACGGATTTGATCGCGCATCCGAGTGTTGTCGCGCTACCGCACCTGGGTGCGTCGACGACCGAGGCGGAAGAGAATTGCGCTGTCATGGTGGCCAACAATCTCAAGGACTTTCTCGAGAACGGCAATATCCGAAATTCAGTCAACTTCCCCCAGGCGGTCATGCCACGTAGTACGGTCTATCGAATGACAATCGCGAACGCCAACGTGCCCAACATGGTTGGGCAAATTTCAAGCTGCCTTGGTGAGCAGAAACTCAACATTGAGGATCTGTTAAATAAGTCGGTCGGGGATCTCGCCTACACCATAGTTGACCTTGACAAACCGGTTTCAGCTGAGACCATCTCTACAATGAGAGGCATAGAGGGTGTTTTGGCATTGCGAAATCTTGGCAAGCCGATATCCTGAAGACCCAGTGACTTAAAGCGCGGGTAAGTAGTTTGTCTAAGGATGAAAATAAGGGTTCAGGTGAGATCGATCTCTCATCAATTCGTGAGCGAATCGATTTTGTGGATAGGGAGATCCAGTCCTTAATTAATGAGCGCGCGCGCTTCGCTCAAGAGGTGGGTAAGTCCAAAGGGAATTTGGCAGGGGCAGTCCATTATTACCGACCTGAACGGGAAGCCGAAGTCTTGCGCGCCGTATTGGCTCGCAATGAGGGCCCGCTACGTGATGAAGAAATGCTTCGCCTGTTTCGTGAAATCATGTCGGCCTGCCTGGCTCAACAGGAACCGCTTAAGATCGGCTTTCTAGGGCCAGAGGGTACGTTTACCCAAACCGCTGTTTACAAACATTTCGGACATTCGGTTCGCGGGCTTCCATTTTCGACGATTGACGAAGTGTTTCAGGAAGTTGAGAGCGGAGCGGCTGATTTCGGTGTGGTTCCGATCGAGAATTCGACCGAAGGCACCGTAAACAATACGTTAGATATGTTTATTTCGTCACCGCTCAAAGTGAGTGGTGAGATCGAATTACGCATTGAGCAGCATTTAATGGGGAATGAGGATGGGCTCGATTCAATCGAGCGCATCTGCGCGCATGAGCAGTCGCTTGCCCAATGTCGCGGGTGGTTACGTGAATACTTGCCGCATGCTGAGTTAATCGGCGTTAACAGCAATGCGGCCGGCGCCCGCCGCGCCCGAGATGAGACTGGAACAGCGGCGATCGGTGGTGATGCGGCGGCTGAGGTTTACAACCTAAAAATAATGGTCAACAACGTTGAAGATCGTGCGGATAACTCCACACGATTTCTAGTTATAGGACGAAAATTGCTGGCTCCAAGTGGCGATGACAAAACGACGGTATTGGTGTCGACCAAGGATACGGCCGAGGGTTCTGGCATCTTGCATTCACTCTTGCAGCCGTTTGCGACCCATGGGGTCAGTATGTCGCGGATCGAGTCTCGTCCTTCTCGGCGCAAAAACTGGGAATACGTATTCTTCATCGATGTCGACGGGCACGCAGAAGAAGCACCACTCAAAGACGCGCTCGAAGAGCTCGAAAAAAATAGCTCTTTGTATCGAATTGTTGGCGCTTACCCGAAAGCTGTTCGCTAACCAGGCCTAAGTATGAATTTCGTCGTCCAACCTTCCGCCCTCGAAAGTGGTGAGACCACAGTGCCTGGTGATAAATCGATATCGCATCGCGCCTTGATGCTGGGCAGCATTGCTAACGGCCAAACTCGCATCAAGGGGTTCCTTGCGGGCGAGGATTGTTTGGCTACGTTGGCCGCGTTGCGACAGATGGGTGTCAAGATTGAGCAGCAGGTGTCCGACGAGGTGCTTATCGATGGCGTTGGCTTGCGCGGACTTAGTGCGCCGGACTCGCAGCTCGACATGGGGAATTCCGGCACCGCTATGCGCCTATTTGCGGGTTTACTCGCCGGGCAGGATTTCAACGCCGAGTTAAGTGGTGATGAATCTTTGAGCCAACGGCCAATGAATCGGGTTATCAAGCCGCTTGGCATGATGGGCGCGAAGATTAACGCCAAAGACGGCAAGCCACCGCTGTCGATATTCGGAAACTCCCTGTGCGGCATCGAATACGCAAGTCCAGTGGCAAGTGCACAGGTCAAGTCCGCTGTGTTGCTGGCGGGTCTTTACGCTGCTGGCGCGACTGCCGTTATAGAGCCGGCAACGACACGTGATCACACGGAACGAATGTTTAGAACGATGGGTGTTGATCTACGCGTTGGTACGTCGCGAATCGACCTGCAGGGCGGTCAGGAATTAACCGCAACTGACATCGATGTTCCCGCAGATTTATCGTCGGCTGCCTTCATTATTCTTGCCGCCATTCTCGCTGAAAATGTCGAAGTGACAATTTTAGGCGTAGGGGTCAATCCGACGCGAACGGGGGTCATCGACATATTGCAGGACATGGGCGGCGATATTTCATTGACAAACGTGCGCCTGTTTGGCGAGGAACCTGTCGCGGATCTGATCGTGCGATCCTCCAAGCTCCGGGGTATTGACGTTGACCCGGCCAAGGTGTCGCTCGCCATCGACGAATTTCCAGTGTTGTTTGTCGCCGCTGCCGCTGCAGAGGGGAAGACCACGTTTTCTGGCATTGGTGAGCTACGGGTAAAGGAAAGTGATCGAATCGCAGCCATGGCTGAAGGGCTGCGTGCATTGAGTGTCACCGTGGAGGAATCCCCGGATGGCGCTGTCGTGTATGGCGGCAAGCTTTATGGCGGGTCGGTGAAGAGTTACGGCGATCACCGCATCGCGATGTCGTTTGCGATCGCGGCGACAGTTGCTGAATGGACGGTCCATGTTGGCGAGACCGATGCTGTAAGCACGTCCTTCCCCGGGTTTGTGGAGTGCCTCCAAGGGCTGGGGGTCGATATCGTCGCGCAGTCAGGCGACGAGGATAGTCCAATGGACGGCGGTCCAAGCGCGAATGGGATTTCGGTCATTACGATTGATGGCCCTAGCGGGTCTGGCAAGGGAACCATTGCCCGACGCGTGGCCCAAGCGTTGGGTATGCATCTACTGGACAGCGGGGCTCTATATCGATTGGTAGCCCTCGAGGCCACCAATCGCAACGAATCCGATGCGGCAGGCGAAAGATTGGCGGAAATCGCCAGGGGGCTGAAAATTTCGTTTGCGACGGATAAGTCGGGGCAGGAGCAGATTTGTCTGGATGGTGTCGAAGTTAGCTCAGAGCTTCGAACCGAGGAATGTGGACGCATCGCATCAATTGTCGCAGCGAAACCGACTGTGCGAGACGCGTTGCTAGTGCTGCAACAGGAGTTTCGAAAAGCGCCCGGTTTGGTGGCGGATGGACGCGATATGGGGACGAATGTTTTCCCCGATGCCGAGCTCAAAATCTACCTCACTGCGAGCGCTGAAGAGCGCGCCAAAAGACGCCATAAGCAGTTGAATGACAAGGGTATTAATGTTAGCCTTGCCGCCCTTTCACGGGACATCGAGGATCGTGACCGGCGGGATTCCGAGAGATCGGTAGCCCCTTTGCGGCCTGCAACGGATGCACGATTGCTGGATTCCAGCAAGTTGACGATCGAAGCGGTTACTCAAACCATTTTGGATTGGGCGGATGAGCTTGGGTTTCGTGAAGAAGATTAAATGGTGAGCCGGACAAGAAGTCCGACTCTTTTTGTTAACAACCGTCCTACACATGAAGTGAAGCGACGCAAGGGTTGAGGATGATTTAGTCCTCTTGGTTTAAATCACATGTCAGAAAGTTTTGCAGAGTTATTTGAAGAGAGTTTTGCCAGTCAACAGATAAAATCTGGAGCCATTATCACGGGCACGGTCGTTGCGGTAAACGATGATGTAGTTCTTATGAGTGCAGGTCTCAAGTCAGAGGCCGTCATACCACTAGAGGAATTTCAAAACGATAAGGGCGTGGCCGAAGTATCGGTCGGCGACGAATTCGAGGTAGCGCTTGACGCTGTCGAAGATGGTTTCGGCGAAACCAAACTCTCTCGTGAAAAAGCCGTTCGTGCACGAACCTGGATCGAGCTTGAGAAAGCATTCGAGAAAAGCGAAATCGTCACCGGCATTATTAATGGCCGTGTTAAAGGCGGCTTCACCGTAGAGATCGAAACTGTACGTGCGTTCTTACCAGGATCCCTGGTCGACGTTCGTCCTGTTCGTGATCCCGCTTATCTCGAAGGCAAGGTCCTCGAATTCAAGGTAATCAAGCTCGATCAACGGCGTAACAACGTTGTCGTATCACGGCGTGCAGTCGTGGAGCAGGAATTCAGCGCAGAACGCGAGGAATTACTCGAGAGCTTGCAGGAAGGCAATACTGTTAAAGGTATGGTCAAGAACCTGACCGACTACGGTGCTTTCGTGGATCTGGGCGGTATTGACGGGTTGTTGCACATCACCGATATGGCTTGGAAGCGTGTTAAGCATCCTTCCGAGGTTGTGAATGTTGGTGACGAAATCGACGTTAAGATTTTGAAGTTTGATCGCGAGCGTCAACGTGTATCACTGGGCATTAAACAGCTCGGCGACGATCCATGGCACGATTTGGCACGGCGTTATCCGCCGCAGACACGCATGTTTGGTAAGGTGACCAATATTGCAGACTACGGCTGCTTTGTAGAAATTGAAGAAGGCGTCGAAGGTTTGGTGCACGTTTCGGAAATGGATTGGACGAACAAAAACGTCAATCCGGCGAAAGTGGTTTCTATTGGCGAAGAAGTCGAAGTCATGGTCATCGAAATTGATGAAGAACGCCGCCGAATTTCGCTGGGTGTTAAGCAGTGTCAGTCGAATCCTTGGGCCGAGTTCTCTTCTACCGTTAGTCGTGGCGATAAGGTGAAGGGCCAGATTAAGTCCATTACCGACTTTGGAATATTTATTGGCCTTGATGGCGGTATCGATGGTCTCGTCCACTTGTCTGATATTTCATGGGATTTGCCAGGTGAGGAAGCCGTTCGCAACTACGCGAAGGGTCAAGAAATTGAAGCCAGCGTTCTGGCGATCGACTCTGAGCGAGAGCGAATTTCTTTGGGCGTGAAACAGCTTGATCAAGATCTGTTTTCCGGTTGGCTTGCTGATCATCCTAAGAACACGGTTGTCAAAGGCACGGTCATTGAAGTCGATGTACGAGGCGCGACAGTTGATCTTGGCGATGGTGTTACCGGTTCCTTGCGCGCATCTGAGTTAGGGCGTGGTCGGGTCGAAGACGCACGCACGATGATCAAAATTGGCGACGAAGTTGAAGCCAAGTTCACCAATGTGGATCGCAAGAACCGCAGCGTTGCGCTGTCGATCAAAGCGAAGGAAGTTCACGAGGAAGCGGAGGCACTTTCAAGTTACAAATCAGAAACGGCCGCGAGTTCGAGTGGGACGACACTGGGTGAACTCCTCAAAGAAAAGTTGACGGGCGGCTCCAAGTAAAGAAAATAGTAGCCTGTACTTCGCGATCCGGGCTATAATCCCTTTATAATCGGTAGCTTATGAGATCGGCCAAGCAGGAACTAAGCGAAGCGCGTTATGACAAAATCAGAACTCATAGAAATGATCTCCAGGAAGCAGAAACATCTGCCTGCAAAGGATGTTGAACTTGCGGTTAAGCATTTGCTCGATTTAATGAGCGACTCACTGGCAAGTGGTGATCGAATCGAAATTCGCGGTTTTGGCAGCTTTTCATTGCATTTCAGGCCTCCGCGCATCGGACGTAATCCGAAAACTGGCGAAGCTGTAGCGCTTTCCGGCAAATATGTGCCGCATTTCAAGCCGGGTAAAGATCTGCGCGAGCGGGTCAATTCGAGTCGTCACCTCCTTATAAAAGACTAAGTGCTGGCCAAAAGAATCCCAGTCAGCGGGATTTAGGGTTGAGAATCAGCAAAACAAAGCAATGTCGCTCGGGCATTTTCGCCGCTAAACTACTATTCGAGTCCGTTTCCGGTGTGATGCACATTCAAAGGTGCGTCTTGCGGCAGACCGATATACTGTCCCAGTTATCGACGCAAATCGCGATAACATATTGTCCAGGATCGCCACAGCAGTTATGAATCGGATTGGAGTAGGAGCGTGTTGAAGAAAATCGGAATTGGCATTCTGATACTTATGATCTTCGTCATAATGCTTTGGTTTACGAGCAATAACCTCGGCAATGTCGATGTTGATCTGGCGTTCGATACCATAACGACTTCTATACCCATCGCCTTCTTGGTGGTGTTTGTCTTTGGTTGGGCGTTCGGATTGCTCTGTACGAGTATGTTCATTATTCGACTAATTAATGAAAGGCGGCAATTACGTCGCAAACTCCGTCAATCAGAGTCGGAAGTATCTAGTCTTCGCAATCTGCCGCTCGTCGATGCCGACTGAATCCACGTTTCTTCTGGCGGGTTTATTCCTGTTGCTAGCGGCTGCGGGCTGGGCGTTGGGTCGATTTGGTAATCGTGACGAGGACGAAAATGCGCCACCTCCGCTGAATGTCGACTATCTGAAGGGTTTGAATTTTCTATTAAACGAACAGACAGATCAGGCGCTTGAGCATTTTCTGAAAATGGTTCGCGTCGACGACAAGACGATTGAAACTCACTTCGCACTCGGCAGTCTTTTCCGAAGGCAGGGGGAGGTAGATCGTGCGATCCGGATCCATCAAAACATTATCGCGCGTCCGGATGTGTCGGCAGAGCAGCGTGACCAGGCGTTACATTCTCTGGCTCAAGACTACCTGCGCGCTGGTCTTCTGGATCGAGCGGAGAACGTATTTACCCAATTGGCGCAGGGATCTCGTTACCAGGTCGAGGCGTTAGAGTGCCTCTGCCGGATCTATGAGCAGGAAAGAGAGTGGCGGCGGGCGATAGAGTCAGGCCAGAAACTGGAAGTACTGAGTGGAGAATCCCTGGCTCTACAAATAGCGCACTACTATTGTGAATTGGCAGAACAAGCGGTTAGCCGTAAAGACTTTCAAGCCGCGCGTGCATTTGTTAAGAAAGCGCAAAGCGGTCGTCCGAGGACGCAACGTGGCGCACTGACGCGAGCGAACATCGCGCGTGAAACCAATGATACAAAGACAGCGTTACGCTTGTATCACCAAATTATTGACGAAAATACTTACCTTACGACCGAGGCGCTGCCGGCCCTCGTAGAGATCTACAATGCCGAGGTTAAAACCTACCAGCTTGAGAAGACGCTTCGATCTCTTCTGACCAGGATGCCTAAAATGAAGACTAATATTGCGTATACCGCCATCGTCAACAACATTGGTGGTATCGATATTATTGACGAATGCGTCGAAGCATATATGTTGAACGAACCCACGCTGATTGAGTTTGTAGACTTACAATCGGTCGACAATGCGACCGGTGTGAATCGGCGTTCTGCGTTGGCCAAAGTCCGTGCTGCGCTGAGCAAACTTGCGGCGACCATTCCACGTTATCAGTGCAAAGAATGCGGATTTTCAAGTCAGCGCCTTCTTTGGCAATGTCCGAGTTGCCGAGGCTGGGAAACGCAACGTCCATTCACGACGGTCAGCTTTGATTCATTGTTGCAGCGAAGTTCTACTGGCGCATAGCCGCGCAATTTTCTTTCGGGATAGATTACTGATTTTTTTCGGCGGCTTCATGCTGCATAGCTGTCTATGCTTCTCCTTGTTCCAACTAGTTCTAGTTGGGGACATCAAAAAATAAAGAGTAGTTGAATGTTGAATGTTGAATCTTAGAATGGCTTATGTGACGGCTATTTTGTCGATGCTATCTGCTGCGTGTCATTTGACTGGCTATATTCGTTACTATGGGTCTGATTCCGCTTTGGAGAAGTGAGTTGTCTGTAGATGTACGAGTAGCTGTTTTCCCTGTGGCCGGTCGCGGTACGCGCTTTTTACCCGCCACCAAGGCCAGTCCGAAAGAAATGTTGCCCATTATCGACAAACCGCTTATTCAATATGCGGTAGAAGAGGCGATCGCGGCGGGCGTAACGAAGCTGGTATTTGTCACTGGCGCGTCAAAACGGGCGATTGAGGATCATTTCGATGTCGATCCGGAGCTCGAAAACGCGCTGATCGCAGGCGGTAAGAATGAACTGCTCGAATCGATTAAGGGCATTATTCCTGCAGGCGTGTCATGCATTTACATTCGGCAGGGCGAACCGCTTGGTTTGGGCCACGCGGTGCTTTGCGCAAAACCTGCTGTGGGTGACGAGCGGTTCTATGTTCACTTGGCTGATGATCTCATCATCGGGGAACCAGGTTGTTTGAGGCAGCTCGCGGATCAGTACAGCAAGCACGGTAGCAGTGTCGTTGCAGTTGAGCGGGTGCCACATGAAAATACCTCAAGTTATGGCATCGTCGCAGTGGAAGAGTCGGCGGACGGACAGCGGATGACTCAAATTATCGAAAAACCAAAGCCGGAAGATGCGCCGTCAAATTTGGCCGTTGTAGGGCGCTATCTGTTAGCGCCAGAGATTTTTACCAAACTTGAATCGACGGGTCGTGGCGCAGGTGGTGAAATTCAGCTCACTGATGCAATAGCCGATCTGCTCGATGATGCAGCCGTGTATGCCCTCCCATTTTCGGGCAAGCGATTCGATTGCGGCAGTAAGTTGGGATTCTTGAAGGCGACCGTCGAATGCGGACTCATGCACCAGGATATAGGCGATGACTTTCGCGCCTACTTGCGTGAATCAATAGATAGCTAACGCAAAAGCGCAGGCGTTAAGCGCGCGAGCGCGAGTCACGTTTTCGGTCAACTTCGGTCAGCAATTTCTTGCGCAGCCGCAAGCTCTTGGGCGTGACCTCCAATAATTCGTCGTCATCGACGAATTCGAGTGCTTGCTCGAGAGAAAAACGAATGGGCGGCGTGAGGACGATATTCTCATCGTTACCGGCAGCACGGATGTTATTAAGCTGCTTGGCCTTCGTCGGGTTAACCACCAGATCATTTTGCCGGCTATGAATGCCGATGATCATACCCTCGTAGACTTCATCGCTGTGACTTGCCATTAGCTTGCCGCGTTCTTGCAGGTTAAAGAGTGCATACGCTAACGCCTTGCCTTGCACCATAGAGACAAGCACACCATTGTTTCGTTGCCCAAGGGTCTCTTTGATGTATACATCGTATTTGTCGAACACATGGTACAAGAGGCCGGTGCCTGAAGTGGCGGTCAGGTATTCCGTTCGGAAGCCAATCAGCCCCCGGGTGGGAATACGGTAGTCGAGACGAACGCGTCCACGACCGTCCGGTGTCATCGACAACAATTCACCTTTCCGACCAGCTAGACGGGTCATTACACCACCCTGATAGTCTTCTTCGAAATCGACAGTTAGTTGTTCCCACGGCTCCGATCGGACGCCGTTTTCCTCGTGAAAGATGACTTCCGGGCGTGATACGGCAAGCTCGAAGCCTTCGCGCCGCATGGTTTCGATGAGGACGGAAAGATGCAGTTCTCCACGACCCGAGACTCGAAACTTGTCAGGATCCTCGGTTTCGTCAACGCGCAGCGCAACATTGTGCTTGAGCTCTTGTTGGAGGCGATCGTTGATCTGTCGGCTGGTCAGGAACTTGCCTTCCTTACCTGCGAACGGCGATTTGTTCACTTGAAAGGTCATGCTGATCGTAGGTTCGTCGATGGCGAGGGCGGGAAGGCCGTCCGGTTTGTCGCGGGGACAAAGTGTGTCTGAAATAGACAGATTGCTAATGCCGCTAAACATAATGATGTCACCGGCGCTGGCTGATTTAATCTTCCGTCGTTCAAGCCCATGAAATCCGTACAGTTCGAGAATGCGCCCGTTCCGCAGTTTCTCGTCCGCGCTTACAATGCTGACTGGCGCATTTACTTCTATCTTGCCGCGTTGAATACGACCAATACCGAGCACACCGACGTATGAATCGTAGGCGAGACTGGAGACCTGAAGTTGTAATGACCCATCGACGTCGACGTCCGGTGGTGCCACGTTTTTGATGATGGCTTCGAATAATGGCGTCATATCACCATCACGGTCATCTGAATCGTTACTCGAATAGCCGTTTAGCGCTGATGCGTAAATCACCGGAAAATCCAATTGTTCGTCCGTTGCTCCAAGACGATCAAATAATTCGAATGTCTGGTCCAATACCCAATCAGGTCGAGCGCCGTCACGATCAATCTTGTTGATGACGACAACGGGCACTAGTCCTTGCGCAAAAGCCTTTTGCGTCACAAAGCGAGTTTGTGGCATTGGACCTTCGACCGCGTCGACCAACAAAAGGACACTGTCGACCATTGATAGCACGCGTTCTACTTCGCCGCCGAAATCCGCATGGCCCGGCGTATCAACGATATTAATGCGATAGTCACGCCATTTGAGGGACGTATTCTTGGCCAGAATTGTGATGCCCCGTTCGCGCTCGAGGTCGTTTGAATCCATCACTCGTTCGGGTGCTGCTGCGCGTTCGCCCAGCGTGCCGGATTGCTGCAACAACTGGTCGACAAGCGTGGTCTTGCCGTGATCGACATGCGCAATAATAGCGATGTTTCGAATTCGCTCGATATCAGACATCAGGATGGGTTTCGGGGTAGTGCGAAGTGGCGCGGATTATAGAGTCGCGGCTCTGGAAATGATACGTCTGTAGCAACAATAAATGCGGACCCTAACGACAGCGGGCCGGATAGTGGATTACTGCTAATATTGCCCGCCCTAAGTTAGTCAGGTTAAGGCATTGACGTCAGATCGGAAGCGCGCCATCGTGGTTGGCGCCAGTGTCAGCGGATTGTTAATTGGCCGCGTACTCGCGGACTATTTCGATGAAGTCCTGCTTATCGATAAAGAGTCACTCGATCGCGGCGTTGAGCCGCGCAAAGCTGTTCCGCAAGGAAATCACATTCATGGCATTTTGACCCCCATGGTCACGGCGTTGAAATGGCTTCTGCCAGGGTTTGTTGATGATCTGGTCGCTGCCGGTGCGAATGTTTTCGACAGCGGGGCGGGTACCCGTTTCCACATCTTTGGCACACAGTTACGCAACGGACACACTGATCAGCCCTTAATTGGCTGCACGCGTCCATTTTTCGAACATCACCTGCGTCAACGCGTCGAGTCTCTGCCAAATGTACAGATTCGCGCGGGGCAGCGATTCGAACGGTGGGTGACCAGCGATGACCAGGCGCGAGTGGTCGGTCTCGAAATGACCGGCGCAGCCGGCACGGATAAACTCGCTGCGGACCTGGTGGTGGATGCGCGTGGCCGAGCATCCGCATTGCAAAAAGAGCTCTCTGCTTTGGGATTTGATGCTGCCCGTCAAGAAGTGATCGGTATTGATCTCGGCTACACCAGCCGTTTGTTTGAAGCACCCGGATTCTCGCCCGCGTGGGATTTGCTGATTGTGAATCAGTCTCCGCCGGACATTTGGATAAACGCAGTTGTGCAAAAAGTTGAGGGAGATCGTTACATTGGCACGCAGGTCGGCTATTTTGGCGATCATGCTCCAGCAGATGATGCGGGCTATATGGAATTCGCGAACAGACTCCCGGTACAAGAATTTGTGGATTTTCTTCAAATCGCGAAACCTGTTACCAATTATCAGCGCTTCGGTACCCGTGACTGCCGTATGACGCGATACGAGGAGCTTGATCGGTTCCCGGTGAATTTGTTGGTTGTGGGCGACGCCATTTGCAGCTTGAATCCGGTTTACGGGCAGGGCATGACCAAGGCCGCCAACGAGGCCGTGGAACTCCATCAGTCACTGGCTGAGCATTTGGGTCGCAATAGTAGCCTCGACGGTTTCACAGATGGATTTCGGAAACACCTGCCAAGCGTTGGCGCCGAATGGGCCTGGCAAATGACGACGGCAGCGGATCTGCAGTTTGAGCAAACCGTTGGAGATCGTTCTCGTAGCGGGCGTTTCATGAGTTGGTATATGAAGCGATTGTTTTTACGCGCGACAAAAAACCTTCATGCCCGAAAAGGAATTTTCGACGCGACAATGTTGGTCAAGCCGCCCCAAAGTCTAACGACGCCGAGAATGGTTTTGCACGCTTTAGGATTGTGAGACGTGCGTTGTATCGTGTGAGATTTTTACTGAGCCGAGTCGGTCGAGCAGAAACGGATTTTCGATGCAGCCATCAGAATAAGAACGGCGCGATCATTGCGGTGACCAGCAGCATGATGGGTAAAGCGAACCAGATAATTTGTTTGATCCCCAATTCGTGATCGGGATTCGGCCAATCCTCGGCCATAAACCCAAACACGACACCTCTATTTAGTTTCTTCTGTAGATTCCACATGAGTCCGGCACAGCAGTAAAGAATAGACGAGAGCACAATGTTGGAGGCCCACGTTGGCGGGTAATAGTCATACTTTAAAAGTATATAAACGTCGTATGCCCAACTAACTGAAACCATCCATAAGCTGGCCGCGACAAAGTAGAATCATCGATTGTCGTTCGCGAACCAACAGCACAATGGCAATTAGTGACGCAGCCACAGAGCACGCAAGATAGATCTTAAATGCGGGCGTGATGAGCATTACGCAATAGCGCTATTTTAAATGCGCGTCATACCAACCGAGCCACCGTTCAAATCGATCTTTGACGAAACTTGGCCGACGAATGCCATGGTGTTCATCGGGATAAACCACCAGTTGTGTTTCTCGACCCAGTCGTTTCATGCCGATGTACATCTGTTCTGAATTGATAATGGGTACGTTCCAATCCAGTGCGCCACCCATCCAAAGAGTCGGCGTTGTGATAGCCTCAACCTTGGAAAAGGGGGACAGTTCAGCGTAGCGCTCAGGTTCTTCCCAGGGAAGACCGAATTCAAGTTCGTACATCAATTGGTAATGATCGTGGCCGTAATTTGCAGTGATTAATCCCAGGCTTGCACCGGACATTGCGGCGTCGAAACGCGTTGTTTGTGTGATGACATAGTTGGTGAGAATGCCTCCGTATGACCACCCGCCAACACCGAGGCGCTCTCCGTCGACTAATCCTATTTCGATTCCATGATCGACGGCAGCCATCACGTCTTCGAAATCTTTGTCGCCCCACGCGGCAACCGTGCCATGTGCGAACTCCTGACCGTAGCCTGTCGAGCCGCGCGGATTTGGCATGATGACCGCATAGCCGTTGGCCGCATAAAGTTGCGCGGTATCAGAAAAATCGTACGTAAATTGTGACGCCGGACCACCGTGCAGCCAGAGTATCGTGGGGTAGCGTTTTCCGGATTGGTAATTTAATGGCCGAACAAAAAACGCCTCCACCGGCGTGCCATCTGCACTGGTGAACTGCAGCTTTTCCACATCCGCACGCGCGACATTACCCAGGACGCTCTCGTTGACATTGGTTAGTTGTCGCAGGTCACCATTGCGATATGAAAATACTTCAGACGGTTGATGTGTCTGGCCCATTGTTAACACGGCGGCCTGCCCATGAATTGCGAAACTGCCGATATTGACTTGCCGTTCGATAATGCGTTCTAAGTTTTCGCCATCGACATCAACTGTGGCTAGATGATTCTGGCCCTCATCTTCTAGTCGAAAGTAAATTGTTTTTCCATCGTCTGAGAATGTTGGATTGGATAGATTGCGGTCCAGGTCGGGCGTAAGAACGTTGCGCTCGTCCTGTCCCACCCGGGTAGTTGCCAGGTGGCGTGTCGGTGTTAGCGCTGACCCACCGATATCAGGTCCCGACGTTGTGATGTAGGCGACACTCTTGCTGTCCGGGCTCCAGGCAGGTGAGTAGTCTCGACCCGCGTGCGTCGTGACTTGTGTCAACGGGTGGTTGTCGTCGTCGACCACTACCGACCAGACGTCGGATCCGTAGTTAAGATCGGCATTGCTGCTTCTATCGCTGACAAATGCAATTGATTTACCGTCTGGACTCCAGACCGGATCTGAATCATCGAAGTCGCCTGAAGTGACCTGCACGGGCGCATCGTCCCCCAGCGTGTAGACGTATACGTGGTTACGACGACGGTCGAGATAACCGACGTAGTCCTGCTTGAACTGCATGCGGTCAATGACATGTGGCTGTGGCTTGTCGTCATCTTCTTCGTCTTCCGTCAGTTCGGCAGGCGTTGGGTCCTGGATCATTAGGAGTAAGCGACTGCCATCCGGAGACCATTCGAACTCACGTATTCCCGTTTTGACGTCGGTGACTTGAACCGCTTCGCCGCCATTTCGATTGAGATTCCAAACCTGCGTTTTAGCGTCTTCGCCTTTTGAAGCTTGAAACGACAAGTGTTTGTTGTCGGGTGTCCAGCGTGGGTTACTTGCGGATGTCTCGATAGAGGTCATTGGAATCGGTTCACCGCCATCTGCCGCTACAATCCAAACTTGAGAGTTTGATTTGTCTTCCTCCATATCCCTGGAGCGGAGGGTATATGCAACCCATTCGCCGTCCGGACTGAGTAGCGGGCTACCGACGGATTTGAGCGCTAGTAGGTCGTCGATAGTGATTGGGCGGGCACCGTCTTGAGCGCCGGCGAGGCAAGGAATCATGACGAGGAAACAGGCTAGCAATCGAACTCGAAGATGGTTCATGAACGCGGCATCCTGGCTGTGTGCGGCTGAAATTCGCACTGTAAGAGTTAGCGAAAGAATAGCGGAATTTCGCCGGCCATACCATTTCCTGCGTAGGCGCTATTGCCGTATCTCGATTAGGTTGTGAATGTAATGATTTTCGATGTCTGTTGGTCATACTGAATAGCGCTCAATGATGGCGCGATCCGTTATATTCAGGAGGCGATGATGCTGTTGGCCATTAACCATCCGATGCCGACGACGCAATAAGAAATGTGGACTAAGTTGCCAGCCAAGATCCCTGCTGCAGTCAGGTAGCTGCTTTTTTGCCACCGACCATAGTTTTTCGGATACCTATTATCATGTCGGAGCCGGGCACAATCAGAATTAGAATGGTGACGGCGACGATAATTAAGACTTGGTCGAGCATATGCGTCAGCCCTTGTTCTTTCCTGGAAATGAGGTGTTTTGAAACTTAATAAAACGAGTCATAATTAATCGGTGGTTTTGTGTTTTATCGGCAGGAATGTTCCATTTAGTAGGCATTTTGGATCGTTAACAATAATCCTAAGCAAGCCTATCCAAATACTACATATGGCGTTCCTGGTGGCTAAATTGTGATCGACATCACCGTCAGTGATGTGATCGACATCAACGACAGTAATGTAATGGATATCGATAATGCGACCTTGAACTGAGCTACCCACATTTTACCCCTCAAGGAATTGAGTAATGAAAAATACGAATACTGGCTTTACGCTAATCGAGTTAATGATTGTCGTTGCTGTTATTGGGATTTTGGCATCGATTGCGGTATCTGCGTATCAATCATATACGGTCCGCGCACAAGTTGCGGAAGGTCTAAACCTTGCCGGATCGGTGCAAGTGGCTGTGGCTGAATATAATTTCGATAATGGTGTATTCCCAGCTGACAACGTAGACGCCACTTTGGGGGCTCCAGCCACGTACTCCGGAACCTTTGTTTCTTCGATCTCAGTTACTGGCGCCGTGGTTTCGATTCAATATTGAAATGACGCGAGTGCAAAGATTGCCGGTGAGACGGTTACGCTGACCGCCCAAAGTACTGGCGGCAGCCTGGAATGGGCCTGCGCGTCTGGTAACGTGATTGGTGCTGCCTATCTTCCGCAGGTATGCCGCTAGCGCGAAATTCGGTCGTTACCTAAGTCCGGAAATCGGCATCCTTTGTCTCTGGCCTGCAATGCCCGTCGCATGGGCGGTGGAATCACCCTTGATTTGCGGCCAATACTGATCGGTTCTCCCTTTGCGTTCTCAAGCAGACGGCTAATCGAGGTATCGCAACCGATCCGCCTCGACGTTTCCGCGGTAACGTGCACCATCATCTGGTACCGATCGGCAGAGGATGAACATTTTTTTCCCTGTTGCAGGTAACTCTCAGCCATTTCCATCAAGGCATCTGCACGGCGAGTGGCAAATGAAGGGCGGCCACGTGTAGACGTTTCGTGTTTGTCTTCGTTTTTTTCGTTGTCAGTTTCTGCCACGGTACGTTCAACTGCCTTGTCGAGCGCCTTGATCAGCATGGCACCGATCTCTGCCGGCAAGCGTCCTTTGATCACCAATGAACCATCATCGTCGTACCGATACGTCAATGATCGTGCATGGTGTTGTTTGTTGGCAATATCCACATCATTCAGTTGCTTGGCGCGACGATAGCCTCGTACCAGAAATTCAACGTGATAGGCCGTGCCGTATTTTGCGATGTTCAGGAGATAGTCTTCATTTTTCAGCGTGGCCTCCCGCGTCATGGCACGGACCTTTGAATAGCTGACCTTACCCAACCCAAACGCCTCACTGATTTTGGGCAGCTCACCTAAGGCGTTCGCAGCCCGAACTTTTTCACGCGCGGCGTTGAACCCAATGCCGCATTTCCAGTTCAACCAATGGTCGCAAGAACAAACGCCTTCAAGATGCCACAGTTTCTCCTGATCAAACTGGCAAATCCTGACCAGCAGATCGTAGGTTGCGGCGGTGATCAGGCCGAAAAGCTTGGTGATCTCTTGACCCAGGGCGTCGGAACGTTGCTGAGAGTCGGGTAAATCGGGTGGATTGCAGGACATGAGGGCTAACCATTTATACTGTTATTACACCCAGTATTATACGCCTATCCGCATGATCCTTAATGATAAATTGGAACATTTGAACGGTATTACGGGGTGCAGCGGCGCCGGTTGATATTTAGTGCCTAAAAGAAAAGTCGCTTGAACCCTCGCTGGTGAGTTCGCCGAGGGGCCCAAATGCAAAAGGCCCCCAATAGGGGGCCTTTTGTTGTTTGGCTCCCCGACGCGGACTCGAACCACGGACATTCTGATTAACAGTCAGACGCTCTACCAACTGAGCTATCGGGGAATAATATTGTGACTTTTAGTAACGCCGCGCGGCATTTTGAGTCAGGCCATACTCCAAGTCAAGGGACCCAAGAGGGCATTCTGCAGGCAACCAGTATCTAAGTTTATACCAATGCGGCCTTGATTCTACCGACGGCTTTTTCAAGCGCTTCGATTGAGCACGCAAATGATAAGCGCACGTATCCTGGGGCGCCAAATGGCGTGCCAGGAACCATCACGACATCGCCGTGCTCCAGCACTCGCTGTACAAGTTCGACGTCTGTTTTCAGCCCTTTGGCCGCCATCGCACCGGTGACTTTTGGAAACGCATAGAAGGCACCTTCTCCTTTACGGCATTCAAAGCCTGGGATGCCATTTAGAGCGCCTACCAAGTAGTCGCTACGGGCCTTGTAGGCCTTCAACATTTCCGCCATGCAGCTTTGATCGCCGTCCAACGCTGCCGTTGCTGCGACCTGAGACACACTGCAAGGATTTGAAGTAATTTGGCTTTGAATCGTCTTCATTGCCTTGATGACTTCGGGCGGTCCACCTGCATAGCCGATGCGCCAGCCTGTCATGGCGTAACATTTGGATACCCCATTTATCGTGACGACCTGGCCGTATAGGTCGGGGCAGGCGGCGGCGATACTGCAAAAGGGCTCATCTGCCCAATGGATGTGTTCGTAGATATCGTCGGCTAAAACGACGATTTGCGGGTGCTTCACCAAAACTTCACCCAGCGCTTCAAGCTCTGAGCGTGTGTAGCAACTTCCGGTCGGATTCGACGGGCTGGTTAGAAAGAGCATGCGTGTTTTCGCGGTAATGGCGCCTGCAAGTTTTTCTGGCGTGATTTTGAAATCGTCCTCAATCCCGGTTTCGATGATGACCGGTGTACCTTCGGCGACTCTCACCATGTCGGGATACGACACCCAATAGGGTGCCGGGATAATCGCTTCATCACCGCTACTCAGAACGCCCATACACGCGTTGAAAAGCGTGTGCTTGGCACCCACGGAGACAAGAATCTGCTCCGGGGAATAGGACAGTTGATTGTCCCGCTGAAACTTTCGCTGAATAGCCGCCTTTAGTTGGCTCGTGCCATCGATCGCGGTGTATTTGGTGTGGCCGTCATGTATCGCTTGGATCGCCGCAGCCTTAATGTGGTCGGGCGTATCAAAATCGGGTTCTCCCGCTCCGAGACTAATGACATCGCGACCGGCTTCGCGAAGCTCGGCTGCCAGGCCTAAAACCGCACTGGTTGCAGAGGGCATAACGCGACTCATTCTTTCTGAAACTGATAAACTCACAGGTTTCCTCCTGAAAATGAACGCGCATGGTACGTCAATCAACCATTCTTCCCAAGAAAACTGTCTCGGATGATAAGTCCGAACTCACTTTGGTCTCGAAGTTTAGTCCTGCCGGCGATCAGGAAGGCGCAATCCGTGGTCTGGTCGAAGGATTAAATGATGGGCTTGCGCACCAGACGTTGCTGGGTGTTACAGGGTCAGGTAAGACATTTACGATTGCGAATGTCATTCGAGAGACTCAAAGACCGGCGATTGTGCTGGCACCGAACAAGACATTGGCGGCGCAGTTATACGGTGAGATGCGTGAGTTTTTCCCGCACAACTCAGTTGAGTATTTCGTTTCTTATTACGACTACTATCAACCGGAAGCTTATGTTGCCAGTTCAGACACTTATATCGAGAAAGACGCCTCCATCAATCAACACATCGAGCAGATGCGTCTTTCGGCAACCAAAGCACTAGTCGAACGTCCGGACTCAATCATCGTTGCCACGGTCTCGGCGATTTACGGATTGGGCGATCCTGAGGCCTACTTCAGCATGGTCCTGCATGTGTCTCGCGGCGATCGAATTGATCAACGCACACTGCTGCGGCAATTGGCGGAGATGCAATATAAAAGAAATGAGCTGGATTTCTCGCAAGGCAGTTATCGGGTTCGTGGTGATGTCATCGATATATTTCCCGCCGAGTCTGAACGTGATGCCGTCAGGGTTGAGCTATTTGACGACGAGGTGGATTCGCTTTGTTATTTCGATCCGCTGACGGGTGAAATACTAAGGCGTGTACCGCGATTAACGGTATTTCCTAAAACGCACTATGTGACGCCGCGTGCGAAACTACTGGGCGCAATTGATGAGATTAAGGTCGAGTTAAAAGATCGCCTCGAGTACTTAAGGACTAACGAAAAATTTCTTGAAGCTCAACGCCTTGAACAACGAACCTTATTTGATATCGAGATGATTCGTGAGCTTGGTTACTGTCAGGGCATTGAGAATTATTCACGCTATCTGTCCGGTCGCGAGGTGGGCGAAGCGCCGCCCTGTTTGTTCGACTATTTGCCGGACAACGCCATTCTAGTGGTCGACGAGAGTCACGTGACGATTCCGCAACTAGGCGGCATGTATCGCGGCGACCGTTCGCGTAAAGAGACGCTCGTGCAATACGGCTTCCGTTTGCCATCTGCGCTCGATAATCGACCGTTGCGATTCGATGAATTCGATCGGATGTCGCCGCAGACGGTGTACGTATCGGCGACACCCGGCGATTATGAGCGCGAACATTCGGACAATATTGTTGAACAGCTTGTCCGGCCTACCGGTTTGGTTGATCCGACGATTGAAGTTCGTCCTGCTAGAACGCAGGTCGATGATGTCCTATCGGAGATACATCTTCGAACCGTTGGGAACGAACGTGTTCTTATTACGACGCTAACTAAACGCATGGCGGAAGATCTAACCGACTATCTGCGGGAGCACGGGGTACGTGTTCGCTACCTGCATTCGGATATCGGAACCGTTGAACGGACTGAAATTATTCGTGATTTACGTCTTGGAGAATTCGACGTGCTGGTAGGTATCAATCTACTGCGGGAGGGTCTGGATATGCCGGAGGTTTCGCTGGTGGCAATCCTCGATGCCGATAAGGAAGGATTTCTTCGTTCTGAGCGCTCGCTCATCCAGACAATGGGTCGTGCGGCACGGCACCTACACGGCACAGCGCTGTTGTATGCGGACAAAATGACCGGCTCGATGGAGCGCGCAATTAAGGAAACCACTCGGCGTCGCGAGTGGCAGGTGGCACATAATGAGAAACACGGCATCGTGCCGCAATCGATTGTTAAGCAAGTCGCCGATGTTATGGAGGCTGCGTACCCCGTTCCGGGCAGGGGGCGTCGACGCATTGCCGAAGACGCGACGGCCTATGAATCGCTTACGCCAGAACAGGTTATTCGCAAGGCGCAGAAGCTTGAGAAGAGGATGTTAAAGCACGCCAGGGATTTGGAATTCGAAGAGGCGGCGCGCCTCAGGGATAAAATTCAGAAAATGCGCGAGATTGGACTCGGTATCAACGACAAGTTGGTGGGGTGACAAGGAATATCTGTTGCGCCAGTGGAGTCCCTTCAGTATCTTTGGCGCCGCTTCTCGACGTGTCACGAAACTGGGTCAGAGCCCTTTTGTTGAAAACGGGCTCTGACCCAGTTTCTAGTCGTTTAGAGACTGTAGACTATGAAGTAGGGCGATTAGCTCAGGGGTAGAGCGCCACGTTGACATCGTGGAGGTCCCAGGTTCGAAACCCGGATCGCCCACCAAGTTTGTCAGAACGCTGCACATGTCGATTGGCGCTCGCGCCAAGAGATTCGCCAGATGACCGCAAATTGTAGTGCGTTTTCCGCGTTAGAACGATGCGTCGATCGGTCGGTAAATTATCTCATTCGGTTACAAGTATCGATCGCCGGCCCCATTAAACTTATGGGCATGGCGAATTTACCACCGTTAGTGCCGCTAAATAGAACGTCAGCAGTCCGGCTGGATCTTCGTATTGATCCGATTTGGGACTGCCCGAGTTCTTGGATGTTTGGTGCTAAGACGCCAGCGTCTTTTTTTTAACTCGGTATTCTTCGTTTGAACGGAGGATTTCGAGCAGTATTTTGGTCGATGAACGTGCCTTCTTGGTCTATCTCGAGAAAAGTTCGCCGAAATAGCTCGAAGTTGCTTGCAAGTCGGGCATTTCCGGCTATAAAATTCGCGTCCCGCGTTACTGGACGGGCCTTAAAGGGGCTGTTCGGGTCGCGGGTATTGTTTTTGGGTGGAGGATTTAAGTATCGCAGCAACAAAGCGAGTCCGGCGTAATGATGAAATTGACGCCAGAGAAGTTAGGGTAATAGATTCAGCAGGGGAGCAACGAGGGGTTATGCCGCTCGCTGACGCCTTGGTGATTGCCAAGGGTGAAACCTTGGATTTGGTGGAAGTATCACCGAACGTTGATCCGCCGGTTTGCCGAATCATGGATTTTGGCAAATTCCTCTTCGAGCAGAACAAAAAAGCACAATCTGCGAAGCGCAAGCAAAAGCAGGTTCAAGTTAAAGAGATTAAGTTTCGTCCGGGAACGGACGATGGTGACTATCAGATCAAGCTACGGAAACTGACAGAGTTTCTGGAAAATGGTGATAAGACTAAGGTTACATTAAGATTCCGCGGTCGGGAGATGGCGCACAAGGAATTGGGCGCAGAGCTTCTGGCCAGGGTCCGCAAGGACCTGGAAGAATTGGCTGTCGTTGAACAAATGCCGCAATTAGAAGGGCGGCAAATGATTATGATTCTGGCACCAAGGAAAAAGTGAGTAAGGGCTAAGCAATCCTTCAATTGCAAACGCCAATACCCGCCTGTCGCGGCAACTTACGTTGTACGTGATATGGCTAGAAAATACGGAGACAAGAATGTCCAAGATGAAGACCAACCGGGGCGCTGCAAAGCGCTTCCGCCGGACGGGTAAGGGCGGCTTTAAGCGTTCCCAATCCCATCTCAATCATATTTTGACCAAAAAGAAGTCTAAGCGTAAACGCCAGCTGGGTTTGACCCTGCAAGTCGCCGAGTGCGATGTAAAAAGCGTTAAGCGAATGCTTCCGTATAGTTAAGAGGATTGAGAAATGGCAAGAGTTAAACGTGGCGTAGTCGCCAGAGCTAGGCACAAGAAAGTCCTCAAGAAAGCGAAGGGCTATTACGGTGCGCGCAGCAAATTATTCAAGACAGCAAAACAAGCGGTCATTAAGGCGGGTCAATACGCCTATCGTGATCGTCGCCAACGCAAACGTCAGTTTCGTGCATTATGGATTACTCGTATTAATGCCGCCGCGCGTCTGCATGGAATGTCTTATAGCCGCCTAATCAATGGTTTGAGTCTGGCCGAAATTGAGGTGGATCGTAAAGTGCTTGCAGATCTTGCGGTACGTGACCCTGATGCTTTCGGTGCGATTGCAGAACAAGCGAAGGCCGCTCTGGCGGCAAGCTGACCCTCGTTCCGGCACAATTTACGTGCCAGTTTGATAGGTATTCCTTATGCAGTCATTGAACGAGCTCGTTCAGCAGGCTGAGGCCGAGATTTCCAGCGCGTCTGATTTGGCCGCGCTGGATGCTGTGCGTGTCAAATTCCTTGGAAAAAAGGGCGAGCTTACGGCGCGTCTGAAGGGCTTGAGTTTGTTGTCGGCTGAAGATCGGCCTGCCGCTGGCCAGGAAATCAATCTGGCCAAGAAGGCGGTTCAGGAAGGGCTAAATGCCCGTCGCGATGCGTTGCAGAGTGATGCGCTTTCGCAAAAGCTCCTGGCTGATGCGGTCGATGTATCCCTTCCCGGGCGTGGGCGTGGAATCGGCGGACGGCATCCAGTTTCCCGTGCGTCTATTCGTATCGAGAAGATCTTTCGAGATGCAGGTTTTGGCGTTCGGACCGGCCCGGAAATTGAAGACGATTTCCACAACTTTACCGCGTTAAATATCCCTGAAAATCATCCGGCTCGTGCGATGCATGACACCTTTTATTTTCCTGGCGGAAACTTGTTGCGAACGCATACGTCGCCGGTGCAGATTCGATCAATGGTGGAAGAGGGTGTGCCTATTCGAGTGATTGCGCCAGGACGGGTTTTTCGCTGCGATTCTGATCAGACACACACACCAATGTTCCATCAGGTTGAGGGCTTGGTAATAGATCGCGGTGTCAGCTTCGCAAACTTGAAGGCCGTGTTGCACCAGTTTGTTGAAAACTACTTTGAGCGCAAAGTGGCATTGCGGTTCAGAGCGTCTTATTTCCCTTTCACCGAACCATCGGCCGAGGTTGATGTTGAGTGGGAAAAGGGCAAGTGGCTCGAAATTCTTGGTTGCGGCATGGTACATCCGAATGTGCTGGAAAATGCTGGCATTGATCCGGAAGAGTTTACTGGCTACGCATTTGGCATGGGCATTGAGCGTTTGGCGATGCTTCGCTACGGCGTAAAAGACTTACGCACCTTCTTTGAAAATGACCTGCGTTTCTTGCGGCAGTTCAACTAGAGCAGGTCGAATTAATGAAATTTTCCGAAAAATGGTTGCGCACGCTGGTCGATCCACCACTGGACACGGCAGAGCTTGCTCATCGGCTTACGATGATCGGCCACGAAGTCGATGCCGTAGAGGCTTACGGTGAGGGTCTCGATGGCGTGATCGTCGGTGAGGTGCTTTCATTTAGCAAGCATCCCGATGCAGATCGACTCAATGTCTGTCAGGTATCAATCGGCGACGGCGAAACGCTCGAGGTCGTGTGTGGGGCGCCGAACGTCACTCAGGGTATGAAGAGTCCATTCGCACCGGCCGGTACGAAATTACCGAATGGAGTGAAGCTGCGGCGCGCGAAAATCCGCGGCGTGGTATCTAACGGCATGCTCTGTTCTGCAATCGAGCTTGGTTTGGGTGAGGAATCCGACGGTATTATCGAACTACACAATGACGCGCCAACCGGACAAGCACTAACCGATTATCTGGATCTTCCTGATCATTCGTTTGATTTGGATCTAACGCCAAACCGAGGCGACTGTTTTAGCGTTTTGGGTATAGCGCGTGACGTCGCGGCCATGACGGCAACCGCCCTGACAGAAGTTCCCGTTAAGCCAGTGGCAGCGACAATTGAAGATGTGCAGCCGGTGGAATTAGTGTTTCCTGAGGGTTGCCCACGATTCGCGGGAAGGGTTATCCGCAATATCAAGTTATCTGCCCGGTCGCCGGTTTGGTTAGTCGAGCGTTTGCGTCGCAGTGGTTTAAGAGAAATTCATCCTGTCGTCGATATTACGAACTACGTCATGTTAGAGCTCGGCCAGCCGCTACACGCCTATGACTACTCGCTAGTAAGCGGTCCCATTCGGCCGCGCCTGGCCGAGAAAGGTGAAAAGCTGACTTTGCTGGATGAAAATGAAGTTGAGCTGCTGCCGAATACCATCGTAATTACGGATGACAATGGCCCGATTGGCATGGCTGGAATTATGGGCGGGCTGTCGACTGCCGTGACACCACAAACGACGGACGTTTATTTTGAAGCAGCATTTTGGTCGCCCGATTTTATGGCTGGCCGTGCTCGCCAATACGGCATGCATACTGATGCATCTTTGCGTTTTGAGCGCGGTGTTGATCCCTCACTACAAGTGCGTGCAGTCGAACGTGCAACAGAATTACTCACTTCAATTTCAGGCGGCGAAGTTGGTCCATTAGATGACAATGTCGTTGCCGAATACGTGCCGCAGAATGCGCCACTGACGTTGCGTAAAAAACGTTTGCTTAGAGTGCTCGGGATTGAAATTGATGCAGACCGAGTCACCGAAATCCTGTCTGGTTTGGGCATGAAAACGGACGTAAATGACGACGGTTGGCGAGTCGAAATTCCGAGCTATCGCTTCGATATTGACGTCGAAGATGCGCTGGTCGAAGAAGTCGCCCGTATTTACGGCTATGACGACATTCCAGAAGCGACGGCAATGGGCGAAACGCCTCTCGCGCTCGCAGATGAGTCCGCGATCGATCTGGATTTGGTCGCTAACACACTGGTTGCTCGCGATTATCAGGAAGTGATTACGTACAGTTTTATTGATGCGGAAATCAATACGAAAATAGCGGGCGAAGAATCCGAATTGGTTTTGAGCAATCCGATTTCATCTGAGATGTCGGTTATGCGTGCGTCGATTTGGCCGGGTTTACTCAATGCTGCTGAAGCAAATATTGCGCGACAGCAAGAGCGTGTGCGCCTATTTGAAATTGGTAAAACGTTTCATGGCAAATTGTCGGCGCCGCAAGAGGTTGTTCGAATCGCTGGGCTAATTGCGGGCGACGTTGTTGAAGAGCAATGGGGGCGCCCGTCTCAGGTTGTTGATTTCTTTGACATAAAGTCCGATGTTGTTGCGCTCCTTAACATGACCGGTTGTAGCGAAAAATTTAGTTTTGTCGCAGCGAAGCATCCTGCGTTACAGCCCGGACAAACTGCTGAAATTTTTCGCGGGGATCAATCGGTCGGCGTTGTAGGTAAGTTGCATCCCGCCATTGCGCGTCATGTTGGACTGGATAAAGGTGCGTTGTTGTTCGAGATTGATGCAGACAAAACACTTGCGTCACAGGTTCCGCTTGCTGAAACTGTTTCAAAGTACCCGATGATTCGACGCGATATCGCGGTAATTGTTGCAGATGAAATTGTAGCCTCTGACCTTATCCGAACGGCGGAGCGGGCGGCTCCTGAGATTGTCAAAAGTGTCAGGATTTTTGACATTTATCGAGGCCCTGGAATAGAAGCTGGACTAAAAAGCGTAGCTTTAGGCTTGATTTTGCAGGAAACATCCCGCACCCTTACTGACGTCGATGCAGACACCGCGCAGGCTGCGGTGTTTGGTGAATTGAAGCAAGAATACGCCGCAGTACTAAGAGATAATAATTAATGGCACTGACAAAAGCAGATATGGTGGAATCTCTCTTCAACGAGCTTGGTTTGAATAAACGCGAAGCACGAGAACTAGTCGATTTGTACTATGAGGAGCTGCGAGCGTCGCTTGCAGTTGGGGAGCAAGTCAAACTTTCCGGTTTCGGGAATTTTGACCTTCGGGATAAAAATGAACGTCCAGGACGTAACCCTAAGACGGGTGAAGAAATTCCTATTACGGCACGCCGTGTAGTGACTTTTCGACCTGGCCAAAAACTAAAAGCCCGAGTAGAGGCCTATGCTGGAACCGGGGAATAACGACGAATTACCACCTATCCCAGGAAAACGATATTTCACCATTGGTGAGGTAAGCGACCTGTGTGCTGTAAAGCCGCATGTACTTCGTTATTGGGAACAGGAATTTCCACAACTGAAGCCGGTAAAACGACGCGGTAACCGTCGTTATTATCAGCGGCAAGATGTGTTGATTATCCGCCAAATTAGAAGCCTTCTTTACGATGATGGTTTTACAATTGGTGGGGCGCGGCAGCGTTTGACTGGCGATCATGCAAAAGAAGACGTCAGCCAGAGTCAGCAGATCATTAAGCAGTTGCGCATAGAGCTTGAACAAGTTCTAAAAATTCTGCGGCGGTAAAATACTTTTCAGAGACAAGGGTGGCAAGTAGCATTGTCGCCCTCGCTTCGTTGTATGCGAAAGAAACACGGTCGGGGCGTAGCGCAGCCTGGTAGCGCACCACAATGGGGTTGTGGGGGTCGGAAGTTCAAATCTTCTCGCCCCGACCAATTTTAACAATAAAAACAATAGCTTATAATCTAACTAATGCCCTCTTCCTCTTGCCTCTCTGCTGAGGGACGCACAGGGGACGCATCAAAGGGTCGAATCAACAGCAAGAACCACTCCCAATCTGCGTTATCGTCGCTGATAGCGCCATAATTCCACTTTTGCCACACCTCGTCGGCCAGTCCCCGGTTGCGTAGTAACGCCTCGACAAACAGTTCAGTAAGCATTGCATCAATAGTGCGTTTGAAGGCTCTAAATCGGGGTCAGATTGTCCCTTATGTGTCCCCGCTTGTAGATCGGCTCGCAAATTTGACCGGGTTTCGGCGCCGATTCGTCGTGTAAGTTATTGGTGTAAATGTGGATCAGTTTTTGATGCCTATTTACACGGCGCCCTCGAGAAACAGATCGAGGCGTTCGTCGATCACTACAACCACCAGCGGTACTATGAGAGCTTGAAAAACCTGACGCCAGCCGATGTTTACTTCGGGCGCGGACAAT
>Ga0315339_1000065_pt1 | contig 183296 bp, 160 predicted proteins | sample ASW17metaG_FD_204514 | JGI IMG/M metagenome (GOLD analysis project Ga0315339, IMG submission 204514) | Ammonia-oxidizing marine archaeal communities from Pacific Ocean, United States - ASW #17 | ecosystem: Environmental > Aquatic > Marine > Oceanic | place: USA: California | collected 2016-12-05
GATATTTCGTATCCGAAATACCTCGGCCAGCGCCCACACGAATTACTTGGTTAACTTTTTAAAGAGCGTTCGGGGCTTGCCCGATCAAGGTGGCGTATTCTACATCGAATCGCTGCCTTGTCAACCGCTTTCTGAAGAATTTTGAAACTCGAAATCTTCAATTAATTCAAACGGTTGTCTTTCAATTTCCGGCCCGCCTCAGTGGCGTGCCCCTCGAAAGAGATGCGTATTCTACAGAGCTCACTCCGACTGTCAACGGTTCGTTATAACTTTTTTAGGAAACCTGACGATTTATCGTCAAAGCTCGGTTTTCACAGCGGCCGCAGCCTGGGTTGCTTTCTCCCTGGCCTCGTCAATCGAGCTACCGGACGCAAGCGCGACCCCCATTCTCCGCCGCCCCTTCAGTTCAGGTTTCCCAAAGAGCCTGATAAAGATGTCAGGTTGAGCCAACGCTTTTTCAAGCCCGGTATAGGCAACCGCATCCGAATCACCCTCCGGCAATATCACTGCGGAGGCTGAGGGGCCCTGTTGGCGGATCGCCGGTATCGGCAACCCGAGGATGGCACGGGCGTGCAAGGCGAACTCAGACAGGTCCTGGGAAACCAGTGTCACCAACCCCGTGTCGTGAGGGCGTGGCGACACTTCTGAAAACCATACGTCATCGCCTTTCACAAACAATTCCACACCGTAGACACCATAGCCACCCAGATTGCTGGCAACCGCTTCCGCGATTTCCCGGGAACGGGCCAGCGCCTTGTCACTCATTGGTTGCGGCTGCCAGGATTCACGGTAATCGCCGTCTTCCTGATGGTGCCCAATAGGATCACAGAATGAAATACCGTCGCGGTGCTTCACGGTCAGCAAGGTAATTTCGTAGTCAAAATCCACAAACCCTTCGACAATCACCCTGCCCTTGCCGGCTCGACCACCGGTCTGGGCATAATCCCAGGCGGCCTCAATATCATCGGCGGACTTGACCGTGCTCTGCCCTTTTCCTGAGGAACTCATAACGGGCTTCACCACCAGAGGCATTCCGATGGCTTCGACGGCCGCAAGATACTCCTCTTTCGACTCGACAAATCGATAGGGCGACGTTGCAAGCCCGAGCTCTTCGGCGGCCAGGCGACGGATACCTTCCCGGTTCATGGTGAGATTGACGGCTCTTGCGGTGGGAATCACCCGATAGCCTTCCTGCTCAAGCTTTACCAGCTCCGGCGTGGCAATCGCCTCAATTTCCGGCACGATGAGGTTTGGCTTTTCCGCCTCAATAATGCTGCGTAAGGCAGCGCCATCGAGCATATCGACAACGTGACTCCGATGGGCCACCTGCATGGCCGGGGCGTTGGCGTAACGGTCAACTGCGATAACTTCCACGCCAAAGCGCTGGAGTTCAATCACAACTTCCTTGCCCAGCTCTCCCGAGCCACAGAAGAGAACCCTGAAAGCATTTCCTTTCAGCGGAGTACCAATACGAACTGTGTCAGTCATGAAAGTTTCTGCCTTTCCTGATATCGGGGGTCAAAGACCTAGATCAAAAATTTGCTTTCACGCTCGGCCACTTTGCGCAGCACTTCCTGGCGCTCTTCATTGCTCATCTGGGACCATCGCGTGATCTCATCACCACTGCGATGGCACCCAACACACATATCGTTGTCATCAAGGGCGCAAATACTCACACAGGGCGAGCGCACCTTATCAGCCACTTTCATTCCGCAACCTCACCTAACGTCTTGACCACTACTTTAACCTTTCCTGATCTCTGCTTCTAACGCCGGTTCCGTCAACGACTCACCCCAGGTGCTTCCATGCACAAGATCAGCCAGAGGCAACCGCGAGCGCCATCCCTTTTTCTGTAGTTCAGGCTGTTCAAGAAACTCGCTGACATAGCCAAGGCACAGATAGGCCAACGGGTATACGTGTTCGGGGAGCTTCAGTGTCTTCGCCAGCTTTTCCTGATCCAGAATACTGACCCAGCCCACACCGATCCCTTCAGCCCTTGCTGCCAGCCAAAAGTTCTGTACCGCCAGGCACGTACTGAAAAGATCCGTTTCGACGATCGAGTTACGTCCCAGCACATGGCTACCACCACGACTTCGGTCACAGGTGATGCATAGATTAATCGGGCTCTCCAGGATGCCCTGGAGCTTCAGACTCTTATACTGTGTATTGCGATCGCCTTCATAATTTTCCGCGGCTTTCCGGTTTTCTTCCTCGAAAATGGAAAGCACTGCGCTGCGCACTGACTTGCTATCGATCACGAGAAAGTCCCACGGCTGCATAAAACCGACGGAGGGTGCGTGGTGGGCCGCGTCGAGCAGTCGGGCAAGGACATCAGGGGGAATCGGATCAGGAAGAAACTGCGAGCGCACATCCCGGCGTTCATGGATCGCACGATAAAGCCCGCTCGTTTCTTCATCACTAAAGGGGCGATTCTGGTTTGGCCGGTGGGTTTTGTCGTCTATCATTCTTTGCCTCTAATGCCGTCGGTTGAGTCCCAGCAAATGCTTCAGAAACCCCGTGTCCAGACACTCCTCAACAAGATCCGCCAGTCGATCCAGCTGTTCCAGGCGATGTGCCTTGTAGTCTACGGCCTGATGCTGAGCTCCAAAGCCCGCCCATTCGAGTATCTCACGGGTCGCTTCAGGCTGATCGAAAATGCCGTGAACATAGGTTCCAATTATCTGACCGTCCCCACTCACTGCGCCTTCAGGCTGTCCATTCAGCGTCGCCATGGGGCGTTCAAGCGCGGGGCCACAGGAAATACCGTTATGCATCTCATAACCTGTGAACCCCGGCCTTCCACTGCCAAGCGTTAACTCTCCGGAAACGTCCTTCAGCGTTTTGCCGGCAACCATCCGTGTGGTCATGTTGAGCAACTCAAGGCCAGGCGTGGTACCGGCATCCCCTTCCAGGCCGTCCGGGTCGGATACCGACCGCCCCATCATCTGAAAGCCGCCGCAAATGCCTAACACCTTGCCGCCATAACGGAGGTGTTTCTGAATAGCCTCAGGCCAGCCCTGGGATCTCAGCCATTGCAGATCATGCCGGGTGCTTTTGCTGCCCGGTAACAGGATCAGGTCAGCCGGAGGAATCCGCTGGTCGGGGCCGATGAATTGGAGGTTGACGCCCGGGTGCAGACGAAGGGGGTCGAAGTCATTGTGGTTGCTGATGCGAGGTAACACCGGGACGATCACATTCAGTGCATCGGGTTCATGGGTGCCACTGGTGCCAACGCTGTCTTCTGCGTCAATCACCAAGCCATGCAGATACGGCAATACGCCAGCTACGGCTTTATCAGTGCGTTCGGCCAGCCAATCCAGGCCTGGCTTCAACAAGGCAATATCGCCCCGAAAACGGTTGATAACGAAGCCTTTCGTGCGCGCTCGTTCGCTCTCGGTGATGAGTTCAAGCGTGCCCACCAGTTGGGCAAACACACCACCCTTGTCAATATCGCCGACGAGGAGCACTGGGCAGTCGGCCGCTTCGGCGAAGCCCATGTTGGCAATATCATTCGCACGCAAATTGATCTCGGCGGGGCTACCAGCCCCTTCGGCAATGATTACGTCATAGCGGGCACTCAGGTCACGCCATGCCTCCATCACAGAGGCCATCGCCTCGGCCTTGTAGGCATGGTAATCCAGAGCGTTCATATTGCCGTGAACCTTGCCTCGCAGGATTACCTGGGCACCGCAGTCACTCTGGGGCTTGAGCAACACCGGATTCATATCGCTATGCGGGGCGAGCCCGCAGGCCAGTGCCTGAAGTGCCGTGGAACGGCCTATTTCACCGCCGTCTACGGTAACCGCACTGTTTAGGGCCATGTTCTGAGGTTTGAAAGGCGCCACGGAAACACCCTGCCGCGCCAGCCACCGACACAGGGCGGCGACGACCGTCGTTTTGCCGGCATCGGAAGTCGTTCCCTGTATCATCAACGTGGTCATGGGTAGCAGCCCCTGTTACAGCTCGACACCTTTCTGGGCTTTCACACCCTGGTCCTTGAAGGCATGCTTCACCACGCCCATTTCCGTGACAGTGTCCGCCAGGTCCACCAGTTCCTGTGGTGCCGACCGACCGGTCACTACCACATGCTGCATCTCCGGGCGGCCCTGGAGGTCGTCCAGAACACGGTCGAGATCAATATAGTCGTACTTCAGGGCGATGTTGAGTTCGTCCAGCAGGACTAGGTCGTAGCTGTCGTCTTTCAACATGTTGGCGGCCACATCCCAGGCGGCATTGGCTGCCTCCACGTCCTGCTCCCGGTTCTTGGTATCCCAGGTATAGCCCTGGCCCATCACGTGATAACTCACGTTGGGCAATTCGCGGAAGAACGCTTCTTCACCGGTGCTGAATGCGCCTTTGATGAACTGGACAATACCCACTTTCATGCCATGGCCGAGCGCCCGGGCCACCATGCCAAAACCGGAACTGCTCTTGCCTTTACCCGGGCCGGTCAGCACCAGCAGCACACCCTGTTCTTTCTGGGCACGGGCGATGCGCTCCTGCATGATCTTCTGCTTTGCGTCCATGCGGCGGGCATGGCGTTCGGGGTCTTTGGCGCGTTCACGCATAGTCAGGCTCCTTATCGATAAGCGGGCGAATGGCCTGCCCGCGAAAAATTCCGGCCACCAGTTCTGGGGCGGAGGGAAAATAGCCGTGGAAATAGCTGGCCACCAGCCCCTTCCGGCAATACACCGGTTCAGCCTCGGTGCCCGCAACCTTGCGGGTTCGGGCCAGGGGTTGCCAGTCAGTTTCCAGTCGCGAGTGATGATAGGTATGCCCCCGCAACTGCCCCTGCTCGGTATTCAGGCTCTGCAAACCCAGCGCCTGCAGGCGGCCGGCCATACTGACGCGACCGGGGATAATTCCGAGCAGGTTGTGGATCTCTCCGTCGTGGTCCGCCAGTTCCTCCACACAGGCCATTAACCCGCCACACTCGGCCAGCATGGGTTTACCGGCGCTGTAGTGGTTGCGAATCGCCTCCAACATCGAACGGTTACCGGCCAGAGTGGCACCATGAAGTTCCGGGTACCCGCCTGGTAACCAGAGGGCGTCGGCGTCTGGCAATGCTGAATCTATCATCGGGGAGAAGAAAGACAGTTTTGCCCCCATCGCCTGCAACAGGTCCAGATTAGCGCGGTAAATAAAACTCAGCGCTGCGTCCCGGGCAATGGCGATGCGAACCCCCTCAAGCAACGGTGGTGGGGACTCCGGGGGTTCAGCTTCCAACGTCACGGGAAGCGGCAGGCCATCCAGCCCTGCTTCCGCAAGAACGTCAGCGGCGGCGTCCAGACGCTGCTCCAGATCGCCCAACTCGCCGGCCTGAACCAGCCCAAGATGCCGGTTTGGAAGACTCATGGCCTCGTTTCGGGGAATGGCCCCTAGCAGACTGATGCCTTCAGGCAGGCTCTCCCGCAGCATAGCCCCATGTCGGGGACTTCCGATGCGGTTGGCAATCACCTGATAAACCGGAAGCGCGGAGTCGAATTTTGATAATCCCAGAGCCACCGCTCCAAAAGTCTGAGCCATGCCGCGGGCATCAATGACCGGCAGAGCGGGAATACCCATCAGCTTGGCGAGGTCCGCACTGGAAGGGTCACCGTCAAACAATCCCATTGATCCTTCCACCAGAATAAGGTCGGCATCCTGCGCGGCTTCCATCAGACGCCAGCGACACTCGTCCTCGCCCGTCATCCACGGATGTAACTGGTACACCGGCTGTCCGGATGCGACTTCCAGCACCATCGGGTCCAGGTAATCCGGGCCGTGCTTGAACACCCGTACCTTTCGTCCGGCATTCCTATGCAATCTCGCCAGTGCTGCGGTCACCATGGACTTCCCCTGGCCAGAACCTGGTGCGGTAATCATTGCGGCTGGTACGGTTGCTTTCATATAGCTCCTACGTTCAATACTTAACAGGGACAAATAGCGGCGCACCATCCACGTCCACTGTCAGAAGTTCCTGATCATAAAGCCGTTCAAGTGCAGCCGGCACGAGCATTCGTTCTGCAGGCCCCCAGCACGCTTCGCCGTTGGGGTACAGCAATAGCAGATGGTCACACCATCGTGCCGCGAGATTCAGATCGTGCAGACACATGAATACCGAACGCCCACTACGCGCCTGCTCGGTCAGTAACTGGAGTACCGACACTTGATGGTGCAGATCAAGGTGATTGGTGGGTTCATCCAGAAGCCAGGTATCAGGTGCCTGGGTCAGCACTGTGGCAATGGCTACTCTCTGGCGTTCACCGCCGGAAAGTGTGTTCACCAGCCGATCACTGAGATGGCCCACATCCAGCTGTTCCAGAGCGCCTCTCGCAAGACGTTCATCGGCGCCGGACTCCATCTGCCAGGGTGACAACCAGGGGTGGCGCCCGATCAGCGCCGTTTCCAGTACCGTCGCGGGAAAACCGTCCTGCCGTTCCTGGAAAACCATCCCCAGTTGTTGCGATATTGTCCTGCGCTTCAGGTCTGCCAAAGGATGCTCTCCCAGGCAAACCGATCCGTGACGTGGTGCTCGCAACCCCGCCAGTGTGTGCAAGAGCGTCGTCTTGCCGGCACCATTTGGCCCCAAAACGCCCCAGATCTGCCCGGGTTCCACGGCAAAGTTCAGCGCTTCCCCATCGCCCCGCCCGGGAATGTCGATGACCAACTGTCTAGCCTGCAACGGATTCATCAGCGGCTCCGATACAACAGGTAAAGGAAGGTGGGTACACCCAGCAAGGCCGTAATCACACCTACCGGCAACTGCTCGGGCGCAATCACCACCCGTGCCAGGGTATCCGCCAGCACCAGCAGCGTGCCGCCAGCCAGTGCACAGGCAGGGAGGATCAGGCGCTGGTCATTACCGAGGACCAGCCGCAACATGTGGGGCACTACCAGACCGACAAAACCAATACTGCCAGCCATGGTGACCGCGGTGGCCGTGAGCAGGCTGGCGAGGATATAGATCGTCCATTCCAGGGGGCGCACCGCTACCCCGAGGGCTGCCGCCTGCATGGGGCCGCGTGCCAGTACGTTAAGACTCCGCCCCAGGGGCACCACCAAAAGACACACCAGCACCAGGAAAGCCAGTGCGGGCCAGGGCGTTCTAGCGTAGGACACATCGCCCATCAACCAGTACAACATTCCCGGTAAGCGCTGGGCCGGGCTGATCGCCAGCATCAGGGTAATCACCGCGCCCCAGCCTGCGGCGACCACCACACCGGTGAGCAACAAACGCGACGGCGTCCAGCTTCCGGTCCCATGGGCCAGGCCGAACACCATCAGTGTGGCCAACAACGCACCGGCAAAAGCCGATCCCGAAATCATCAAACCACCCAGGCCCGCCAACATCGCAAACAAGGCCCCGACGGCAGCACCGCCAGACAACCCCAGAACGTAGGGGTCCGCCAACGGATTGCGTAACAGCACCTGCATCAGAGCCCCGGCCACGGCCAGCAAACCGCCCGTTGCGAAAGCGGACAGTGTCCGTGGCAGGCGCAATTCCAGCACCAGGGTTTGCTGCAGGTTGCTGCCCTCACCCAGAATGACGGCGACAACATCTCCCGGTGCCACGCTGACACTGCCAACACCCACCGACAACATCATGGCGGCCAGGCTGGCCAGAGCCAACAACACAAGTGGCATGGTCAGAGGCCTGCTCAAGGGGTCTGTCTCCCACTAACGTTTGGCACGGGCATCATCCAGTTTCTCGCAAAACAGTTGTGAACCTTTCAGAATACGCGGCGTCGGGCGCTGGATCAGCGACGGTGGAACGAAGTACAGGTTCTCCTTCGCGGTGGCATCGATACTCTGGAAAGCCTCCCAGCGGGTCAGCCAGTGCCGGTTCTCTTCACCCATGCCACCGGCCAGAATGGCCTCAGGGTTGGCGCCGATAACCGCCTCGGCACTGATCCTCGGCACCAGGCGATCAAGATCACCGAACACGTTCACGCCTCCGCATAGCGTGATCACCTTACCAATCAGGTGCTCGTCGTTCACGGTCATCAGAGGCTCATCCCACACCTGATAGAACACCGAGACCGGCTCCGCACCCTGATATTGTTTTTTCAGTGCGGCCATTCCCTTGCGGAAACGATCCGCTTCGGCAAAGCCTTTATCTTCGGTACCCGCCAGAATCGACAGCCGTTCGATGGTGCTTGAAACGCCCTCAAAACTCCGGGGCTCAATGGAGAATACCGGCAACCCCAGGTCCTTCAGGGCCGCAATCTGTTCCGGCGGGTTGCCCGTTACCCAACCAATGACCAGATCAGGTTTCAGTGCCATCAGGCGCTCAAGGTCCATTCGAGTGTGGCTACCCACAGAGGTGACCTGCTTCGCCTGCTCGGGGTAATCACTGTACGAAACCACCGCGATGACCTGATCACCGGCGCCTGCAGCCCAGACAAGTTCGGTCGCTCCGGGAGACAAGGCCGCGATCCGGCTGGCCGGTTGTTCAAGGCAGACTTCCTGGCCGGTATCGTCGGTTGCACATCGCTCAGTACCGGCCACAGCCCCCGGTGACATAGCCAGAGCTAACGACATCAACGCAGCGGTATGCCGGAACGATTTCAACATGAGGCCCTCTGGTTTCCGGGAGTCTGACAATCATCGTTGGCAGCGCCTAACGGGGGAAAGTCGGCCGACCCACCTTTTCGCGCGGATTCGAAGGCTTCCCGCTGCCGGGGGTCCAACTGGTCCGCGACCCAATCCATCAGGGGGTGATCCGGACGGGTGTGGCCACTGCCGGGAAGGCCATGGTCGATGATGTTTCCGGCGAAGTCACGTGCCAGGGCCTGACGGGTGAAGACGTCCGCCTCCCAGAATCTCCGTTTCGCGGCCAGGAGCGCAATCGCCTGCATGTGGGTTTTGACATGCACGTTGTGGCCCTCTGCCAGGAAGTCGTCCAGGCCGAGGCCGTGGCGATCCTGAAAGTACACTTCATTGACCTCGTCCCACACACTGGAACGAAGCACTTGTGGGCTTGTGATCTGCCAGCCCCAGAGGTTGTCGAGAAAATCACTGCCCATGGTGCGGGCACCGGCATAGCCGTGCTCCATCAGTGGGGCCAACCATTGCGGGTTCAGGTTACGGGCTCTCAGCTCTACCTGCAGCGCTCGCTGAAGCGAATCCACCCGGGGATTTCGCGGGTCTGCGTACTGGAGCACCCGGTTCTGCGGTGGCTTGCCGCGCAAGTGCTCCACGGCGTTGGACAGCCCGCCCTGGAAATCAAAACCGTCATCGTTGTCCAGCAGGCCATAGAGGTGGCTGGCCCGCCCAAGATAGGTATGGTTCACCGTCTGCAACTGACGGTCGAAAGCGTCGTGAGCCGGTTCACCCTGGCTGCCCTTGCCATAGACGTGCCCCATGCGCCGGCGATAGGCGGCACCCAGTTGCTCCCGGTCCTGCCAGGCGCCCGTCCGGGTAGCAAGCCGGTTAACCCCTGCACCGTATGCGCCCGGAGCCGTACCGAAGACCCGGTAAGCGGCCTTTGCCCCCGCATCCCGAGCCGACGCACCTGCGGCCAGCAGTACTCGTGTATCAGCGACCCAGTGGGCGGCAACACCGTTGGTGGACAGGGATTCCTCGCCCGGCTTACGCATGTCGACCGGCAGAACCGATAGCGCCTGATCCAGTGCCTCTTCCAGCTCGGGGTGCTCGGCCCTGATGGATCCCGCCGCACCCGCCAAGGCGTAACGCGATGCCATATCCAGCCATTCCAGTTGGCTTTCATAGAGATCCCGGAACAAGCCGGACGTGGTGAAAACCACATTGCGGCGAATGGGTGTATCGGTTCCCGGGCCGGCGGGCAAACGCTCCAGGCCTTTCACGATGCCCCGACTGTTCCACACCGGGCGCACACCCAAAAGCTTCATGCCAAACGCAATCATGACCCCTTCGTCACGCACCGTATCCGAGGCCCAGAGCACCAGTGCATCGCTTTGTTCTGAGGTGCTGTCTTTTGTGGCCCTGGCCTCCTCGACCAGCTCTTCAGCCAACGACCAGGCCACACGGGTTGGAATCAGGTCATCCGACAAGGCGTGAAAATTGCGCCCCGTTGGCAATACCGCCGGCGTTCGCAATGGATCGTTGCCCTGCCCCGGAGCAACAAACCGGCCATTCAACGCGTTGAGAAAGCTGGTGCGCTCAGAAGCAGGAGACGCTTCAAGATCGGTGCGCCAGGCTGGCTCTGGCTTGCCGGCCTTACCCCCCATGGAGTCGAGCATGGTGTCCACCATGTCTGTGCTCCAGTCCCGGCCAAACACGTGCAGCCCCAGGGGCATAAAGTGTTCCTGCATATCAGTGACGTAGTGGCCGGCTTCGTGAACCAGCAGGTCGGGTGAAAGTTCATCGAGGGACACCTCCTCCACCGACAATCCCATTTCGCCAGCGATTTCCTGTTCGAGATCGTCGGAGATATCCAGCACCTGGATTTTCTCCCGCAGCATTTTCAGCGCCCGCTCCCTGGTAGGGCTGTCGGGTTCATTGGCGGACTCCCAGGTTTCCACGAGCTGTCGGAGCTCCAGCAGTTCGTCATAAAGCTCCGTTGCGGCCAGCGGCGGCGTCAGGTGACTGATCATGACTCCCAGCGCCCGGCGCTTGGCCTGGATGCCCTCACCCACACCGTCGACGATGTAAGGGTAGATCAATGGCAGGTCACCCCCCAGCAGATCGGGGTAGTCATCCCCCGTCAAACCAGCACGGCGGCGTGGCAGAAATTCCCTGGTTGAGTGGCGCCCAACGTAGACCAGCGCATCAGCCTGGTAGTGATCCCGTAACCAGTGGTAGAAACCCACGTACTGGTGGGTCGGGGGGAAGGTGGTGTTGGCGTGCAACAATTCTTCATCCACTTCCCAGCCCCGGGGCGGTTGCGGACCGATGTAAATATTACCGAATCGAAGCCCAGGGAAAATCAGCCTGTCATCCACCACCATGGACTGGCCCGGCGCTTCTCCCCACCCCTTGAGTCCGGGAATGCCCGTATCGGCCAGCGCAACCCGGCTGTCATCCAGTTCCCCACTGTGACCACCTTCATCGAGACGTGCTTGCCAGAGCGCTTCGTACTCGTCCAGTCGGCTCAGGGCCGCCTTTCGGTTCGGGTGCTGGAGGTGTTCAATCAGGTGCCGCAAGTCACGAATGCCCCGACTCAACAGACCGGTTGCCAATTCTTTCTCGCCCAACCTATGTGCCTGCTCAAGTCGCTCATGCAAATAACCCAGGGGGCCATGGACCATTTCCTGCTGGACAACCCTGGGCAAGGTTTCGAGATACTGACGATAGGTTCTGCCCGCCATTGAGGCAACGTCACCGGCCATTTCCCTCAGCGCGCGAGGATCATCCGGCAGGCTCACGCCTCGTTGCTGGAGGAGGTCGGTGAGGGCTTCCGGACTCTCCGGCAGTGGGCCGGTTTCGTAGCCCTCGGCTTTAAGCCAGTGCAGCATTTCATATAGGGAAGCTGGCACATCGAGATTGTCCGCCCCAATATTCTGCCGGCCCGGTGGATGATTGTAGTAGATGATGGCCACGCGCTTGTCGGCGTTGCCCTTGGCTTGCAGCGTCTGCCAGCGTTTCAGGCGGTCCGCAACGGCGTCCACCCGCTCCGGCACCGGCTGGGTAAGCGTCAGAGCCACACCGGTGTTTTCGTCAATCACTTCCGGCTCCGCCGTAGCCAGCACCATAGGCTGACTGACCCCCTGGAGCTCGGGCATCGCCAATTTGTAGTGCACCTTGTCAGACGGAATACCATCGATCGACAATTGCCATTGGTTGGTGGTGCGGGAGGCCAGGCGCAAGCCCTTGATCACCGGCACATTCAACCGGACCAACGCTTCCGTGACCTGACGCCGACCCTCACCGCCTCCAATAATAAAGTCCTGAAGACTGACAATACCGGACAGGGTCGCCGGGCCTACCGTTTCATTCAGGGCACGGACAGCCTCCAGGCTGGCACCACCCCATCGGGACAGGATTGCAAAGCATTGCATTCCTCTGGATTCCAGGGCTGCACAGGTTGCGTCCAGCAGCGCCCGATCGCCGGGGCGATCACCACTGTCCAGATCCAGAAGCGCGACCACAGGGCCGGATTGCAGGCTAAGGTTCGCCGCGTTATCTGTGGCTTCACCATTACGGTAATAGCGGATCAGCGACCGGGGCGGCAACTCCGGCACGTCAAGCTCTTCGCCCGCCTGAACAAGCAACCAACGCAATAAGGCATCCAGGTGTTGCGGGGTGCGTCCCTGGTATAGGGCCCGGCCTTCAAGCCAGGGTTCCTGTTCGGGGAAACGGGTCTTAAGCTCTGCCAGATGGGCTTTCAAGTCCGTGCCGGGGTCCGGCGCTTTCATCAGGTTGTTCAGGGTCGTGGCATCCAGCCCTTCCAGGGGCTTGCGCCCCTGTAACCGTGACAGCACAGTCAGCGCCCTGTCGCCATTCACCCCCAGAATCGGAAACTCGCGAACGGCGGCCTGCTCGCCCACAGCACGCTCAATCCGGCCCACCTGCTCTCCGAAAACCGCCGCCATCAATAAGGCATCGGCCTGGCCCACCAGATCGTCGAGAGCGCTGTTGTCCAGGTTTGCCAATTGCTCCGGTGTTCGCAGAATAATGCGGTGATCTGGCTGGGCTGCTAGAAAGCGTTCCGCACCAGCAGCCATCTCCGCAGCGGAACGCTCAGACACTACCCCAAATACCGTGGCGCCGGACACTGGTTGGGACAGCATTAACAGAAGCCCGGAAAGGCAGCCGAACAACGGGCGTCTCAGAGTCCTATACAGGCGCTCAATCATGCCCTTACCTCTCCATGGTTGATCATAGGTCGTAGCGAATCGTCAGCATTGCGGTGCGGCCAGCGGCTATGTAAGCACTTCCATCAAAGCGCTGCGCCGTGGCGTATTCTCTGTCCAGCACGTTGTCGACCGTCAGATTGGTGGTCCAATGGCTGTCGATTTCCCACTTTGCCCGCAGGTCCCAAGTGACAAAGCCGGCAATGCGCTCTTCATTCTCTGCGTCGTCGTAGCGATACCCCTGGCCCTTAACGGTGGTTCCCAACGACACTCGGCCGAAGTCCCGATCCAGATCCACCCGGAACTGTTTCGCGCTACGGCGACGAATTCGATTGTCGGTCTCACGGTCGCGGGGGTCGGTTACCGAGGCCCCAGCCTGCACGGTCCATTCGTCCAATTCCAGGCCAGCACTCAGCTCAACCCCCCTGATGCGTGCTTCGTTAACATTGAATGGTGCGAACCGACCGTCCCTAAAGACAAATACAATCAGATCATCAGCGTCTGTCTGATAGATCGCGGCATCCCAGAACCAACGGGCGTAATTTCCGCCAATACCAAGCTCCACGCTACCTGCGGTTTCCGGTTGAAGATCCGCATTGCCGAAGTTCGGGAAGTAGAGGTCATTGAACGTGGGCGCCCGGAAAGATGTGCTGTAGCTCACCCTTACTCTATGGTTGCGATCCATATCGACACCCATGGCGATCGCACCGGTTTCCTCACGACCAAAAGCCTCGTTATCGTCGGCGCGCAAACTCAACTGAAAGTCCGTCGGACCGAAATTCAGCAGGGCCTGACCAAAAACAGCGGCGTTGGTGCGGCTGGTTTCGTCAAAGTCGGTGGTGCTGTCTACTTCATCCATCAAGAGTTCACCGCCCAAGATGTACTCATGGCGGCCGATGCTGATCTGGTTCTCCCAACGGGCACTGCGGGTTTTGGTGTCGAAGGTGCTGTCACCAAATTCGTCCCGTGTATCCTGCTCATCAATGGATTCGGCTAACAGGATACGGCTCCGCCAATAGTCGCTGATCGGCGCGTCCAGACGAACACCAACGGTTTGGATAGCAAAATCTGTATCACCGCCCTCGAACTCGGTATTGCCCTGGGCACGCATGAGGACAACGCCGGCTTCCCCACCGGAGTCGAACTGGTGAGCAACGGACGCCAGGGCTGAGGTGTTACGAAAGCCCTTGTCTTCGCCCCCTTCAACAATGGCCGTGCCGTCAGTTTCCAGATGGCTTGCGCTCAGACTGTATGTCATCCGGCCTTCAGTACCGGCCGTCCCGGCCACATACTCCTGGGTGTTAAAGTTGCCACCGCCGGCCTGAACCCATCCCTCGCGGCCCTTTTCGGCGCTGTGGGTAAAGGCCTGGATAACGCCGCCCACGGCATCGGCTCCGTACAGGTTACTGCGGGAACCCCGAACAATTTCTACCCTTTCCACCATTTGCGGCGGGAAATACTGCCAGGCGGCACTACCACTGGTGGCCGAGCGCAAACGAATGCCGTCCACCAGGAAAACCGTGGATTCGCTGCCGGTACCCCGGGTGTAGACACTGGTGTTCTTACCGAACGAGCCGTTGCTGGTGATATCAATGCCGGGTTGGCCCATCAGCAGCTCGTCGAACGTTTGAGGCTGCAAGCGTTCGATCGCCTCTTCATCGATCACCGTGACCGATGAGTCACTTTCGCCCCGGGTCTTCGGACCAAGCGTGGCCGTAACAACAATGGGGTCAAGCGCCGAGACCATTACCTCTTCGTCGGCTAGCGCACTGGAAACTGGCAGGAACACAAGGGGGAGGCCGGAAAACAGGACCGGCAAAGACTTCGGACAACTCATAATCAACACTCGCTGGCAAACCACGCGCACCCGCGTGATGGTTATTGTGTTGCGGAGTTTGAGTATGAGATTGGGGAGGCAGGATACGAGTCAGAGTACGGGTGTGAGACCGACGCAACTCTCCCACCGCCGTCGCCCTCCGCAACTTCCGGTGTGTATTCAGGCCGGTCTCCGGGCTTGCGAGTGGATCAGCCGATGGGCCGGTCCGGGGCAATCACCTTCCCATGCATGACGCACAGTGGCTTTTTCGATTGCCTTTAGCTCACTTACCGTTGCGGGGGCAGCGTCGGACTTTAACCGACTTCCCGTTTTACGCTTTCCGGCGGGGATACCGCAAAAAAGCGTTACCTGAACACGGTGTTCATCGAATCGGGCGCCAAACTAGCAGCCCTTATGTGCTAAATCAATACAGATGGCTTAAATACAGTGCCTGCTCTAACCGGGTCCATTCCGGTTCCGAACCGGGCAATCCAAACCGTAATGCGGCAGGGTTCTCAAACTCCCGAACGAGGATTCCCCGCCGTGCGAGCTCGCCTGCAATGTCCGCCGCCTGGCCATGCCGAACGTATCGAAAGAGCACCGTTCCTGCGGCTCCTTCAATGCCATGCCGCGACAGGCAGTCCGCCAACCGCTGGCTTTCACTGTGCAGCCGCTCCATCGTCGCGGCCTGCCACTGAGCGTCCGCCAGCGCCTGGCCCATGATAAATCGCGCGGGGCCACTGATTGACCAGGGCCCGATCATTGCGCCCAATCGGCGAATAATATCCGGGTCTCCCACCGCAGCTCCGGCCCGCAGGCCCGCCAGGCCGAAAAACTTACCCAGGGATCTCATGACGATAAGACCGGGTCTGTCGGTCGCATACCCGACACTGAGTTCCGGAGTGGCATCGACGAACGCCTCGTCTACAATCAGCCACCCACCACGACGTTGAAGCCGCTGATGCCAGCTCAGCAACCGGTCCGGATCAACAACCTGGCCAGTGGGATTATTTGGATTGATCCACACCAGCACGTCCAGCTCGTCCAGCCAACTTTCGTCATCGTCCTCTCGCTGGTCGTTGCCAATCTCGATCACCCGATGGCCGGCAACAGCCCAGTTGTGACCATGCTCCTGGTACCCCGGAGAGGGCACACCTACCCGGCACGGCTTTCGTATACGGGGCAAGTGCATGATTGCCGCCTGGCTGCCGGCCAAGGCCATACAAGCAGCGGCGTCCGGCGCACCTACCCATTGCCTGATGAGTTGCTCCAGGCCATCGTCAGGGTCCGGCAGGCGACGCCAGACCTCTTCCGGGATCGCCGGAACCGGCCACCCACTCGGATTGATACCGGTGGACAGGTCCAGCCATTGATCCAGCGGAATCGCCCACTTCTTCGCGGCGGCGCGTAACCGGCCACCATGTTCCAGCGGCGACAAATTCACGCTTCAGTACCCTGGTCGCGGGCCAGCATTATTCACCCGGCACCCAAAGCACATCGTCCTTACCCTGGTTGTTGGCGTGTCTGGCAAGAACGAACAACAAATCGGACAGCCGGTTCATGTATTCCAGCACCAACCGGCTGATGTCCTGCTCTTCCTGTAGCTGAGCAATGATGCGCTCAGCACGCCGCGTTACCGTGCGGGCATGGTGGAGATGCGTAGCCGCAGCATTGCCTGCGGGCAGGATAAAGGAGCGAAGCGACGGAATATCCGCGTTGAACCGGTCGATCTCCTGCTCAAGCTCAACGGTCTTGCCCTCGGCGAGCCTCAGTGGCGGGTATTTCGGGTTCTCCACGATCGGGGTGCACAGATCCGCCCCGACATCAAACAGGTCGTTCTGGATGCGTGCCAGTATCACGTCCAGTTCGTCGTCCACATGCAGCCGCGCGAGACCAATCACTGCGTTGGCCTCATCCACCGTGCCGTAGGCTTCCACACGCAGGTCATGCTTGGCGACGCGGCTGCCGTCGCCAAGACCGGTATCGCCCTTGTCTCCGGTTTTTGTATAGATCTTGGTGAGCCTGACCATTCATGTCTCCCGTGAACCGGTTCTGTCAGTATTCAAAGCCGGTCAGATTACAGGTTTTTCGCGATAGGTTCCCCATATCCCTTTCAGGGTTTCAACAATATCGCCCATCGAGGCGCCCTCTTTCACCAGTTCGATGGTGATGGGCATGAGATTGGCCGATTCGTCCTCGGCCTGCTCTTTCAGTTGCCTGAGCATGTCCTGGACTTTCTCCTCGTCGCGATTGTCCTTGACCCTATTCAGGCGCTCAATCTGCCGGCGTTCGGTTTCCGGATCGTGGGGATGGGTTTCGATTTCAACATCCTCTTCATCCTGCACGAACATGTTGACGCCGATAACCGGACGCTCACCGCTGGCCTTGCGCAGCGCGAAATCGTAGGCGGAATCGGAGATGCCCCTCTGGAAGTAGCCGTCATCGATGCACTGCAGCGTGCCGCCGAGCTCTTCCACTTCGTCGAGAATCTTCCAGACTTCCTTCTCGATCTCATCGGTAAGGTTCTCGACATAGTAGGAACCGCCCAATGGGTCCACCACCTGGGTGATGTTGGTCTCGTAGGCGATGATCTGCTGGGTTCGCAGGGCAATACGCATCGCCTCTTCCGTTGGAATAGCGAACGCTTCATCCATGCCGTTGGTGTGCAGGGATTGGGCGCCACCCAGTACCGCAGACAGTGCCTGAAGCGCGGTACGGATCGGGTTGATGGTGTATTGCGGCTTGGTCAGGGTGGCCGCGGCAGTCTGGGCGTGAAAACGAAGCCGGCTGGCCTCGGGTTTGGTGGCGTTGAATTTTTCGCGCATGATCTTGGCATAGACCCGCCGGGCTGCGCGGAACTTGGCAATTTCCTCGAAGAAGTCGGCCTGGCTGACGAAGAAAAAGGACAGGCGCGGCCCGAACTCATTCACATCCACACCCGCATCGATGGCGGTCCTGACATACTCCATGGTGGTTGCCATGGTGTACGCCACTTCCTGGACCGCTGTCGAACCGGCTTCGGAAATGTGATACCCGGAGATATTGATAGGGTTGTACCGCTTCATGTTTTCGGAGCCGTACTGGATGCAGTCCCGCACCAGGCGAACCGACGGCCGCACCGGAAATATCCACTCTTTCTGGGCAATGTACTCCTTGAGAATGTCGTTCTGGATGGTGCCCGACAGGTCATTGAGATCGTATCCCCGCTTCTGCGCCAGGGCGATGTACATGGCGTAGAGAATCCAGGCGGACGGATTAATGGTCATGGATACCGAGATCTTGGTCAGATCAATATCGTCGAACAACTCCTCCATGTCGGCAAGGGTGTCGATGGCAACGCCTTCGCGGCCCACCTCACCCTGGCTCATGGCATGGCTGGAGTCGTAACCCATCAGCGTCGGCATATCGAAGTCGATGGACAGACCGGTCTGGCCCTGGGCGATCAGGTACTTGAAGCGACCGTTGGTTTCCCTTGCCGTACCAAAGCCGGCAATCTGGCGCATGGTCCAGTTCCTGCCCCGGTACATGGTGGGGTATGGCCCCCGCGTAAACGGGTATTGCCCAGGGAAACCAATATCCTCAAAGGGCGTATTCTTCAGGTCCAGTGGCGTGTAGGTACGTTTCGTCGGCATTCCCGAGGCGGTGGTGTATTCCGTCTTGCTCTCCGGCGCCCGCTTGATAAAGGACGACACCTCGTTCTGTTCCCACTGGTCGAACTCTTTTTCCATGTGCTTGAGTGCAGCGGGGTCATACTGGTCAGTGCGCTTCATGAATGGTCTCCTTCATGGCTTTTAACAAGGTTACTGCGGCTCCATGGGGGTCCAGTTCGCGCTGGGTAACCTTCTTGAGCAGCTCTTCGGTCTGCGACCTGCTGTCACGTGCAAAATTATCCCGGACAATCTCTTCAGCAACCTTCACCACCCGGGTTAATGCAATCTGGTGCCGCCGCTGGGTGATTTCGCCGCTTTTTTCCAGGTGCTCAGCGTGACGATCAATGGCGGCCATCAGGTCGTCAAAACCGGTATGCTTTTCGGAACTGGTAGGCACCACGGGCACCCGCCAGATTCCCTCGCCCGGCTCCAGGCTCATCATCAGCATGGCCTTGAGTTCCTGAATGGTTTTGTTGGAGTCCGGCCGGTCCGCCTTGCTCACCACGTGAACATCGGCGATCTCCAGAACGCCGGCCTTGATGGCCTGGATGTCGTCGCCCAGCCCGGGCGCGTTGACGACCACGGTCGTGTGGGCGGCACGGACAATATCGACCTCGTCCTGCCCCACCCCGACCGTCTCGATCAGGACCACGTCAAAGCCGCCTGCATCCAGAAGATCAACCGCATCCAGGGCTGGCCTGGCGAGGCCGCCCAGGGTTCCCCGGGTGGCCATGCTGCGGATGAAAACGCCGGGGTCGGACACCAGGTCGCCCATGCGGATACGGTCACCGAGGATCGCACCGCCGGAGTACGGGCTGGACGGGTCAATAGCAACAACGCCGACCTTGCGGCCGCTGGCCCGGTACTCATGGACCAGTTGCGTGACAAGGGTGGACTTCCCGGCTCCTGGCACACCGGTAATGCCCACCACATGGGCGTTGCCGGTGCTTTTGTAAAGCTCGGCCAGGGCTTCGCGCACCTCAGCATCACCGCCGCTTTCAACGCGGGTAATAAGTCTGGCGATGGCGCGAAGATGCCCTTCCCGCACACGTTCAGCGAGCTTCATCGAGGGTATGCGGTTAATCATTTAACCTCCTCGCTTCTGGTTGAGGCTCTGGTAAAGATCGCGGTCGTCAACCACACGCTGGGCTTTGAAGTCCGTGCGAGGAAAGGTCTCGGGGTCAACCATGACGACCCGTGCGCGCACGCCCAGTACCCGGCTAAGTTCAGCCTCTGCTTTCTCACCGAGAGATCTGATCGCATCCGGGCCCCTGCCTGCGACCTCCTGATCAAACTCCGCTTTGACAGCCAGCTCATCCATAGAGCCACCCCGTGAAATGATGATCCGGTGCTCGCCACCATAACCAGCCAGGCCTTCCAGAACTTCCGCAATGGCGCTGGGATACACGTTTTCACCGCGGATCTGGAACATGTCGTCAATCCGGCCGTAGATGCCTTTGGGCAGCCTGGGATAGGTGCGACCACAGGGATTGTCTTCCATCACCCAATGGGTCAGATCGCCGGAAACCATCCGGATCATCGGCTGGGACGTTCTCTCGAGATGGGTGTAGATCGGCGTTCCCTGATCGCCGTATGGCACCCGGCGATGGGTGTTGGGATCAGCCACTTCGGTGTAGACAATGTCCTGCCAAAGCAGCATGCCCTCGGTGTCTGCGCTACCGGAGGCATGCATCCAGGGGGTCAACTCTGCCATCGTTCCGCAGTCAACTACCTTGGCACCGTAGATCTGCTGAATCTTGTCGCGGATGGACGGAATAGAGCCGCCCGGTTCACCGGAGAAGAACAGCACCTTGATGCCGAATTCTCTCGGGTCTACCCCTTCCTCGCGGGCCACTTCCGCCAGCCTTAACGCGTAAGACGGCGTTGAATACAGCCCGGCTGGCTTCATCATTCCGAGCCAGGTTACCGCTCGCGCAGTCATCCCGGGCGCACCAGCGCCGAAGGGGAAGGCTTTGCAACCCAGTCTTTCAGCCCCGATCAACGCCCCCCATGACCCCATGTAGAGGCTCAGGATCGCCGCCACAAATACCGTATCACCGGGGCGCAACCCCATCCCCCACATGATCCGGGCATGGTTGTTGGCAATGGTTTCCCAGTCACGCCTGGAAATGCCAAAAGCGGTGGGTCGGCCGGTGGTACCAGAAGTGCCGTGAATATGATGGATGTCGCTTTCGGGACAGCAGAGGTAATCCCCGAAAGGTGGATTTTTCGCCTGGGAATCGCGCAGTTCCTGCTTGGTGACGACGGGCACTTCCTCGAAGTCTGCGAGGGTACGGATGTCATTGGCCTTTATACCGGCCTCATCCCATTTGCGCTGGTAAAATGGCGAGTGGTCGTAGGCATAGGCCATCACCTCGCGGATGCGCGCAACAATCAACTCATCGCGTTTTTCCGGGTCCATCGTCTCCCGGTCCCGGAACCAGTAGGGACTGTTCGTATCCGGAAAATAGTCGTTGCGATAACTGGGGGGAAAATTCCACTCTTCCATCGGAGACTCCTGATATTGTTATTGGTTGTCGTCTGAGGAAATCTGCGGCCACGGCCCTGACTATCGGGCACCTCGATCTGCGACCATTTGCCGGAACGAATCGATGATTTCTTGCGGAGGAGTGTCCTGAAGAAGAATCTTGTGGACGCCCATCTGGTAGAGTTCTTTGACATCGTCGTCGGGGATGACACCGCCACCGGCAACGATCATGTCTTCAGCTTCCTTGTCTTTCAGAAGCTCCAGTACCTTGGGGAAAATGTGCATGTGCGCACCGGACAGCAGGCTGATGCCGAGGATGTCCACGTCTTCCTGAATGGCAGCGTCCACGACTTCTTCAGGCGTGCGATGCAGTCCGGTATAGACCACATCCATGCCGGCATCACGCAGAGCACGAGCGACCACTTTAATGCCGCGATCGTGACCATCCAGACCGATTTTTGCCAACATTACCCGAATCACAGCTGCATTTTTGTCATTGTTTTGCATCGCGTTCTCCTTGGATTAACTAATCGTGCTCCCGCTTCTTTTCAGGGGTTCACGGCAGACTTGAATCTCTTTCTGAAGCCATTTTGATGCGGTTTCCACATGCTCTCTGGCAAGTGTTTCAGCAGTCCGTGCATCACCGGCCAATACCGCGTTCAGTATTGCCTCGTGCTCTTCCCAGATCTGTTTCTGGTTTTTCTCGACAATGAGAATGTCACTCATGACGCGCCTTACGTGGTTCCAGTGCGCCTCCATTGAGTCAAGGATGAAGGTGTTACCCCCCAGCTCGTAGATGAAGCCATGAAAGCGCATGTCAGCATCGATCAGAGCGGGGAGATCATGTGCTTTCCCTGCCGCGAAACCTTCGGCAATGATGTCCTCACCTCGCTTTCGCGCCCCGGCATCCACTCGCTGGGCGGCAAGCCCGGCACTCACCAGATCGATCCCACACCGGAATTCGTACAGCTGCGCCACAAAACTCTCATCAAGCACCGACACCATCAGGCCCCGACGCCCTACCGCTGACAGAAACCCGTCATCACGCAGACGCTGCATAGCCTGGCTTACCGGCAACCGCGAGACATCAAGTCTCTCGGCCAGCGTCTCTTGTGTGACCCGCTCACCCGGCTTAAGCAAACCTTCAACGATCGCATTGACCACAGAGTCGTAAATCAACTCCGGCAGGTTTTTTTCGGTTTGAATTTTTTTCATTGATCGCACCCCACGACGCAACTCCTTTTTGTCGTTTGCATACAGTATTCACCATGTAATACCTGATCGATTTACAAGCATATTAGACCTTTGTCTAACGCTTGAGCATTCAGGGACACATAAAACGTCAGCGGGCCCAAGAAATGGGCCCGCTGATAAACGCGAAAAAAAGAGGAGAACTCGAAAGGAGGGGTCAGGAGACGCTGGTCAGCGTTTCGGCGGCGGCTCCAGCAAATCAATACCGGCGTCGTAAACCGCATTGAGGAAATCCACCAGAACGACCGCAGACAGGCCCCATATCTGATAGCGTTCCCAGCGATAACAGGGCACATAGAAGGTATTGTTGAGGAAGTTGAGCGGATCTGTGCGTTCTCGATTGTCGTCCAGGAAAAACTCAACGGGCACCCGGAAAATACTATCGATTTCCGCAGGATTGGCTTGAAGAGGGTGATCGCCGGGTATCACCCCTACGTAAGGCGTTACGAGAATCTGATGCAGCGACATGACCTGGCTCAGCGGCGCAATCAGTTCCACCTGGTCTGGTGGCAGCCCGATTTCCTCGTGGGTCTCGCGCAGCGCGGTATCGGCCAGGGAATGGTCTTCCGGATCGCGCCGGCCGCCTGGGAAAGACACCTGCCCCCGGTGGGTACTCAGGTTTTCCGACCTCAGGGTAAACACGATTTCAGGGTTTCCGTGGTCATTGGTGACCGGGACGAGTACGGCTGCTTCGGGGTAATCCAATGTCAACAAACGGGGTACATAGCCTGACAGGCGTTTGGTGAGAAGATCGCGCAAAACACGGCTCCGTTAAGACTTCTGACTGTTGAATGAGACACCGGCAGCGCAGATAGTTACACTTGCTACCAACACACATTTGTCCAGTATATGGTGAAACAGATGAAATACTGCAGCACATGCGGCCATCCTGTCGAACAGCGCATCCCCCAAGGCGACAATCGCCACCGCTACGTGTGCATCAGTTGTGAAACCATACATTACCAGAATCCCCGCATCGTCGCCGGTACGGTTCCCGTCTGGAAAGGGCGGGTTCTGCTATGCCGCCGCGCTATCGAGCCCCGCTATGGTTACTGGACGCTGCCTGCAGGGTTTATGGAAAACTCGGAAACCACCCTCGAAGCGGCCACCAGGGAAACCCGGGAAGAGGCGCTTGCAGAAGTGACGGTGGACAATCTCTACACCATCATTCATGTGCCACACATTGATCAGGTACACATGTTCTATCGCGCCACCCTCACCAGCGAAGACTTCGGGGCCGGCGAAGAGTCGCTGGAAACCCAGCTGTTTGCGCTGGAAGACATTCCCTGGGATGAGCTGTCGTTCCCCACTGTCCGTCGCACCCTTGAGCTCTATGTGGAAGACGTTCGCAATGAGCACTTCCCAGTGCATGTGGACGACATTCGGTACCGGATGGGGCCTCGTGCCTAAATATCCACGCCTGGCCGCCGCTACAGCGCTTCCATACGAAACACCTCGTAGGCGGGCTCTTCATAGGGATGCGCCTGTTTCAACGCTCTAAGTGCCGCCTGAACCAGGTCGTCCTTGCACACCAGCTCAACGCGGAATTCGTCCACCCGCTCAATTTCCCCGGCCTGGCCCAGAAAAGGCTGGCTGCCATCCAGCGGACGAAACTGCCCCTGACCTTTACATTGCCAGGCACAGCAATCGTAATCTCCAATACGCCCGGCACCCACTTCAAAAAGGGCGCTTTTGGTCGTTTCAAGATGACTCTCAGGCACGAAATAACACATCTTGTACATTCGTCAGATCCTCCCTTGAACACCGTTGTGTCAGAACAGAATCGGGCCATTCCGACACCCTTCCAACGGATAATTTTTGTACAGATTAAGCATTTAGCTACTTACCCACAGAATCTGTGGATAACTCTGGGGAAAGTTTTGGGGAACATGCCCCCATCCCCCGGAATTACTGCACTTTTGTTAAATTGGCGACAAATTCACCTACTTAATTAAGTTCTTATATTTCATATAGTTATAGTTGTCGAACAAAAAATGAACCTAAACCCAGTGCTTTGTGCACATTGCACACAGCATGGCACCAGGAATGTGCATAAACCGTTTGAGTCAAGGGGATTTTCGCACTTATAAACAAAAATTTCCCTTGAAAATTCTTGAAAACTCCCGTCGCCAGAAACAAAAAAGCCGGCCCTGGATGAGTCACCTTTATGGTGCGTCCGGGGCCGGCTTTTTTAGCTCAGGCTATGGCTTTAGCTGAACCAACGCCTCGCATTACGGAACATTCGGATCCATGGCGCGTCTTCACCCCAATCGGCAGGGTGCCACGAAAGCTGGGAGGTTCTGAATACCCGTTCGGGATGGGGCATCAAGATGGTGACCCGTCCATCCCTTGTGGTCACACCGGTTATGCCCGCCTCAGATCCGTTAGGGTTCCATGGGTAACGTGTGGTGACCTCGCCGCGGTTATCCACGTAGCGCAGCGCGATCAGCTCGCTATCACTCAATTGGTCTGCAGACGTTCCAGCCGGGAACTCAACCCTGCCCTCACCATGGGCAACCGCTATCGGCATCCTGGAGCCGGCCATGCCTTCCATGAACGCCGACGGAGAAGCGGGCACCTCCGCCATCACCAACCGGGCTTCGAACTGCTCCGACTGGTTACGTACGAAACGCGGCCAGCCTTCGCTGCCGGGAATCAGTTCGTGCAGGTTGGACAGCATCTGACAACCGTTACAAACGCCAAGTGCCAAGGTGTCCTGACGGTTGAAGAATGCGGCAAACTGATCACGAACCCGATCATTGAACAGGATGGACTTGGCCCAGCCCTCACCTGCACCCAGAACATCCCCATAAGAGAAGCCACCACAGGCAACCATGCTGTTAAACCCTTCCAGGGAAACCCGGCCGGAGAGCAGGTCACTCATGTGAACATCCACGGACTCGAACCCGGCACGGTCAAAGGCGGCGGCCATTTCAACCTGTCCATTAACACCCTGCTCCCGCAGCACCGCCACCCGAGGACTGGCCCCTGTGTTGATGTATGGCGCGGAAACATCGTCGTTGAGGTCAAACGTCAGTTCCGCGTGAAGCCCCGGGTCACTGCTGTCCAGCAGGTTGTCGAACTCCTCCTGAGCGCAATCGGCGTTGTCACGGAGCGACTGCACGCGATAGCTGGTTTCCGCCCAAAGACGCTGCAGGTCCGCCCGCGGTCGGGATATGACCGACTGTCCCTCAAAGGTATAGCGGATGTGGTCGTCCTGGTTGACGGTACCGATTACCGAGGTGTGGTCACCAAGACCCGCTGCCGAAAACTGCTGTAGTACAAACCCGGTATCCTCCCGACGAACCTGGATCACGGCGCCAAGTTCCTCATTGAAGAGCTCACGAGCGAACTGGGACGCATCCTCCGCAAGACCATCGAGTTTGATGTCGATACCGGTGTGCCCGGCAAAGCTCATCTCAGCCAGGGTGACGAACAGGCCACCATCCGAACGGTCATGATACGCCAGCAGCTTGCTGTCTGCGTTCAGGCCCTGGATAACCGCGAAAAACGCCTTGATGTCTTCCGGGTCGTCCAGATCCGGTGCTACCGCACCCACCTGCCGGTAGACCTGCGCCAGTGCCGAGCCACCGAGGCGGTTCTGTCCCGCCGCAAGATCAACCAGAATCAGATCCGTATCCCCCGCATCTGTCGCCAGCTGAGGGGTCAATGTTCTGTCCACATCCGTCACCGGTGCGAAACCGCTGATGATCAGCGACAACGGTGCCGTAACACTTTTTTGCTCGCCGCCATCCTCTTCCCAGACCGTTTTCATGGACATGGAATCCTTGCCCACCGGAATGGTGATACCCAGTGCAGGACAAAGCTCCATACCAACCGCACGAACGGTTTCATAGAGGTTTTCATCCTCACCCGGGTGCCCTGCCGCGGCCATCCAGTTGGCGGACAGCCGAATATCCGACAATTTGGCGACAGGGGCGGCCGCCAGGTTGGTAATCACTTCGCCCACTGCCATGCGCCCGGATGCAGGCGCATCGATAACCGCAACCGGTGTGCGCTCCCCCATGGCCATGGCTTCGCCTGTTTTCACATCAAAAGACGACGAGGTAACTGCCACATCACTGACAGGCACCTGCCAGGGGCCCACCATCTGGTCCCGCGCGACAAGCCCGGTGATGGTCCGGTCACCAATGGTGATCAGAAAACTCTTGGAACCCACGGACGGCAGCCTCAGAACACGGCTTACCGCATCGTTCAGATCAATCTTTGTGGAATCAAAAATAGGCTTGGTGAATGAGGAGCGTGACACGCTGCGGTGCATGCGGGGCGGCTTTCCGAACAGCACGTCCATCGGCAAATCAACAGGGCGATCGTCGAAATAGGAATCCCCGAGTTCCAGATGGTGCGCCTCGGTGGCTTCGCCGATCACCGCATAGGGGCAACGCTCACGGCGGCAAAGGGCATCAAACTGTTCAAGGTTCTCCGGCGCCACCGCCATCACGTAACGTTCCTGGGATTCGTTACACCAGATCTCCAGGGGCGACATGCCCGGCTCGTCGCTGGGAATGTCACGCAGTTCGAAACGGCCACCGCGACCACCGTCCTTGACCAGTTCCGGCATGGCGTTGGACAGGCCGCCGGCCCCTACGTCATGAATAAAGCGTATGGGATTGTCGTCGCCCATTTGCCAGCAACGATCAATCACTTCCTGGCAGCGACGTTCCATTTCCGGGTTATCCCGCTGGACCGACGCAAAGTCCAGGTTCTCGTTGCTGGATCCGGAATCCATGGACGATGCAGCACCGCCACCCAGACCAATCAACATGGACGGGCCGCCGAGGACGATCAACTTGGCCCCCACAGGAATATTGCCTTTCTCCACATGGTTCGCCCGGATATTACCCAGGCCGCCAGCGATCATGATGGGCTTGTGATAACCGCGTACCTCTTCGCCACCGGCACCGGGCGCCACTTCCTCAAAGGTCCGGAAATACCCGGCGAGATTGGGACGGCCGAACTCATTATTGAAGGCAGCACCGCCAATGGGACCTTCAATCATGATATCCAGAGGCGAGGCAATTCGTTCCGGCTTCCCGTAACCAAGTTCCCAGGGCTGCGGGTCATTCGGGATGTTAAGGTTGGATACCGTGAACCCGCTGAGGCCCGCCTTCGGCTTGGAACCACGCCCGGTTGCCCCTTCATCACGGATCTCACCACCAGAACCGGTTGCAGCACCAGCCGCCGGCGCTATCGCGGTCGGATGGTTGTGGGTTTCCACTTTCATCAGGATATGGATATCTTCCTCATGATAGCGATACACACCGGTTTCGGGCTCCGGGAAGAAACGCCCCCCACGGCTGCCGGCGATGACCGACGCGTTGTCCTTATAAGCGGAAAGCACGCCCTCGCTGTTCATCTCAAAGGTATTGCGAATCATCGCAAACAGGGATTTCTCCTGCCCTTCGCCGTCGATATCCCAGGAGGCGTTGAAAATCTTGTGGCGGCAATGTTCTGAGTTGGCCTGCGCGAACATCATCAACTCAACATCGGTGGGATCACGTTCCAGGTCCGAGAAGGACTTCACCAGGTAATCGATCTCATCTTCAGCCAGCGCCAGGCCCAGTGAGCGATTGGCATCTACCAGTGCCTGACGCCCACCAGAAAGCACCGGAACTCGGTTAAGGGTGCGCGGCTCGTCGGTATGGAACAACAATTCCGCACCGCCCATCTCGTGGAAGACTTTCTGGGTCATGCGGTCGTGAAGCAACGCCGCAATCTTCTCCCGCTGCTCGAGGCTCAGCTTGCGGTTGGCTTTCACGTAATAGGCGATACCCCGCTCAATCCGCCGAATCTGCCGCAGGCCACAGTTGCGGGCGATGTCCGTCGCTTTGCTTGACCAGGGTGAAAGGGTGCCCGGGCGCGGAACCACCAGGAAAAGCACGCCATCAGGCTCTTCAGCGGAAACACTGGGACCGTATGTCAACAGGCGATCAAGTATCGCCTGATCGGATTCGGACAGCGGGAACTCAAGATCCGTGAAGTGCATGAACTCGGCATACACATGTTCCACCGCAGGCACGATGTCCTGGAGGCGAGTATGCAGCTTGCGGGAACGAAAGGGCGAGAGCGCGGGAGCGCCGCGAAGTTCAAGCATGATCAAAACCTGTACGCGCGAGACTGGGAGCCGGTGCAGCATCCTGTGTTCCGTATCGACGGAGTACAAGGCAAACAGGAAAAGGCCGGCCATCTGAAAGGCCGCAATGATACTTGAAACACGCACCGGGATACAGCGTCAAAAGGTTATAAACCGGCCGCTATAATTTACATTGTTTTGCACATTAACCGAGCAGATTCATTGACCACCCCAGTATGACCGGGGATCATTACAGATGAGCCAGGGAGGCTCCGTATTGAGTGAACATCGGTTAAACTCCCCAAAGCTGTGCTGGCATGCCACTTGCTGCTTTTTTAGTAACGCAAGAAGTGCGAGCGAGGTAGCAGGGAGTGATCGGACATCAGGGGAAACACCGTAACACTCAGCGTCCTGCATCAAGGGAGTTCAGGAATTTGCCTAAGAACCGTCGTCAGCCGTACACGGCCATCGCGAAATTCACCTGCCTACTGTCAATAATCCTGACAGTTGCAGGATGCTCAAGGCCAAGCACTCTTCAGGAGATCCGTTCCGAGGGTGTGCTCCACGTTATCACCCGGAATGCGCCATCGGTTTATTTTGAAGGCCGTGATGGCCCCACTGGTTATGACTACGAACTGGCGCGCCTGTTCGCAGAGGACCTGGGCGTTGAGCTCAAGGTTCGCGTTGCGAAGGACAACACCAGCGTGCTGTCGATACTCGATCAGGACTACGCTCACATCGGTCTGGCAGGACTGTCCTCGCGCCCCGATTTTCAGCAGCGCTACCAGAAGGTTGCCAACGGCATCGAAGCCGAATCCGTGGTGGTCTACAACCGCGAAGTTGACCGCCCGGAATCCCTGGAGGATCTTGAGGGGCAGACTATCCATCTGGTGGCGGACAGCAATCACGAACACCAATTGGAACAGTTCAGCGCCAACAACAGCGGCCTGCAGTGGACCATGCACGCCGGCCTGGACGCGGCTGGCATCCTCTCACGCGTGGAGTCCGGCGAGTTCCCGCTGGCCATCGTATCCTCCAACGAACTCGAGCTGAACCATGTGTTCTTCCCGAAGGTCAAGAGCGCGTTCAGCCTCGGAGAGCCCGAACCATTACTGTGGCTCTTTCCCAGCGAGCAGGACCAGAGTCTGGCCAATGCCGCCGAACAGTTTATTCAGGAGCTGCGGGACGACGGCACACTGGCGCATATTTCCGAGCGATTCTACGGTCATCTCGACCGCCTGGACTATGTTGGCGCGCGGACCTTTGTTCATCATGTGGAAAACCGCCTGCCCAAGTACGAAAGCCTGTTTCGCGATTACGCCAAGACCTACGAACTGGACTGGCGACTGCTGGCCGCCATGGGCTACCAGGAGTCCCACTGGCGCCCTAATGCAGTCTCTCCGACCGGTGTTCGCGGCCTGATGATGTTAACGCGGAACACAGCCAGCCATATCGGCATCAATAATCGTCTCGATGCCGAGGAAAGCATCCAGGGTGGCGCAAAGTATTTCACCATCGTGCATAGCCGGGTCCCCGATCGCATTCCCGAACCGGACCGTACCTGGTTTGCCCTCGCCTCCTATAACGTTGGCTGGGGGCACGTGGAGGATGCCCGCAGGCTGACCGAGGGGGCCGGCAGAAACCCTGACCGCTGGATGGACGTCAAGGAATTCCTGCCTCTGCTTGCCCAGAAGGAATGGTATTCCAAAACGCGGTTTGGCTACGCCAGGGGGCATGAACCGGTGATTTACGTTCAGAACATACGCCGCTACTACGATTTCCTGGCCTGGCTGACGGAGCCAACAAAGGTAGCGGAAACTGAGGAAAAGCCCTGGTTCAAAGAGCTGGAGGGTATGGAAAAGATTGTCGGCCCCGTCGATGGCAAGGAAAACAACAGCGACATCAGGGCGTCGCTGCCAGAGGAATTCGGTTTCGTCCCACCAACGCTATAGCCGTTGCTCAAGCGCGTTTTCCACGTGCTCGGAGGAAAACCCCCGACGGGCAAGAAAGCGGGCCTGGCGAGCTTTTTCATCCCAGTCATCGCGGATATCGCTGAGCCCGAACCGCTTCTCCCGAAGCAGCGTCGCCCGGTCGGACCAGTCCGTGTCGTTCATTTCCCGGACGCAGGACGGCGTCTCCTGGATCCCCCTTTGCTGGAGTTCAGCCTGGATTCTCAGCGGCCCGTAGCCCAGATCCATCCGCTGCCGGGCATAGACCTCCGCGAATCGCTCATCACTCAACCAACCTTCGGTTTCATAGTCGTCCAGAACCTGCTCAATAACATCCGATTCGATCTTCCTCTGCTTGAGCTTAAGCGCGAGTTCCAAACGGCTGTGCTCCCGTCTGGCGAGCAGTCGCAACGCGGCGGAACGCGCCTTGTGGTCCTGATCTTCCGGATTTGATGCTTTTCCCATTCAGACTCTTCCCGCAAATGCCGACAAAACGCTAGACTAGCCCCCACCTAATACAGCTGACCGTTCAATTCCATGGATCGATCAGCTGACGTACCCGGCACCCGGAACTCCGGACAACGCCGATGGCTGGTGCCTGCTTACTTTGCCGGCACCGGGAACTGGTTTCAATATCAAAGGATAACCCCATGGCCGCATTCATCCAGAAACTGTTTGGAAATCGCAAAGCAACCGCGACTGCCGTTACCCCTCGCAAGGAAGCTACGAAGGAAGAGGCCGACAAGACAAGCAGGCAGGATGACCAACGAGAGCTGCAGGCAGAAGCACTGAAAGCCAACCCGTCCGAAGGCGAACTCGAGGAACTGGCCATTGGCGGCCTGACAGCAGGTATACGCAGCGAGGCGGCGGAAGCACTGACAGAAAAAGCCACCCTGCAGCGCGTCCAGAAGCTTGCCAAAGGCAAGGACAAAGGGGTCTATCAAATCGTTCGCCAGAAGCTGCAACGTATTCGCGACGACGAAGATCGACAACGAAAACTGGCCGAAACCATTCAAACCATCGTGCGTCATGCGGTTGAGCAGGCCCGCAGCGACGACACGAAGTTGTTTGAGGCGCGTCTGGACGCACTCCTCCAAAAGTGGGCTGATGTGGAAACTCAGGCCTCACAGGAACAAACCACGGAGTTCCTGCAGGCTGTTCACCAGTGCCGCGAACGGCTGCGCGAGATGCAGGCCGAAAAGGATCAGCTGAGGCATCAGCAAGAGCAAAAGAGCCAACGGGCGGAAACGTTGTCCTTACTGGAAGACACCCTTGACGAACTGAAACATCAGGATCCGGACCTGGAACCCTCCCTGGCCTCCCTGGATGCCTTGCAGAAAACCCAGGAGAACCGCTGGCTGGAAGCCACCCGGGACACCCAGGTGGAGAAACAGGAACAGAAAACCTACGAGAACCTGATGCAGTCGCTGCGGAGTTATATATCCGCAGTCAAGCGCCTCGGCCAGCACCGCGACGAGATCATGGCACTGCAGGCCACCGACAGCAGTGACACCGATGATAGCAAGCAGACCGATCAAGCCAGGGTGATACTGGAAACCGTCGACTGGCCCCGCGATTTCAGGCGCCCCACCGTGCTGGACGCTCTGAATCGCCTTGCGGGAAAACCCCGCCCTGCAAAAACCAACAAGCCAGACTCGGAAGAACAGAAGGCCTTGGCTGATTCGCTTCGGCAGGTGTTGGATAAGCTGGAGGAAGCTCTCGAATCCAAGCAGTTGAAGGAGTCCCGCCAGCACTTCAAGGCCGCACAACAACTCGCAAAAGGCCTTGATCATCGCCACGGCAAATCACTGCAACCACGAATGCACCTGCTCGGAGGCCAGCTTCGCGAACTGACAGACTGGCAGGGCTTTGCAACGCGCCCGAAACAGGAGTCGCTCTGCGAACAGATGGAATACCTGGCAAACCAGCCCATGGAACCGGAAGCCAAGGCTGAGCGAATCAAGGAACTGCAGAATGAGTGGCGGGGTTTGGGAGGTTCTTCCGATCGCGACTTGTGGTCACGGTTCAAGCAGGCCTCGGATCAGGCGTATGAGCCCTGCAAGGCCTATTTCTCTGCCAAGTCCGGCCTGAAACAGGCAAACCTGGAAACCCGCAAGACGATTTGCGATCAGCTGGGCACATTCCTCGACAACGCCGACTGGAATAACATTGACTGGAAAGCGGCCGAACGCATACACCAGACCGCACGTGAAGAGTGGAAAGCGGCCTGGCCCGTGGAATTTCGCGACAATCGCCCGGTTCAGAAACGGTTCGACGACCTGCTGAAACAGCTCGAGGCGCCGCTGGATACCGAGCGTAAGAAGAACGAAGCTCTTAAACAGGGCATTGTTGAGCGAGCGGAAGCCCTGATTGAACACGAGCCCCTGGGCGATGCCATGAGCCAGGCGAAAGCGCTGCAAACAGAGTGGACGAGCATTGGCATTACCCGACACCGCGAAGACCGAAAACTGTGGCAAGCGTTCCGCAAAGCCTGCGACCAGATCTTCGCGCGAAGGGATGCCCGCAAGAATGAGCAGGAACAGCTTTCCCGTGAGGCGGATGAAAAAGCGGGGCCGGTGCTTGAAGCCTGCCAATCGGCGGGCTCCGATAGCAGCCTTGATGTGCTCAAAGCGACACTGGCTGAACTTGACTCGCTCAGAAACGAGCCATTGTCTGCGGGCAGCAAAGAGCGAGTCAGCCAGGAACGCAGTCGCCTTTCAGGGCTGGTTTCGACCCGCCAGCTGCAGGATCAGATAGATACCTGGAAAACTTGGATCAACGCCCGGAGTTCAAGCACCCTGGACAGCGAGGCACTGCCACAGCATTGGGCCGGTCTGGCTGCCGATGTGGGCCAGCCAGACCCGGTAGAACTGGTGATTCGGGCGGAGATACTGGCGGAAGTGCCGTCACCGGCGGAAGACCAGGGCCGTCGCATGGAAATTCAGGTACAGCGACTTGCCGAAGGCATGGGCAACGCTTCTTCGGACAGCGACAAATCAAGGCAACTGGAAATGCTGGTTGCCAACTGGTGTGTGGTTCAACCAGTGGATGTTGTCAGTGAGCCCCTGGCTGAACGGCTTGGCAAGGCGTTGGAGGCTGTACTGAGCGAGAGCTAATCGTCCCGCTGATGGCTCTTTATTCGCGCTGATGGCTCTCTATTCACGCTGATGGCTCCTCACAAACTCCCTGGCCTCCCGAACGGCGGTCAGGGCCTGTTTTTTCATGGTCTCGAGTTCGCCGTCGGCGAGGTAGAACATCATATCGATGCTGTGGCGGTAGTATTTGGCTGGTAGCCGATTCAGCGCCACACACATCACGTCGGTCAGGTAGTCCTGGCTGTCACCATCCCCTCTCGTTTCATCAATGGCTTCCGCAACCAGCGGCTCGTAAAAGTTATCGATGGCATCTCTCAGGGACATCGCCTTGCTCCTGCTTGTGATGGGTACCTGTCTACACCATAGAACCCTACCCTGAAATTGTCATGACCGGATTGAGCAGTTTCGCCAATTCGATTGGCAGTGCTCGTCATTACGCTTACCCGTCAGGACCCGCTATGGTTATCCTTCGCGATGCTATTACTGAGTCAACGACCAACAGAGGACAGGAAATGACCACCGAAGCCTATATCTTCGATGCGGTTCGTACGCCCCGGGGGCGCGGCAAGAAAGACGGTGCCCTGCACAGCGTTAAACCCATTACCCTGCTGACCACCGTTCTCAAGGCGCTACAGGAGAGAAACAGCCTGGACACCGCCCAGGTGGACGACATCGTTATGGGCTGCGTGACCGCGGTTGGCGACCAGGGTGCGGATATTGCCAAAACCGCCGCCCTGGCCGCGGACTGGGACGAAGTTGTAGCCGGTGTCACCCTGAACCGCTTCTGTGCATCCGGCCTTGAGGCCGTCAACCTGGCGGCGATGAAGGTTCGTTCCGGGTGGGAAGACCTGGTGGTTGCCGGCGGTGTTGAAGGCATGTCCCGTGTCCCCATGGGTTCCGATGGCGGTGCCTGGGCCACGGACCCGGCCACCAACCTGCACACTGGCTTTATGCCACAGGGCATCGGCGCGGACCTGATTGCGACACTGGAAGGCTTTAGCCGGGAGGATGTAGACGGGTTTGCGGTGAAGTCACAACAAAAGGCCGCCAACGCCTGGGAAAAAGGCTATTTTTCAAAGTCCATCGTTCCGGTTACCGACCAGAATGGCGTGATGATCCTGGATCGTGACGAGCATGTACGCGGCAACACCACGGTGGAATCCCTGTCCAGCCTCAAGCCCTCGTTCCAGATGATGGGTGAAATGGGCTTCGACGGCGTCGCCCGGGAAAAATACCACTACGTGGAGAAAATCAATCACGTACATCATGCCGGCAACTCCTCCGGTATTGTGGATGGCGCCACGGCGCTCCTTATTGGCAGCGAAGCCAAGGGCAAGGCCATGGGGCTCAAACCCCGAGCACGTATCCTGGCCACAGCGGTCACCAGCACCGACCCCACTATCATGCTGACCGGCCCTGCCCCGGCGGCTCGCAAGGCGCTGGAAAAAGCCGGCATGACAGTCGACCAGATCGATTTGTTCGAAGTAAACGAAGCGTTTGCCTCCGTGGTGATGCGCTTCCAGAAGGAGTTGTCGGTTCCGGACGAAAAAGTGAACGTGAACGGCGGTGCTATCGCCATGGGCCACCCACTGGGGGCCACTGGCGCTATGATCCTGGGCACCCTGCTCGACGAACTGGAGCGGAGAGAACTGCGCTACGGCCTGGCCACCCTGTGTGTGGGTGGCGGAATGGGTATTGCCACCATCATTGAGCGCGTCTGAGCCGACGACTGATTCTGAGAGGAGAACCAACTATGAGCGCCATTCACTACGACCTGGGTTCAGACCAGATCCTGACCCTGACCATCGACATGCCCGGCCAGTCCGCCAACACCATGAACGCCGATTTTCGAGCGGCACTGACGGAGACAGTGGGCAAGGTTAAAAGCGATCTCGACAATATCCGCGGCATTATTGTCACCTCCGCCAAGAAAACCTTCTTTGCCGGCGGTGACCTGAAAGAGCTGTACAAAGTAACCCGGGAGGACGCCGGTGCCTTTGAAGACATGGTCAACGGCATGAAAGCCGAGATGCGCGTCCTCGAAACCAGCGGCAAACCCATCGTGGCAGCCATCAATGGCTCTGCCCTCGGTGGCGGTCTGGAAATCTGCCTGGCGTGCCATCACCGGGTTGTTCTGGACGAAGACAAGATTCAACTGGGCCTTCCGGAAGTCACCCTTGGACTGTTGCCCGGTGGCGGCGGCACTCAACGCCTGCCCCGTATGATCGGTTTGGAAGCGGCCTTCCCCTTCCTGATGGAAGGCAAAAAGGTAAACCCAAAAGCGGCGCTTAAGGCCGGCATTGTTAATGAACTGGCCTCGTCCACCGACGACATGATGGCCAAGGCACGGGCCTTTATCGACGCCAATCCAAAGAGCCAGCAGCCTTGGGACCAGAAAGGCTTCAAGTTTCCTGGCGGCGCGCCTCACCACCCCGCCATGGCCCAGAAACTGGCTATTGCGCCGGCAATGCTCAAGCAGAAAACCAAAGGCTGCTACCCCGCCCCGGAGCGTATCCTGTCCGCCGCCGTGGAAGGTGCCCAAGTGGACTTCGACAATGGCAGCCTGATCGAAACCCGCTATTTCGCGGAACTGGTTATTGGTCAGGTCGCCAAGAACATGACCGGCACTTTCTGGTTTCAGCTTAACGCGGTCAACGCCGGCGAAAGCCGCCCGCAGGGTGTTGAGAAGGAGACCTTCCGCAAAGTGGGCGTCCTTGGCGCCGGCATGATGGGCGCGGGCATCGCCTACTCCACCGCAACCCGAGGCCTGGATGTGGTCCTCAAGGACGTTTCCACGGAAAACGCTGAAAAAGGCAAGGCCTATTCCGAGAAACTGCTGGCGAAAAAAGTCAGCCGTGGGCGCATGACGGAAGAACAGAAAGCCGAGATATTGAACCGCATTAAGGCCACTGGTTCCGCGGACGACCTGGAAGGATGCGACCTGGTCATCGAGGCCGTTTTTGAAGACAGCAACCTGAAAGCAAAAGTAACCCAGGAAGCGGAAGCGAAACTGGCCGGGAACGGTCTCTTTGCGTCCAACACCTCCACCATTCCCATTACCCAATTGGCCAAGGCCTCGGCTCGGCCCGAAAAATTCATTGGGCTGCACTTCTTTTCGCCGGTGGACAAGATGCAACTGGTGGAAATCATCGTGGGTGAGAAAACATCTGACGACACCCTCGCCCGCGCCTTTGATTACGTCCAGCAGATCGGCAAGATCCCCATTGTGGTCAACGACAGCCGCGGGTTCTTCACCTCACGGGTGTTTGGCACCTTCGTCAATGAAGGAATCGCCATGCTGGGTGAAGGTATCCATCCGTCCAGCATCGAAAACGCAGGCGTATTGGCCGGCATGCCGGTCGGCCCGCTGGCGATTTCTGATGAAGTCAGCATGACCCTTATGCAACATATCCGCGACCAGAGCAAAAAAGACACGGAAGCGGCCGGTCAAACCTGGAACGCGCACCCGGCGGAAGCCGTCATCGACCGGATGGTCGGCAGCCACGACCGCAAGGGCAAGGCCGCCGGTGCCGGCTTCTACGAGTATCCGCAATCCGGGAAAAAGCACCTCTGGCCGGAACTGGACACACTGTTTGTCGATCGGGAAAAAGCCCGGAACACGGACCTCCAGGAGCTGAAAGACCGCATCCTGTTCATCCAGGCCATCGAAACCGTACGCTGCCTGGAAGAAGGCGTACTCCGGACCGTTGAAGACGCCAACATCGGCAGTATATTCGGTATTGGCTTTGCCCCCTGGACCGGCGGTGCCATCCAGTTCATCAACCAATACGGTGTCAGAGCCTTTGTAGAACGGGCAAAAGTCCTGGCCGAGCGCTTTGGTGAGCGATTCAACCCACCCCGTCTGTTGCTGGACAAGGCAGAACGCAACGCGGTCTTCGAGTAATCAACCCCATCCCTTGCCGGAGCTGCACCTGCGCGCTCCGGCAAGGGGGTCACCAAAGGTTTCTCGCTGGCTTTCCGCCGGCCCCCGCGTTCACAAATCTGACGACTTCATGGACAGATTGTCACGTATCGAAACTTCCCCACTATGGCAACCGGTTCTGTGCTTGCCTACAATAAAACCATGAGCCAATCCAGCGATATCCAAAAAGCGCTTAATCAACTGCCAGCGGCCGCTCATCATGGGTCCCTCTCCGCAGCGCACGGTATCGTCCACACCGTCAGGTAACAAAGCTTATGAGCATCGCGGAACGATTTGTCACCCGTTACAGCACGACCATGGGTGGAGTCATGCCCGGCAAAAAAACCTTTGCCCTGGCTCTCACGCTCGCACTCGCTGTGCCTGTATCGGCCAAGCTGGATACCGACAAGGTCTACCAGCCGGTGTCTCCAACGGTGGAGCAGGCCCGCGCCAACATATTGATTGCCCGCCAATTGCAGTTCACCCACTTCCGCGATTTGAGCATTAACGACTCGCTGTCTGGGGATGTGTTTGACGCTTATCTTGACTACCTGGATGGCCAGCGCGTCTACCTGACACAGAAAGACATCGACAAGCTCAGTGCGATTCGGCTTGGGCTCGGATCGGCGCTCAAAACCGGTCAACTGCAACCGGGTTTTGATATCTACAACCTGGTTCAGCAACGCATCATTGAACGCCTCGAGTTCGCTCTTGACCTGATCGACAACGGCATCGACAAGCTCGACTTCAGTGCCGACGAACGCATCCTGCTGGACCGCTCCGATGCCGATTGGGCCGCCGACAGGGAAGCACTGGACGACCTGTGGGTAAAAAGAATCAAGAACGCCGTCCTGGCACAACGTCTCAACGATTCCGATGACGAATCCATCAAGGAGGCTCTGCAGCGGCGCTATGAAGGCCAGTTGAAGCGCGCCTACCAGGCACGTAGCGAGGACGCGTTTCAGGCTTACATGAACGCCTTCGCGGGCATGTGGGACCCGCATACCTCCTACTTTTCACCGCGCACGTCCGAGAATTTCAATATCAACATGAGCCTGTCCCTCGAGGGCATCGGCGCAGTGCTGCAATCAGACAACGAATACACCAAGGTGGTTCGCCTGGTGCCGGGTGGGCCTGCCTCAAAGCAAGGCCAGCTTGAGCCGGCAGACCGTATCGTGTCAGTCAAACAGGACGACGAGGAAAAGCCCGTCAACGTCATCGGCTGGCGCCTCGACGAGGTTGTGGATCTGATTCGCGGCCCCCGCGAATCCACGGTGACCCTGGAAGTCATTCCCGCCGATGCCCCGGATGAAACCGTCACTGAAACCATCGCCATTGAGCGGGACAAAGTGAAGCTGGAGGAACAAAGCGCCAGCAAGGAAGTCATCGAGTTCGAACGCGGCAATACCACTTACAGCATCGGCGTCATTAACATTCCCACCTTCTACGCCGACTTCAAGGCGATGCAGGATGGCGATCCCAACTACAAGAGCACCACCCGGGATGTTCGCAAACTGATCGACGAGTTGAAGGCAGATGGCGTCGATGGCGTGGTGATGGACCTCCGCAATAACGGCGGCGGCGCACTTCATGAAGCCAACGACCTGGTCGGCCTGTTCATCGAGGAAGGCCCCACGGTACAGATTCGCAACTCCAACAACGACGTACAGGTACTCAACGACGAGGACCCATCCGTTGCCTATGACGGGCCGCTGGTGGTGCTGGTCAACCGAATGAGTGCCTCCGCCTCGGAGATTTTTGCCGGTGCCATCCAGGATTATGGCCGGGGCCTTGTGGTCGGCTCCCAAACCTTCGGAAAAGGCACGGTACAGGCTGTTCGGCCGCTGAATCACGGCCAGCTGAAGATCACCCAGAGCAAGTTCTACCGGGTGTCCGGCGGCTCGACCCAGCACAAAGGCGTGATTCCGGACATTGAAATTCCGTCGCGCGTGGACAAGACCCGTATCGGCGAGGATGCGCTGGACCACGCCCTGCCCTGGGACCAGATTGAAGCCGTGCCACATGCGCGCTACTTCGACTTCAGCGGTGTTATCGATGAACTCCGGAAGCGCCACGACACCCGGTTTGAGGAAAACCCCGAGTTCAGCTTGCTGCAGAAGGAAATTGAATTCCTGAAGCAACAACGCGAACAGGAATACGTGAGCCTGAACCTTGAAAAGCGCAAGGAATATCAGTCACAGATTGAGAGCACCCGGTTGACCATCGCCAACGCACGCCGCGCCATACACGGTGAAGAAGCCTTCGAAAGCCTGGATGCGCTCGACGACTGGCAGGACGAGCAGGCGGCGGAACCAGACAGCGCAGACGACGAACTGGATTTCATTATCCGCGAAGGCGGTAACATCATGGCGGATATGCTTGAGCTGGATCAGCGCATGGCGTCCATCCTGGCCCCCAAGCAGATCACCGCCCAGGCGGATACGCTGAGCGGCAAGTCGGGCCAGTAAAGGGTTTCAGCTAAACAATCCCGCCATACCGGTCAGGTTCGGGGTGCTGACCACACCCTTCTCAGTGACGATGACGTCGATCAGACTGGCCGGCGTCACATCGAACACCGGGTTAAACGCCTTCACGCCAGCGGGGGCGATCTGAACGCCCCGAACCTGCCTGAGCTCCTCCCCCTCGCGTTCTTCAATCGGGATGTCCTTGCCCGACGCGAGGGCCATGTCCACCGTACTGGACGGTGCCACCACCATAAAACCGACTTTATGATGCCGGGCCAGGACCGCCAGGCTATAGGTGCCAATCTTGTTGGCCACATCACCGTTGGCCGTAATTCGGTCCGCGCCGACAATCACCCAACGCACATGACCCGCCGCAAGTATCGACGCCGCCGCCCCATCTGCGTTGAGCGTCACCGGAATCCCATCCCTTGCCAGTTCCCAGGCGGTCAATCGGCTACCCTGAAGCCACGGCCGGGTCTCATCGGCAAACACATCCTTCAACAGCTTTTTCTCATGCAGCCGCCGGATCACTCCCAGCGCTGTGCCGTAGCCGCCGGTGGCAAGCGCCCCGGTATTGCAGTGGGTCAGAACCGAAAACGGTTTGCTGGCATCCATATGGGCCAGTGCATAGTCCGCCATTGCCAGATTGGCGGACAGGTCGTCCTTATGGATTTGAACCGCCGTTTCGGAGAGGCGCTTTACCGCCTCCTCCAGGGAGTGACATTCTGAGAACACCTGCTCCATTTTCTGCAGCGCCCAGAACAGGTTCACCGCCGTTGGCCGGGAGGCCGCCAGTTCGCGAATGGCCTGCTTGATCTCCGCTTTCCAGTCACCGCCACCAGCGTGCCGGGCTGCAAGGGCAACACCGTACGCGGCGCTGATTCCGATCGCCGGCGCCCCACGCACCACCATATTGCGGATACTCTGAGCCACCCCGGCGGAGCCCTCCAGCGTGATCCAGTGTTCCTGGTCCGGCAGCAGCCGCTGATCCAACAATTCAAGACTTCCGCCATGCCAGCGAATGGCTACGGTGCCGATAGCACGGTCACCAGATGAAACAGGGGCGCGACTCATTCATTAACTCCTGAGGGTTACAAAACGGCAGTATACCTGTGTTAATACGGTAAACTCAGCCCCCAGGGTAGTTCTCAACCGGGCCGGTCGCTATACTTTCGGGCTACATTTCAAGACAGCGTGGCTCCGTTCCAGGCTGCACGTACAAAGGTAGGGTTAATGACGGCAGACACCATTACCGCAGCGGACATTCGCATCAACGCACGCTGGCTGATTCCCATCGAGCCCGCCGATGTGGTTCTGGAACATCAGGCGGTTCTCGTCCAGGGTGACAGGATTGCCGCCATCGTATCGCAGGACGAAGCGGATGCCCGCTTCCGTGCCAAGGAAGTGATCGACCTTCCCAGCCATGTGGTGCTGCCCGGCCTCATCAATATGCACGGCCACGCCGCCATGTCACTGTTCCGTGGCTTGGCCGATGACCTGCCCCTGATGACCTGGCTTAACGACCATATCTGGCCTGCCGAAGGCGCGTTTGTCAGCGAAGCATTCATTGCCGATGGCACCCAGCTTGCCATGGCGGAAATGCTGCGCACCGGTACCACCACGTTTTCCGATATGTACTTCTTCCCGGAAATCGTTGCCCAGCTTGCGCACGACGCCGGCATGCGCGCACAGATCTGCTTTCCGCTGCTGGACTTCCCCACACCCTGGGGGAGCGGGCCGGATGAATACCTGTCCAAAGGCGAAGCATTCATAAAACAGTGGCAGGACAACGCCTTCATCATGCCGGCCATTGGCCCCCATGCGCCCTACACCGTATCCGACGAGCCACTGAGAAAAGCCGTAGCGCTATCGGAGGCGACGGGTGCCCCGATCCAGATTCACCTGCATGAAACCGCCTTCGAAGTTGCGGACGCCATGGAAAAGTCCGGCAAGCGCCCTACTGCCCGCCTGGCGGAGCTGAAAGTACTCGGGACCAACACCCAGTGCGTGCACATGACGCAGATTGATGAGTCAGACATAGCGCTGCTCCAGGCGACCGGTGCCCACGTTATCCACTGCCCGGAATCCAACCTGAAACTGGCCAGCGGCCTGAGCCCGGTGCAAACATTCCGCAAGGCCGGCGTCAATGTCGCCATTGGCACGGATGGCGCGGCCAGTAACAATGACCTGGACCTGTTCGGCGAGCTTAACACCGCCGCCATGCTGGCCAAGGTGGTCGCAGACGACGCCTCGGCACTGTCCGCCCACGAGGCACTGGCTATGGCGACCATCCAGGGCGCCAGAGCTCTTGGGCGCGATCATGAGTTGGGATCGTTGGCCGCTGGCAAACTGGCGGACATTATCGCCGTGAATCTCGGCGACCCGTTCCTGCAGCCAGTGTATGATCCTGCCTCCCATCTGGTTTACAGCAACCATGGCCGCCAGGTAAGCCATAGCTGGATCAACGGCGTACCCCAGGTGCAGGAAGGCAAACTCACCCGCATTGACGTCCCGGACCTGATGCTACGCGTCCAGGGCTGGGCCGACCGTATTCGCGAACAGCAAACCAGTTGACGCGCACACCCTCAGCGACCAGGCAGAACGGCACATGAGTAACCACAACGTAGACCAGAACGAAATCGCCAAGTTCGAGGCACTGGCCAGCCGCTGGTGGGACCCCACTAGCGAATTCCGGCCTCTGCACGACATCAATCCCTTGCGACTCAACTACATCGATGAACGCGCGCCCCTGGCCGGTAAGCGGGCGCTGGATGTCGGTTGCGGCGGTGGCCTGCTCTCCGAGGGCATGGCACTGCGCGGTGCCCATGTCACCGGCATTGATATGGGAGAAGCACCGCTATCCGTCGCCAGACTCCATGGTATGGAAAGCGGCATTGAGGTGGACTACCGTCAGATCACTGTGGAAGAGCTGGCGCAAGACCCGGAACATGCGGGCCAATACGACCTGGTGACTTGCCTGGAGATGCTTGAGCATGTGCCCGACCCGGCGTCGGTGATCAGCGCCTGCGCCACCATGCTCAAACCGGGCGGGCATCTGTTCGTGTCTACCATCAACCGCAATCCAAAATCCTTCCTGTTCGCCATCGTCGGCGCGGAATATATGCTCCGCCTGCTGCCCAAGGGCACCCATGAGTGGCGCAAGTTTATCCGGCCGTCCGAGATGTCCGACCATCTCCGCCACGCTGGCCTGGACATCCGCGACCTGACCGGCATGACCTATAATCCGATTACCAAAGCCTACCGCTTGGGGCGGGATGTGGACGTGAACTACATGATGCACGCCATGGACACACGAGAGGACAGTACGCCGTCGTGAACGCCACACCCCCAGAGTCAGCCATGCCAGCAATCCCGTCGACCGTCCTGTTTGACCTGGACGGTACGTTGATCGATACCGCACCGGACTTTATTCGTTGCCTGAATGAGCTGCGACTCTCACACGGTTTGCCAGGCCTGCCCGCACCGCATATACGGCGCTCTGTCTCCAACGGGGCCCGGGCCATGATCAAGATTGGCTTCGGCCTCGACCCGGACCATCCCGACTACCTGGAAAAACACACCGCGTTTCTCGACCTTTACGAGGCCGGCGTCGCCGTGGAAACCACTCTGTTCGAGGGCATGGACAACGTGCTGAAAAGCCTCGAAGCACGGGGTATCCCCTGGGGCATTGTCACCAACAAGCCGGTTCGCTTCGCCGTTCCGCTGGTGGAAGCCCTGGGACTTGCAAACCGCTGTGCAGCAGTGGTCTGCCCCGACCATGTCACCCACCGCAAGCCGCATCCAGAAGCTCTGTTTCTTGCCTGCAAGGAAGTGGGCGTCGAACCGACAACGGGCGTATACGTGGGCGACCATGAGCGCGATATCGAGGCCGGGCGCAACGCCGGGATGACAACCATTGCGGTTCGGTACGGTTATATCGAGCAGCCGGAAACCGTTGACCTGTGGCAAGCCGACCTTATTGCGGACACCGTCAGCGACCTGGCAAAACTGTTACAATAGCGCCGATGGCAGCACTATTTCAGCATTTCCCAAATGGAGACTCAGAATGCAGGACTATCAAGCACCGGCCGACCTACTGAAAGAACGCATCATCATGGTGACCGGTGCCGGCAGCGGGATAGGAAGGGCTGCAGCAAAGGCCTATGCGGCTCACGGCGCTACCGTCATTCTCGTCGGCCGCACCGTCTCCAAACTGGAATCCGTCTACGATGAGATCGAAGCGGCCGGTCATCCCAAACCAGCCATCGTACCGCTGAATTTTGAAGGCGCCGCGGTGAAGGAGTATGAAGAGCTGGCCATGACCATTGAAGACAACTTCGACCGGATCGACGGGCTTCTCCACAACGCAGCCATTCTGGGCACTCGCAGCCCGATCGAACTGTACGATCCGGAAATCTGGAACAAGGTCATGCATGTCAATGCCACCGCGCCTTTCCTGCTGAGCCGGGCGATGATTCCGTTACTGCGCAAATCCGACGATGCGTCGGTGATTTTCACCGCCTCCGGCGTCGGACGCCGGGCCAAACCCTACTGGGGCGCCTACGCCGTTTCCAAATTCGCCATCGAAGGCCTGAGCCAGATGCTGGCAGAGGAGCTGGATGACGACCGCCACAACGTCCGCGTGAACAGTCTTAACCCCGGCGCCACCCGTACCAATATGAGAGCCACCGCGTACCCGGCTGAGAACCCGGACCAGAATCCAGCACCGGAGGAATTGATGCCGGTGTATCTGTACCTGATGGGTAAGGACAGCCACGACGTGAATGGCCAACAAATAGACGCACAGCCGAAATAATGGAACTGATTTTCTACACCACGTCCCAATGCCACTTGTGCGAACTGGCGGAAGCCCTATTGGTCAGAACGCCCATGCCGGAGCCGGTGCCCGTGGACGCCGTGGACATTGCCCAGTCCGAAAAACTGGTTGAACGCTATGGCACCCGGATTCCGGTGTTGCGCCGTAACGATACCGGTGAAGAACTGGACTGGCCGTTCACCAGTGACCAGTTAATGAATTTTCTTCGATGAGGACAGCCCGACATGTTGATGGTGATATCCCCCGCCAAGACACTGGACTACGAGAGCCCGCTGGCGACCCAAAAGACAACCCAGCCGGACTTTCTCGAGGATGCCTGTGAACTGATAGACCAGCTTAAAGACCTGGAACCCCATGACATCAGTAACCTGATGGGGATCAGCGACAAGCTCGGCCAGCTCAATGCTGAACGCTTTCGCACCTGGCACACCCCCTTCACACCGGATAACGCCCGCCAGGCGGTGCTTGCCTTCAAGGGTGATGTATACACCGGCCTGGATGCGGAACGCTTCAGCGAGAAAGAATTCGAGATTGCCCAGAAGCGGCTGAGAATTCTGTCCGGCCTCTACGGTGTGCTCAAGCCGCTGGACCTGATGCAACCCTATCGTCTGGAGATGGGCACCAAGTTCGAGAACCGCCGGGGCAAGGATCTGTACGCATTCTGGGGCAGCAAGGTCACCGATGAGCTTAACCGCTTGTTGAAGGCTGATGATGGCGTGCTGGTAAACCTGGCCTCTAACGAATACTTCAAGAGCGTTCGCAAAAAGGACCTTGAAGGTCGCCTGGTTACACCGCAGTTCAAGGACTGGAAAAACGGCCAGTACAAGATGATCAGTTTTTACGCCAAAAAGGCCCGGGGCCTGATGTGTCGCTACGCCATCCAGAACAACATCACCCAGGCCAGTGACCTGAAAGGCTTTGACCTGGAAGGTTACCGGTTCAGCGAAGAGCAGTCCGATGCGGACAGCTGGGTATTCCTACGGGATAAGCCGTAAACCGTTCACTGAATCCGGAGACATTAATGAGTGAAGCCGTTTTTTCCCAGCTCGCCATGCTGGTCTTTCTCACAGGCCTGATCGTCTGGATGGGATTCATCGTGTGGGATCTGGCCAAAAAGTCCCAGGCCGGGCGGTTTGGCACCATCATTTTGTTCACCATACTCGGTGCTGGCGTGGTGGGGTTCATCATCAAGACCGTGATGGTGGAGATTATGAATCTCTAACTGCCCAAGATGAGGTTTTCAGCATTGTCACTTTACGGCCACGGACCCGTGGCCGTATCATCCCCACCCTTTTCAGACTCTCACCATCATCGAATAACCAACAAGGATCCGGACCATGTGGTTTCGTAATGCCCGCGTATTCCGTTTTACCAAGCCATTCGAAATAACCGCCGAAGCCCTGGAAGAAAAACTCCAGGAAGACGCCTTCAAACCCTGTGGTCCCCAGGAAACCTCACGCCAGGGCTGGGTATCGCCCATGGGTAAGCACAGCGATCTGCTGGTTCATAGCGCCGGCGGCTATCACCTGATTGCCCTGCGCAAGGAAGAGAAGCTGCTGCCCGCCTCCGTCATCAAGGAACTGGTGGACGAGAAGGCTGAAATGATTGAAGCGGAACAACACCGAAAGGTGCGACGCAAGGAAAAGGACGAACTGAAAGAAGAAGTGACGCTGGAAATGCTGCCCCGGGCATTTTCCAAGAACCGTCGCTGCTACGCCTATCTGGCACCGGCAGACGGTGTACTGGTTGTTGACGCGGGCTCCTCCAAACAGGCGGAAGATCTCGCCTCAACACTTCGCAAAAGCCTGGGTTCCCTGCCCGTTCGCCCGCCAGCCGTGGAGCAGGCACCCGCCTTCACCTTCACCGGCTGGTTGAACGAGTCCATTGATCTACCCGTGAGCATCGAGCTGGGCACCGAGTGCGAACTGAAAGACACATCCGAAGACGGTGGCGTGGTGCGCTGCAAAGGCCTGGATCTTCAGGGTGATGAAATCCGCAGTCATCTGGACGCCGGCATGCAGGTGACCAAGCTGTCTGTCACCTGGGACGACAACCTGTCATTCGTGCTGGACGAGGAACTGGGCATCCGTCGCCTGAAATTCGGCGACACCCTGCAGGAAAAGCTGGACGATGTGGATGCGGATGACGCCGCAGCACGCTTCGACGCCGCATTTTCACTGATGACCCTGGAGTTGGCCAGGCTGATTCCTGGCCTGCTGGAAGCCCTGGGCGGCGAAGACCGTTCCGCGATTGTGGAAGAAAGCTGAACCTGGATATTCAGTGGGACGTCTGTTCCAGGCGTTCCCGCTGCCAATCCTTCTCCGGCTCGTTCAGTACCAGCGTCAGGTCCATTACTTCCTCTTCCGTGTTGTAGTGGATCTCGAAGCCCAGATGCTCAGCCAGTTGCAGCATCGGACGATTGTCCGGTAACACATCACCCACCATCTCCACCGTGCCCTTGGCACGGCAATAGTCGATCATCTTCTGCATCAGGGCCACACCCAGTCCCTCGCCTTTCATCCTGTCGTGCACCATCACCGCGAACTCACAGCGCAGGTTGTCGGCATCGGTCCAGGTTCGCACCGTTCCCAGGGTCTCCTCCCCCTCGCCGTCCTCCCTTGGCGCATTGGCAATAAAGACCATTTCCCGGTCGTAGTCGATTTGCACCATTTGGGCCACGTCTTCACGGGAGAAGTGCTTGCGGTACTGGAAAAAACGGTAACGGATGGACTCCGGGGACTGGAGTTCATGAAACGCACGGTGCGCCGGTTCGTCTTCCGCCAGCACCGGGCGAATGATGACACGGCGCCCGGACTTCGGCAGCACGATCCACTCCTCCAGCTCCCTGGGGTACGGCTGGATAATCGGCCGCCCCGGCTTGTCCGCCAGGTCGATCGCCACGTTCACCGCAACCGTGCCCTGGTCGTTGAACAACAGCGGTGAGATCTCCAGCCCGCGAATCTCCGGAATATCGATCACAATCTGGGACAGAGTCACCAGGGTTTCCGAGACCGCGCGAATGTCCTCCTCGGGCTTCAGGCTGTGTTCTTTCAGCAACTTGTACATGTAGGTACGCCGCAATAGCTCCCTGGCCAGCACCATATTCAACGGCGGCAACGCAATCTGTCGATCCGTCATTACGTTGATATGCGCCCCCGAGGCGCCGCAGACTACCAGCGGCCCAAACAACTTGTCCCGGGTGATCCCCACACTGAACTCGATGCCACCGACGTGCTGGTAGGAACGTTGCACCGCAAAACCCAGAAAACCGCTGTCAGGGTAATGTTTCTGGTATTCGTCCATCAGGAAGCGACAGGAATCCATAATCGCCCCCTCACTGTTCAGTTTCTGAACCGTGCCCTTGTAACGGCGCTGTCCGGGGCTGAGTTCCACAAGCGGATGACAGGCCTGTTCATGGATCAGCGTGATGTCCACCGGACGACGCTCCACGGCGAAGACCTCCAGCACTTCCTCCATATCGTCGCAATACATGGTCTCGACGGCATTAATGCCGTAATTCCGGATCACGTCGCGGGCTTCCTGGTTGGACAGGTGCGCCCGACCGGAGCGAATGGCATTCACGACGATACGCCGTGTTTGGGTATGGTCGGCCAGGTGGTCGGTAAAGGACTCCGGCGTTTCGGTCAGCAACCGTTGCACGCGCTGGTGTCGCACGTGCTGCATGAACGCCATAACGGCCTTCTCAGGGTTGAAGAACGACGGTAAGCCCGCCCGATAAAACTCATCGCGGGCATCCAGCACCGTACTTTGCCCCAACCAGCAGGTGAAGACGTTCAAGCGCGTGCCCTTGGTAGCCTGCACCACCGCATCGGCGATCCGCAGGCTATCCTCGGTCAGGCTGGGCGCGTACATCACGAGAACGTTGGCCACTTCCGGGTCTTTGGCAAGAATCTTGATTGCTTTGGCGTAGAGCTCCGGTGAGGCGGCGTAACCGAGGTCGATAGGATTCTTTCGGGTCCAGTACGGTGGCAGCAGTTCCGCCAGTGAATCGATCGACTTGCCCGACAGCTTTGCCAGTTCACCACCCAGATACGCCAACCGGTCTACCGCCAGTACCCCAGGGCCAACGCCGTTGGCCATAATGGCCAGTGTTTCCCGCCGCAGGGGACGCATTCGTGTCAGCGTTTCCAGCGCATCAAACATCTGCCCCAACCCATCCACTCGCAGCACACCGGCACGCTGCAACATGGCATCGTATATGGGGTCACTCTGGGTCAGCCCTGCGGGCAGCTCGTGGGGAAACCATTCCGATTCCGGCACACGGCCGCTTTTCACGGCAATCACCGGCTTGGTGCGGGAAGCCACACGTACGGCGGACATGAAGCGGCGTGGATTGGGAATATTCTCAATGTGCAGCAATATTGCTCGGGTCTGGCTGTCCTGGGCCAGATAATCAATCAGGTCGTCGTGATCGATATCCATCCCATCGCCCAGTGTCAGGAAGTAAGAGAAACCCACACCCCGGGCGAACGCCCAGTCGATTACCGAACTGGCGATGGTTCCGGACTGGCCCACGAACGCCACCTTACCGGGAATGGCGCCCATGTGGGCGTAGGTGGCGTTCAGGCTGCGGGCTGGCACCATCAGCCCAATGGTATTGGGACCAAGCACGCGTATGCCGGTCTCCCGCGCAGCATCGCGAACCGAATACATTAATGGCTGACCGGTTTTACTGTGGCTCCTGGACATGCCACCTGTCATCACAATAGCCGTGCGGACGCCTGCCTCGCCCAGTCGCTTGATCATCTTCGGCACGGTATCCGGAGGGGTACAGATAATCGCCAGATCGGGGCTAAACCCCATGCGGGATACTTTCTTGACGCAGGGTACGCCGTGGACGTTGTCGTAATCGTTCTGGTTGACCACCATCAACTGGCCGGGATAACCACCACCGAGTAGGTTCCGCAGAACCATGCCACCGAGGTTGTCTGCCCGTTCCGAGGCGCCGATCACCACAATAGAAGACGGGTTGAAAAGGCTTTCCAGATAACGGGTGCTCAAGTTTCACTCCTTGATTCGAGTCGACCGGGCGTGTGTACACCTTATCTTAGGCGCTTGCCTGACGATGTAAAACGGCTATCTCCGCCATAAGACCAAAGAAACGCAGAAAGCCCGGTCTATCCCTGATAATATTGGACAAAATACAAGCACAACCAGAGTGTTCGGGACCAGTATGACAACGGGATTCTTCTCTCACGACGACTGCATGAAACACAATATGGGGGCGGAGCACCCTGAGTGCCCCGAGCGACTGGCAGCCATCACCAGTTACCTGGCCGACACCGGCCTGGGGCAAGATCTCGACTGGGTGCGACCTGACGAAGCCACCCGGGACCAGTTGCAGACCGTGCACCCCGAACGCTATCTGAACCAACTTGATCTGATGCAGCCCACCAGGGGACGGGTGTATACCGACCCCGATACCGCCATGATGCCTGACACCCTGAGAGCCGCCCGACTTGCCGCTGGCGCCAGCATTGAAGCAGTCGATATGGTGCTCAGCAGCCAGCTTACCAACGCGTTTGTGTGCGCCAGGCCACCCGGGCACCATGCCGAACGCAGTAAATCAATGGGTTTCTGTTTCTACAACAACATCGCGCTGGCCGCCATGCGGGCGTTGAACTTTCACCAGTTGGAGCGGGTAGCGATTATTGATTTCGACGTACACCAGGGCAACGGCACGGTGGATATCGTGGGCGGTGATGAACGCATCCTGATGTGTTCCAGTTTCCAGCATCCGTTCTACCCGCATTCCCACGTGCATCGCCAGGCAGAAAACATCATCAATACGCCCATCCAGGCAGGCACTCCGGCAGACGAGTACCGGAAGATCGTGGAAGCAGCGTGGCTGAAACGGCTGCAGGACTTCCGCCCGCAACTGGTGCTAGTCTCCGCCGGCTTTGACGGCCACCGACTGGACCCAATGGCGGAGCTGAACCTGGAAGTAGAGGATTACCGCTGGTTGACGGAAATGATCACCAGCGTAGCCAGCGACCATGCCAACGACCGTATTATCTCGACCCTGGAGGGTGGCTATCATTTGAGGGCGCTGGCCGAGAGTGTCAACGCTCACCTTGAGGTACTCAACGCCATCCACTGAGATTGCCGCACGCAATGTCAGGTATTTGGCGTTGCAGCCTCGTAGCCATTGGCTTGCTGCAGGTCCGACCGTTCGCCTTCCCGCTGAAGGCGAATTGTGGTGCGCCTGTTGTCTGCCGCGCGGCGTGATACCGGGTACTGGTCCGCATGGGCCCTGGTGGTCACGAGATCAGCATCAATGCCCTGCCCGATCAGGTAATCCGCCACCGCATTGGCCCGCTCTTCGGACAACGCGCGATTGTCGATACGGCTACCGCTGCTGTCGGTATGCCCATCCACGAACACCCTTTCCACCGTGGAATCTGCCTGGATGTAAATCACAATGTTGTCGAGAAACCGACGGTCAGCTTCAGACAGGCTGGTGCTGCCTGACGCAAAGGAAATGCGGGACCGCTTGATCTGATCGTAGTTGACCGGCAACAGGCCAGCGGTGCAGCTTCGATAACCGGAGAACTGGCCCGCAAAGTTAATGTTGGACACTTTCACCCGAACCGGGCTGCCGTCGTACCAGGACTCACGCGTAACCGTTGGGTCCATCCCCTCCAGCAGGCTCTGGACAAGCACCATGGCCAGACGTGACTCAAGCATCAGCGGCCGACGACTGTCGTCTACGTTAACCCGACCAAGGGGACGGGGGGCGGTTCCCGGGCGCCAGGACGGCGCTTCCATCACCAACTGAGCCTGACCAGGACGCATAAGCGGCGTTTCCGACTCCAGAAAGAAGGACAGCGACTCACCCGCCTTGTGGCGGAATACGGCACGGCCGTAGCCCGGAACCTGATGCACTAAAGTACACTCGAATACGGACTCCGACAGGTACCACTGGCTGTTCTCGATACCCGCGCCAAAGGTGGCGGCCTGCACCGAAACAGAGCCTGCCGTCAGTGCACCAATCGCACTGGAAACCACTGCACCACGCAGGAAGGCGGAAATTCGTGCCATACCATCCATCCGTCAGAAAAGATTCACTACCCTCGTAACGGCCGAAGTCAGTCTTTCTTTAGGACGCCCGCCAAAACAATCGCTGTCGGCTTCTGATATAATTTCGCCAGATTTTTTCTTTCAGGGGTTCACGTTTGACGGGCCCCAGCAGATCCCGGAACCGTAAATGACCGAACAACTGATCATCACCCGTCCTGACGACTGGCACCTCCACGTGCGGGACGGCGACATTCTCAAAGACGTCGTACCCGCCACCGCCCGTTGCTTTGGCCGCGCCATCATCATGCCAAACCTGGCGCCACCGGTGACGGAGGCAGAACAGGCCATGGCTTACCGTAGCAGGATACTGGCCGCAGCCGGCGACACCGGGTTCGACCCGCTGATGACGCTGTACCTCACAGAAACCACTACGCCTGCACAAATCAGGGATGCCAAGGCTGCGGGCGTGGTTGCCGCCAAACTGTATCCGGCTGGCGCCACCACCAACTCCGCATCCGGTGTGACCGACATCCGCAACATCTATCCGGTACTGGAGGCCATGAGTGACTGCGGCATGCTGTTGCTGGTCCACGGCGAAGTCACCGATGCAGAGATCGACATCTTCGACCGGGAGAAAATTTTCCTCAAGCGCCTACTGGCGCCGACCATGGAGGCGTTTCCGGATTTGCGGGTGGTTCTGGAGCACATCACCACCGCCGATTCGGCTGAGTTCGTGCGTGACCATGACGGTGACAATCTGGGCGCCACCATCACGCCGCAACATCTGATGTACAACCGCAACCACATGCTGGTCGGCGGCATTCGCCCTCACCTGTATTGTCTGCCCATCCTCAAACGCAACCGGCACCAACAGGCGTTAAGGGATGCAGTGGTCAGCGGAGACCGCCGCTTCTTCCTGGGAACGGATTCTGCGCCGCACTCGAAAGACAAGAAAGAAACCGCCTGTGGCTGCGCCGGCTGCTATTCAGCGTTCAGCGCCATGCCCCTGTATGCGGAGATTTTCGAAGACCTGGGCGTGCTGGACAAACTGGAGGCCTTTGCCAGCTTTAATGGCGCCGATTTCTATGGCCTGCCGAGAAACAGCGATACCATCACGCTGGTGAAAGAATCCTGGGAGATGCCCGACGAACTGCCCCTGGCTGACGGTACCATCGTGCCTTTGAAGGCCGGCGAAAGCCTGAGATGGCGGCTTGCCTGAACATCAGCCGACCAACCGTTCCCTGTTAATCGTTCCTTATCAATCATTTGTTTACCAGGCCGGCAACCCTGGCCAGAGACTCCAGGAGTTTAAGTGACTGAAGAACATAAAGAACCGCATCCCATGTCCCGCCGCTTCCGTGGTTTCCTGCCGGTTGTGGTGGATGTGGAAACCGGCGGCTTCAATCCTGAGAAGGACGCCCTGCTGGAGATCGCTGCGGTCATACTGACAATGGATGAGGACGGCTGGTTGAAGCGGGCTGAAACCCACGTTCAGCAGATCGACCCATTCGAGGGCGCCAACCTGGAGCAGTCTGCGCTGGACTTCACCGGTATCGACCCGTGGAACCCGGAGCGAGAAGCCGTTCCGGAACGAGAAGGCATGAGCGAAATTTTCGGGCCCATCCGCAAGGCGGTCAAAGCCCACGATTGCAAACGAGCCGTGCTCGTTGGCCACAACGCAACCTTCGACCACAACTTTGTGTTCGCCGCTGCCCTGCGTTCAGACATCCGCCGCAACCCGTTTCATCCGTTTTCCACCTTCGACACGGCAACGCTAGCTGGCCTGGCCTACGGCCATACCGTACTGGCGCAAGCCTGCAAGCTGGCGGGCATTCCGTTCAGCAACAAGGAAGCGCACTCGGCCGCCTATGACGCAGAGAAAACCGCAGATCTGTTCTGTGGCATCGTCAATCGCTGGCGCGAAATCGGTGGCTTCCCACCGCCGCCCATACCGGACGACACAGAAGAGGCGCCTTGATAGACAGCCACAAAAAACCCCGCGCGAAGCGGGGTTTTTTGATCTCCAAGGGCAATACTACCAGTAAATACCCCGCATGATCGCCGCAAAGGCCACCTGCTCGGAGGACACCTTCGGCTTCTCGCCGGAACGGCTGCCGGCAGCGGCCGGAGAGTCCGGGAACATGCGGTAACCCGTGTTCATCACGATCTCGCCCATCTTCGGCGCCAGCGCCTGCATGACCTGGGCAAAAATGCCCAGACGCGTGGCGATGCGCTTGGGACGGTACACGATGGCGTCTGCCACCATTTCCGCCGCTTCGTCCGGTGTCAGCGTGGGCACCGAGTCGTAGATTTTGGTGGGCGCGATCATCGGCGTTTTCACCAACGGCATGTTGATGGTGGTGAAGGTCACGTTGCGATCCGACCATTCCGCCGCCGCACAACGGCTGAAGGTATCCAGCGCTGACTTAGACGCGACGTAGGCTGAGAAACGGGGCGCGTTGGTCAATACACCGATGGACGAAATATTGACCACGTGGCCGCGACGACGCTCCAACATAGCCGGAGCAAAACCCATGATCAGGCGAACGGAGCCGAAGTAGTTCAGCTGCATGGTACGCTCGAAATCGTGGAAACGGTCGAACGAGAGCGCCAGTGAGCGACGGATGGAACGGCCTGCGTTATTGACCAATACGTCCACATGGCCGTGATTGTCCAGCACCGTTTTCACGAACCGGTCGCAGTCATCCATGTCGGCAAAGTCACATTGGTAGGCATGAACGTTGCCGCCACGGGCTTCCAGTTCAGCAGCCACTTCCATCAGGCGCTCTTTCTTGCGCGCGCCAATCACCAGGATAGCGCCGGCATCCGCCAGCTTTTCGGCTGTCGCCAGACCGATACCGGAGGTACCACCGGTGATCACACAGACCTTTCCTTCCACGGTGCCACGCAGGGTGCGGTCCTTGAACAGATCAGGGTCCAGGTTACGCTCCCAGAAATCCCACAGAACCGCTGCATAGCTTTCCAGGCGCGGCACGACGATGCCGGTATCCTTGAGGACTCTCTCTGTCTCACGGGCGTCAAACCGTGTGGGATAATTGATAAACGACAACACCGAAGGCGGAATGCCCATGTCGTCCAGCAATGCGGTAGTCAGACGCTTAACGGGCGGCAGATTCTTCAGGCTCTGGCGGATAAACGGCGGCACAAACCCGAACATGCGCGAGTCAATCCGCATCGCCATACGGGGAGCATGACCGGCTTCGGAGAAAATATTGAGAATCTCGCCCACTTTGTACGGATCAGAATCCACCAGGTGGAAGCAGTTACCGTCCTCGCCTTTCAGGTGCGCGATGTGGTCCATGGCGTTCACCACGAAATCCACCGGCACGATGTTCAGGCGCCCGCCCTCGATGCCGATCGTCGGCACCCACTGGGGCAGTGCGTGGCGGATCTTCTGGATCATCTTGAAGAAGTAATAGGGCCCGTCGACCTTGTCCATCTCACCGGTCTTTGAGTGGCCAACCACCATACCAGGGCGGTAAATCCGGAACGGAACGGTGCAACTCTCGCGAACCACCTTTTCAGATTCGTGCTTGGTCAGCAGGTAGGGATGGTCGAGCTTTTCCGCCTCCTCGAACATGTCCTCGCGGAAGGTGCCCTTGAACAGGCCAGCCGCCGCGATGGAGGAAACATGGTGGAAGCAACCGGCTTCCATAGCGGCTGCCGCATTGACGGCACTGTGGGTGCCCTCGATGTTCGTGGCCTGCTGGGACTTTTCGTCCGCCCCCATGTCATACACTGCAGCAAGGTGGAAGAAATGATCAATGTTACCCTTGAGCGATTTCATCGTCTTGGCATCGATGCCCAGGTTCGGGCTGGTAAGGTCGCCGATCACTGCTTTCACCCTGGACTCATCCGCGCCCCAGCGCTCCCTCAACGTGTCCAGTTTTTCCTGTGATTGCTCGCGCACCAGTACATGCACTGTGCCACCGCGAGCCAGCAGTTTTTCAACGAGAAAACGGCCGATAAATCCGGTGCCACCCGTCAGAAAGTAATTCATTGATAGTCCACCCTGCTTGTTGCTCAGTTGTTGTCTTTTTCCTTTGTTGTCATCGGCAGTATTAGACCAAAGTCTTATACCGCCGAAGCACGCCGGCATTGTACTTAATTGCAACACTCATGTATCGAACTTTTTTAGAGTATTTACTCTGTAAGTTCTTGTTTTAATTAGAGCGTTTACTCTAGTTCATGCATGCAATACACGCCGGAACCTTTTCGGTTTACCGGTACGCTGAAATTGAGACTAGCACAAGGTGGGCAGGCTGCCCGCAAATCCTTACCATTACCGGAAGGAAATGAAACCTGACGGTTGCGGTGACATAATCGGAACCTTCAACGGCAGTTTCTGTCTCTATACTCTCTACACACTCTCTACATTTCCCGCACTTCGGAACCCGGAACATGCACAAAGACGATCCCAACGCTGAACGCTACATTGCCATTGCACGTGCCTGCCTGAAGGCCATCAACGACACAGCCGCCGACGCCGGCACCCGGGAACAGAAAATCCAGGCGGTGTATCAGGCCATTGACCACGCCTTCCAGGCCGAATTCGCGGATTATCGCCAGTCCGTTGCGGTGATGGGGACAGTTCTTGAGCGCATCGCCTCTGGCCAACTCGATGCCGATGCAGCCGCCAGCCTGGCGAAGAAAACCCTGGATCAACAACCGGAAAGTACCCGTAACGCCCTGATTCATTAACGTTTCAACGCAAAGAGAGACTGTATGCACCCTGGCATCCATGGATTTGCCCAAGGTTTCCTTGGCCTGAAGCAAGGATTTCTCCTGGCGCTGGTATTGGCCTTCAGTTCGGTTGCCCTGGCGAGCCAGTCGCCCACAAAAAGCCCGAATGACGCCAACCTGTACCGTTATGTGCAGTTGGACAACCAACTTCGGGTGCTTCTGATTTCCGCGCCGGGCTCCGACAAAGCCGCAGCATCCATGAACGTTGCCGTCGGCAGTGGCGATGACCCCGCCAACCGCGAAGGCCTCTCTCACTTCCTTGAACACATGCTGTTCCTGGGCACGGAAAAATACCCTGACCCTGGCGAGTACCAGCAGTTCATCAAAAGCCATGGTGGCAGTCACAACGCATTCACCGCATTCCAGGACACCAACTACTTCTTCGACGTACAGGCCGAGCATCTGAAGGAAGCCCTGGATCGCTTCGCCGAGCAATTTTCAGCACCGCTGTTCACGCCAGAACTGGTGGATCGCGAACGCCGCGCCGTGCACTCGGAGTACAGCTCGAAACAGAAAGACGACAGCCGTCGCTTCTACTCCGTAAAAAAGGCCGTCAGCAATCCCGACCACGCGTTCCACCAGTTTGCCGTCGGTAACCTGACCACCCTGGAAAACACCGAAGAGCGCCCCTTGCGCCCGGACCTGATCGACTTCTGGAAAGCCCATTACTCGTCCAACCTGATGACGCTTGCCGTCTACGGCCCACAATCGCTGGATCAGCTCGAGGCCATGGTACGAGGCCGCTTCGACCGCATCGAAAACCGCAACCTGAACGCGAAGGTCCACGACGAGCCACTGTTCAGCCCAGGCACCCTGCCCGCCCGCGTGCATGCGGATGCGCTGAAGGATATCCGCAACCTGACGCTCACCTTCCCCATCCCGTCTCAGGAAGACCACTACCGCGACAAGCCGGCCAACTACGTTGCCAGCCTGCTTGGCCACGAAGGCCCGGGCAGCCTGTTTGACGTTCTTAAGAAGGCTGGCCTGGTGGAAAGCCTGTCCGCAGGTAGCGGCATGGATACCGGCCAGGAAGCCACCCTGGAACTGAACATGGCACTGACCCCGGAGGGCCTTGAAAATCAGGAAACCATTCTGGAACTGACCTTTGCCTACATCGACAAGGTGCGCGAGGAAGGCATTTCCCGCACTCGTTTCGAAGAAATGAAACAACTGGCACAGATCGATTTCCGTTTCCGCGAGAAGAGCCAGCCAGTGCAGGAAGTGATGCATCTGTCGCGACAGATGCGGCATGTGGCGCCAGAGGACGTACTCCAGGCGCCATGGATGATGGAAAGCTATGCACCCGATAAATACCGGAACATTCTGAACCGGCTTACTCCGGATAACGTGCTGGTGTCCGTCCTGGAAACGGAACCGAACCTTGAAGACCCCAACCTGACCCAGTGGTACGACGCCGCCTGGAAACTGAAGCCCCTCGCCATCCGGGACATTCGGCAACGGGACGACAACCCCATGGTGTCCAGGCTGGCCCTGCCGCTCGAAAACCCTTTTATTCCCGAAGAACTCGACATGATCGACGGCGCAACCATGGAGCAGCCCGTTTCCATGGGGACCGTCAGTGGCATGGAGGTTTGGTACGCCCGGGACACCCGGTTTGAGACGCCCAAGGCCAATGTGTACCTGAGCCTGCGAACCCCGGCGACACGGGCATCCGCTCGCAGCAATGTGCTGTCGTCGCTGTTGGTGGATGCCATCAACACCAACGTGAACGCATGGGCCTATCCCGCCCAGCTGGCGGGACTCGACTACAGCATCTACCCCCACCTTCGGGGCATAACCGTCCGCGTCGGCGGTTACAGTGACAAACTCCACACCCTGATGGCCCGCATCCTGACCCAGGTGGCGGACCCCACACTCACCGAGCAACGCTTCCGCATTGCCCGGCAAAACATGATCGATGGACTGCTAAACAAGGCCAAAGAACGGCCTGTGCAGCAGACCTCTGAACGCATTCAAAGCCTGCTTATCGAGGGCGCCTGGAGTACAGAGGAGAAGCTCAAGGCCGCCCAGGAAGTCACGCTGGATGAACTCAAATCCTTCGCCGAGGCGTTCCTGGCCCAGGTCGACCCGGTGATGCTGGCACACGGCAACATGACGCAAGCGTCCGCCCTTAACCTCACCAATCGTATCCATGCCATGGTACTGGACGACAGTGAGCTGACAACGGTCGAGCGCAGCCGAGTTCGCGCCTTACCGGAAGGTGAAACCCTGTTACCGCTGGAGGTAGACCATCCGGACACCGGCTACAGCCTCTATGTGCAGGGCGATAACACCAGCTTTGAAGAACGCGCCGTGTTCCGCCTGCTGGGGCAGATTATCAGCAGCCCGTTCTATGAAGAGCTCCGTACCAATCGCCAGCTTGGCTATATCGTTTACGCTACCCCGTTCGAAATGCTGGAGACCCCGGCGCTGGGCTTCGTGGTGCAATCCCCGGAAGCCAGTGGCGACCAGATCGACCAAGCGGTGCGGGAATTTTCCAAGGCTTTCAAGGACACGTTATCCAACCTCTCGGAGCAGGATCTGGCGCGAGAGAAACAGGCTGTCATCAGCCAGTTGATGGAACAGGATCGGCAACTTGGCGAGATTTCGGAGCGTTACTGGCGTGAAATCGACCGCGGCGCGACCGACTTCAAATCAAGGGAGAAACTGGCTAAGGCGATACAACGCGTGAGCCGGGAAGCCCTGGTTAATACTTTGCAAGAGCAAGTCATTGACCGTGAACACGCACTGCAGGTGTTCACTACAGCCGAGGCAAAAAACAACGCCAGCGTGGTTGAGCTGTTGCTGCAACGCAGTGCTGTTCCCGACGCCTGATCAGCTCTCAACCTGAGGACTGGCCCGTGAACCGGTGCCAGTCTTCGGGTTCATCCACGTCCCATCGTTGCGGAAGTAACCTGAATGACAGACCCGCTTGCGTAAGGCGGTCACAGGTTTGCGACAACGCCTTTTCCGTTCCCCAGGCCACGTCGGCCAGCATGCCCGGGATGACCCGGCGAGCACCGATGAGAACATAGCCGCCGTCCTCCGACGGCCCCAGTACCACGTCCACCTCGTCCAGCGCAGCCACGGCTGTTCGCACGTAGTCCGCATCCACGGAGGGGCAATCACTGCCCACAATCATCGCCTTGCCAAAGCCACGCAACCCCGAGCCCAGTGCCTGTGACATGCGTTCCCCAAGGATGTCGCCCTCCTGTACAGCCTGAGCAACCCCGTGAACGTCAAGCCGTTCCAGTACAGGAGCAGCACCCGTGGGCACATTCTCCAGCGCCCGGTCCCACAGGAACTGAACGGTATAACCACTGGCCACCAGATTATCGAGCACGGCCAGACTGAGCCTGACGTGTGCCGCCATTGCCCCCTCGGCGCCCAGTGCCGGCATCAGACGGGTTTTCACCCTGCCCGCCTCCGGCCACTTGGAAAACTGCATAACCAGCACTGAAGCATCAGGATTGACGGGCATTACGAACATCCGATCGGTAGAGGGTAACAAGGGTTTCCGGCGAGTCGCCGCGCCAATAGCGCCAGCGCAATCGCCACATCAGCAGGATGGTACGCCAGGCACCTTGCTGTTCCCAGCGCCGGCTATCCGTGACCACGGGATCGGTAATACGGAAAGGTCGTGACACCAGCCTCAGGCGAGACGATAGTTCCACATCCTCCATCAACGGCATCTCTTCAAAGCCACGCAAGGCCTCGAACACCGGCCGACGCACGAACAGAGCCTGGTCGCCAGTGGCGATACCCGTCAGCCAGGAGCGTTGATTCATGAACCAGGCGATCACCCGGTACAGCACTTTCTTGCCGCTGAGACGCACATCAAACCGCCCCCATGCCTTACGGCTGGCATTAAATTGCTCCAGTGCCGCCAGCGTAGAATCCGGTAAACGGGTATCAGCGTGCAGGAACAGAAGGACATCGCCACGGGCTGCTTGTGCGCCGGCGTTCATTTGCGGCGCCCTTCCACGGCCACACTGGATGACACGGTCACAATGACCCTGCGCCAGCCTGGCTGTTCCATCATCACTGCCACCGTCCACCACAATGACTTCATGGCCCGCCGCTCTGAGCGGCTGCAGATGATCCAGGGTGTCGCGAATGGTGGCGGCTTCCTGCCAAACAGGCACAATAACGCTTAAACGCAACGGCTGGGGCGGTGTCTTGGAAGTGTGCTGTGCTGCTGTCTTCAATGCGCCTGGTATCCCCTGTGCCCGATCAAACCGGTAGCTCGCTCGCCTCGATAAACTGTTTCAACGCTACCGCATTATTATGATCTGTATCTTTGGCTGCAAATACCAGCGTGATTCGTTCGTGCTTATCAACGTAGGATGCCAGAGTGCGCAGGTCCGCACGATCGGACGATGCCAGTTCCTGCAGGTACTTTTCACGAAACCCGTCCCATCGGGCCGGGTCATGGCCAAACCACTTACGCAATTCAGTGGATGGGGCCAAATCCTTCAACCACTCGGCCAGACTGGCCTTTTCCTTGGCAACGCCTCTCGGCCAAACCCGGTCAACCAACAGCCTCGGACCATCAGAACGGGCCGGTTCATCATAGGCACGCTTCAACCGAATTTCTGTCATAGCGATCTCCTTCTATTCCGGAAGTATTCCCGCAAGCCCTTGAGACACATCACTCAGCCCGCTATCATACCCGCCTTCTGACGATCAGCCCCCGTAGCTCATCTGGATAGAGCGTCCCCCTCCTAAGGGGAAGGTAGCAGGTTCGAGTCCTGCCGGGGGTACCAGCTACCCTTCCGCATCGATCTACCACCAACCTCAACCAACTGTTTTACTAGCCTTTTGTCGGAATTCGGCATCCTTATCGATCCACAATATTCCGCCCCAATCTACATATTTTGGGGGTACATCTGGGGTGCAAACTGAATCTCACCCCGCTATAGTAGATTTTGCACCCCAAAAAAGAGCTCAAGCCCCGCCATGTCTAGGCCCATAAACCTCCTTACCGACAAAAAAGTCCAATCCGCCAAGTTCGAAAAATTCGGCAAGCGAACCAAGCTTACCGATGGCGCCGGACTTTATCTGGATATCCAGCCGTCTGGGAAGTATTGGAGGATGAAGTACCGCTTTTACGGCAAGGAGAAAACACTTGCACTAGGCGTTTACCCCGATGTCTCGCTGAAACTTGCGCGGGAGCGTCGAACGAAGGCTCGGGAGCAGATTGCCGACGGCATTGACCCAAATGAAGTCAAAAAGGATCAGAAAGCCGTCAAAAAAGAGCAAACGGATACATTCAAAGCCGTTGCAGAGGACTGGCTCAAGCTCAAAAAAGGCGAACTCGCAGACAGCACGCTGGAAGTCGCGAAGAGAAGGCTTGAGACCTGGGTATTCCCCAAGCTAGGCAGCATACCGATCAAAGAAATCAAACCGGCAACTGTCATGGAAGCCCTAAGGCCAATAGAGGAACAGGGCAAACACGAGACAGCTCATCGAATCCGGCAACGCATCGGGGAGATCTTTCGTTTTGCAGTTGCTGCAGATCGTGCCGAGATAGACCCCACAGCTACGCTGAAAGGCCAACTCAAAACCACCCCAACACGACATAGATCCGCGATTACCAACCCGGATGATTTAGGCAAGCTACTGAAAGCAATCGATGCCTACGGGGGGCATGCATCTACCAGAGCCGCCGTAAAGCTGGCGCCGATGCTGTTCCTTCGACCGGGCGAACTGCGAAACGCGGAATGGAACGAGATTGATCTGGACAAAGCTACTTGGATCGTTCCAGGAAAGCGGATGAAAGGTACTCAGAAAGCCAAGAGAGCGGGTCAGGTGCCCGATCATATCGTGCCTCTCTCGACCCAGGCCGTGGAGATACTGAAAGAGCTCAAGACCATCACTGGACATCAGAGCTTGGTATTCGAATCAGTCAAGCGGAAACGGCCACTTTCAGAGAATACGATTAATGTCGCGCTCAAATCGATGGGCTATGATGGCTCGACCATGGTCGGGCATGGTTTTCGAGCGACTGCTTCGACCCTACTTCACGAACTTGGCTGGCAACCGGAGATAATCGAGCTCCAACTGGCTCACAAACAGCGCAATCAGGTAGCTGCTGCTTACAATCGCTCGGCGAGACTCGAAGAGAGGCGTGACATGATGCAGGCTTGGTCGGATTACCTTTTCAAGCTAGCCAGCAAGTCTTTGTAGGGCTTCAGAAACAACGAAGCCTTTGACCGCCCCTCATAGTTTAGACCGAATGGACGAAGGGAGACCTCTCGCCCACCAACCGATTGCGAGACCTGCCGCCGAATAACCCATTGATTGAGCATGTGGGCGTGAATCGCGTCCGTGAAATCTGAGAACAACTGGGTTATCAGATCTCTTTTGTTATCCACCGCCTCACCATACTCAAGGACCTCCCCCTCCAATTGCTCTAGTTCCTCGGTTCTGCGCTTTAACTCTGCCTCCTTGCGCTGCAGCTCTTCCTCTCTTGACTCCAGCTCTGTGCTTTTGCCTCCCAACTCTTCCAGTTGCTGGTCTACGTCCTTCAATCGCTTTTCCAATTGCTTCTGGCTCATTTCCAACCAAGCGGCCACCTTCACTTCTTGATGATAATCGGAAACGAGAGTTTCAACGATTTTATAAGCTGGTTCGCCCCGTTTCTTCTTCAAATACTTGAGCTTTGGGCCAACCGACTCGCTCATGATGAACGAGTATGACTTGGTCGCCCCCTTCTTGTCGTCACGCTTCTTTTTCTGAGTCCAAGCCCCCTTCATTTTTCGGATATCGTTCTCATTCTTGAGGAGGTCTGGAGCATTTCGAATATGAGTCACCAAAAAATCATAGTTCGACTCGTCGACGCGCCTACCACGATCAAACCAACCCTTCTTGCCAAGATATGTAATCGCCCATTTTTGCTGATCTGCACTGTTCTTTCCCAGCCAACTGATAGCCCTTTTTCTCCAGTCCTTTTGCATAACCACCCCGAAAATATAGTTGTTTTTACTACCCACTACTATTGCTAATTATTGCTGTTTGTATTCGTATTTTTGTGACTTAGTAGCTTAACTTAGTCGCATGACTTAGTTTTAACACTAAGTCGTATTACTCAGAAATAGGTGTAAATATATATTCAATAATACAGTGGTATTTTTGGGCCTGTATTATTGGACAGGGACAGTCATACGTATTACTTTTGGTATATGTCTATTGCTAAAATGTTGTCCCATCTCTCCGGACTCTCACCGCAGGCGCGGTATGCGTTGATGAAGTTGTGGTTGGAAAACGGGGACTCGTTTCCTCTGCAACTGAGCGTTCAAGATTGCGCTCTTGACCTGGCGATGCCTCGGGCGAGAGCCGGTAAGGTCATTAACGAGCTGATCGACAAGGGCCATGTAGAACCTGATTACAGTTTTGGTCAGAGGGGACGGCCAAAACGATTAATCAACATACCGGCGGCGACCACGGAGATGTTGGGCAACTTGACCCCTACGCAATCCAGCGACGTCCTCCACCTGAAATCCATTCACAGGCTCCTGGCTCACAGAACATCCGACGCTGGAGCCGCTTCTCCATCGCTCTCTCCTGCCAACATTGTCTTTCTGATAGCTCTTTTGAGTTGCGCCAATGAAGGCGGTGCAGTCCATGGCCTTGGCACAGCGGAACTCTCCACCTACACCGGGATGACGGCCCAGAGGATAAATCTCCAAGTCAGAAAGATGAGAAAGCTGGGACTTATACTTTATTCATCGACCGGAACCACAGGTGCACGAATTATGGGGAGGACAGCCGCCAGTTACTGGCTGGATCGGAGCCATCCACTTCTTAAACCACCAGATCGTTCAACGATCATAGAAAACTCAGCAGTCTCAATTGAGCTTGGCAATACTGCGAACGCCCTGTTTGATATCGCTAATCAGATCAGAATCCTCAAACGTGAAGACAAGAAAAAGCCGAATAAGGTGTTGGGCGATCAAGAAGCCATGACACTAGCATTAACCAATTTGAACGTTGGTTGGATAGAGCTTATTCCGGATTTCGAGATTTCACTGGCCGAAGACTTCTTCAAAGATGCTAATCCCGAGTTGCGGTTAGCATTTCAGCTATTACTAGATAAATTCGCTCGTGCCACGGCTATTGCGCGGATTCGTGGTTCCTTAAATGAGATCCAAATGTCACCGACTTTCAGTATGCTTAGACCGCTATATCGAGAATTGTTGCCCGTTCGATTCCAATCACATAGCTCAACTGACTTCCCTACAAAGGAAAACAGGCGAATGCTCTTAAGGCTGGTCTTGAAGACAGCAAACATTATGGCAACAGATATCATTGCACAGCTGCCAGAAAACGGCGCCAAGCTTTTTTCAACGGCTTCGTTCGAGCTAATACCAATGATGAAGACCCCAACAGATCGACTCCTTCTGACTGAAATAGCCTCTTATCCCCCGCAAAGCACCGACGGCTAAAAATCACCTGGGGAAAGCGGCAGACCTTCGCCTTCATAGCTCTGCAATTCATGAGCCTACTCCGTTCCAGCTCCGTCTATTAAGTTCTACAGGGTTCTACGAATGGTTTGAACGTAACCGTCCGGAGAACCATCCATGCAAATTATTCGACTCAGAGACGCCATTCAAAAAACAGGGCTCGGCCGCTCTTCCCTATATAAGTTTTCAAGCCTCGGACAGTTCCCGTCCGCAATCACCCTTGGCGGCAAATCAGTTGGCTGGAAAGCTACCGCGATAAATCAATGGATCGCCCAACGCATCCGCGATCGCGACCAGGTTCCTGCACGCTCGAACCACGTTACCTCCTGGGCAGTCGCCATTCCCGCAGATGGCAAGTGCGAAACGGATCTGAGGGTTCTGCGAATCAAGCACGTCGTGGCGCTGACAGGGCTAGCCAGGTCCACCGTGTACAAGTATATCGATGAGAAAGACTTCCCGCGCCCCGTTCCGCTGGCCGGTTCATCCGTCGGTTGGATACAAGCAGAAGTGAAATATTGGTTGGCGCAGTGTTTTGTTTCTGCTCCTGAAGATCAAGCGACTGAAAGCCCTGAAACCCAGCCAGAAGCAGCATAACCCTCTCTTATTATTTAAGTAATAGACAACTTCTCTAGATCAAAAACCACCCCTTCGATACCTCCTGAATTCCGCAAATCCGGGGCAGCCCTCGGCAAATTGGTCCTATTCCGGGCCGAACTATGCGTGCTCAGAAGATAAATCTGAAAACGCCAAAACCATGAAAACGGAGACTAGTGACATGAACAATCACCACCATGAAGGCACAACTCTGGAATACCTGAGCCGACTAAAACTATCAGCTCAGGAAGTTGCCGGGCACTTCTTAGCCGACAGCAACACGCTGCGCGATGGCATGAAAATCCTGGAATGCGCCAATCGCTTTAGAACGTATTCAGACGAGGCTTACGGAACGTTCTTCGACACTTGGTACTGCAAGCATCGTAGTTGTCCAATTTGCCAATGGCGGAAATCCTTGCGCTACTGCAGTAGAGTCCACCGAACCTTGGACCAGAATCCCTTTCTCTTGCAGGACAAGTGGATCTACCTGACGTTGACTGTCCGAAACTGCGACGTTAACGACCTGAGGGCAACGATCGAACACATGAATCAGGCTTTCCGGCGTTTGATGAACCGCGACTTCTGGAAACGACATGTTCGTGGTGGCATTCGGTTTGTGGAGGTAACCGAAAGCTTCTTTGGTGGTGGGAACCTCAACTACATTTCAACACATCCCCACTTCCATTGCCTTCTGCGAGTCAGCCCTTCGATGCACGGCGGAGTTAACTATATCTCTGAAATGCAGTGGGCAGAAGAATGGCAACAAGCCCTCCAGGTTCACTACCTACCAATCGTCAATTCTCGACGACTGGCTGGCGAGGATCAACATCTTAGAAATAAGATCATCAGCGCTACCCGATATTCAATGAAACCGAGAGTGAATCCGCCTGCAAGGTCCTGGTTCCTGGCAGCCGCAAAACAAATGCGAGGGCTGAGACTGGTTGAGCCCTTCGGCGACATACGGGCGCTGTTTGCGAACCTGGACGACGAAGCTTCACCTGGCTCAACGGAAGGACGCAATGAAATCCGACAAGGCCATAATCCAACGGTCCACGTCTGGGATGATTCAATTGGAAGTTACAGGTCAGAGTAGCTGTAGTAGCCCGCCAGAACTTCAACGTATCACTCATGAACGCCTCGGACTTATATGGGCGCCAATAGATGTAAGCATGGCGGCCGGGTCAATAACTAAGCGGTCGCCTTGCGCCCTGCCATTCCACGACAACAAATTCAATGGCTTATGGAGACATCCTATGAAAAACTGAAGGAGTGCATACATGAGAGTCCTAAGGCTCGCGGAAGTTAAAGAGAAAACCGGCTTGGCAAGGTCAACAATTTACAAGTACGTCGATATAGGCAAGTTTCCGAGGCCCGTTTACCTTGGGGGAAGGTCGGTCGGCTGGATTGATTCCGAGGTACACGAATGGCTGCTGGAAAAGCAGGTCGAACGTGATATGACCCATGGAGCGTCCAGAGGCTGGGGCTTCTAGTTATTCTGGCGAGTCCTATGGACGGCAGTAGCAGTCAGTGGACGCCGGACAGCACCCGCCCTGCGAAACGCGAGGCAATTTTGTGGCATCATGCTAGCTCAACTCAATGAAGATCAAGGGTCGAACGCGTGAACCAAAACAGCCAAGCGGAATCTACAGAAGCCTCCCTCAAGATGATCGTCGATAGATTTCAAGCTATCGCACCCAGTTCGTTCAACACATCGCGCCATTCTGCTAGTTCAGTGGCACCCGTAGCGGACTTCCTGGAACAGCTCAGTTTTCCTGAGGTGAAAGCGATTTACGTCATTATTCAGGCCGGGAGAAACCCCTCCTGGCTGGAGGAGATTCATTCCATAGTCCCCCTGTATGAGAACCTCATCGGGATTCGACCAGCCAACGAGGGCAAACAAAGCTGCATTGACTTTCTCTTACCCAAGATCGACCACATTCAGACCTATATCGCCCGGTATATCGAAGTCTGTAACGAACTAGGAATCGATCCGCTTATGGATCTTGAGTTCCTGACTTATAGTGAAAAAGCGCAGCACCATTGATCGAGTCAACATGCGGATGGTCAGCCATATGGCATGCCATCCTACACGCCCTAGGAGAGTCCATCAGGAGTTTATCTTGCCGACTGCGACCATGTCGCCCAACCTAGCGATACTAACGCCTCGGCTACGGCCCCCACAGCCAACTCTGCTTGTCGATCCGAAACCGGCGGGAACTTCGTTTCAGCCGGCTTACCTCTAGCGTGCAACCTGGCAACCGTGTGACCAAGGTTAGCCACCACAGTTCTCTTATCTTTCACAGCATCATATTTCTTTATCAAGTAGCCCAAATCCTTACCCGTTACATTGAGCTCTATCGACAAGAACACTGTTAAAGCGTCACGGCACCGGTCTATCACAGATGCTGGCGGGGATGAACGGAAACCCTGCACAACGTCGTCTAAGGCCGATTCGACACGGCGTTGGTCCTCTGCGCTAAGAACCCCTTCCCTTATGCGCGGAAGAAATCCAAATTGCGGCCTCATCTTTATCGTAAGCAACTCCTGGCCAATCGCGTCCGGCTCGAAATGAACCAACTCACCAATCGTGAAGTTCGACTGGCTCCCAAAGGTGAACATGACTTGACTGGGAAACTTGCCTCCCAAAAGACCGAGGAAACCCTGATACTGGAAAGTTATCAGCCTGGCATCTTGCCGAGGAGGATGCCCCCAGTTCTGTGGCTGAGAATCCATTCTCCGCCAAACGTAACCGCGCCGAATCTGAGAGACAGGGTCAAAAGAGACTTCTTGGAAAACATACTCAGAAATAATAAAGGAATCTATCTCGGGCCCAGAAATAGCTTCAAACGGTTCGCCCCACACTCGGACCGGAAAAACCTGAACCTGCTGGGATCGTTCTGGGCGACGGTCACTGCTGCCGACGTATATGTCTCCGGTATCTTTATCAATGCCTAGATTCTTCAACCAAACCACCTTTGCTCATTAGACCTCTTGCTGCCCGATGCCGAAGGCTAATTTTCTGCTCGGTATTCGGCCACTTACCTATTGGGTATGATTACACAGGTCTATTCAGGATAGCGCCTCGCACGCGACAAGTCGGGATTTCATCCTCTAGCGGAAGCTAACGCCTAGCAGCTTCTCACATGGATAGGACCGCAACAGCCCGCCAGGCGCATCAAGCCGCATAGCACCGTATCGAATTATCCGGTGGCTTAGAGACCGGATTATCGGTTGACAAAACAAAGAATTTGCCAGAACATGTGAGTGGTTGACAAATTACCGAATCTGCCAGGTATCCGATTATGCCACTTCCTCTTCCATCGACGTTTTATCCCGAGCTCACCAATGATCGATTGACAGATATTGCAAACGAATTGCTTGACCTCAGGCATGAAACTTTGAGCGCACTAAGTTCGGAATGGGATGACGCCTACACAAAGGAATCAGCAGTGTTCGGTCGATGCCGTAATCGCCTTATAGGCCTGTGTGAGGAGCGTGATTGGCTGAGCGTTAGCAATCCTGGAATGGACGTCACGCTCTGCATCGGAAATAAAGTACCTTTCAGATTTTTCAGAGACGATCCGGAGAATCCCCAAAAGCGAGGCTTCTTCAAACAGAGGAGGACCGATGACCTCTTCCCTGTGGATTTGGTTACACCTGTAATGTGGCGTTTTATCATTGAGCGCGCAATGACAGAAGAGGATGAGGATAGGGTGTACTTCGCAGGCTTTAATGAACTGCAGGACAAGGTCTCGCTCTGGGAACATAAGCCCGGTGTCACTAGCCCCTATTCGGTGGGCGATGCGGTGCCAAAATCGAAGCAACTGCCGCCAGCAGCCGTACAGGTACGGGGTGACAAGGATAATGTCGATGCAAGCAAAAAATCATCCCCGGATGAGCCTCAGACTGGACAACGTGAGTAAGTTAGCATGACCATAGAATTCGAAGGAGCCGCCTTGAGGTTAGCCCGCATTTTTTGCGGGCTTTCGCTTGAAGAGGTGGCGGAAAAGGTCAACAAGTCGCGCCAATACCTACACAAGCTGGAAACGGGGCAGAGCAATCCGACGCCGGAGCTTTCTGCTGAGCTCGCTGACGCGCTCAGTGTTGAGGTCGTTTTTTTTTCAAACCGAAAGTTGCAACTACATGAGGATCAGTTTCATTTCCGCAGCCTGGTGACTACCAAGAGCAGTGTAAGGCAAATAGCGGTAGCACGGGGCGAAATGGTTAATAAGCTCATTCATGTGCTGGAAGACTATTTAAGGCTCCCGGCGATAGACATCCCCTGCTATGACCACGTGACCAGCGTGAACGATATCGAGACAATTGCTGAATCATGTCGCAAGCACTGGGATCTCGGCTTAGGACCAATAGATAACATGACACGGCTTGCCGAGAACGTAGGCGCCGTTGTCACCACGTTTGCGGGAGTATCAAAGCACGTCGACGCTCTATCTGTGGCCGTCGAGAGACCTTTTATAGTGCGAAACACTGCCAAGACTGATACCTGCAGGCAACGTTTTGATATCGCTCATGAATTTGGTCATTTAGTGATGCATGAGGGCGTTGTTACGGGGGACCGCACTACGGAAAGCCAAGCCAACCGTTTTGCCAGTGCTTTCCTGTTGCCAAGAACCATGATGGCAAAGTTGTTCCCACGCCCCAAAGGAAATCGACTCAATTGGATTGGTATCCGCGAATTCAAGCAGACCTGGAAGGTGAGTAAAGCTGCCATTCTTTACAGGGCACGACAGTTGGACCTCTTAACCGAACAGCAATACAAAACCGGTGTAATCACGCTACGCAAATATGGTGAGAGCAGCGGGGAGAAAGACGATTATTTAATCGACCAGGAGCCGCCGGAGCTGCTAGCTACTGCAATAAAGGCTCTATCTGAACATCATGCGATTGGGATAGACGAGCTGGCCCAAATGCTCAAGGTAAAAAGGTCCTTCCTAGAGGAGATCACAGGACTGGATTCACAGCTACTAGGCCAGATAGACGTCCCGTCAAGAAACCGAAAGCAACCACCAAAATTAACGCTTGTGTAAATTTTTTCGCAGACAGCGACTTTGATTGCCTCTCCCAGGCCCGGGGCAATACGCCTCAATTCAATAGCTGGCTGGAGGCTCGCGCTAAACTACAGACCGACTCAGCCCGCGACGGCCAACAAGAATAGCGGCATCTTTTGGGCTGAATGCACGACTAAGCCTCGCCAAAACACGTTGCTGCGTTTCGGGAGTCCAGAAGATCTTCAAGTGCTCACGTGTCCGAGTTATGGCCGTATAGAAGATACTATGGGTGATATCATCTTCATTCGCGTCGGTTACGACCACCTTCACCGAATCATATTCTAGTCCCTGCGCTTTGTGGATCGACACAGCGTAGGCTACCTGAAAAGGCACACTAGTATTCAGCGAGTCATCATCCTCATCACTAGTCTCATAATCATAAACAGAAAAACGCACAGTCGAGCCTTCGATCCACTCTAGGTCATCGCCAACGATATCAAACTCACTGACCGATCGATCGAGCTCAACATCGAAATCGATCCAACCTGGGGCATGATCGATGCCAACGATTCTTCCCTTCAAATTGTTATAAATCACCGGACGGAATCGCTCAGTTTCGAAGAAAAGAACAGGATCGCCAAGTTTGTAGGTGGCCATTCGCCAAGTGACCGCTGGGTTGGGATTGCTGCTTTGCAGGAATCGATTGATATTATTGATTCCATAAAGACCGTCGTAATTCAGGCACAGAATAATTTCATCTTTACCGAGGGTCTGGAAAAGCGTCTTGTCGAGCGATACAGAGTATCCATTACGCACGATAACTTCAGCGATATCATCTTCAAGACCGCGAACTTTGTTCCAAAAATCCAGAAGCGAGCCATTCTTGGTTCTATAAGGAGTAGTCAGCTCGAAAACTGACGCCTGCGGTATGAACGAACGGATGATTCCGAACCAATTGCCGAATTGAATGGACTCAATTTGAAAAACATCACCAACGAGTACCAGTAGTTTAAATGACGTCTTTTCCAAGACCTTTATCAAGTCCGCGTTACTTACAGTGCTACACTCATCGATGACAAGGAGATCGTATTCTGGATCAGTGGCACCCTTGTAGATCTGGCGGCTTATCGTCCGAAAATCCGAGTTCTGTGCCGTCACTCTTCGTTTTAAGTTATCGGTTGCCGGGTTGGTATGTGCAAGAAAAAGCTTTTTCTTCTCGTTGAAGTAGTTTGCAACATGGTCCACCATCGTCGACTTTCCGGTTCCAGCGGCACCATAAATCACAGCAACGCGAGACTGACTGAATAACTGTTTTAACGCCTCGACTTTGGACGGATCGTCAATGCCATGGCGTGTTTCAACCAGCCAGCGCTCAACAGCTTGCCCGTATCCGGCAATTCCGAAGACTGCGCGTTCCTGAAGCTTCGTAACTATTTCAACAGTACCGTCCTCATGCTCGCGAACGAATACGTGCCCTTTGTCGAGCACAAGCTGACGCTGAGCGTGTTTGTAGTAAAGTTTCTTGTTGTAAGCGGCTATCAACCCCTCGATGTCTCCAAAAACCTCAAGTTCTGCCTTAGGGGTGTAGAGAACGCCTTTACGCTCAACGTCGTTTTTCACGCGTCGAGCAAGTAGCTCGTGGGTTCGGCCAGTTACATCAATACTCTCGGCGAGATCCCAGTAACGAGGATTGTGGCCCGGGAGTGAAGTACAGAAGGGCATCGTATCGAAGGGAATACACCCATACTCAAGCTTCAGTTGGGACAGGAGGTCACATCGATCCCTGGAAAACTGTAACTTGAGAGTTTGATTGTGCATCCGCAGCATGAGATAGCGCAGAACGTTACGTCCCGATGCAGCAGACCTGATGATTCTTCGCGCATGGTCTAGGACCGGGAAGATCAGTGGGTGTGCTGCCCCCTCAGCGCCTGCTTCCCTCAAAGCCGCGTATCCGCCTTCAGACAAGTCCATTAGCTCCAACAAACTTTCAGCGTTCGTTGTCAGCCAGTCCATCAGGTAACGATATTCCGACGAATTAGTCCGCACGCTTATTGATCTGCCCAGGAGTCGAGCAAAGTTATTGAACTCACATGGCCGAATCGAGACCTCCCAATCGGTAATCACCACAATCGGCATCTGTTGTTCCAACACATCTATCGAGTCCCGAACGAGCGTTAGCATGGAAGCGTGCAGACCGGCTATATCAATGTCGGTAAAGGCGATGATGCGATCGAACTTGTTTACTTTGTTGACGGCACGAAAAAAAGTAACTTCGTAATAAATCTTCCCTCGTACGAAGAACGGACGAGTCTTGTGGATGTAGTATCGATCTCGGGCACGTCTGTCGCGCTGAACTGATCGAGCCGCCTCGATTCTTGCAGCGATCTTTTCGTGGTACTCCCGGAGCGACGGGTCCAAATCAATTGGAAATGTTTCAAGGTTGGACAACACAATGATGCCGAGGTCGTCTCGGAGTAATTTGCGGATGCGATGCAGATACTCGTAATACTTGAGCATCAAGCGCTCGGAAGCATCTCCATCAAGCGTGTAATGTGAGGCACTTTTCTGAATCAACTTATGGAATTTGCCAAGAAAATTGAGCCTGGCCTTACTTCTAACGAAAGCGAGTCCTGGCTCAACAGCAGCGTAGTTGAACTCGGCATCGGGCGAGCGCTTGTGGAGATGAACCGCAGCCCCTTCAACCAAGTTTCGGAGTTGCGAGAGGACGTTCTGTGAAAGCAATGCTCGGTGGTCAGCTAATGATTCGATGTTTCTACAGATTACGTTGTCTGCTCGTTGGATTTGCTCGCTTACCAAAATCATTAACTGTTCCTTGTCACTGTTTCAACGAGCCTAGCCCCAAACAACCGATTTTCCATCATTAAGCCTGCAATCTTGTTTGGATAAGTAGGCACCCGCAGAGATTCCGACTCGAACCATGAGCCTTAGCCAGTCAGGCCATCCGCTCAGTTCAGCGCGCTCCTTCTGCAGTCTAGCGACCGACTCGAAGACCCAACTTCACAAAAAATGCCACCGAGTTCGAGTCAAGACGAGTGGCCTCGCGACCACCCGATAGAGTTTACTTAGGAGCCAGTCGCCTTGCGTCTAGATCTTCTCGTAATTTTGACATAATAGCGGAACTATCCAGCGTGGAATCACAAGTCCCAGTCGGAAAGAACTCCTCAACCACCTGACTCATTTCATCCTCGTCGTACTCGAATAGCGCATTACCGAACCCCTTCGCTGCTGCCGCATCTAACGCAGCCTGATCAACGCCCTCCTCTGTCATCTGCCTGGCTTTTTCCCCTGCCTCTGCCACGGCTTCCTGCAGCGAAATCCCTTCCTTAATCGCCAGATCCACATAGTAGATCGGCGTCCGATGGCTCTGCGTTGTACTTTTACCCCGCAGCTTCAGTTCCAACGGCATGTACGCCAGTAAACCACCAGAGACGGCCTGGTAGTAACTCAGCCTGGCCGCAAGGGTCCTGATGCTGTTGTAACCAGTCGTGCGGAAGATGAAGGTGCCGAGATCATCGTCGTCACCGATCTTCACGTTCAGGCGGCCATACGGCTTGCACAGTCCATCTTTGCCGAACTCACACAACGTTGGCCCAGGGCATGGCAAAGACTGCACTCCTGAATGCGTAAGACGCTTACAGGTGTCGCCGTTACCGACACACATAGGCCGCCCGCTTTTCCGGTCGAACATGGTGTATTCGGCCCGCAGATTCAGATCCGCGTCGTTGAAAAGCATGCGCACCGGGATGGTCCGGAGTTTGCTTTTTGGGGCATCCTTTCTCAGTTCCTCGTCCATGGGGTGAAGCACCCAGCCATCCTTCTCCTGAATCTGGGAGGTGATGGTGAATTGATCATCTTTCTGCGGTAGCCGGATGCCGTTCTTTTCAACGACCCGACCTATGCTGATACGCCCCAACACGGGAGGCGTGATGGCTAAACCTTTAATCATGATGACTCTCCTGAAAAAAAGACCACGGGGCACTCGTCATGCCCGCGTGGCCAATGGGGTATTCATGCTTGGATAAGGAATCGACGGCTTCCCGGTTTGGTCAGGGGATACTGACCCAGAAGCTCGGGCTGGTCCTTCAGCAGCTGTTTCACGTTGAGACCAACGGAATCCTTGCTGCGCTTCCAGCTCACGCTGCCACTTGGGAAGGTTGCCTTTGAGGCTTCGCCCATCTGGCTCTCGATGCGCTGTTTCAGGTGGGATTCTGTGGCGCCGAGGGCTTCCATTTCCTTGCGGATTGCCAGCAATTCGTCGAAGGCATTGGACAGTTCCTTGCTTTGGCTGAAGTCCAGGGTCTCCCCCCTGTCCACTGGGTACAGGTGGCGCAAGGCGCGTTCAGCAGAGTCGGTTCCATCAACCGGTGGTGGCGTATCCGTTTCCACGAAATCCCAGAATTGGCGCTCCAGCACGTACAGCGCCTCGATGAGCTCTTCATTCCGTTCAATGCGGTAGATCTTCAACGCCTGACCACACAGCAGCACGCACACGTCCGCCGCCTGTTTGCCGGTGACAGCCAACTGATGCTGCACCTGGCACTGGATGTAATCCGGCACACCCTCTTTCCATAGACGCGACCCGAACTCCCCTGCCGTTTTGCACTCCAGGATCTGCACATCGTCATCAGCCACCACGGAATAATCCAGGTTGGCCAACATCCAGTGTTTCTCCGGATCTGGATGCTGCAATACTGCATTCACCCGGCGCACCTTTCGGCCGGTCTGTTGGCTGTACTGCTCAGCTACAATCGGTTCCAGGATATGACCCCAGTAGACCGGAGAGGTGGGATCGTCCGAATCCGGTTTGGGTAGTCCAGTATCTCTGCCAGTTTTCACCATCCATAGTTCGAGTTGGGACTGGTAAGGGTTCATGCCAACGGCCGCAGCGGCATCGCTACTACCTATGCCCTGCTTACGTACCTTCAGCCATTCATCCCGACTGAGTCCCTTGGTGGAGACCAGGCGCAACGCTGGTCGCTGTTTCTGAATTGTGTTTGCACGCATGCCCATGGTGTTTTCCTCCAGACATAAAAAAGTCCGCCGGAGCATCAGGCTCCGGCGGGCTTTATGGCGGTTTCGAGATGTGTGGGATTGGCTCAGGCCACAAGTGACATGGCCTGCTCTAATGCACGATTCTTCAAGGCTGCACCGGTCCCAAACCAGGCTGAATCCAGCCGGTGGTCCACGGTTTTGGCACGGCGCTGGTGATCGATGAATTCCGTCACTGCATTCAGCAGCCCGTAGGCTGTGCCGTCCGATGAAGCCAACGTGGCACCCATGCCCTCGCCTTCGAACAGACCCAGGGCTTTTGCCATGGAACGCTCGTTGGTTTTACCAACCCCAGCACTAGAGTCGTCCGTGAACACCTTGAGGAAGTAGTTCCTGGCCTCAGTGATTTTCACTTTCCGCTCACTCAGGGTCTTCAGGCGGTACATGAAGTCATCCCATGCGCTAACGGATATGCCGAGCTGCTTCTTCACCAGGTCCGCGTCGAATGCGGTGTTGTGCTTCACCTTGACGGCGTTGGCGGTGGAGCCTTTCAGTGCCACCGCGAGGGTGTTGTTGCACACCACTCGGATGCTGGTGAACTGAGCAGTTGTCGCCATGGTTCCGTCGCAAGCGGTGGCCAGCAGGACGTAGGCATTGGTTTGATCGTTGCCCTTGAGCATGCCGGATTGGCCGGTACGAGCCAGCGCCCACATCTTGCGACCGCCTTTCAGGACACCAGCTGTTTCCAACTCAAAGCCAGACACCTCGGTCAGATCCCGATAGAACTCCAAGATCTCCTCAGGCTGAACCACCTTAAAGCGGTTACCGACGACCGACAGCGGAGCCTTGGTATCCGAGCGGTAAAGTACTTTCGAGTCCGGGTAGGACAGAATTTCACCCAGGGTGCCACTGGAGTTGGTGACAAAGCGGACAGGGCTTTCCTGAATCTTCCAGTCTAGGCCCGCTTGTTTTGCCCAGACCTCCAGGGGTTGATTGGAAGTCAGCTCATTCCCCAGACCATGCCAGGGGGTTTGGCCAACGTAGGCCATTTGCTCGATGAGATGAGCCATGGTTGCTCTCCTAAGGTATTTGCGAGGGGAATCAGCGGATATCGTCGCGGGAGTCGGGATCGGCACTGAAGGAATAGCCGCAATCCAGGCAGCGAAGGTTGTCCAGCACACGGTCATCCAGGACATCGCCCAGAATCACGCCAGCGGAAGCGCCAGAAGCGCCACCCAGCAGTGCACCTATAACAGCACCGCCGAAACCACCCACAGCTGGGCCCATGGGACCGGCAACGACACCTAGGGCCGCACCTGCTCGAGCGCCAGCCGTTGCGGCGGCATACCCACCATAGGCACCTGCAGAAACACCCACCACACCAGCGGTTTTCTTGCCGTAGTTGTTCTTGCCAATCCGCCGGGACAGGCAGTTGGGGCATTGTTCAGACATTGGAATTACCTTTGTGAATGGGAAGAGAAGGCACTGTCAGTGCCCCGGTTCACAGAGGTGATATAGGTTTGAAATTTTTTTGACTGCCCTACCCCAGTAATTCTGGCCACTTTAAAACCGAAAACCTAGCACAGTGCTTGACGTATGAGCAGCTCAAGGGTTTTATACTCGCGCTTCGAATCTTAATTCGGGTCGACCAATGCTCTTCCGAAACGTCACCACCGCATTACTAAGTATTCTGCTTTTGCTCGGCTCCGTACCACTGAGTCTAGCCGGGGTGGCAATTGGTGCCACTGACGCTAGTGGCAGTGAGACTCATTGCCGTGGAGTGGATCAAGTTTTTGCGGTTGATATGGAACTTGGCCCCGCCAAGGTACCGATGAACTGCAGTGATCCTGAGGGGATGAACTGTTTGCGGATCGCAGCCCAATGCTCCTTAACACCGCTATATGCGCTAACAGGCACAAGTTCCGTTCCAAGTATTCAGCCCACCACCAGTTTTCGTGCCGCACCGATCAGTGCGGAATATCAGAGTCCTATCGCAGACGTTCTCACGCCCCCACCTGACTCTACCTCCTGAACCACTGTTCCGCCGTGGCCGGGCTTCAAAGCTCGGCACAAGAATATCCGTTCAAACACAAAAGCAGTTCTGGCAGTGACTACGCGTGGCCAAACCTGCTCGTAAGGAGAATGACGATGAAAACCACTACGTTCAAAATGATCGGTGCAGGTGCTGTTCTTGCCGCCGCCATCGCTAGCGTTTCCGCTTTTGCTCACAAGCCTGAACAGCAAGGTATGGGCATGATGGGCGAACACATGGAGACCATGGGCGGCATGATGGAAATGATGTCCGGCATGTCCGCCGACAATCGCTCTAAAATGCAGGCGGCGTGCATGACAATGATGCAGAGTGATGGCGAAGCATCGCCATCAAGCAATCAGGACGAGTCTAGCCAATAACCAATCAAGAGCAAATGGCTGGTGACGCGCCAACCCAGCGGCACCAGCCTCACTCAAATCGTTTGACAGGAACACAATATGAGAAACTCTATCGCTGCCGGCTCAGTCGCGCTTGCTTTGAGCACTCTTTCTATGGGCTTCCATCTTTACGCCGCCGAATCCACTCTCGAAAGCGGAGTATCGGGTAAAACCGATCATGCTATTACAGTTTACAAGAGCCCCAATTGTTCATGCTGTGCCGACTGGGCAGAGCATCTTGAGAGCAATGGATTCGAAGTGAACATTGAGAACACAAGCAACATCAACGAAATCAAAATCCAGCATCAGATTCCACGGGACATGGCATCCTGCCACACGGGCATTATCGATGGCTTGGTGATCGAGGGTCATGTTCCAGCCGACGACATCAAGGCATACCTGGATTCACCGTCACAACCATTCGGCGACAACACCGTCGGCCTCGCTGTCCCTGGCATGCCTCATGGCACTCCCGGTATGGAAACAGGCAGGCAAGATAACTATGACGTGATGGCATTTACCGCTGACGGCGCGGCTCAAAGCGTTAAACGATACGAGTTCTGATATGCCGGACCTCGCAACCTGGGGCACTCTGGCCGCCTTTCTTGGCGGCCTTGTGTCCTTCTTTTCCCCTTGTACCCTTCCGCTCGTACCGGGTTACCTATCCGTTGTTACCGGCGGCGCGGTGAGCGAAGCCTCAAATCGGTTGAAGGCTTTTTGGTTGAGCCTTTGTTTTGTGCTGGGGTTCAGCCTGGTTTTTGTCGCGCTCGGCGCAAGCGCCAGCCTCCTGGGCCAATGGCTGATAGCCTACCGTCAAGAAGCCAACCTGGTGGCAGGCACACTGATTGTGCTGATGGGGCTGTTCATGCTGGGATGGTGGAGCATGCCCGCACTGCAACGTGACTGGCGCCTGGGGCAGACACTCGAAGGTGGACGGCCAACTGCGGCGTTTTTACTGGGCGTGGCCTTTGCGGTCGGCTGGACGCCCTGTATTGGCCCCATACTTGGCGCCATTCTGGCTCTGAGCTCTACGCATGCCAATGCCGAAACGGGAATGCTGTATCTGGCCGTGTATTCGTTAGGGCTGGCGCTGCCATTCCTTGGAACTGCCTTGTTCATTGAACATTTTCGCAAGCGAGTACGCGGGCTCAGCCGTTGGAGCAGAGCGTTGAGAGCTTTCGCTGGTTTGGTGTTAATTGTGATGGGCGTGATGGTGTTAACCGGGCAGATGACCCGTTTTGCTACCTGGATGCTATCCACATTTCCTGTTCTGGGAGGGCTCGGCTGACGTTTTTAGTATGCGGTTAAGCGATCACATGTGGATAGTGTTTGTATAGAAAACTTTCCTCACAGTAATGCCTTTTTCAAGCTAGATTCAGCTTCGTCTGTTGTTATAGCGGATCGCTTGAAGTCCGATCTCTTAGCTAATTTTGATTTGCTCTCGAGAAGGGCGACAGCCACAATTTTCCAACATCCAGAGACGGCGCTTATAGATGAAGGTTCTAATTGTCGAAGACAACGCGGTACTCGCAGAAAAAATCTCCGTTTGGCTTGCGAAGGAAAACTTTACTGTAGATGTTGCCCAAAACGGAAAAGAGGCAAATTTCTTCGTAGAGACAAGCAGTTATCAGGCGATCATTCTGGATATAGGACTGCCCGACGAGAACGGGCTTTCTTTGATGCAAAAATGGAGAAGCAACGGCAAAGATGAAGCCATCCTGATTCTAACTGCCAGGTCCAACTGGACAGAGAGAGTTGAAGGCTTGAATGCCGGGGCAGACGACTATCTTCCAAAACCGTTCGAATTTGATGAACTGAAAGCTCGACTTAGCGCCATCATAAGAAGAAAAGACGGGCGAACAACTGATAAGATAGCGGTTGATGGGTTTCTTCTAAGTTCAACCTACAGAACGCTAACAACCCCTGATCATAAAGAATTCAGGCTAACCGCAACAGAATATCGCCTTCTTCAATGCTTCCTTCGATCTCCTGACAGAGTCTTTTCCCAGGATGATCTTGTTGAATCACTTTACAATATCGAAAGATGCCCAACGCGAAATGTTGTTCAGGTATATATTGCGAGGCTTAGGAAAATACTTGGGAAAAAAAGAATAAAAACGTTGAGAGGGCAAGGTTACTATTTCGCGAGAGAGACCCACTAAAAAATTTATACTGCGAGTCACGTCAGTAACTCTCACCTGACTCGCAGAAAACCAAAAAATTATTGTTTCTTCAATAGATCAGCAACTAGCTCCTTGATTACTCGATGCTCTTCCTTCAACTTCTTGACCGTCTCGCTTTCTTCAGAACGATAGTCGGAGGACCGTTCATCGATGCTCTTATCAGGGTAGCTTCTTGCCTCATTATACCTATCTGCTTGTCCGCCATTGCTGCCTGCGAGGGCTATGGAAGCCCCGGTTCCTAGAAAAGATGCTATTAAAATTACAGACACTTTTTTCATAAACAGCTCCGATATGTCATTCTATTCAACCAACGAAATTCAATCGCCTTACGCAGTTAGTAGAACATCGAAACCTTAAACACATTTGAATGTGGACGTATTTTAAAGATCTTCACATTCCGTAAACTACAGGCCCACAGCTATTCAGGCAGATTTTGACAAGACTAAACGAACGACCAAAGCACAACCCCTCCAGCGTCAGGTGAGTTGCGACACGCATCAATCCCATCTATGCTTTCAAGCTCAGTCGCCTCTCTAGCCCTCAGCTAGCTCCTCCCGCTCAATCGACCATAACTAATACCATGACAGCGCAGAAAAGCATCCGAAAAACTGCACTCCAATATGGCATCGTTTTCAGCCTCTTGTATTTTCTACTAATTTTTTTCTCGCACACTTATGTAATAGAGCAGCTTTCGAACGAGTCCAGAAAACATCGCCTTGACAAGGAGGTGGAGAGTTTTCAAACCATCATTGAAAACGAAGTTCCGACGCCCGACGAGATTGGCAGCATGATTGATCGATTCCAATTGCTACTGGAGCACGCCCTCGTCGTCGAAATGAAAGACGGAAGCATCATTGCCAGTAGCAACATAGATCAAACAACGTTGCGCATGGTTTCAAGAAAGCCGGCGGGCTTTGTAGAAATATCCCAAGGTGCAGATGGCCTTCTTGGATTGAAACGAGGTGTCGGAATTGATAGTCCGCTTTCGTCAGTCACCATCCTGGAAATGGAAAGCGGACTAGCTGAGCGATCCAGTGGGGCTCACCTGACCTTGCTGGCTGCCTCCGCATTATTACTTTTTGTTCTCTTGGCTCTGGTAGGCACCACTACTTACCTCGCTTTGAAACCGATCGAACACATCAAGGAAGACATGAGGAGACTGCAATCTGGCAAACAACCTCGTTTGAATCCTGACGCACCAGAGGAGTTCAGTCCGCTGATCAAACAGTTCAATAACCTACTTGAACTAGCAAGTCGTCGCCTTGACCGCCATCGCCGCCTCAATTCCGATCTTTCTCACATGGTCAAGACCTCGATCTCTGCCAATCTCGCAATCTTGTCAGACACTGGTTCATTACCTCCGTCCCGCGACGACATAGAGTTCATGACCTCCAACCTAAAGGATCTAAGCCGGTCCTTGAACTACCGCATGAGCAAGGCAGATATCTCCGGCAGGCAGATGGGGCAAACATGTTTGCCGATTGAAATAGCGAACAACGTCATTTCTGTCATGGAAAAAATCTTTCCCGATAAGAGTTTCCGTATTAATACATCCTTGCCGAATAACTTCAGTTGGCCCATGGAGCGTCAGGACCTATCAGAGTTATTCGGTAACCTGCTCGAAAACGGCGGGAAGTGGAGTCAGGCTGAGATTGACGTTTCAATAAGCCAGACCGATTCCGGGCTAACGATAGAAGTTGCAGACGACGGCCCTGGGATTACTCCAGAAGCGGCCTCAAAAGTGATGGATAGAGGTTCCCGGCTTGACGAAACCGTTTCTGGATTTGGATTGGGACTGTCCATCGTGTCCGAAATACTAGAAGACAATTTCGGACGGATGAACATTGGCCCCTCAGAAACAGGGGGCGCCAGGATTACAGTTGTGCTTCCTTTCCCAGAGTAGAGCACAACCATAATTCCTCCGCCCCGCTATGACGGAGGGATTACCCTCCCCTGCTGGCGATCAAAACTGTGTATTTCCACCTCTCTTCTACCGTTGCATATCATCGAGTTTAGCCCTTGAGAAGCGCGTGAATAGAGCCGGTAAAACAAAAAGCGTTAGGAAAGTCGCAGTCACGAGACCACCTACAATCACGCTGGCCAGTGGCTTCTGGATTTCCGCACCCACGCCCGTCGACAATAGCATCGGTATCAAACCGAGTGCCGAGGTTATTGCTGTCATCAAGACAGGGCGCAAACGGGAGACGGCACCTTCAAACACCGCGGCATCCACGCTTAACCCATCCTGTATTCGCTGATTGATGCTTTCGACCATAACGACCCCGTTAAGCACCGCCACACCGAACAGCGTGATAAATCCAACGGAACTGGGCACTGAAAGATACTGACCGGAGATCCAGAGTGAAAAGACGCCACCAATAACGGCAAGCGGCACGTTGACCAGAATCAACAATGCTTGACCGACCGAACTGAAAGCAAAGTACAGCAACAGCGCGATCAGGCCCAGAGATACAGGAACCACAATGGTCAATCGCTTCTGAGCTCGCTGCTGGTTTTCAAACTGACCACCAATATCAACCGAGTAGCCGGGGGGAAGGTTCACTTCTGACGCGATGGTATCCTTAATATCGGCAACCACACTGCCCATGTCACGACCCTGCACATTAGACTGAATGACCACACGGCGCTGAACGTCATCGCGGCGCACCTGAGGCGGGCCAGACTCAATAGACACATCGGCCACATCGCCGAGTCTCACCCAGGCTCCGGACGGCGCCTGTAACCTGAGATCGGCAATGGCATCCCGGTCTTCCCGGAAACGTTTGGCCAGACGCACATAGATATCATACCGCTCATTTCCGTTGATGATCTGGCCAGCGGCGGCACCACCCAGTCCATCCCGGACGACACTCATCACATCAGACACGGCGAGTCCGTACCGGGAGAGTGCCTGACGGTCAGGCTGAACCACCAACTGCGCTTCACCAGCAATCTGCTCCATGGCCACGTCTCGTGTTCCCTGAACTGTTCGGACCGCCGCTTCAATCTTCTGGCCTTTCTCCGCCAGTACGTCGAGATCCGGGCCAAAGAGTTTGATGGCCAACTGCGCACGAACACCTGACAACAATTCATCAACCCGAGTCGCGATAGGCTGAGAAAAGTTAAACAGTAGCCCCGGGTGCTGTTCGAGCTTCTCCTCAAACAGAGCCTGCAATTCATAGCGATTACTGGCGCTGGTCCACTCCGAAGTGGGTTTTAAGCCAATATAGATCTCTATATTGTTAACGGGCTCCGGGTCGCCGCCTATTTCTGCTCGGCCAGCCCGGGATAGAGCGTAAGTCACTTCTGGAAACTCCATCAACATGGCTTCCAGTTTTGGCGCAACTTCAAGCGCCGTATCAAGGCTTGATGAAGGGGCCAGCGTAACCCGGAGGTTGATCGTTCCTTCTTCCAGCTCAGGGACAAACTCAGTGCCGAGTCGAGGCACGACCAGAGCCGCCAGCACCACAAGAACAGCGGCAGCACCGACAACAGATCTGGTGTGTTTTAGCGACCAGTCAAGGCCCTTGCGGTAGAGCTTCTCAAGAGGTTTTAAAACGAAGCTTTCCCGCTCCCGAATACCCTTGCGAAACATAAACGAAGCCAACGCAGGCACAACCACCAGAGCGACGATCACAGCGGACACAATGGCCAGCATGATGCTGATCGCCATTGGCTGGAAAAGCTTGGCTTCCACACCTTCAAAACTGAACAGAGGCATGAAAACGACCAGAATAATCGCCGTCGCGAAAAAGATGGGGCGCGCCACTTCCCGGCCGGCTTCCTGGAGTCTAAGCGCAATGCCATGATCATCGTGTGACGCGTCCAACGGATCGGGGTCGTTTTCAACCAATTCATCCCGATGGGCGTCATGCTCAGCATCGGGATGCGTCAGATGTTTGAACATGTTCTCGACCATAACAACAGAGCCGTCCACCAGCATGCCAATTGCCACAGCAATGCCGCCCAGAGACATCAAGTTGGCCGAGAGACCGAACCAGGCCATGATCATCAGCGCAATACCGATAGAAATCGGTATAGAAAGCAGCACGAGCGTTGTTGCCCGAAGATTCATCAGACACAGGGCAAGCACGATCGCAATAAACACAAAAGCCAACAGAAGCGCATTAGTCACCGTCTCTACGGCCTTGGTCACCAGATCCGCCTGGTTGTAATAGGGCTCAAAACGAACCCCACTCGGAAGCGCCTGATTTATGCGATCAATGCGGGCCTCGATGCCGTCGATGGTGGCTTTTGTATTGGCCCCCATTCGTTTGAGTACAATGCCAGAAACCACTTCACCCAGTTGTTCAACTTGACCGTCTTCATCCTTCCGGGTCATGGTCACCGCACCCTGGCGAATTTCAGTGCCCAGCGCTACTTGGGCGACATCGCTCACCGTCACTGTAATGCCATCACTGGTTTTAACGGGCACTTGACGGATCTGCTCCAGCCCCTGCTCGCCATTACCCAGCCAGCCCATACCGCGGATAACCAACTGCTCCTGTCCGCGGCCCATATACCAGCCCCCAACATTGGAGTTGTTGTTCTCCAGGGCGTCCATGACGTCGTTCTGTGATAAGTCATAGGACAGCATTCGCGCCGGGTTCAGGTTGACCTGGTATTGACGGACCTCCCCGCCAAACGACAGAATCTCTGTTACCCCTTCGGCGGGTATCAGCAACAGCTTGACCAGCCAGTCGTGCAAGCTGCGTAATTCCATTGCGTCGTACCCAGAATCCGGGTCAGCTATTAGCAAGTACTGGTAGACCTGGCCGAGACCGGACGTATTCGGGCCCATTTCAGGCACCCCGACCCCGTCCGGAATCAGCTCCCGCGCGGCCTGCAACCGTTCGAATACCAGTTGGCGCGCGAAATAGATATCCGTGCCCTCTTTAAAGACCACGGTGACACCAGACAACCCGGTTTTGGAGATGGACCGAACCTCCTCAACATCCGGCAATGCATACATCACCGCTTCAATGGGATAGGTGATCAACTGCTCGACTTCCTCAGCCGCAAGTCCGGGCGCCTCTGTATTAACAGCAACCTGGACGTTTGTAACGTCAGGGAAAGCATCAAGATTCAGTTTTGGGATCTGAAACGCGGCCGTGGCGATAAGCACTGCAAGCGCAATAAGAACCAACAGGCGGTTCTGAACCGCCCAGTCGACAACTCGGTTGAACATAATGGCTCCCGGAATCAGTGGTTGTGTGGGTCAAAGCCGCCTTTGGCAATTTCAGAGGCCACAAAAAACGCGCCCCGCGAAACGATCCGTTGGCCCGCAGTCAGGCCGAAAATTTCACGGAGTCCGCCAATTGAGCGACCCAGTTCCACTTCCACAGGCTCATACTCCCCTTCAGCCTCTTCCACATAGACCGTCCAGTCGCCATCGGCGCCTCGCATCAACGCACTCTCCGGCACCGCAAGCACCGGCTCCGTGGTTTTAAAAAGGAAATACACATCTGCAAACATTCCGGGATGGAAACGGTCTTCAGGATTGTCCAGCTCCAACCGAACAATCCGCGTGCGGGTCACAGCGTCAATGGTATGAGCTTCCTGGGATACCGTTGCCGCAGCCACACGACCTGCAACTCTTACTTCCGCTTCTGCCCCTTGCTTAAGGACAATGTCGGAGTTTGCTGGCAGGTGAGCCTCTACCCAAAGTTCGCTTTCATTAGCCAGAGTCACCAGCGGTTGGCCTGCCTCAACTCTTTGTCCTTGCTCAAACTCATCGGTCAGCACTGCGCCATCCACGCGAGCCCTGAGCGTGTATTCACCGAGACTACCTACGCCGCTGGCCTTCAACGCACCAATGTCATCATCGTTTAGCCCATAAGCAAGCAGAGTTGCCCTCGCCGCTTCAATATTGGCTTTCGCGGTATTGAACCGTTGATCACCAACCACGGAACGACCCAGCCCGCTGATTCGCTCCCATTCAGGAAATGCTTTCCTGTAATCAGCCTGCGCCTGTGCCACCGTCTCACTGAACAGGGTTACCAGTTGCTGACCTTTGGTTACGTGCTCACCCAATTCCACGTGACGTCTCAACACCACCGAGGCAACCCGGGGGGACACGTGGTAGCTGGTATAGCCGTTGGTCAGCAGCTCACCGGGAGCGTAGATTTCATAGTCAACGCGCTTGCTCTCGAGGGTTGCTACCTCAATGCCGGCGAGCTCTTTCTGTTTGGCATTGATGCTTGCGGTAGCTGCTTCTTCATGACCACCATCGCTCTCCTCTTCGTGGCCATGACCTTCTTCCTCTTCATGCTCACGTTCTTCAGCATGCCCGCCCTCATACTCATCCTCTTCACCGGTGCCTTCTCGATGATTGTCGCCACCGGCGGCATGATCATGGCCCGCCTCGTTATGAGCATCTTCCTCTGCCTGCACCAATGAAGGGGGAGCTATAAACAGCGTCAAAACAAATACTGAAATCAGAGTTTTTTTCATGATGAATATCCAGTTTCCAGAATATTATTGGAAGGGGGTGGTCAGTTCGCCAGACTGGCTCAATAGCTCAATCAGGCCCAGCTGCGCCAGCTTTTCCAGTTCAATACCGGTTTTCAGGCTCTCCGCGCGCTGGCCCAGCGCCTGGAGATACTCAGAGGTGGAGAGGTCGCCGACCTGCCACTGCTTCTCAAGCAAATCGGCACTTCGCTGTACACGCCCCTGGGATAGTTCTTTCCATCGACGGAGTTGCTTGTCGTATCGCTTCCAGGAAGCGCGAGCGCCTGCCAGGTCGTATTGTTGTTTCCGGTAGAGCGCCTGAAACCGCGCTTCGGCCTCCAGAGCCCGTCGATTCGCAGCCCGGATTTCAGCGCTGTAGTTATTACGGACGTTCAGAGGGATCGAGAATGTCAGGCCAACCACGTTCTCGCCGCCGTCACGCCCTCCGCTCAGCCCTACTGTCGGCGATGCTGTGGCTTTGCGTCTGGCAACCTCTGCCTCACTTTTCAGCACCTGCCACTCGGCTCGAGCGGCTGCAATTGACGGGTGTGCCAGCAGATCAGCCTCACCAATCTGGGACTCCAGCGCTGACCATATATACTCAGGGATTCCCCCATCCTGAAACCTCCAGTCCGGCAGACGTTCTCTAACCTGAGTTTCTGCCCGATCAACTGCGGCCTTTGCCTGGGCGACTTCGCTCAACTGACGGGATAGATTTAAAAACAGAAGCTCTGCGTCGGCACGCCCCAGATCACCTGCCTGCTGGCGCTGTTCAACCTGGTCCAGCAAGGCATCCAGGCGCTGCTGTTGGGATTCAGCAATTTCCTCAAACAGCGTAGTAGCGCGCCACTCGACAAGCGCAAACAATGATTCAGACGTTTGTGTCAGAACTGCTTCGCTCAAGCCAGCTTGCGCAGAAAGCCTGATCAGCTTTGCCTTCTCCTTTAATACGCCCTGTTGATCAGACCAATCGATCGTTTGTGACAGTCCTGCCTCAAAGTTATTCTCACTGCCCGTTCTGTCTGCTCCCACGGACAATTCCGGGTTATACAGCGGTTGTTCGCTTGCCTCAGCGTCCTCTTTCCGCGCTGCCGCCTGCTCTGTCGCTGCCAGTACCTCCGGGTGCTTGCTTATCTGGCCATTGAGCCAATTCGCCCAATTAACAGTCTCCGCTTGACCTAACAGAGGAATGGATAATAGTACTGAACACAGCAACGCCCGAGGCGAGTGCTTGCTTGCCTTCATCGTCTTTCTCCCGAAGCGATTAATAGCCAAAAATCATAGGTGTAAGGCGCCTATGACGAGGTAGGAAAAGATCGAGATAATAAGTGCAAACTTTGAAATGAGCTTGAATTCGGAAAAACAGTTCAGATATGAGTCGCTAAAAACTCTTTGTAACGCTTCTCAATGAGGCTAAGAACGGCAGCTCGCGACCAATTGCCGCGATGCCACCGTCTCATTCCAGGAAGGGGCTAGATTGAAGTGGGTTGGAGTGCGCTTTCGTCGGTCGCACCGTCTTCAATACGAACGGCCTGGACCAGGCGGGATACAAGTACCTTGCCATCCCCCGGGTGCCCATCCCGGGTCCTGCTCGTTCGCACAATGATGTCCACAACTTCATCGGCAACAGCATCGGTCGCTACATCTACTTCCAGCTTGACCATCTGCACTTTCTCCAGAGGCGATTCATCGCCAACCAGATGACCAAATTCGTTGAGAGACACGACAGCAATGCTTGCCACCCCCTTAACTTTGGCCAGAGCATCAACCACATGCTCTGCCATCACTTCTCTGACATACGCTTTTATTTCATACATAAACCGCCTCCTGACTATCAGACTTCAACGTCACGACGTTCGGATGCAAACCACTGATACACGCTGGGCAACACTACCAACGTCAGCAGCGTTGACGTGATCAGACCGCCAACCACAACCGTTGCCAGTGGCCGTTGGACATTAGAGCCAATGCCATCTGCCAGCAGCAGGGGAATCAGCCCCAGAATAGCCACAGAGGCTGTCATCAGAACCGGCCGCAAACGGCGTTGAGCGCCCAGCTTGACTGCTTCAATGACTTCGTAGCCTTCGTCCCGCAACTGATTGATGTAGCTCACCATTACCACACCGTTCAGTACGGCTACGCCAAACACCGCAATGAACCCCACAGCAGCGGGCACGGAGAGGTAAAGCCCCGTCACAAACAACGCGACAATGCCACCAGTAACCGCAAAGGGCACATTCATGAAGATCAGCGCCGCATAGCGAAGACTACTGAATGCAGAAAAGAGAAGCAGGAAAATAAGCGCCAGAGTAATGGGCACAACGATCGCTAGCCGCGCCATGGCCCTTTCTTGGTTCTCAAACTGACCGCCGAACTCCACGAAATACCCCGGCGGCATATCCACTTGCTCCTCGATCCGCTTGCGCAAATCCTGAACAACACCGCCCATATCGCGACCACGCACGTTCATCTGCACGTACTGACGGCGACTGGCATTGGAGCGTGAAATTTTCTTGGGGCCTGCGTACATTTCAACATCGGCCACCCGTGAAAGCGGGATAAGCTCGCCACTGTTGCCCCTGAGGGGAAGCTTTCTGATTTCATCGATGGACCCGCGATAGGACTCTTGCAGCCGGGCGAAAATCTCAAATCGACGGACACCGTCGAAGACCAGCCCGGCGCCTTTACCACCTATACCGGTTTCAACCGTACTCATCAGGTTATCGACGCTGATGCCGAACTGCGCCAGCACTTCACGGTCGGGGCGAATAACGATCTGTTTTTTACCCGCACTCTGCTGAGCGCGGACGTCCGTTGCACCCGGCACCTCTTGCGCCAGTGCCGCCACTTCCCTGCCGATCCGGCCCAACTCGTCCAGGTCGTCGCCGAAAATGCTGGCAACCAGTTGCGCCTGAACGCCTGACAGGAGTTCGTCGGTTCTGAGCTGAATCGGTTGGGACAGATTGTTGGCAAGCCCGGGAACCCGCTCATCCAAAGCATCCGCAATCCTGCTTTGGAGGTCCTCGTAGCTCACGTCCTCTCGCCACTGATCCAGGGGCTTCAGATTGACAAGCGTCGCAACAACGTTCACAGGTTCAGGATCACCACCGACCTCGGCACGACCGATCCTGGCATAGGTGCCGGTGACCTCTGGAAATTCGTCTACAACGGACTGAATCCTTTTGCCATATTTGATGGCGGATTCAAGACTGGCTCCAGGAGGCAATGTCGATCGAATCTGGAACGTGCCTTCCCTGAGCGTGGGCACAAATTCGCTCCCGAGATAGGGAAACAGCAGAAGACTGCCGGCAAAAGCAATGACGGCAACGCCCATCACAATCTTAGGGGCTTTGACGACAGTATTCACTACCGGCTTGTATAGCCGGTTCAGGAACAGAACCAGCTTCGGCTCTTTGTGACGCCCGCCCATCTTGAATGACAGGGAGGCCAGAACAGGCACCAACGTCAATGCGAGTAACAGCGCACCGATCAACGCAAAGCTGATGGTGTAGGCCATGGGCGAAAACAGCTTGCCTTCAACGCCCTGTAGCGTAAACAACGGAAGAAAAACGATGATAATAATGCCAATCGCAAACACGATCGGACGGGCCACTTCCCGGGCTGACTCACCTACAAGCCTCAGAACGCTGATCTTTTCATCGGATCGCTCCTCAAGGTGTCGGAAGATGTTCTCTATCATCACGACAGCGCCGTCCACCATCATGCCGATGCCGATAGCCAGCCCCCCCAGACTCATCAGGTTGGCCGACAGGCCCGACATGCGCATAGCAATGAACGCAAAGAGTACAGACAACGGCAACGTCGCCACCACGATCAGTGTGGAACGAATATTTCCTAGGAACAGATAGAGAAAAACCAGCACCAGAACCGAGCCTTCAAGCAGCGCTTTCTCGACAGTGCCTATAGCCTTGCCCACCAAGTCTGCCTGAGAGTAATACGCTTCTATTTTCAGCCCTTCGGGAAGTGATTTGTTCAGATCATCGATTTTTGCGTTGACATCCTCTAGAACCTTACTGGTGTTGGTGCCAATCAATTTCATCACGTAGCCGCCCACGGACTCCTCACCTGAGGACACCTCTGCGCCACGGCGAATTGCCGGTCCAAGGCCTACCTCCGCCACATCCTTGACGTAAATAGGAGATTCTCCCTCACTCTTGGACACAATGATGTTCCGGATATCTTTGATGCCTGCGGTACCGGAGTTGACCCAGCCGTAACCACGGACAATGTACTCTTCACCTCCTCGAGTAATGAATGAGGCGCCGACGTTACGATTATTCTGGGTGAGGGCACCGCGAACATCGGACACCGTCAGGTTCCTTGCCTGAAGCTTCTGCGCATCGATATTGACCTGGTACTGCTTTACCTCGCCACCGATAGAAAGCACACCGGTTACGCCCGGCACGGTCCTGAGCTGGGGTTTGACAATCCAGTCCTGAATCGTGCGAATTTCCTGCAGGCTGTATTGATCTTTATCCTCAGCTTCCAGGGAATACATCAGGATGCGCCCAAGACCGCTTGCGATGGGCCCGAGTTCGGGTTCCCCCATCCCTTCGGGAATCTGTCGCTTGGCCTCGGATAGCCGTTCGTTAACTAGCCGCCTGGCGAAGTAGATATCGGTGCCATCTTCGAAATAGATGGTCACCCGCGAAAGTCCGAAAATCGACGTGCTCTGCACTTTTTCTAACTTGGGAATACCATACATGCTGATCTCAACGGGATAGGAAATCAGCGTTTCGATATCAACCGGCGACAATCCAGGACTGGTAGTGAATACCTGAACCATGGTCGGTGTCGCGTCCGGAAACGCATCCACCGGCAGTTTTTGAAATGAAAATACGCCGGCAACGATCACGGCGATAGCAAAGACAAGCGTCATCAGACGATTGTTCAGCGCATAATTCACAATTGCGTTGATCATGCTCCCCCCGAGTATTAGTGTCCGTGAGCGGCGCTGCGGCCACTGGCGGTAATGGCCGACATCAGATCAAAAGCGCCCACTGAAACCACTTCCGTGTTTGCGCTGATGCCGGACTTAATCTCTATCCAGTCGTTAGCCTCCTTACCAAGAGTGACTGGAACCGCCTTGTAGGCTCCCCCTTCATTACCCGGAACAAATACAACGGACTCGTCATCGATGGTTTGCACGGCATCGTGTGGAACTAGGGGCAGTGATGCCGCCGATTGAGTCATGACTCTCGCTTTGGCATAGGTATTTGGACGAAGGTCGCCGTTGGGGGATTCGAGTACAACGCGAACCGGAATGGTGCGGGTTTCCTCGTCAAGCTCATTTGAGATCCAGGACACTTCCCCGGTGTGAAAGCGGTCTGCAACCGACTTTGAGAAGACCTGAACTTCATCTCCGACGGATACCCTGCCAATGTCAGTTTCGGCAACTTGCAACATCACCCACACCACAGAGGTATCAGCTACGGTAAAAGGCGTATCTGAAGAGCTTAAGGTTTGGCCCAACCGGGCATCCATGCGCTCAATGCGCCCCTGGATAGGAGAACGGAGCGCGTACTGTGCGAGACTGCTATCTGCGCCTGACGAATCACTGCCAAAAACCGCCAGTTGCTCACGAATCGAATCGTACTCCGCTGTAATCTCAAGATAAGCGGCCTTGGCGTCCAAGAACTCTTCTTCGCTGGTGAAGCTTTCACTCCGCAATTGCTTTTCTCGCTGATACTCCGCAGTCGCGGCTTCTTTCCGAGCTTTCAACGAGTTCAGGCGGGAACGAATGCGGGCCAACTCAACGCTGTTCAACGCGGCCAACAACTGGCCTTTTTCAACCTGTTCCCCCAGATCAACAGCCAGTCTCGTAAGCTTTCCCTGCAATAGCGGCCCTACCTCAGCGACGCGATCCGGAACATAGTGAACTTCAGCTGGCGCAGTGACGATATTGTCAGCACGGCCTCGGGGCACCGTTACAGTCTGCACGGAGAGCAACTCCCTCTGCTCTGGAGTCAGATGAACTTCGCGGGCCTCACTGCCTTCAGCCGAGTGCCCAGCCTCACCCTTTTGGTGCTGCCCTCCTTCGGCTTCTTCGGCGCCGTACGCCAGTGGCTGATAGACCAGAAAACTGATCGCGACAAACAATATCTGCAGATTTCGAATCATCTAAACACCTTCGATAAAAGAGAACGTTCAACCATTAATTTTCTTGTCATCAGGAACCGGATGACATTGAAAGGGCACCGCCGGTGCTTACTTCCAACGCCCGGACGGCGTCGATATAGTCGTGTTGCACTTGGACGTATTCCTTCCTCACCGACAAAAGATTGTCCTGAGCGGACAGGACATCGGAAGCATCGACTTTTCCCGCTTGAAGAGCTTTCTGCATAAGTTGCAGCGTTTCCTCCGAACGCTCGAGAATCGACTCGTTCATCTGGCGCAATCTGCGTACGGCGGATTCGTACTGAGCTACAGCAGATACGACCTGGCGTTCAGTCGCCAAACGCAGCGCCTCGGCCTCAAGCTCGGAGATTTTCAACTGAGCCGAGGCCTTCCTTTTTTCACCGGAATAATCATGAAACACAGTCAGAGGCATCGACACACCCGCACCAAAAAGGTTGGATCTTTCCTCCCGCTCGTAGAACCCGAACACTTTCAGGTTCGGAATACTTAGACTCTTGGCCAGTTCCAGACCGGACTCATTTGCAGCAATTCTGGCTGCTGCCGCCTTCAGATCCCCTCTCTGGCGCTGAGCCATCGCGACAAGCCGATTAGTTGGTGGCAAGTTGGCACGAGCTACATTGAGCTCTCCCGCGACCCCTACCGCATCGGAGGGGGACACCCCAAGAACTTCCGTCAGGTCAATTTTTGACTGCCTAAGCTTCTGCGCCGCTTCGGCCTTTTGGTTCTTAGCTCTTGCCAAGCCAATGACGGCGGTATTGAGCTCAATCCGGGTCTGTTTGCCCCGCTCAACGGACACCTCGACCAGCTCTTTGGTTCGGTGCATCAGCTCAACGGTGCGGGTTGCCGTTTCCAGCTCTTTCTGTGCAAGCAGTATTTTGAAGTAGGCTGACCGCACTCGGGCCTTGGTCGCCACCTTCAGGTATTCAAGTTCCTGCTGTTGAGAAGTGAGAGTGCTCTGAGCACGCGACTGACCGAGATCGCCCCGATTGCCCATCCAGACTTCCTGAGTAACCCGAACCTCGTAATTCAGTGACTGATCCGCCTGATCTGGATTGTCGCGGCCACTCATCTCAAGCTCCGGGTTGCTGGGCGCCCAGCGGCTGGCATGATCGAGCTCAGCTTCCTGCATGGACACCGCAGCCCGCCTCAAAGCCAATATCGGGCTATTCTCAAATGCCATTACCATTGCCTCATTTAAAGAGACAGCCTGCCTGGCCTTGGCTTGCTGGTACTCCTTGAGTGAAACGCTCTCCCCGGCGGTGGCCGCCGCCGAAGGCATGACGTTCAAGACTCCGGGTACTATCAGCACCCACAACAACAGTCGTTTGTTCATTCAATATCATCCTGGCTATTTGACTGAGATACATGAATCAGCGTTTTCGCCGTAAATGCCAGGACGACCCTACAGACAGACCTTTAAATCAGTCTGAATTCGGCGCCATCAAACCTAAACTCGTACGGAGTTCAACGAAACTATGGCGGGGTATACGCCAAAAAGAGGTGAAAGAAAGAGACAAAAGAGGAGGGCATCGTCCAGCGCATCGGAGGGAGCGCAGATAAAAAACGACGGGCCTATTTCAGCCCGTCGTTGGGTCCAATTATGTGAAGCAACACTATGAACGATTAAAAATCGAACTGCGCAGCCAGTTGCAGGCGAGTGTTATCAGCAGATTCGCCATTGGCCAACTCTTTGTCTGCGAAGGAAAGCTCCAATCCCAGCGTTACCGGGTCAGCAACTTTGTAGAAGTTGCTGAAGTGAACGCTTTGCAGGGTTTCAAAGGAGTTCGGGAACAGATCTGCTGGCTGATCGCCCTCTACGCGCCCATAGGACAGACCAGAGGAGAACTTCGGCGTCCACTGCTGACTGATAGCAACGTTGGCACCGTATGCCTCAATGGTTTCAAGATCGCCGTTGGCGTCGATGTATGCTTCACCAATACCAGTGCGGCTAGCGCTGCTGTCATTATTGCTGAAGGAACTGTAGATGTAACGACCCACGCCGTCACCAAAGATCGCCCCTGCCATGACCGTGGTGGCGTCGGTCAGGTTTAGCCGACCAGCGATCAAAACGCCATAACCAAAGGCGTTATCGTCGCCCGTAGCAGCTGCAGAGTCAGTCTGAAGCGAACGTGCCAGACCGGCAACTTCAATGCCACCAGCACTGCCGGCCCACTTGTACTTGGCAGTCAGATCCGGCGCATTATCGCGGGAGCCGTCAAAACCCGTTGTTTCCGGATTCTCAGCAGAAACGGAAAAATTAGCACCGCCGCCAAGAGGCATGGTGTAGCGCAACTGTGCCTGACGAATAAAAGAAACACCTACTGGACCGTCGAAATCAACCGTGGACGGATAGGCGGTAAATTGCATGAAGTTACTCCAGGTTTGACCGGCGAGCAGGCCGTTCAGCTCACCATAGGCGTGACGAAGACGCAGCCCTCTGGAGTTGGAGAAAATTTCATTACCGCCACCACCGTAGAAGTCACCTTCAACGGTCGTTTTGACATCACCCACTTCTGTTGGCGTGGTTGTCTTAATGCGAACCCGTGATTGTCGAGCATGGGCTCGAAATGAAGGGTCGCTATCGCTATTAGCAGTATCAAGGCCTGCTACGAACAGGCTGTCACCCATGTCCTGATCAAAATCATAGATCATGTCCAGCTTGACATAGCCACCGATTGTTACAGTGGTGTTGGTGCCAGGCACCATCCAACCTTCCGACCCCTTACTTTCCGCCATGTCATCCAATTGGCGCTGCAAATCATTAATCTGTGTCTGAAGTTCAGTTGCAGATTGCGCATGAACAGACGGGGCCAGCAGACCCGTAACCGCAAGCGCTAGTGTTGCTCTCATCGCTAACCTGAGTTTATTAGTTTGCATTGTAAATCAGTCTCCATGAGCTTTCGTTGTATGTCATCTGACCGGTATTTGGCCCTGAACAAACAGACAGCTAATGCGCTTCAGTTGTCGGCCACTACCGGTAAGTTGTTCATTGATCTCGCACTTTCCGCCAGAACAACGACTCGCCATTGATAGCAGATGAACTTGAAACGAAATTGAAAAAAAGCCCCCTTAATACCTTTGTATTAACGCCCCATCGCAACCGCTCTTCTAACTGAGTCCTTTTCATCATCTAATTTTATTTTTTCAAGCTGAGTTAAAGTTCATCTGTTTCCATCGGGATGCAGACCATTCAACTTAAAGGTGACTCTATGAGAAAACATCTCTTGCTCACATCTCTCGCATTAACCTTGACGGCAGGAAGTCTCCATGCCTCTGAGGCTAATAACGGTAGGCTGGCACAAAACATGCTCTCCGAAAGCGGCATTCAGGACATGAAGAGGCAGCATAGAGTAATGACACAGGCAGCCGCATCTGAAGTGGGCATGGAGGCTCGCCGAAAATTGATGCTATCGAATAAGGACGATATCTATCACGAGATGATCAAATCGGGAGGTATCAATCTCTCTGAATTGGACCAGTTTTCAAAAGATCAGTTTAGTCATTAGAACAAGTTTCGCACTAAGCGCCTGTGGATTTAAGAAGAAAATTCTTCCGATAAATGACGTTTCAAAACCAGTTGCATCGTGAATGGTCTCCACCATTCCGTCTTGCCGCACTACTTTTGTAGTGCGGCTTTTTTAGGCCTAGATTTAGTCGATAACAAATTCTAACCACCTGCTTGGCAGACAACATGCCCAGAAAACAACAACGCCCTTCAATAAAACGGAAACTGCTTACTTTCCTGACACTAACGGGTTTCGCGTGTACCGGGCTAATATTCTTCTCACACACCCTTTTAATCGACTATATCCATGACGAGCTTCACAGGCAGCAGCTAGAGGCTGCAGCTAACCGACTCTCAAAGATGTTAACAAATGATAAAGAAGAAATTACAAAATTCTCTCTCAGAAATTTTTCATTGTCTCAATATTCTGTTCACATCGAAGACAGTCAAGGTCGGAGTTTTACAAGCGAGAACATTAAACCGAAATTACAGGTGGTAGAATCGTTCAGAAAGCCTGGAATTTTTCACATATCGGATGATGATCGCTCAATCCTTGGCTACTACAGAATATTTAATAACAGACAAGATAAACTAAGCGTTACTATAATTGAAAAAAGCTCCTACTCACCAAACACGCTTGACAAAATTCACGTTCTTATATGGATAATATCTTTTGCAATTCTCGTTACGATATCAATGATCATATTTATTGGGGTAACTATCGCACTAAAACCCTTAAAAATGATGAGTTCCCAATTAACGTCGCTTAAAAAGGGTGAGCGTAATAGACTGGATGAGAACGTACCTGAAGAATTCAATGAACTTGTCAAACATCTTAATCGTCTATTAGAGTCGTACGACAAAAAACTTACCCGTTCACGCCACCTAGCCGCAGATATTTCTCATAGCTTAAAAACCCCCCTTGCCGTCATAAACTCCATGATCAATGACGAAGCCATTCCCACCACAATCGCGAGTCAAATTAAGTCTCAACTGTCTGAAATGCACGAGCTGATCGACACTCAAATGAGAAAAACCGAAATGTCCGGTCAGTACATTGGAAAGGCGACACCGATCATTGAGAGAACTCTGGCACTGGTGGACGTAGTCAGTCGAATCTATCCTTACAAACAGATCCATCTTCAAGAAACATTACCCAGAGAGCTTGTCTGGCCAATTGATGAGCGTGATTTTAATGAGATTTTGGGTAATGTGCTTGATAACGCAAGCAAATGGTGCTCTCAGGAAGTTCATCTACACTTGAAACTTCACGATGACACTTTGACCATTCTTGTTGAAGATGACGGCCCCGGAGTAGCGTCACACCAACTCGCCGATCTTACCAGACGCCAGAAAAGACTGGACGAAAAAACCCCTGGCTATGGCCTTGGCCTATCAATCGTTGAGGAAATCATCAATGACTACGGTGGTGCCATGCATTTTTCTATATCACCCAAAGGTGGTCTTCGGGTTCTAATCGAGCTTCCCAGAAGCATTTGACGACTACAAGGGCAACTTATCCAGCTTTCGTCAGCGACCAGTGGGCATAGCAGCCCGATACACCAACGTCTCAACGTCAAAATCGTCACTTTGAACTGAGTTTTCATCCGGCGACATAAAGAATAACTCTGTATTGCCTGATACGGGGGACACCGGAACCGACGTTAGAAGACTTGTTGACTGCGTTTTGGGAGATTTCCCGGATCTCAGCGTCAACCAATCAACTCGAGTATCATAAACACCTATCATATCTTCGGCTGCACTGGATTCCTGTGGAATCCCGATATTAACTGCGTCCCCACCGGAGCGTACGAGCAGGTTCGGCAAAAATAGTGTTTGCCTCGGACTAAACACCAACTCAGGCGACACGTCGTAAGTCATACTCGTGCCTGCCACCCGGTTTCCAATCTCATAGTCCAGATGTGGGCCCTCAGTGCCAGCAGGGAAAAATGAAACCTTCCCTTGGGAGACGGTCACCATATTCAAAGGTCTCGGTTTGTTCTGAACAACGGCACCGATTACCCGGAACACTGGCGTGTACTGGCTTAATTCTTCATGAACGGCCTTCTCAAGATCAGGCCCGTTCGGTGAGATTGATATTTTATAGATCTCTGAACCAAACCCCTGCTCTGAGTAGAAAGACTGCCCGAGAATAGTTTCCCGGCGACCGTCAGCGTCCAAATCCTGCAATCCCAAGATTAAGGGAATGAAACCGATGGTTTCAGCCTTCCCCTCGGCCAACTGGATCAAAGAACTTGAAACACTACGGCCATTCCACTGATTCAAAATGAGGTAATATGAGTTCTCTGAAACGTACCAGTCCATTCGGATGACTTTCTCCCGACGGGGCACCTCAATGGACGCCAGGCTCTGAACAGCCCCGCTGGAATCAACAAGGAAAAAGCTGAGTTTGTTTCCATGCTCCGCCGCAAAATAGTAATCGCTGCCAGAACGAAACGCGGACAACGACTTTGCGTTGATGGGCAGTCTGGCAAATGGAGACGCTAAAACCTCCTCCTCAACTGAGCCTACCCGACGTTCTTCAGCATCGGTCTGTACGATGCCGACCAACCAGGTGTTATTGTAGGTCGCAACGGCTTGACCTCTCCCGGTAACTTGAAAGCGCACCAATGGCACATCGCTTGACGCCTCTGGCTCGTCCCGCCACAAAAGATCAGGAAATCGGGCTTTCAACGCCGGCGTTACCGCCCTGGGGTCGCCGGCTCTGTCAGTAAACACCGCCGGGATACCGTAAAAGCGTTTCGATACAGCGCCAACGGAGGGCATCGTTCCAAACAGCACTTTCCCTACCGCCTGATCCTTTCCGATACTCTCGATACCGATGACTGCAAGGTTTTTCTCCGGGATGCCTGCATGATCAGGCTCCCGCAACACAACAAATAAATCACCTACCTCAACAGTGACATCGTCGACTGTGAGGGAAAGCACTTTTTGATCACGATCTACCTGAGTGACCTTTGCCTTTGCTGGATGCTCACGCTCAACCGCCTGTACCGCACCAGCTAGTAGTAGCATCAGGAACACAAATACTGCAGAACGAGTCATCATAGGAAAAAGTCACTTAATGCGGATTCATTTCGTATAACAAAAGCGGGGTGGCGCTCCCACCACCCCGTTCTTGTTAGAACTTGTACCTTACCCGACCGGCAACATGAACAATGTCCTGATCGCTTTTGCCGTCCTGTAAGGCAGTTTCCTCCAGCGCATCCATGGCATCGCCTGATGCCAGGTATGCAGCTTCTGCCGACAGCTCAAGCGAAGGGTATGGGAAGTACGAGACCTTGGAGCCAAATTCCAGTCCGAGATCTTTTGAGGACGATCCATCGGCAAGTGCAATGTCCTCAGCCAAGCGGTTGTAGACAATCATTCCGCTGACCGTAATATTGGCCGCTACTTTATGATCGAGCTGTAGCTTGTTCATGAAATACCCTTTGTCGAGGATATAGGGCGTTTCGGCAAAGTAGTCATCGCTCGTCATGTTTTCCTGAAAAATCATACTGTCGCTGAAGTCGACATCCGTGGCGATGAAGGCGTCGAAGTCCCCGTCTTGCTCATTGCCATCGCCCGATGCGTAGAGCACGGTGTACGTCAGTTGGTTTGGTCCAAATTGCAGCCCGAGCTCGCCGCGTCCCAGAAAGGTCGAAAGGTCATAGTTCGTATTGGGATTCGTAGCACCATTCAATGGGACGAAATTTACACCTTCTATTGTTCCGCTTTGGCCAATCACCGTACCCTTCACGAACATGCGGCCTAGCGACGTCTCTTGACCATAATCCATCTCCACCCCAAAGCTGGAAACGGAATATTTGGAGTTATCAGCGATACTCTTCAGTTCATACTCCCTGCTATTTACCGTACCTACTCCCTCAGCAATTTGATCATTCATCTGATAGAGATAGAATAGGCCCGCGCTCAGGTTCGGTGAGTAACGCTTGTTCAGGTTGATCGCGAAGTTGTCCGCGCCATCCCAGCCTTCGTCCTGTTCTGAGTCGACGCCGCTCTCATTGGAAGAGTCACCTCGCCCCCATAACAACTGATAGTCAAATCCAGAGCCCAGTGAGCCTTTCCAAACAGCGGCTGTGGCGGTTTCAGTCCAGACATGTCGGTTCACTGACACTGGCTGCAAGCCCAGCGATACGCGCTGGTCTAGCGTGTTGGGCACCAAGAAATCCACATAAGCCCACCGTGTTTCGATGTTCACACCATCACCGGAATAGTCGCCACCCGACCCCTCACCGTAGCGGATGCCACCAATCTCCGTCGCGAATACACCGGTAACTTTCTTGTCGTCGGAAGTTGCCTTCGCCCAGAAGCGATATTTGACCTCGCCGAAGCTCTCGGTCGGCTCGTCATCTTTCAGCGTACCGCCACCTGAGTTACCACCAGAAAACCAGTCTCTTTGATTGGTGTAAGCCTGAAAGCGGTTATCCATATCACCGTGGAATTCAATCTCCGCTGCCGTCGCGGCCCAACTTCCCGACAGTGTTGTCATCCCTGCAATCGCAGTGGCCAGAATGTTGCGTTTCAATGTAATCCCCTCCAGTTTCTTTCTTGATTGTTTGTGATATCCGATTCGTACGGATCGTGGCGTAAATCTTAAAACCAGCTAGAACAACGGACTAAAGGTCAAAAAAAAGGCGGGAATGAAGCATTCCCGCCATTAAATAACCTTAGTTAACTCGCAAGTAGGCTCTCACACGAACCTTAAATGAACTTGAAATCCGGAAAAGATTTCAGATACGTCGGTCTCCCTGTATTCAGCGATCACGCTCGACCCTACATGGAAAACTTATGCTCGAAGCCCACACCAAATGTGGAGTCCTCAGAGTCAGCCAAGTCCGCCTCCACCTGAGACACGTAAGCATAAACCTTACTCTTGCTAGCCAGTTTATAATCGAGCCCCAAGGCCAGCAGGGTTAGCTCCTCGTTTGTTGTCTCGGCTTCTGTCAGTCCGTACTGCGCCTTGATCTTCCAACGCTCAAGGTTAACGGCACCGCCAACCAGATAAGACGTATCTTCTCCAGGGCCATCGCTTTCTTCTGCCAACTGGTAAACTGCGCCGATCTCGAAGTTGCTTAATCGGACCTTCCCTACGGTTCGCAGGATATTGAGACGACTATCGCCACTTGAATCGGCTTCCAGTGAATCTTCGATATCAGAATCGTAGGCAATACTTCCGTAGAAATGGTCATTCTCAAACGTAAAAGAGCTGGAAACTGCATCCGCAGGTCCGTCGTTCTCTGCCCCAGCTGACTGCTCTTCACCCGGGATGACGGCAACACTAACGCCCACAGCATCAAACAGACGTGGAGAACTGTATTGAACAATGTTGCTGGTCCGATTTTCACCAGCCATGATATTTTTTATATCCGCCTGTAGGTCGTTGAACTGGTCAACCTTGCCCTGCGCTGACTTTAAAGGTGTGTCAAATTTTCCCGCAATCAGTGCACCGAGGTTCGCCTGCTTGAAGCCACCGTAAATATTACGCTGCGAGAAAGTCTGGCCATCCTTATCTCCATCATCAATCGATATTTCAAATTCTGCCTTGTAGATCGCCTCCAAGCCTTCGAGGTCGGTATTGAGCGCCCCTTTTACCCCCAGACGGGACGCATTACTCTGGAGCTTCCAGGTATCGCTATTACCGTCGTCCTGGTTTTCATACGAAACATTGGCTTTGCCGTACAGGATAGGACCTTCCGCCGCTAGTGCATTCATTGAAGTTACTGCAACCCCACCAAACACCAACATTGATAGACACTTTTTCATGGACACCTCTTCAGATTAGATAGATTCAAAATGACACTTGAAGTCTTTCAAATGCTGAGTAGATGGTGCTTTGCACTTATTGCAGAGTTGTTACATTTTTAAATTTTTTCTTTGTATTTCAACAACCTAAAACAAAAACCTTTTATTATATCCTTTGACACTGAATTGAACTTGAATATAAGCGGCTGTCTTCGTACATCGCGTCGTGGGCACGGAAGCGCTTTCCGTCTGACGCCAGGTCATTCACTAAATTCTTCTGTTCGCTCCCTGTGGTGGCCCCCGCTAAACCGGACACCACCTTGTTAATTTGATGCCAGCTCTGCCCAGTATTCCCCGGGCGATCTAATTGTTCCGCCCGTTCACGCCCTTTTTCCAGCGACCGGCCTGCCAAGACAATGTTGCCGTCGATCCGTTGCCCCAAGAGTGTTGCAATAGCCGCCCCTGCAGCTCCGTGGCCACCAAGGATAAGTACGCTCTTGTTGCTCTGTCTCATCGTTGCTCAAACTCCTTTTTGACGTACTCCAGTTCAACCCTTCAGTTACTACAGGGTCAAACCGCAAGTCGTCGAATCGCGGTGGGTTCACCAGTGTCGTCAAAACTAACAACTTAACGTTGACCCTGTAGTGACTACAGGGTTTTAAATAACGGAACTTGTGCGAGAACCGGAGCCGCGAAAATGAGCAAGCCCTGCGATGGACAGTGTGGCAGTGAAGATCCTGTCGTAAACAATGAGTTTCAGAGACCCGTCACCGCCGAAACAGAGAGCCAGCTCAGCACCTACAGCGTGCCAAAAATGGATTGCCCCTCAGAAGAGCGAATGATTCGAATGGCGCTCACGGGTTTTGACAACATTCAGTCACTCTCATTCGACCTATCGAATCGAAAGCTGGAAATTATCCATCAAGGCGAAGTCGGACCTATTACCAGCAAACTGGAAACCCTGGGTCTGGGCGCTTCCTTGCAGAAGACAGAAGACGCCAGCCCTGAGTCCGTCAGGGCGGCTGAATCGTCTCATGCCAACGAGACTGAGGAATCCGGCACTTTATGGATACTGCTGGCAATCAACGGCCTGATGTTTCTGGTCGAGATGACGATGGGCCTGATCGCGCAGTCTGCTGGCCTAATTGCAGACTCGCTAGACATGCTTGCCGACGCTGCCGTCTACGGTCTTGCTCTTTACGCCGTTGGGCACGGCATCAGAATGCAGGTCAGAGCTGCGCATGTGGCTGGCATTCTCCAGCTTATCCTTGCCGTCGGTGTACTGGTTGAGGTTGGCAGGCGTTTTCTGTTCGGCAGTGATCCCCAGTCGTCAATGATGATGACCGTCGCCTCTGTTGCTCTCGTTGCCAACATCAGTTGCCTTCTTCTAATCGCAAAACACCGTGAAGGCGGTGCTCACATGAAAGCCAGCTGGATCTTTTCGGCCAATGATGTGGTTATCAATCTGGGAGTTATCCTTGCGGGGCTTCTTGTTGCCTGGACCGGTTCAAACTATCCGGATCTGGTTATTGGCGGCGTTGTGGGAGGCATTGTATTCATTGGTGCCAAGCGCATCCTTGCACTAAAAGGATAATTCGATGTCTGAACACCGTGCTAGTTTTTCTACGTTTATCTTTCTCGGCTTTTCCACACTGGTAGCGCTGGCCGACCAGCTTATTAAATGGCTCGTCCAGCAATCCATGGCTTACAGGCAATCGGTTGAGATCACTCCTTTCTTTAATTGGGTGCACGTATGGAATAAAGGCGCTGCCTTCAGTCTCTTCGCCGATGGCGGGGGCTGGCAGCGATATTTTTTTATTGCGATAGCCATTGTCGTCTCGGCAGTTCTGGTCAAATTGATTCGGGACAGCCATCAGCGAACAGAAGCCTTGGCCTATGCGATGGTTCTTGGCGGGGCAATTGGAAATGTCATCGACCGAGTTTTTCGAGGTTATGTTGTCGATTACCTGGATTTTCATTGGCAATCCTGGCACTGGCCGGCGTTCAATCTTGCCGACGTCTTCATAGTCCTGGGCGTGATCATGATTTCGGCCACTAGCTTTAGAACCCAAAAAAGTCCCGACGAACAAGTGGAAGACTCGCGCTCAAAAACGGGCGACTATGGAAGGGAGTAGGAGGAGGAATCAATGCACAGTGAATTGAAACGCTTCTTTCGTGCGGAACTTCAAGCTGCCCACGAGGCAGAAAAACGGGGCGATTTCCAGTCTGCCTTCACCCATCTTGAACGCGCCCATATCCTCAGCCAGAAATACGCTCTGGCGCACGCCGCAACTCATATACGGATGCTCAAACTGGGTTGGCGGACGAGAGACGCTCGCGAAGTCGTTGGGCAGTTTACTCGAGCGATTGCTGCCCTACTCTTCTCCCGCATCTGGGTTCCGGCTGGGAACACAGGGCGCGCAAACGTCAGCGCATTCGCGCCCATGCCGTTACCTGAGGATTTAGCACGCGTACTAACGGAAACCCGCGAACGGTAGGTTTTCTCCCCAAGCAAGAGAAAAACCGACCGCAAATATTTGACCCTGTAGCTACTACAGGGCTCATAACTGTGTACAAATCTTTGTTGATAGAGGCAGACATGCACGACCACAGTCACGATCATAGCCATCATTTCGACACTCATAACCGCTCGTTTGCGATTGCGGTCATACTCAATACGCTGTTTGTCGTCATCGAAGCGGTGTATGGGATTATTTCCGGCTCTCTGGCGCTGCTGGCCGACGCTGGCCACAACCTCAGCGATGTGATGGGTCTGATTCTGGCCTGGGTGGCGAGTTGGCTCGCCAGTAAAGCCGCAACATACGGCAAAACCTATGGTCTGAAGAAAACCACCATCCTGGCGGCACTTTTCAACGCCTTGATTCTGATCGCCGCTGTTGGTGGCATCACCTGGGAAGCTATTCAGCGCCTGACGGAGCCTGCTGATGTCGCTGGCTTGACGGTGGTGATCGTGGCTGGCATTGGTGTGTTGATCAACGGCGCCACCATGATGCTTTTCCTCAAAGGGCAAAAAGGCGACATCAATATCCGCGGCGCCTTTCTACATATGGCCGCAGATACTGCAGTGTCAGTGGGCGTGGTAATCTCCGGTACGGTACTGATGTTCACCAACCTGGCCTGGATTGACCCCATCGTCAGCCTCATTATTGCCGTTGTGATCTTTATGGGCACCTGGCAGTTGCTGAAAGATTCCGTAAAACTGGCCGTCGATGCTGTTCCCAAGGGCATTGATCCTTCGGCCGTCCACGAACGCCTGGAGAATTTACCTGGTGTTCAATCGGCCCATCACCTTCACATCTGGGCACTGAGTACCACTGAAAATGCACTAACCGTTCACTTGGTGAAACCGGACCCCGAGAGTGACGACCGGATCATCAGCGAGGCCGCTGACATGCTGAACGAGCACTTTGGCATCCAGCATACAACCATCCAATGGGAGCGCGGTGATGATCAATGCCCGAACACTGCCCATTGCGGGGCGCAGACTCACTGACAAGGAATGTGAGCGTGAGGTTAAGACTAACAACAACCTTTCCAGCGCCCGCAGATCATGTCTGGGCGCTGGTTAAAAAAAGCAGTACGCTACTGTTTGTTTCTCGGGGGCTCCTAAGCTTTATAGGAGCCGAGCATTTTCCGCAACAATGGCGGGAAGGCGACACAGAGAGCGCACGCTTGCTGTTCTTTGGCTGCATTCCTGCATGGCAGCATTCACTGACGTTTGAACGGATCGACGACGACACGCGAATTCTTTCCACCAGTGAAGGCGGAGGGCTGATCCCCGTCTGGGACCACGTGATTCGAGCTACACCTGACGGAAACCAGGCCTGCACCTATCTGGACGAGGTAGAAATCAAAGCGGGCGCTCTCACGTTCGTGGTGTGGTTATACGCTCAGATTTTCTATCGGTATCGCCAGCTTCGTTGGCGAATCTTGCTGCGGAAAGTTCCTCAAGATGCAATATCTAATTGATTGTTGAATCACCAAGGCACGAGAACCCCATGCGAGACTTAATTGAACGCCATCAGGTCTGGGCCTACCTCATCGCTGTTGTCCTCGGCCTTTTCATAGGTTGGAAGACTTCTCCCGGCGAGATTGTGCCCGACTACCTGATCTGGGCACTACTGGGGGTTCTGCTCTACGCCACGTTTACCCAAACACCATTGACTCACCTGTCTGACGTACTCCGGGACCGTCGGTTCATGGGTGCCTTGCTCACCGGCAATTTTCTGGTGATGCCGGCGGTCATCGCCTTACTGATATTGGCACTGCCGGACAATGACGCGCTGAAGTTGGGAATGCTTCTGGTATTACTGATGCCCTGTACCGACTGGTTTGTCACTTTCACTCACCTGGGCAAGGGGGACAGCACGCGAGCCATTGCGGCAACACCGGTTCTGCTGATTGCTCAATTGGGTCTTCTTCCACTTTACCTCTGGCTTTTCCTGGGCAATCAGTTCGACGTGAACCTTGAGCTTGGACGACACCTCCTGCCGGCCTTTGTCGGGCTGATTATTGTCCCGCTTATCCTCGCATTTCTGACTGAAAAACGGGCCGAAAACTCCAGAAAAGTCACCGGGTTCATTCGCTTCATGGGCCTGATTCCGGTCCCTCTGCTTACAGTCGTACTTTTTATCATCACAATGACACAGGTCAGCCAGATCACCAGTACCGGCCCACTCATCTGGCCCTTGATGATTGTGTTCCCGACCTATCTTCTAGCCGCGGCTTTGGTTGGAAAGGCTCTGCGCTGGGTCTTTCGATTACCGGTGGAAACCGGTCGCACCGTCACCTTCAGCCTTGGAACACGCAACTCCTTCGTGGTTTTACCTTTGGCACTTTCAATGCCAGAGGCGTGGGCTGCGGCCGTTGTAGTGATTGTCGTGCAGTCCCTGGTGGAACTGTTTGGAATGATGCTTTATCTGCGGTGGGTGCCTAGTCGGCTGCTACCGAACACCTGAAAAATCTGAAACCCGTAAACTCATCTAAAAATAGGAAGATCTCCCGTGCGAACCCGAACCCTGGTCGTAAGTCTTGTTCTTTTTTGTCTGGTTGTCTTCGCTGGTGCTTTTGTTATTTACGATCGCTCTCAGGGCACTAATGAGCCCGCTGTTGTTGAAAAAACGCCACTGGTGAGGGATTACTCTCCCGTTATTGGCCCTGAGGACGCGCCGGTAACCATTGTCGAGTTCTTCGACCCATCCTGCGAAGGCTGTCGCGCCATGTACCCTTATGTGAAACAGATTATGGCGGCCTACCCGGACAAAGTGCGCCTGGTATTGCGCTACGTGCTATTTCACAAAGGCTCGGAAGAGGCCGTCAGAATTCTGGAAACCGCCCGCGAACAGGGGATCTACGAGCCGGTGCTTGACGCTGTCATGGAAGCCCAGCCCCAGTGGCATGACGATCCCGCTGTCACCGCAGCATGGGATGCGGCGGAGTCAGCCGGGCTGGATGTAGAAGCCGCTCGGGCCGGTATGACCTCGCCTGAAATAAACGGCATTATTCAACAGGATGCTGCGGACGTTAAAGCGGTTAAAATTTCCGGAACTCCAACATTCTACGTCAACGGAGACTCCTTGAGCCGGCTGGGGCCTCAGGAACTGTACGACCTGGTGACATCCAAGGTAGAGTCACTGGAATAACAACAAAACCGGCAACGCTATGTCACCGCTTGACTACCTTCTACCCTACGATTTCTCGCCGCTGACCGTGCTGAGCTACATGCTCGTGATGGGGTTCTATGGCATCGGTCTGCTTCGGATGCCGGATGAGGATCGGCCTGGCGCGCTGCGGATTTTTGCTTTCACCCTGGGGGTGCTGATCTGTTATGCGGTGATGCAGACCCGCTTCGATTACTACGCGCAATACATGTTCTTCGTCCATCGGGGGCAGCATCTGATCCTTCATCACATCGGGCCTATCCTGATCGCGCTTTCCAATCCCTTGCCGGTCATGCGGTTCTGGTTTGAAAAAATCAGCCCGGGCTGGAAGCGCACGCTCCGACCTCTGGGTTGGGTCTATCAGGTTCTGCAACAACCCTTCATCGCCCTTTTCCTGTTTGTTGGGCTCATTTATTTCTGGCTGTGGCCATCAATCCATTTCGACGCCATGCTCAGCCGGGACCTGTACTGGGTCATGAACTGGAGCATGTTACTGGATGGCCTGCTGTTCTGGTGGTTGATCTTCGACCCGCGACCGCCTGCGATCACCTCATCGCTGGGGTATGGCAGACGCATGTTGGTTCTGGCTGCCGCAGGTGTGCTTCAGATGTTTCTTGGAGCGTGGATCGTGTTCTCACGTGACATGGTCTACGACGTTTACGAAGTCTGTGGCAGGGCCTGGCCGCTGGACCCGGAAGTCGACCAGCTTCTGGGCGGCATGCTGACCTATATCCCTCCGGCCATGATGAGCATCCTTGGCATTCTTCTGATGCTCCGGCGAGCCATGCATCAGGACGGAAAATATACCAATCAATCCAAACAACTTGAGGAAACAGCGTCATGAGAACTCGCTTCTGGCGACAGCGCAACAAAATCATATCGGCGACCTTAACGCTGATAGCATCCCTATTGCTGACTGGTTGCCTTGGCAATGACGCGGAAGACTGGAACGGTAAAAACATCAGTGGCTTGATGCCTGAGCTGGAATTCGACCTGATCAATAGCCGGGGCGAGTCGGTATCTGGCGATGATTACAGTGGCCGCGTGAGAATGCTGTTTTTCGGGTTCACCTCGTGCCCCGATGTTTGCCCGACCGCCCTGCAAAAACTCAATCAGGCAACCAGTGGCCTGGACCCCGAGCTTCAGGATGAAGTACTCACTTTGTTCGTGAGTGTCGATCCGAAACGTGACACGCCTGAGCGTCTCGCAAAATACGTGGATTTCTTCGGCGACAATATTGTAGGACTCACTGGAAAAGAACCCCAGCTTCGTGAACTGGCAAAACGATATAGAACAACCTTCGGTTATGACGAACCTGCCGCTGATGGAAATTATGCGGTGTCACACAGCAGCGCGATTTATGTATTTGATCGCGAAGGTAACCCCCGCCTCTTAATGCGGCCCGATCTGAGTAGAGAAGAAATTCGGCATGACCTCGTTGCTCTTATTCAGGAGGGTTCGTGAATCCAGCCGGAGTTGGTGCCTCGGTTCACATTTCCGCGTCCATGGTCACCTTCTTTGGAAAAAATGTGAAGCACGTGCAAAGGCAGCCGATGCTACACTGCCGTGCAACCCTTAAATAGCCAGTTCTCAACTCACCGCTCTCTTCGGCCCCCTAAAGTTGCGAGATGCCAATCTAAGAACTATTCGAGTCTTAGAGCACATAGGTGGGAACCACTGCCGATTACACAAATGATTTTGGGGGTACATTTAGGGGTATATACAAGGACTGTAAAATTTTATTCGATTAGAATTCATAAACTTAATAACACATATTAGTCCTGCCGGGGGTACCATTCCTATTTTCACCTACCACTAATCCCTTCAACAGCATTTGCTGTTCATCACCTTTGCGATTCCGAGATTCATTGGTAAATAGCTTGAGTTAGGGGAACCGGGTTGACGTAGGAGTTCGCCGAATCCGCTGTATTGTACTCTCTGGTTTTCAGAATCAGTTGAGTGAGTTTGACAAATTCTTGATACTTCCATGACCTGCCCCTGACAGAGCTACCTCTATCCTGCACTCCTCCAGAACTGCCCTAAGCGCAGTGCCAAGAAATATTAATGAAGAGTGCAGAAATGACGTCAAAGTTATTCAGGAATTGCTCACTGCCCGAACGAGTATATCGGTGGTTCAACTGGGCCGGTGCCTACACGCCAATATTGATGCTTATGTGCACAATCCTGCTCGTTGGGGGCTTATCCCGGGCACTACTTGTACTGTGGCAATTTGATCGTGTTGCGGCGACTCCTGTTTGGCCCGATATTTTTCTTCACGGCCTGCGAGTAGACCTGATCATGGCCGGGCTGGTGGCCGCTCCGATGGTGCTGCTTCTCCCATTATTGGGCCACCGGTATTGCTGGGCAATCTGGAAGCGACTGACTGCACTATGGGCACTGGTCGTCGTTTTCTCATTCCTGTTCATGGAAGTGTCCACGCCAACCTTCATCGCCGAATACGATACCCGGCCCAACCGCCTGTTTATCGAGTATCTGAACTATCCCCGGGAAGTGCTGGGAATGCTTTGGGAAGGCTATCTACCCACTGTCCTGACGGGCATTTTAGTGGTTGTGGTGCTTACCCTGCTCTTCGCCTACTTTATGCGACCATGGCTACAGGAAACCAGGCCACGCAGTTACCGCAAAGCCATCGTGCTTTGGCCTGTCGTCGTGTTGGCGGTATTTATCAGCGTGCGCTCCACTACAGGCCACCGCCCCGCCAACCCCGCCATGTTTGCGCTGACATCGGACGCTCTTGTGAATTCGATGATCCTTAACTCGACCTGGTCTGTTGCATTTGCAATCTATAATCTCAGGCACGAAGCGGACGCCAGTGACAGCTATGGTTCAATGGCAATGCCTGCCGTGCTGGACGAGATACGGAAAGAGCCTTGGCTCAGCGACGTCGTATTCAGATCCGAACAGTTTCCGACATTGCATCACCAAACCCCAGCGAGAAATCGGGCCAGGCCTCTCAACCTGGTTATCATACTTGAGGAAAGTCTGGGTGCGACTTTCGTGGAATCATTGGGCGGAAGACCGGTAACTCCCCAGCTTGAATCGCTGAAGGACTCTGGCTGGTGGTTCGAAAACCTGTACGCGACGGGCACGCGATCTGTTCGCGGCATTGAAGCAGTGGTGTCTGGTTTCCTGCCCTCCCCGGCACGTAGCGTAGTTAAGCTATCGCTATCACAGACAGATTTTTTTACGCTCGGGGAACTGTTGAAGAAAAAAGGCTACGACACAGGCTTCATCTATGGCGGAGAAGCCCATTTCGATAACATGCGCAGCTTTTTCACCGGTAACGGCTTCGACACGATAGTTGATCAACAGGATTATCAGGATCCCAGGTTTACCGGAAGTTGGGGGGTCAGCGATGAAGACCTCTTCGAAAAGACCCATGAAGATCTCAAACAACTCCATGCTTCGGGGGAACCCTTTTTCCGATTGGTTTTTTCGTCTTCCAATCACACACCGTTTGAATTTCCTGACGGACGTATTGCCCCCTACGACCAGGAGAAAAACACCGTTAACAATGCTGTCAAATATGCAGACTATGCACTCGGTAAATTCATAGAGTCTGCCCAGAACAGCGACTACTGGAAGGATACGCTGTTCATGATCGTTGCCGACCACGATGCCAGAGTCTGGGGCAGTGAGCTGGTCCCCATCAAAAACTTCCAGATTCCCGGGCTGATTCTCGGGGCTGACATCGAAAGCCGAAGAATTCGGACCGTCGCCAGTCAGATCGATCTTGCGCCAACGCTTCTTTCGCTGATGGGCGTTGCTGCCGAGCACCCGCTGGTGGGACGTGATCTGGCAACCTTCCCCGACGCCCCCGGTCGAGCGATCATGCAGTTTAACGATTATTACGCGTGGATGGACAACGTCTTCAACGTGACTGTGTTACGACCCGACCAGGCGCCTTTATCTGGCGTGTATTCCAAAGAAACAGGACAGACCAAGTATCTGAAGCAAGCGCCGCAGGAGGCGCAGGTCAGAAAAGCCCTGGCCCATGCTCTCCTGCCGCTGAAACTCTACACTAATCGTTCCTATGGATTGCCCGGGGAATAACCCGGGTCTAATCATTGCGAGAGGCAGTTAACCGACAAGAAATCAGACCTGGGAATCAATCTCTATCTTAAATTCGGTGCCGCGATCATCCGACTGTAAAACTCTGAGTTCCCAACCGAGTCGCTCACAAACCAGTCGGACAATGAGCAATCCGAAGGTTGTGTTGTTTAGTTGATCCGTTTTTGCCAGACCTTCCCCGGATACGCTTGATGGGCTGAGATTCTCTGCCACCTTATCCGGAAGCCCGGAGCCAAAATCCTTTATAAGAATTCCGCCCGACAGGATATGAACCTCAACAGCCGATAGCGTGTGTCGCAATGCATTCTGCAAGAGATTTCGCAGCAACATACGCACAAGGACAGGGTGCGCCCTGACTCTTAGCCCCGGATGATCATCGAATACCCTGATACGACCGACCTGGGCTGGATTGCCATGCTCCAGGTCATCAATTGTATTCTGCACAATCTCCCGTAACTGAATATTCCTGGCTCCGTTGCTCGACGCCTCACTACGAGCAAGCTCCAAAAGGACTTCCGTATCGTCGCGCATGGTCTGCATGGCTCGTCGTATCCTGCCCAGGGTTTTCTCATCGGCCTCGGAGAGACTCTGACGTTGCTCCAGTACGTTCAGGGCACCACTCATCACGGCCAGAGGTGTTCGCAGTTCATGGCTGGCCAGTTTCACAAAGGATTTTTCCCGTTGGATATGCCGTTCAAGCTCCGAGAGAAAGCGATTGAATGCGTCGGCAATATCGCAAAACTCCTGGTCTCGGTAATCAGTGGCAATTCTTGGCATTGCAGATCCAGGCTCTGTGCCCAGCACTTCACGAATAAGCTTTCTGAATGGACGTACAAGGTACCGGGCACCCGCACGGGCAACAAAATAACCGACCAGGAGCATCCCGGCCGCCACAAAGACCAGAACAAGCTGAACCAGGTACTCACGGTTCTCCATGATGGTAATGTCCTGGGCCAGGAAAAGCTTACCCTCGGGCTCTTTCACCGCCTCGCCGACGATCAGCAGCGTTGTCTCGCCCACCTCGATCTCTTGAGAGAATGGCGGGTTGCGAGCCTGAAAGTAGTGAGGAAGGGCCGCTTCTACATCCCCCTCCGGCAGGAAGATTGCGTCCAGTCGTGCTGTTTTTACTGGGCTGAACTGACCTTTTCGAAGCTGGTCTTTGAAGTACTCCGCATCAGCTTTCAGTTCAAGATCCAGAATGGTGTTTTCAACATCGTCAACAAACTGCTCCACAATAAACAGGGACGCCGCTGCAGTGGCGGCAATAAGGGCGAATAACGTTCGGGTAAGTCGGGTGGTCAGCGAGGACTTCATTCTGTGCCCCGGTCCGTGTCTTCCGGAGACTCAAGGCGATAACCCCGCCCATGGACCGTTTTTACCAGTCCGTGACCAAGGCCTGACTGTAAGGTCCGCCGGAGGGTGTAGATGTGAGTTCGCAGGCTGTTGCCCTCAGTGTCTCCGTATCGGGCACCTCCCCACAAAGCATCACCAAGCGTTTCATGGCTGAGAAAATTGGGATACGCGCGTATCAGCAGCTCGAAAAGACGAGCAGGCGTGCCGGTCAACACCGTCTTCAACTCGCCCAACCGGACTTCCAGCGTACCCGGGTCGAAGCGGATTTCTCCGGCCTGAAGGATCTGCTTCTGTGGCGAATGACGCCGATGAAGCGCTTCGACTCTCAGTTGCAGTTCACGCAATTCAAACGGTTTTACGAGATAGTCATCCGCACCGCAATCGAACCCTTTTTCCTTGTCGCTCAGAGCACTAAGGGATGTCATCAGAATAATAGGAACGGCGCATTGCAGGTCCTGACGGATTCGGAGGCAAATATCGAACCCGCCGACCCCGGGCAACATCAAATCAAGGACAACCACATCGTAATTGTGCATGGCCAGGAGGTGCAGGGCAGTCAAGCCGTCGGCGGCGAAATCCAGGGAGTAGTGATCTTCGCCCAGGAACTCGTACAGATTCTCCGCGAGGTCGATCTGATCTTCCACAATCAGCAGTCTGAGAGGTGGTTTATTAGCTGTCATTCAAGCGAACTCCACTGGCGTCGGAGACTGGTAGCTGATTCTCCTGGAAAATCTGAATTTCCAATAATTGGTAACGACGGTTCTTGAGCACACTGGAAGCCGATCTTGAGAACTCAGCTACCTGACTGCCTGACCAGTCTCGTGGAACCGCCACGTAAAGGCGTCGATATTCGTCTTGTTGTTGCATATCAGTCACGCCTTCCTCTGTAACCGATCGGGCCGCTCCTTGCGAGTAGAACCTGGCCGAAAAGGGTATCTCGTCCAGATAAAGCAACGGGCTGTCATCAGACTTTCTTGTCTGCTGGTAGTAGAGTACCAGCTCTTTTTCTGTTTTCAGTGTCTCCCAGCCTGTCGCCGCCGCACCCACGAAAACGGTTAGTAAGACCGGAACAAAGCCAATCATCACGCCCCTTACCCGAAACGCCCAACCGGATTCCAGTTTAGCCACCCAGCGCCCGATCAGGATGGCCGTAAATGGCAACGAGGGCAGCACATAGGTCCAGAGCGTATTGCCAGCAACCGTAAAAAACAACATCGGGGACATGGCGCTCATCAGCAAATAACACGGCCCGGAGGCCGACACAGTCTCGCGTATGACCTCTGCGCCCCGGCCCCGAATCCAGCCAATAACCACGCCCACCAAGGCAACACATCCCCAGGGGAACGAAGCCCACAGCCAAAATACCCAGATCATACCCTTTGGTTGTTCATGGGCACTGCCATAAAGGTCGCCCACCCATCCCGGGTCCAGAAACCGTCGAATGTGCTCACCCACAATAAAATAGTCCAGAAACCCGGGCGTTTTAAGCTCCGCCAGTACATACCACGGACCGACCAGAAGAATCGTCAGTGCTCCCCCGCTCAACCAGGGAAGCTTTCGCAGACTGATAACTTTCTGCCGGGATAGTATTTGCCACGAAACTATTGGAGTTCCGATCAGTACAACAGCCAATGGTCCCTTCGAAAGTAACCCGATGACCACTCCGATAAAGAAAAGCCATCGCCATACGCCCTGCTCTCCCGACATCACCAGGCAGAAACTGACCAGCGCCAGGGTCGTTCCGAGAGCCAGAAACGAATCCGTCATTACCGCGCCGGCACTGATGTAGGTCAGAGCCATGGTGGCAAAGACCAGACTGCTCCATTTTGCCGTATGCATACTCCAGACTTGCCGAGCCAACCTCCAAACCAGCCCTGTCGTGGCAATGGTTACCAGCCAGGACGGCAAACGCAGAGCGAATTCCGAGAGACCAAATATCTTGATGGCTATCGCCTGGGCCCAGAAGGACAACGGTGGCTTGCCCCAAAACGGCACACCGGGCTCAAACCAGGGAGTAATCCAGTCGCCGGTTTCAGCCATCAATCGGGCAATTTCCGCGTAGCGGGGTTCGGTGGTATCGGTAAAGGGAAAAAACGCCATGCCAATGAGCCGGCTGACCAGCACGGCTGCCAGCACCAGGAGCCAGAGGTTAAACCGCTTTGACACGGCGCGCCTCCACCGGTTTTTCGCCAATCTGGCTTCGCGCGCCAACCGGATTTTCTACCACCTCGTCCGTCAGATAGACCGGTCGTTGCTTTGCTTCCAGGTAGGTCTTGCCAACGTACTCCCCGACGATACCGATACTCACCAACTGGATCCCTCCCAGAAAGCTAATAATGGCGACAAGCGAGGGGTAACCGCTGGTAGCGTCTCCCAACATCAAAGCCTTGGCCACGATCCACAGCCCGAACACCCCCCCGATACTTGCAGCAATAAGTCCGATCATTGTTGCCCAGCGCAGTGGTGACACCGAAAAGGAGGTCAACCCTTCAAGGGCCAGCCCGACCAATCCAGGGTAATCCCACTTTGTTTCCCCAGCCGCTCGCGGTTCACGGTCGTACTGGATCACCTGGGTTGGCATACCTATCCAGGCAAACAGCCCTTTCATGTATCGGTTACGCTCCTTCAGGGTAAGCAACGCATCAACTGCCTTGCGGCTCATCAGACGAAAGTCCCCAGTATCTACCGGGATATCGGTTCGACTGGTCCGGTTCAATAGCCGGTAATACAGATGTGCGCTCCAGCGTTTGAAAACGGTTTCCCCGCAACGAGAACGTCGCTGCATCAGCACAACGTGGGCACCGGATTGCCAGCACTCGATCATGGCTGGTATCTGCTCCGGTGGATCCTGCAGATCTGCATCCAGCACAATCACTGCCTCCCCTCTGGCATGCTCCAGCCCTGCCGTTACCGCCGCCTCTTTGCCAAAATTACGACTCAATTTGACCAGACGAATGTCAGGATCATGCGCGATAAGGCTTCGGACGTATCCAGCACTGCCATCCTCACTGCCATCATCCACCAATACGATCTCGTATCGGCGATTAAGTGTTGCGAGAACCGGTAACACACGGTCAAAGAACAGTGGAAGCATCATTCGCTCGTTGAAAACGGGCACCACCAACGATATCGGGCTTTTATCGGTCCGCCTGACGGAGTACTCAAGATCTCTGTTCATAAAACACCAGCCTCTGATAGACGATGTAGTTCAATGCCGCTACCAGGCCTGTGGTAGCCACCTGAGAAAGCATGACTGGCAGAGCAAGGACGTGATTAAACATGTAGAAAAAAGCCAGGTTGCAAAACCAGGCAAAGCCGCAGGACCCCAGATAGCGCCACACGGTAGACCTGTGGGGGCCGGCGTAACGGAAAGCCAGACGGCGTTGAAGCCCGTAGTTCATTGCCGCACCGGAAAGACTTCCGCCCGCCGTGGCAAGCGTGGGCTCAAACCCGGCACTTATCAGTACTGCCATGACAAACCAATGAAACAGAGTGGCCAGACCGCCAGCGGTAATGAACCCCCTCAATTGGAGAGATAGGCGCTTATTCATAACGCAAGCTTCCAGTTTGAACTCGGGAGAAAATCAACAAACGATGGGCACGAAGCGTAACCCGACCGGTGTCAGGGCTACGTGGAGGTTTCGTCAAGAAAGTGTCAATGTAGAAGGCGTAATAGGCCAATGATTTTGACAGTAGCAACGCAATCTTGACCCCGTAACATGGCACGGACACTAACCTTATACTTAGGATTTACTGGACAGAGGGTTTGCCATGACAGACATGACCATTGGCAAAGTGGCTGACGTGGTGGGTGTTGGTGTCGAGACGATTTGTTTTTACGACCGGCGCAAACTCATTGAGCAACGGCCACGTCCCAGGGAAGGTGGCTACCTTATTTACTCGAGGGTCCGGGCTATTCCGCAAAACATCATAAACACGACAGAGTAATCCCTTACCACCGTATCTTGGTACGGAACCTACCCTTGAAACACAGTTTCATTTCATCAGAGGGACGCGTAGTTAAAGAAATATTTCCTGGTGAACCCAAAGGCCCGACTCAGGCTTTTGATCAGAGTCTGGTGCTCTTCAGAAACCTCAGGGTGAGCAGCTCCTGTGGAAGAATGTGCCAGCGGGTACTCGTTAAACTCATGATAAAACTGGGACCGAATTTGTCACAGGATCCTTAGATGGTTGGACGAGCGCTTTCCAGGCGTCATACGTGCTCAGGAAAACCTGCCCCGTGAGTTCCTCACAGAAATGAGTGCGGCGTAGACCGTCCATCACAGGGCCTTTCACCTCACACATATGCAGGCGTATATCCATAGCCTTGAGCCGGCCATTTATTGCCTCCAGGCTCTCAAGTGCTGAAGCGTCAATGGTATTTACCGCCTGACAAGCCAGAACCAGATTCTTCATCTTCGGTTGTTGAGACGTCAGCGCCATGACGGTCTCTTCCAGATAGCGTGCGTTGGCGAAATAAAGACTTTCATCAACTCGCAGGACGACGGATTTCTCGTCCGTTTCAACCGTGTGGCGCTCTACGTTTCTGAAATGCTCGGTACCCGGCACCCGGCCAACAATTGCACTGTGCGGACGACTGGTGCGATACAGATAAATCCCTATCGATAGGCCCACACCGACCAGAATTCCGGCTTCAACGCCCTGAATCAGCGTAAGCACAATGGTTGCCAGCATCGCGGCGAAGTCCGCTTTTGAGTAATAAAAGGTGCGGCCAATGGCTTTTAAGTCGATCAGAGTGCTCACTGCGATCATGATTGTGGCGGCCAGTGTCGCCTTTGGAAGAAAGGCGAGTATGCCGGTGAGTGAGAGCGTGGCAAGTGCAATCCCGACTGCGGTAAACATACCCGCAAGTGGCGTCCGGGCTCCGGCTTCAAAATTCACAACAGAGCGTGAAAAACCACCTGAGACCGGAGAGCCTCCGCTTGCGCCGGAACCTATGTTCGCCAACCCCATAGCAATCAGCTCAGAATTGGGATCGATCCTTTGGCGCCTTTTGGCGGCAAGAGTCTGGGCAATGGACACTGATTCTACAAATCCAACCAGACTGATCAGAACGGCTGCGGGGACCAGAGCTGCCCATATGCTGGGGTCCATGGAAGGTAAACGGATCTCCGGAAGTCCGCTTGGAACTTGCCCCACCAGATTGACTCCGGCACTCCCCAAGTTAAAGTGCCAGGCCGCTGCTGTTGTCACAATAACCGCTGACACGGGGGCGGCTTTCGCAACGATATCTGCCCCCCGGGGCGCCAGACCGAGCCCGACCAGTGCATTTTTCAGATATTGGCGACACAGAAACAGGTACAGGAGAGTGCCGGCTCCAATAGCAAACGTGATCAGGTTGAAGGAGCCAAACTGGCTGATCAGGTTTGTGCCCATTTCGATCAGATTGTGACCACCACTCTGTATACCGAGAACATGGCCAAGCTGACTGCCCGCAATAAGAATTCCGGAAGCGGTGACAAACCCTGAGATCACGGGGTGGCTCAGAAAATTTGCGATAAAACCAAGTCGCAAGACGCCCATGGCAAACAGAATCAGCCCCGACAGCGTAGCCAGTACAAGAGCGGCACCAACGTATTCAGGCGATCCTGTAACAGCAACGCCTCCTAACGCAGAGGCTGTCATCAGTGACGCCACTGCGACAGGACCAACTGCCAGCGTCGCACTGGTGCCGAATAAAGCGTAGACCACCAGCGGGATCATACTTGCGTACAACCCAACTTCAGGCGGAAGCCCTGCCAACAGAGCATAGGCCAGGGCCTGAGGAACAAGCATGAGTGTGACGATAACCGCCGCAAGGCCATCGCTTAGCAATGTATCTCCACGATAACCTTTCAGCCAATCAACAATTGGCAAATACGCCGCGATTCGCTTCACCGGCAACCTTCCACGGCCGTCAGAGTCTTCGCTTTAGTGGTCTCGCCAACCATTTGCGCCCATCCAGACCTTTGTTTAAAACCGGTTGATCGGAATTTTCAGGTACACCTGTCCGTTATCCTCGGAGGGGGGCATTTTCCCCGCCCTCATGTTGACCTGAACGGCCGGTAGTATCAGTCGGGGCATTCCGAGCTTGGCGTCACGCTCTGAGCGAAAAGCGACGAAATCGTCTTCACTCATACCTTTACCCACATGGATATTGCTGGAACGTTGTTCGGCGACGGTCGTCTCATGAATAAACTCATCGCGCTCCGCAGCTTTGTAGTCATGGCAAAGGAAAATGCGGGTTTCTCCGGGAAGCGCCAGAACTTTCTGAATGGAGTGGTAAAGGGTATGGGCGTCGCCCCCTGGAAAATCGCAACGGGCGGTCCCGGCATCCGGCGCAAAGAGTGTGTCGCCGACGAAGGCAGCATCTCCGATGACGTACGTCAGGCAAGCCGGAGTATGTCCCGGCGTGTGAAGTACACGTACTTTAAGGTTCCCAACCTGAAACACATCGCCTTCCCTGAACAGTCGATCGAATTGGCTACCATCCCGCGCAAAATCTGTTTCGGCATTGAAAGCTTTGCCAAACACCTCCTGAACGACAGCGATCTTTTCACCAATGCCTGTTTTTCCGCCGAGACGTTCATGGAGGTAGGGTGCAGCAGACAGGTGGTCAGCGTGCACGTGGGTTTCTAAAACCCATTCCACACTCAGGTCATTGCTTTGAACGTACTCAATAATTTTGTCAGCGGAGCGGACATCGGTCCGGCCCGCGGCATAGTCGAAATCCAGCACAGAATCGATGATCGCGCAGGCGAAGCTATCAGGATCCTGAACGATGTAGCTGAATGTGTTTGTAGGCTCGTCAAAGAAATGCGTGACCAGCGGATGTTGCATGGCGTCACCCTCGTCGCATAGAGAATAGATAGGATTTCAACGTATCAGGTTTTATGTTATAACGATAGACCTAAACGTTATATTAAATAATTGAGATTATAGGTTGCAACAATCTCGTGGTATGCCTCCGTTACGTGGAGACGACACACTGTCCGCTGGGCAAATTGTGGCATTTGAAGAGGTATAGAAATGGACTGGAGCTCTTTTATTCAAGGTGCCTTCGGAGGTCTTTTAATAGGCTTGTCCGCAGTGATGCTTATGGTCACATTGGGACGTATTGCAGGCATCAGTGGGATGGTATCTGGTCTCATCTTTGATCGGTTTACTGCGGAGTCTGCCTGGCGACTGGCATTTGTGCTGGGCCTTATCAGCGGGCTTCTGTTGTTGGTTGTCCTGAACGGCTCGCTTGGAAATGTGGCGGGCAATCCGGAAGCCGTGGTCGGCGCGCCCATCGGTGGCGTGCCGCTGATGGTCGTGGCTGGTTTGCTGGTGGGCTTGGGGTCTGGTATTGGCAACGGTTGCACCAGTGGACATGGTGTTTGTGGTATCGCCAGGCTATCCCCCAGATCCATACTGGCAACATTGGCTTTCCTCCTAACGGGTGTTTTAACCGTCTACGTCGTCAGACTCATGACAGGACACTCTTTATGAAACTGATTTTTGGTTACCTGGCTGGTTTGTTGTTTGGCCTGGGTCTGGCTATCGGCGGTATGACTGACCCCCATCGTGTTCAGGGGTTTCTCGACGTCTTTGGTAACTGGGACCCAACGCTCATATTTGTTATGGGCGGAGCGGTGATAACAACGTTTATCGGCTACCGATTGGTGTTACGTCGTCAGGGCCCTCTTTTCGCAGAAACGTTTATCGTGCCCACACGTCGTGATATTGATACCCGTTTATTGATTGGTGCCGCTGTGTTTGGGATAGGCTGGGGTCTATCAGGTTATTGTCCGGGCCCAGCCTTTGCGTCAATAAGCGGTATAACCTGGCCTCTCGTGGCGTTATTGCTGTCGATGGTCGTCGGTTGGTGGTTGGCTCGCCGAGTCTGAGGTAGCGCAGCATAATTCACGAACGTTATAAACCCTTATCATATATTTAAATTAACTTTAATTTTATCGTTTTCAGGACCATTTCAGAAACTAGTGATTAAATATAATCGACAACCAAATAGGAGGTGTCGATTATGAAGAACATACTTTTATTTACCGCAACAATCGCTCTCTCAACATATACATTTGCTGGCAACATGTCATCAGATGAAGATATGAAAGCCACACACGATCAGTCTAAAGATAAGCGCTCCTTCGAAAACATTCTCAACAATGACGAAATGAAACGCTTACACAAACAGATGACTCGCTACGGCATGTCCGAGCCTGGAATGGAGGCTCGCGTTGAAATGATCACCACTGAAGACGGCCGAGCCTACCACAAGGCACTGGAAGAAGCAGAGAAAAATACCGCAGGGTGAACCCTGCGGCCAAGTTAACTCATGGAGACATTTACAATTAAACCATACGAACCTGAAATCAGGCTGAAATACTAAACTGGTTTTATGGTTAAAAGGAGAATGTCATGAAAAAAGTAATGGTGATCGCAGCAATCGCAGCTTTGTTTTCAACTATGACCTCAGCCAATTCAGGTTTAGCGGACCGTATTAACGAGGCTCGCACTTATCCTAATAAAATGGTTGAGGATAAAAAGGTTGAAACTTGCATGGAGCATATTAAGAAAAACGAAAAAATAAGCCAGGTTAGATCGCAGAGCACTGAAAAGCATGCAATCGACATGAGCCATAAATACTCATAAACTGAAGCGGATAACTTAGTTGCAATAAATAACCGACCCCCGTTCAAATGACGGCGGTCGGTTATCGCTAGTTACCCGAACATTGAAGTGTCACCGTTTTGGCGCCAACCGTACTACCCTCAACCGCAATGCGTTCACGATCACACTAACCGACGACAGCGACATGGCAGCCGCCGCGAAAATTGGAGAAAGCAGCACGCCAAAAAACGGATAAAGAACACCCGCTGCTATCGGAACGCCAGCGGAGTTGTACACAAAAGCAAAAAAGAGATTCTGCCGTATATTGCGCATGGTCGCCAGGGACAACCGGCGCGCTTCGACGATACCCATAAGGTCTCCACGCAGCAGGGTAATGCCCGCGCTTTCGATGGCCACATCGGTGCCCGTACCCATAGCCACCCCGACATCCGCAGTTGCCAATGCAGGCGCGTCGTTTACACCGTCTCCCGCCATCACCACAACGCGGCCTTCGTCTTTCAGGCGCTGGACAATCTTGCCCTTATCCTCCGGCAGCACTTCCGCTTCCACTTCATCAATATGCAATTTGCGGGCAACCGCCTCGGCTGAGGTACGGTTATCGCCAGTCAGCATGACCACTCGAATGCCATCTTTTTGCAGGGCCGAAATGGCGGCCTCGGTGGTTTCCTTAACCGGATCGGCAATGGCCAACAACCCAGCGATTTTTCCATCGACGGCGGCAAAAATCACGGTAGCACCATCTTTGCGAAGCTCGTCGGCATCGCTGTCAAATCTAGTGGTGTCGACATTCTCCGACTCCATGAGAAGACGATTACCAAGCAGCACCCGCTTGCCGTCGATTTTTCCGGTTACCCCTTTACCGTTGGGAGAATCGAAGTCTTCCGCATCCGGCAGCTTCAGCTCCATGCCCTTGGCTTTATCCAGAATGGCGTGGGCCAGTGGATGCTCACTGCCTTTCTCAAGTCCGCCCGCAAAACGCATCAAAGCATCGTCATCGTACCCATTCGCTGTGACAATTCGGGTGATTTGTGGCTGCCCCTCCGTCAACGTGCCGGTCTTGTCCACTACCACCGTATCTACCTTTTCCATGCGTTCAAGGGCTTCTGCATCGCGGATCAGCACACCACTTTGGGCGCCGCGGCCAACACCCACCATGATCGACATCGGCGTTGCGAGACCTAACGCGCAGGGGCAGGCAATAATCAGAACACTGACCGCCGCAATCAGCCCGAACGCCATGGGCGGTGTTGGTCCAAAGAATGACCAGGCTATAAAGGCAACAATGGCAATTAGGATCACGGCGGGCACAAACCAGCTCGCCACCTTATCGGCAAGCCCCTGGATCGGTGCGCGGCTGCGTTGGGCGCTGGCCACCATCTGCACGATTTGGGAAAGCATGGTGTCCCGGCCAACCTTGTCGGCCCGCATGATAAAGCTGCCCTGTTGGTTAATACTGCCGCCAATCACTTGGTCGCCAGACTTTTTGCTGACTGCAAGAGGCTCACCGGTCACCATGGACTCATCCACGTTGGAGCTGCCTTCAAGTAACTCACCGTCCAGCGGCACCTTGTCCCCCGGGCGCACTCGCAGGCGATCACCCACCTTGACCTGATCCAGCGACACATCGGACTCGTCGCCCTGGTCATCCAGCTTTCGGGCCGTCGCCGGCGCCAGATCCAGCAGCGCCTTGATCGCGCCCGAGGTTTTCTCCCGGGCCCGCAGTTCAAGCACCTGGCCTAACAGAACCAGCACCACGATGACCGCAGCCGCCTCGAAGTAGACGGCGACAGAACCGTCTTCCTGCCGAAAGGCGTCGGGGAAAATCTGGGGCGCCAGTGTCGCCACTAGGCTGTAGATCAGCGCCACGCCAGTACCAATGGCAATGAGCGTGAACATGTTCAGATTGCGGCTGACGACGGACTTCCAGCCCCTGACAAAGAAAGGCCAGCCACACCAGGCCACTACTGGCGTCGCCAACACCAGTTGAATCCAGTTGGACATTTGTGGGGCAACGATCTGGTCAAGGCCGGTGAGATGTCCGCCCATTTCCAGCACCAATACCGGCAGGGCCAGCACCAGGCCAATCCAAAATCGACGGGTCATGTCTTTGAGCTCTGCCGAGGGCCCGTCATCCAGACTTACCTGCTCGGGCTCCAGGGCCATACCGCAGATAGGGCAATCTCCGGGGCCCTGCTGGCGAATTTCCGGATGCATCGGGCAGGTGTACATGGTGCCCGGAGCCACGGGTTCGTCCTGTTTCTGTTCTCCACTGAGGTAGTGTCCCGGGTCGCCGTCAAACTTCGATTTGCACCCCGAAGAACAGAAATACCAGGTTTTCCCGCCATGCTCGCTGCGATGCTCCGCCGAGTGTGGATTCACCGACATGCCGCAAACAGGATCTTTGACCGTGTGCTCAGCCGTCATGGCCGATCCCTCCCTATCGAGTTCTGGTGATTAGTGATGATGAGCATGAGATTCTTTGTGTCCCGCTTCTTCGGCTTCTGTGGCCTTTTTCAGAAACAGTTGCTCGGCCACTGCGATAACAATCATGGTGACAACCGCCACGCCAATAACAAACGGGTCAGTATTCAGTTTGACCCAAACGAAGCCACCAAGAGCGAGCAAATCCAGAACAATTGCCACCGTGGGCACCCACACATTGGCCTTCACATCCTCCCGTAAATAGCGCAGAACGCCCCAATGGATAGCAATGTCCATGATCAGGTAAAAAATGATGCCCAGCGCTGCAATTCGGGACAGGTCGAAGAACGCCGTGAGGATAAGCCCAAGCACCACGGTATAAACCAGCGTGTGCTTCTGGATGCTACCGGGCATGCCGAAATGACTGTGGGGGACCAGCTTCATTTCAGTCAGCATGGCCAACATGCGTGAGACGGCGAAAATACTGGCCAGAATGCCACCGGCGGTGGCCATCATGGCAATGGCGACGGTAAACCAGACGCCGTAGTCGCCCAATGCGGGACGCGCAGCGGCCGCCAGAGAGTAGTCCTGCGTCTTGATGATTTCCGCCAGGGACAGGTTACTGGCAACGGCGAAACCGACCAGGGTGTAGATCACCACGCAGGCTGCGATGGAAATAATAATCGCTCGCCCCACGTTTCTCTTGGGGTCAATGACTTCCGAGCCGCTGTTGGTGATGGTGGTAAAACCTTTGAAGGCCAGAATGCCGAGGGCCGTTGCCCCCAGGAAATTGCCAAAGGTTCCAGCCTCACCGGGGCTAGAGAAATCAACAGAAACACTGTCGGCAATCCAGATACCCACCAGCCCGAAAACCAGAATGCCTCCGATCTTCAGGATACCTATAAAGGAAGCCACGCCCTGAATCATTCGGTTGCCCAACAGATTGATCAGAAACGCGGCCAGAATTAGTGAGACGCCAAGAATGGGCACCATGCGGCCACTTTCATCGCCACCGAACAGTTGCATGGTGTAAGAACCGAAGGTTCGCGCAAGAAAGCTCTGGGCAATCACCATCGAGAAATACATCAGCAAAGCATTGAAAGCCGTCGGTAACCGATTGCCATAGGCTTTGTGCAGGTACATGCCGATGCCCCCGGCTGACGGGTAGGCATTGGAAATTTTGATGTAGGAATAGGCACTGAAGCTTACGATTACCGCCGCGGCCAGAAACGCCAACGGGAAAAGAACGCCGGTCATCTGCGCCATCTGCCCGGTAAGGGCAAAGATACCGGCGCCAATCATGACACCGGTGCCCAGCATAACAGTTCCCGGAAGTGTAAGACTGCCTTCCTGATAGCGCGTGGTTCTGTCGTGCGTGCTGCTCATACAACCTCCTGTTGTTTTGAACGGCGTTTGATACTCAATAAATAGCCAATGCTGGCTTGGGTAGATCTCACTTGCATCAATGTCGAGAAAAACGGGCCAAAGAAATATCTTTAGCCCCTAAGTACCTGATCAGAATGCGATGCGCGCGCCAATCACAGCAAACCAATCTGCTGTACTGCCGCCGTCCGCTTCGGCAAAGTCGGCACTATCGCCGTATTTGCGCTCATGCACCACGCCCACATAAGGCGAGAACGCACGGTCGATCAGATCATAGCTCAACCTGAGTCCGGTTTCGGTAGAAACCAGTCCTTTACCAACGCCAATTTCCCGGTCCTCGCTAAACGCAACCGTGGCATCCAGCGTTGCCGCCAGAATCCAGTAGTTGGTGAGAAGCAGCTCGTACTCGGCATCCAGTTCGGCTGACGTATCGCCATCCTTACTGACATACAGGTTTGCATCGATCTCAAACCATTGGGGCGCCAGCCCGGCTACACCGAGAACGGCATATGTACGGTCCGGCCCCTCGGGCGTATCGAAACGTACGCCCGCTTTGGCGTCGAAGAACTTGGAGATGGGGATCTGACCGACCAGCTGGTTTTCCAGTGTTTCGTAGGCCTGCTCCTCTATCTCGTACTCCCCGGTTGTGAGCAACCGGACTTTGAACTCGTCGGTGCCATAGAAAGCATCCGCATTCCAGACGCCCAGTTCCTCGTCATCGTCGCTGTAGCGGTATTCAAACTCCTCGAATTGAACACCCCAGGTTGTGAGCGGCTGTTTACGAGCGGTGGTGTCGGAGATCATTTCCTGAGCTGTCACCGCCGTTGAGAATCCGATAGAGGCAAAGAAACTGACCGCAACAAGTGATCGAATACAACTCATGCCTCACCTCCTTCTTCAGCAGCCGCGTCTGTTTTGGCCTGCGTCGACTCTGGCCCACCTTCAACAATCACCTTACGGAACATACCAGCGGCCGCGTGGTAAGAGAGGTGGCAGTGGAACGCCCATTGGCCTGGCTCGTCGACTTCGGTTTCCATGTAAACGGTGGTGCCGGGCTGCACACTGACCGTGTGCTTGATCGGATTCCACTGGTCTGCGCCAACATCTAGAATGGACCACATACCGTGCAAGTGCATGGGGTGAGTCATCATGGTTTCGTTGACAAACTTGAAGCGGACCCGCTCACCATATTTCAGGCGGATCGGATCGGCATCTTCGTACTTAACGCCATTGATACTCCAGGTGTACCGCTCCATATTGCCGGTCAAACGAAGCTCTATTTCTCGAGTCGGTTCGCGGTCTTCATACAGTGGATCTTGGGCCTTGAGGTCAGCGTAGGACAGGAACTTGCCGCCATTGGCTGCTGTAGGTACGAGGCCACTACCCTTGGCGTAGAAGGGATCACTTGGACCTTCTTTTTTACCCATCGCCATGGAACCGTGATCCATGCCGGACATGCCAGAGTGATCCATGCCTTCCATGTTGGAATGATCCATTCCTTTCATATTCGAGTGGTCCATTCCCTCCATCGAAGAATGATCCATTCCAGACATCCCTTCTGAGCTATTCATATCCATGTCGCCATGATCCATGCCAGCCATGCTGCCGTGGTCCATGCCGGCCATACCGCTCATGTCTGCCATAGTCAGGCGCGCCGGTTCACGCAGTTGCGGCACGGCTGCTTCCATACCCTCTTCTGGGGCCAGTGTCGCTCTGGCATAGCCCGAACGCCCCATGGATTCGGCGAAGATGGTGTAGGCCTGCTCATCTTTCGGACGGACGATCACATCGTAGGTTTCAGCCACACCGATCCGGAACTCGTCCACACTAACCGGCTGAACGTTGTTGCCATCTGCCTGCACAACAGTCATGTCCAGACCGGGGATCCGGATATCAAAGTAAGTCATCGCCGAAGAGTTGATAAAACGCAGCCGTATGCGTTCGCCCGGCTCGAAGATCCCTGTCCAGTTTTGGCTTGGTCCTTTGCCGTTGATCAAGCCCGTAAAGCCTTGGAGATCCTCAACGTCCGCTTTCATCATCCGCATGCCACCCCAGGCCATACGGTCACTGACGGCGTTCATCAGGCCATTTTTTGACACGTCCGAGAAAAACTCGCCAACGGTTTGCTGCTCGCGATTGTAGTAATCCGGCATCATTTTCAGGTTGCGCATGATGCGGTCACCGGAATGGGGGTGCTTGTCAGTCAACTGCACCACGTATTCACGATCGTAGCGGAACGGTTCACGTCCCTCGGGTTCAATAACGATGGAACCGAAGGCACCATCCGGCTCCTGAAAACCGGAGTGGCTGTGAAACCAGTAGGTGCCTGCCTGCTGAATAGGAAATTCGTAGGTGAAGGTTTCACCCGGCTTGATGCCTGGAAAGCTGATACCAGGCACACCGTCCTGATCAAAAGGAAGGATCAGGCCGTGCCAGTGAATGGACGTCATCTCGTCCAGGTTATTGGTCACGTTGATCTTTACGTTTTCGCCTTCTTTGAAGCGCATCACCGGTCCCGGAGATGCGCCATTGTATCCAATGCCTTCTTTCACGAAATCGCCAGTATCAATTTTTACCCGGTCGACCGTCAGATCGTACTCAGCGGCCAGAACTATCACCGGCATTAACAGGCTCAAAAGTCCCGTCAGTAGGCGTGTTTTCATCTTTTTGAACTCCAAACTGCACGTCGTTGAAGTGGGACTGAAATACAGTCTTCAGCCCCCTGCAATCGCGGTTACCAATAAAGCGAATTACTCGAAATTGACCTCTCCATACATCCCCGCCTGATAGTGTCCCGGCACGTTACAGGCGAATTCGATATTGCCTTTTTCGGAAAACTTCCAAACCACCTCTTTGCTTTGACCGGGTTCCAGCAAAACACTGTTTGGATCATCGTGTTTCATGGAATGACCATTGCCCATATCCATGTTCATCATGTCGTGGTTCAGCTTGCCGCCCTGAATCACACCATGCTCAACCATCATCATCATTTCCTCTTGATGGGCTTCGTGCATATCGGGAGTGCCGACATTGAACTCATGCACTAGTTTTCCTTTGTTCTCCACCATGAAACGAACGGTTTCGCCAGGCTTCACACTGATTTCTTCGGGGTCGTAATAGTTGTCGTACATTTCAACCGTAATAGTGCGAGAGGCCTCGGATGCCTTGCCCGGTTCACCACTACCTGCACCGTGGCCACCATCATGGGCGCCGGCCGCGATGGCCGCTGCAGACATGGACATGGACGCTGCTACCAGAAAAATCTTTGATGCTTTCATTTCACTTTCTCCTACGACAACAGGTTCGTTAACACGGGTGTTGGTTAGCCCAGGACACTGAGCCATGCCAAAATAAGAACCACACCATCGCGCACTTACCTGAATCCTTGCTGAAAATGCCAGATTTTTAATCGTTCAGGCTGAGTTCAGTTTGATAAGCGACACTTACACCCACTTGAGTTACGAGAGGGATGGCCCGATGCGATTACTGCTCGTTGAAGACGACCGTTTGCTGGCTGATGGGTTAAGCGGTCAGCTTGAAAAGGCGGGGTTCAGCGTTGACACAACACACACGGCCAGAGAAGCCAGGATGTTGGCAGGGCAGGAGGAATACCGTGCCATTATTCTTGACCTTGGCTTGCCAGATGGCAACGGCCTGGACGTGCTGAGAAAATGGAGGAAAGATCGCATTGCCTTTCCGGTATTAATTTTAACCGCGAGGGGTGACTGGCACGATAAAGTCGAAGGACTGAAAGCCGGGGCGGATGACTACCTCGCCAAACCTTTCCAGACCGAAGAGTTAATCGCCCGACTGAACGCCATTGTGCGTCGAAGCGAAGGCCGCACTCATTCTCTGGTCAAAGCCGGGCGCTACGAGTTGGACGAAAATCGTCAGAGCCTGAAATCCGACGATGGCACCGAACACAGCCTGACAGGTACCGAATTCCGCCTGTTACGCTGCCTGATGAGCCGTCCCGGGCATGTCTTCTCGAAAGAACAGTTGATGGAACAGCTCTATAACCTGAACGATAACCCCAGTGAGAATGTGATCGAAGCTTACATCCGAAGATTACGGAAGCTTGTCGGCAACGATACTATCTCAACCCGTCGCGGCCAGGGATATCTGTTCAATGACATTGCTTAGAAAGCCGGCTTCCGTTAAGGGAACCCTGCTGGTACTGTTACTGCCTGCTGGCATTGCCTTGATGGGCCTTGCATGGCTGGTACACGGTGTTCTATTGGACCGAATGTCCCGGGATTTCGTTGAGACGCGGCTCAAAGATGAAGTGGCATTCCTTGAGCATCAGATTCGTGATTCCGACGGCAAACTGGACACCCTCCAGACCGGTGATTACTTCCAGGAAGTCTTCCACCACGCATTTGCCATACATTCACCGTCCAGATCCATTATTTCACCGGATTCCTGGGCGCCAGTATTAATGTCACTGATTGAATCCGGGCAGGACGGAACCCATCGTGTGCAGGACTCTGGAAAGGACGATACGCCAGCCGATATTCTGGCTTACCGAAAGTCATTTCGCGTGGGCGACACGCCTATCGTGGTGATTGTGTCCGAGGATCTGGGTGCACTGAAGCGCAGCCAGGCCGAGCTGCACGCCTGGACTGCGATTGTCTCCATATTGCTGATTTTACTGCTGGTCGCCGTGATCTGGTTCGGTATCAACCTGTCCATGCGTCCCGTTGTAGCCCTCAGGGCCACGCTAAAGCGACTTCAGGACGGGAAAGTCTCACGGATTCATGTCGAAGCACCGGAAGAATTCCGCCCCCTGGTACAACAGCTCAACCAGCTGCTCGACTCCCTGGATCAACGGCTGGAGCGCTCACGGGACGCGTTGGCCAATCTTTCTCACAGCGTAAAAACCCCGATTGCGGCAGTCCGGCAGATTCTTGAGGATACCAGCCGCCCATTATCCGACGAATTGCGGCTCGAGATGACCGCAAGGCTCAACGACATCGACAAACAGCTTGAAGCCGAAATGCGACGGAGCCGCTTTGCAGGCCCACAGGTCGGGAAAAGCGCCTACCCCATGAAACAGGCCCGGGATCTGGTGTGGATGCTGGGACGACTGTACACGGAAAGATCTTTCGAACTGTCGAGCTCGCTCCCCGAGGACGCGCGTTGGCCCATCGAAGAGCACGACCTGAATGAAATCATGGGCAACCTCCTGGATAACGCGGGCAAATGGTCGGAACATTGTGTGGAGCTTTCACTGTCGCAAGACTCCGGCCTGCTGAAAATGAAAGTCGTGGATGATGGCCCGGGGGTTACCGACACCGAGATCGGCAGGCTCGGACAAAGAGGACTGCGACTTGACGAGCAAACACCAGGCCACGGCCTCGGACTCGCCATTGTGCGTGAAATTGTCGAACGTTACGGCGGAACGCTTCGTTTTTCCGCTGCTAATGAGCGCGGATTGCGGGTAATGGTGGACATTCCCCTGGCGGTATCGAGAGCCACTTATTAACCCGGCCACCGCGGATGCAGTTCATCAATCACATACCGGTGGGAATGCTCCGCTCCCGATTCCGTTCTGTGCGGGTGGTCGCGTGGCAGGTCATGATGGCTATGGGCAATCACCAATGGATCATCGGCGGGCCACAGTCGGCTGGCTGCAATCAGGAAGACAAGCCCCAGAACCGCCAACACAATCAGCGTTGGCTGAATGCCGGTAGATGAGCCAAACCATCCCGCCAGCGGATAGGCGACCAGCCAGCCGGCGTGAGACAGCGAAAACTGGGCGGCAAACAGTGCTGGGCGGTCTTCGCCATGAGAAGACTGGGTGAGCAAACGGCCTATGGGTGTCTGAACCGTTGAGAATCCGACACCAAGCAGCGCCCAGACTGGCATCAGCCTGTAGAGGCTGTCGGCAAACCACGCCGCGCCCAAACCGCCGAGCAACACCCAAGCCCCTGCCAGCATCACCGGACGGTCCTTCCAGCGTTTGAGCAGTGCGGGCAACGCCAGTGCCGCCAGCATGGAACCCGCGCCGAATGCCGCAAAAGCCATGGCCGTGTGCTGTTCGGTCAGGCCAAAACCACCCTGCACCATCACTACGGTGTTCACGATCACCATGGAGCCGGCCATGCTGACCACCACATTCAGCGCGATCAGCCCCCGAAGGCGCGGTGTGGCCATAAAAATACGAAACCCACGGCGGGCACGCTCGTGAATACTCCGGCGCTTCTCCGGTGCAGAGCCAGAAGGCAGAGCCACCGATACGACGAGCAACGCGGATGCGATGAAGCCAACCACCGTGCCAGAAAACAGCCCCTGCCAACTGGTGACCAACAACAGCATGCCGGCCAGAGCCGGGCTGATCAGGTTTTCAAGATCGTAGGCCAGACGGGAAAGGGACAGCGCCCGAGTATAGTCGTCCTCGTTGGGTAAGGTGTCCGGGATGGTGGACTGGAACGTCGGCGTAAAGGCTGCAGATGCCGATTGCAGCACGGCGATCAGTACATACACCTCCCAGACTTCAGTCACAAAAGGCAAGGCAAGTGCAACGGCAGCCCGCACCAGATCCAGCGATACCAGCATCAACCGTCGGGGCACACTCTCGGCAAGCGCCGAGGCCAGCGGTGCAATCAGCACATAGGCAACCATTTTGATGGCCATCGCCGTGCCAAGTACCTGCCCCGCTTTATCTCCAGCCAGATCGAACGCCAATAGACTCAAGGCCACGGTTGCCAGCCCTGTGCCGAGCAAGGCGACCACCTGGGCCAAAAACAGATGACGATAGGTTTGGTGTTTCAGGATTCCAATCACGGGTCACCCACCGCTTACAAAAACCGCATTCAGAACCAGTGCCAGTCGCTGGTACATGTAAAGATTGAACCGCTACGGTGTGACTGAATCCGGGAATTGGTTACTGACAGGATCACAGATACCGGGCAATGGCCTTAAATTCGTCCACTCGGCGTTGCTGATCCGGTGCCAGAGGTCCGATGGTATCATCGAGGCAGTGCTCTATATGATCCTGAACCAACACTCGCTTGGCCTGTTGAATGGCCTTTTCCACGGCGTGAAGCTGTTGGGCCAGTTCCAGGCAGGGTTTTCCCTGATCAATCATACCAATCACGCTTTCAAGATGGCCGTTAGCCCTCTTCAGGCGTTTGATAATATTCGGGTGAGATTGATGCGTGTGATTATTTACCATGTTTAATTCCTATCCCCCATGGGGGGATGTTATCCTCTATCTCCCTTGAAATCCAACCACAGACTCGACGCATTAGATTGATGATTTCGGCCATCCACCAGAGAAAACTGCTTCCGACGCTCGTCATGCTGTTTGCATTGGCGGGTCTGTCACTGTCGGTGGTTGGCGAGTCATTCTCTCACGGTGTGGCTGAGCTGGCAGGCGATTGGGAATCCCAGTCTGACGGCCACCCAGGCAGTCATGGTGGACATGGACACGCCCACGATTTTGACGAAGAGCCAGAGGCGGCGTCACTTCATCATGATGCTGGCAATCATACCCACGAGACCGTAGATCAGCTCAGGGTTCCGTTTGTTTCCCAAAGCCTGACCGTTCTCCGGCAGCCCGTGCCCTTTGCCGGAGGTTCTCCCCGCAGTTTGCGCTATCGGCTTGAACGCCCTCCAAAAGCTCTCCTCTCCGCTTGATTCTTGCCGCTTGCGCGGCCCGAGAAAACACATTCGATTGGAGTCTTTATGTTGTCAAACTTGCCTGGCCGATGCCGTGGTGTGTCCTCAATGGGCATAGGTAATCGTCTACTCTGGATATTTCTGACACTGGGCTTGCTGGGTATGAGTACCGATGTGCTTGCCCACGCAGTCGCCCAGGGCGACAAGGGGTACATCCAGGAAATTACCGGGATAAACCTTATTTCGTTCATCTATCTGGGGGCCAAACACATGGTCACCGGCTATGACCACCTGCTGTTCCTGCTGGGTGTCATTTTCTTCCTCTACCAGATGAAGCACATCGCGATCTACGTGAGCCTGTTTGCCTTTGGGCATTCCACCACAATGTTGCTGGGCGTTTACTTCAACGTGGGCATCAACAGCTACATCATTGATGCGATTATCGGTCTGTCCATCGTCTACAAGGCACTGGACAACATCGGTGCCTATCAGCGGTGGCTTGGCTTTCAGCCCAACACCAAGGCCGCCACGTTGATTTTCGGGTTCTTCCATGGCTTTGGTCTGTCCACCAAGATCATCGAATACGACATCTCACAGGACGGCCTGATTCCGAACCTCCTTGCCTTCAATGTGGGCGTGGAAATCGGACAGTTAATCGCCCTGGCCATGATCCTGATTGCCATCAGCTTCTGGCGAAAAACCGACGGCTTTTTCCGCCATGCCTACACCGCCAACGTGGCCATGATGAGTGCAGGTTTTCTGCTCTTTGGCTATCAGCTCACCGGTTACTTTGTCGCCTGATTCTGGAGATTTTCTATGTACAACACCGATATACCCAACCGTGAAGAACTGCCCAGCACTGCCAAACTGGTTCGATCCACCATCATTGCCGCTATTGTGGCGCTGGTTCTGCTGGTAACCGTGGTCATGCCCGCCGAATACGCCCTGGACCCAACCGGCGCAGGTCGCCTTTTGGGCCTGACTGAAATGGGCGAGATCAAGGAGCAGCTTGCTGAAGAAGCAGCTGCTGACGAGGCTGCCCAGATGGTTGCGGTGCAATCGTCGGTTGATCAGAAGACCCCGGAAGTCAAAGAACCTGTCGTGGATGAAGCCGTTGAGGAGCCAAGTCCCTCACCTGAAGTAGAGGTTGCGCCTGCTGAGCCTGCGCCTGAACCGGAAATTGCGGAACCGCAGTGGCAGGATGAAGTACGCGTGGTTCTCACACCGGGAGAAGGCACAGAGTTCAAACTCACCATGGAGGAAGGTGCTACAGCCCGGTTCTCCTGGGTGTCTGAGGGTGGCCCTATCAACTTCGATACCCATGGTGATGGAGGCGGCCAGTCAATTTCTTACGAAAAAGGCCGGGGCGTTCCGGAAGATGAGGGTGAGCTTGTGGCTGCATTCACCGGCAACCATGGCTGGTTTTTCCGAAACAGGAACGACAACAACATCACCCTCGTGCTGAGAACGGGCGGAGATTATGGCGAGTTGCGAAGAGCGTTATAGATCCGGGTGATCCTACCAAGGGAGGGCCGGTCTCGCGGCCGGCCCTCCTGCCGACTATTCAGGGTACTAATAAGAAGTGCACTGCAATAAGTCGCGATGGCCCGCTTTATGCTTAAACCTCCCCTAGACACCAAAACCGTCAACATTTTCTCATTGGCCATGGGAGGGGACCAACGCCATGTCGCTACTCACATCGCTGATCAAAGCCAGCACCCAGTTCCAGCAGGCCATGGAAAAGAAACAGCCGGCGGCATCAGGCAATGCGGCACCAAAGCCCACAGCGCCGGAGGCGCCGGCTTCCGCAACCGATGACCGGTTTACCCTGTCCGAGCGGGCGAGTTTCGATACCGGCCGCCCCAAATCCACCCGGTTGCAGATGGCTGAGTACAAGCAAACCGTCGGGCAGGACCTTGCCTATATGCGGGAGACGCTGCGGCATAAACTTGCCGAATACAAACTCAACCCGGCAACCAGTGTGGAAGTTTCTAAAAACGACGAAGGCAAGATCAGCGTTGGTGGTGGAATCCCAGAGGAAAGCCGTAACCGTATCGAACAGGACCTGAACAACAGCAAGCCGTTCCGGGAGGCATTCAGCCGGCTCAGTGCCAGCGAGCCCACCCTGCACTTTGTGGACAACGCGCTCAAGTTGAACAAGGCATACGGCGTGAACAATTCACTGCTGGACACCCTGGTCAGCGACAACCAGCAATTCAACGGCCTGCAGGACCTGGCGCACCGCTACGACAGCCTGCGCAGGACCATCAGTACCGATCAGGCCACCAACTACGCAGACCGCAAAAATTTCGCCCTGAGCCTGAACACCCGGGCCTGACTCCGTTAAATCCGGAAGGGCTCTGGGTCCCCTTTGCCGACGCGAGTCACCTCCGGCGCATCCCCAGTCATATTCACCACGGTGGTCGCCTCCAGGCCGCAAAAGCCACCATCGATGATCAGGTCCAGATCGTGTTCCAGAGTTTCCCGGATGTCATAAGGGTCGGTCATTGGGTCTTCGTCACCCGGCAATATCAGCGTACTGCTCATGATGGGTTCGCCCAGTTCCGCCAGCAGCGCCTGCACAATCGCGTTGTCTGGCACCCGCATGCCAATGGTTTTACGCTTGGGGTGTAACAGACGGCGTGGTACTTCACTGGTGGCGTCCAGAATGAATGTGTATGCCCCCGGTGTGAAGTTCTTGAGCAGCCGATACTGGGTGTTGTCGACCTTCGCGAACACGCCGATGTCCGAAAGGTCCCGGCACATCAGGGTGAAGTTGTGCTTGTCATCCAGGCGGCGAATGCGCTTTATCCGGTCCGCTGCCTGCTTGTCACCGAGGTGGCAGCCAATGGCGTAGGCGGAATCCGTCGGATACACAATAACGCCTCCCTTGCGGAGAATATCCACGGCCTGGTTGATCAGCCGCTTCTGGGGCGTTTCCGGGTGAATCTGGAAGAACTGGCTCACTGGCCACCTCCGGGTGCAAAGGCCGGATCGTTCTTGGAGCCGCCCATGCAATTAGGAGAATCAGGCGCAGCCTGGCCGGAACTCTCCCACTCCTGTGGTGAATACACATGCAGCGCCAGGGCGTGGACGCCACCGGCCATTTCGTCCGCCAGTATTTTGTAGATGGCTTGGTGCCGCTTGACCTTACCCTGCCCCTCGAACTCCGGAGACACCAGAGTCACCTTGAAATGGGTTTCAGAATTCGGCGGCACGCTATGTTTGTGGCTCTCGTTTTCAACCATGAGGTGTTGACTGTCGAAAGCGCTTGTCAGCTTTTGCTCAATGGCTTGTTGTGTGGACATAAACAGGCCTGCTCCTGATTGAATGTGTTACGGAACAGTCTACTACACCAAACGCTGTGTTACCTTGACAGGATACAGACAAAGCGCCATCTTCCATCCCCACCCGAAAACTGCTTCCGACTTATGCGCCTGTACATTGCTGAAAAACCAAGCCTGGGCCGGGCAATTGCTGCTGCCCTCCCCGCTCCCCATCAGAAGGGGAACGGATGGATTCGTTGCGGCGAAGGAAGCAACGCCAGCACCGTTAGCTGGTGTATCGGCCATCTATTGGAACCGGCGGAACCCGGCCAGTACGACCCGCGCTGGAAAAAATGGCGACAGGAAGATTTGCCTCTGTTTCCCGGGCGCTGGGAGGTGATGCCCAAGGACAGCGTACGCCAGCAGCTCAAGGTATTGGAGTCTCTGGTCCGCAAGGCGGAGACCATTGTCCATGCCGGCGATCCGGACCGGGAAGGCCAACTGCTGGTAGACGAAGTCATCCGCTACACCGGTGCCACCTGTCCGGTTCAGAGAATCCTGATCAACGACCTGACTCCGGCGGCCGTGGCAAAGGCCATCCAGGCTCCCAAGGACAATCGGGAGTTTCGCCGCCTGTCCCATTCCGCCCTCGCCCGCCAGCGGGCGGACTGGCTCTACGGCATTAATCTTACTCGTTTCTATACCCTGTCCTATCAGCAGCAGGGCCAGCAGGGCGTGTATTCCGTCGGCCGTGTACAAACCCCGGTGCTGGGATTGGTGGTGGAGCGGGACAACACCATTGAGAACTTCCAGCCGAAACCTTTTTTCCGCGTTCAGGCGACGTGCCACGCGATAGATGAGGAATCGGACCAGCAATCGTTTACGGCACGCTGGCAGCCCTCGGAAGCCTACCGGGAATACCTGGATGAAGAAGACCGTTTGTTGGACAGCGATGTCGCCAGACAGATCGCCGAGGCCGTAGAAGGACGGCCCGGCAAAGTTACGGAATCCCGTTTCCGCGACAGGAACGAAACGCCGCCTCTCCCATTCTCACTCTCAGCCTTGCAGATCGAGGCGGGGCGACTGTTCCGCATGGGCGCGAAAGACGTATTGGACACCGCCCAAAACCTGTACGAACGCCACCAGTTGATTACCTATCCCCGTTCGGACTGCCGTTATCTGCCGGAAGGTCATTTTGACCAGCGTCAAAGTGTGGTGCAGGCCATTGGCAATGTCGCCGGCGAACTGGCGACAGCCTGCGAGGCAGCGGATCTGAACCGCCGCACCGAAGCCTGGAACGACAAGAAGGTGGATGCCCACCACGCTATCATCCCGACGGCCAGAAAGGCTCCCAATGGACGCCTGAGCGAAGCTGAGAGGAACATTTACGAACTGATCAGCCGGTATTACCTGATGCAGTTCAGCGCCGACGCCATACACCGGGAAGGCAAGTTAACTGTCGGGATTGGCGAACACGCGTTCAGGGCGACGGAAACCGCGGTTCTTCAGCCGGGCTGGAAAACCCTGGAGATTCGCCATCGGGAAAGCCGACAGGAGGCTGCCAAAGCGCCCCTCCCTCGCCTGGAGAAAAGTGACCCTATACTCTGTGACTCGGTGGACATCGCCGAGCGCAAAACCCAGCCTCCCCAATATTTCACCGACGCCACGCTGCTGTCAGCGATGACCAATATCGCTCGCTTTGTCAGCGATCCAGAGCTTCGCAAAACCCTGCGTGAGACCGATGGGCTGGGCACTGAGGCCACGCGGGCGGCGATCATTGATACCCTGTTCCGACGCGACTATCTATACCGGGACAAGCGCCACATCCGGTCAACGCCGAAGGGAAAGGCGCTGATTGATTCATTGCCGGAATCCGTCAGCAAGCCGGATATGACGGCCATCTGGGAAGCCACCCTGGAAAGTATTCGCCGCGGTGAGGGCAATCCCAAGCAGTTTATTGCAGACCTGAAAGAACAGATACGCGGGTTCATCAATACCCCAGATCAGGAAGCCAAGACAGCCCCACCAGGCGAGGGGCAGCCGCACTGCCCCAAGTGCCGCGCTCCCATGCGCCAGCGCGAGGGCAAGTTTGGTGCCTTCCATGCCTGCACCCGCTTTCCGGACTGCAAAGGCACACGGCCCATTGAGGACCAGTCGCCGGCGGATGGCACGGGAGAAAAACCCATTCCCTGCCCGCACTGTTTTTCGCCCCTGGTGCGCAGACAAGGCAAAAAAGGCTGGTTCTGGGGCTGCAGTAATTTCCCCGGCTGCCGACAAACACTGGATGACGACAACGGAAAGCCTGCGATCCGTTTACGCAACACTACATAACGACACTGAAGCGAAATTGCGGATTTGTAATAATATGAAGCGGAATTCAATACCCATTCCCCGCCGTCGGCCGGGAGCCTGAATATGACAAATTTGATGTCGGGAGACGTTTGATGCGAATTGCCCTGCTTGAGGACGAACATGAACAGGCTCAGCACATTCAGTCTGTGTTGTCCGAGCGCGGGCACCACTGCGACAGTTTTCCGTCAGGCCAGGCATTTCTGAGCGCGGTCCTTCACCGCAGCTATGATCTGCTGGTGATGGATTGGCAAATACCCGACATGACCGGGATTGAGGTTCTGGAAAGCGTACGTGCGCAGTTGAACTGGCAGATTCCGGTGGTGTTTCTCACCCAGCGCGACAGCGAGACGGACATCGTACGTGCGCTGGATGCCGGTGCTGACGACTACCTCGCCAAACCCGCTCGCGAGGCAGAACTGGTGGCGCGCATCAATGCATTGGCACGTCGCACCAGCCCCGATACCGAAAAAGAATCGTTGCAGTACGGCCCTTTCGAGATCAATACCCAGCTTCGGACCATTGCGCTTCACGGCAACGTGCTGACGCTGACCGACAAGGATTTTGACCTGACCCTGTTCCTGTTCCAGAACCAGGGCCGGCTACTGACCCGCGAGATGCTGCTTGAGCGAGTATGGGGACTGGCGAAAGACATCAATACCCGTACCGTGGACACGCACATGAGCCGGCTTCGCCGCAGACTTGGCCTTAATCCCGAAAACGGCTTCCGCATCAAGACCATTTACCAGCGCGGCTATCGTCTTGAGGCCATGAAAGCCTCTGGCCCGGATGAGAACGTACCGGTCATGGAACAAGCCTGACATGAGTCAATGCGTCACCCTGCGAACACTCACCGGTTTGCTGCTCCTAATCAGCTCCCTGGCGGCGTTGCCAGTACAGGCGGAACTTTCGGTCACCCGGGGCTCCCAGGCGGCCACTGCTACCCCTGAATCCAATGCGACGCCGGAGTGGATCTATACGGTACGACCCGGTGAACATTTTGCGGAGATCGCTGACGCATTGTTGTCCAAGGATATTCCCGCCATTCGCCTGCTACAGCATAACGGCATCGATAACCCCGCCAAGGTGGGCAGTGGAGACAACCTGAGAATTCCCCTTGCCTGGCTTCAGCGCCAACCCAACCCTGCGCGGGTCAACTCGGTGACCGGGTCGGTGCAACTGATTTCCGGTAGTGACGGCACCAAACGCCCCCTGACCAGCGATTCCCTGATTCGGGTGGGTGATGAAATCCGGTCACAGGCTGGCACGGCAACCATCGAACTTGCTGACGGCTCTGTAGTGCGGATATCACCGCATTCCCGCCTCGCCTTCAATCGCCTGACGCAGTATGGGAAGTCCGGCATGGTGGACACCCGCCTGCGCCTCAATCAGGGCGAAATTGAAACCCAGGTGAAACCCGTGATCGAGGGCGGTTCACGTTTTGAGATCGAAACGCCCTCCGCGGTGGCGGCAGTCAGGGGCACCATGTTTACCCTCAGGACTGCGCCCGGCATGACCGATCTACGGGTTACCGAGGGCGAGGTATCGTTTGGCCCGCCGGGGCAAACACGCCGGATTCCAGCTGGTTATAGCGCCAGCGTTTCAACCGCAGGTGTGGGCAGAATGAGCATCCGCCGCCTGCCCCCAGCTCCGGAGATTAACCCCCTGCCGCAGCAGTTGAAGCAACTTCCTGCACAGTTGAGCTGGACGCCCAACGGAGCCAACAGCCATCGCGTGGATATCTTTGATGCCGAGTCCGGCCGCTGGATTAACAGCAGCGAAGTCAGCGACAATGATTTCGATATTAACCTGCTGGACAATGGCCGCTACGAGATTCACCTTGCCGCCATCGACAATCGTGGCATGGCAGGCATGCCCGGCGTCATGTCTTTCGAAGTCGACCTACAGGCCCGGACTGCCGCACTGGAACAACCGGAACCAGGCGCGACCGTTAACGACGACATGCCCGAGTTCCGATGGCAGTTGCGCGGCGAAAACGAAGTCGCCCGGGTGGAAATTGCGGAGGACAAAGACTTTGGAAACACGATTGCCACCAGCGAGTGGGCGCCTGATGAAAGCGCGCTGCCTTCTCGACCACTGACACCGGGACAATACTACTGGCGGGTGGTCACCGAGGCCGGCGGCAATTCTGTGGCCACGAGTGAGGCACGCTCGCTGGTCGTGAACGGGACCTTGCCACCGGTTCGCATCATCAGTGTCAACTACGTCGATAGCCAGGTAAGGGTATTCTGGCAGAAGGTGGATACTGCAACCGATTATCGCCTGCAGCTGTCTGAAGAACCGGGATTTAACAACATCATCAAAGAGGCTACGCTGTCGGATACCACTGCGGCCTTGCGCCTCATTCCCGGAAGACGGTATTTTGTTCGCCTGAAAGCCCTCTCTGACGGTCCGCTCGAAAGCCGGTGGGGACCAGGGAGGGAATTGTTTCTGGAATAACCCACAATTTCCTGATACCCGACAGCAGGCCCCATGACCCGGAACTGGTTTCCCATTAAAACAACACCTTGGACGCTGGGCCTGCCACTACTGACATTTTTGCTACTGCTCCAGACGACCTCTGCTCCGGAGCGCCTGGACTTCTGGCTTTACGACACCCTTATCACCGCAACACCCGCAGAACCGGCCGATGACGTCGTTGTTATCGCCATTGACGAACTGAGCATGGATCGCCTGGGGCGCTGGCCCTGGCCACGGACAACCCATGCACAGCTCATTGAGAAACTCCATCAGGCCGGCGCCAAAACGATTGTCTTCGACATCCTGTTCCCCGAACCATCGCCGGCAGACCAGGCAATGGCCAACGCCATGCAGAAACACGGCAACGTCATCCTGCCGCTTCATCTGTCACCGCCCTCCCGGCACTACCTGATCAGCGAACAACTTCCCGCCCCTGCGTTGGCGTCCGCAGCTGCAACGCTTGGGCACGCCCACGTGGAGCTTGACGAAGACGGCTTGGCGCGAGGACTTTATCTGTTCAATGGCCTGGGCGATCAGCTATGGCCCAGCCTGGCACTGGCGGCCTCTGATACACCGTCACCGGGCCCGGAAATATCCAGTGTGCCGCCCTACACAAACGTCAGACAGCACTACCGCGCCATTCCAATGGCTGGTGGTGCCGGGACGCTGCCTTCCCACTCCTATACCAAGGTGCTTGATGGGCAATTCGCAAAGGATGCTTTCAAAGGGCAAACCGTGTTTGTGGGTGCAACCGCACCGGGTTTTGGCGACATCCTGCCCACCCCGTTTTCGGGCCTCAATCAGCCCATGTCCGGCGTTGAGTTCCACGCCAACAGTTATTCCGCATTGGTGAAAGACGAACTGATATCACGGGTATCGAAGCCTATTGCGATTGGTCTCGCCGTTTTTATCATCGCTCTATTGTCGTTCACCCTACCCCGCATGCGACCGGCACGTAGCATTTTGCTCTGTTTGACGAGCCTCGGCTTATTGGCTCTCCTGCATGCGCTGCTGTTGGTCGGAGCCAAGCTCTGGCTACCGATCTCCCACGCCATCGTAATTCCCCTGCTGGCGCTGCCCGTATCCAGCGCACTGCGGCTGGCCATGACCAACAGCTTCCTCAACCGGCAGCTTGACGAGCTTGCCCGCGGGCCCACCATGACCCTCGAAGAGCCGTCACTGAGGCACCCACCGCAACTGCTCAGCCATTTCCAGGCCCTGCTTCAACCAGAGGGCTGGCTGTTAGCTGAAGGTGATGACGTGATGACGTCTTCTGGTCTGGCCGCCGATGATATCCCGCCACTGGACACCCCGGGCCAATGGCATCACATTGATGGCCAAAGCTGGGTCAGCCTGATACGCAATGGCGTTACCTACAAAATCGGGCTCAAGCTGCCCAACGACCTGAGCCGGGAGGCCATCCAGCGCTACCTCCGCCGTTTGCCGCTGTCCAGCACCCAGGAGCCGGTGCGTAAAACGGGGCCAAGGGAAAACATCTCCGCTCGAATCGAGCGAGTACGCGTGGCGACCGAGCGCATGAGTCAGATGCAGAGGTTTATCAGGCGCAGCTTCGAACGCATGCCGGACGGCATTATCGTAACCGACGAGTTAGGCGTTATCCGCTTTGCCAACGGCCACATTGAAGAATGGTTTCGTGAACCCATGCCAAGCCTCAGTGGCCTACCCCTGGCCAGACTTCTGGAGGGACACGACCCACGAGACAATCCGCCCTGGCATGAAACCGTCTCGGAAACCCTCACGCTGGCTCAGAGCCGCACAGTGGACCTACGGATTCGCGATAAGGATTTCCTGATTCACTTCGCGCCGTTTTCACTGCCTGACAGCGATCAGAACGGCATTATCGCCAACATATCGGATATCTCGGAACTCAGGGAACAACAGCGCCAGCACCGGGAGGCCATCGACTTCATTTCTCACGATGTTCGCTCGCCCCTGGTTTCACAACTTGCACTGATCGAACAGCTCAAGCGGAATCGTGGCCATATCGAGCCGGAACAGCTCGACCAATTGGGTCGGCTAGCGAAGCGCAGTTATCATCTTGCTGAAGAATTCGTGCAGCTTGCCAGGGCCGAACAGTTAACCGAAACCCGCTTTTACGAATGCGAGTTTTTAGCCATTGTTGAGAACGCCCGCGACAGCGTCAGCGAGCAGGCTGCCGAGAAAGGCATTCAGCTGTTACTTCAGGGAACAGAGGATTTATGGCTGAAAGGAAATGCGGAACTGCTTGAACGTGCCGTGATCAACCTTCTGACCAACGCCGTGCAGTACAGCCCATCCGGATCGATCGTCAATATTCAGGTTTTTCAGGCCGGCCACCAGGCGTGCCTGACTGTAAGCGACGAGGGGGAAGGCATTGCTCCGGAAGAAATCCCCTATCTGTTTGATCGCTATCAGCGCCAGAAAAGCAGCGAGCTGTCTGGCAATCATGGCACCGGGCTCGGGCTGTCGTTCGTGAACGTTGTGGTCGAAAAGCATCGCGGTGAAATAACCCTTCGCTCCCGACCCGGGGAAGGGTCGGCCTTTACCCTCAAACTGCCGATTGCGCATCCATTGGGGTAACAGCAAGGCCGAGCATACACTTCATGTCAGAGATCCGTTGTCTGAACTAGATGGTTTTGCTGACCGGCGCCGATGGCGCGCTCATCAGGCCATCAACATCTTCCACCTGAATCGTGAAGTACCAGGTGCCCGCCGACAAGTTCTCAACGTCATAGCTCATCGTTTCCAAGCCTCCGACATTGTCGACTTGAACTTGTTTGTCGAGGTTATTCCTATCCGTTCCGTACCTGATAACGTAGCGCTCCAAATCGTACGGACTTAGATCATCGCCGTTTTCACGATCGGTGGGCGCATTCCAGCTGAGCGACGCCGAGCGGTCAACCACTCCCTCGCCACCACCGCTCGGTGGTGGATTGCCCTCGGAACCACCTGAGCCAACCCCCGTGCTATCGCCTGTACCTGCAGTGCTCTCTGAGCTACCAGAAGAACCGCCCCCACAGCCTGTGAGGACCAATCCTAAAAACAACGCGGCAATCCATGCCTGTGACACTCTGATGACGCGTTTCATATGTATTTCACACCAATAAATTGCCGAATTTGTTAAATTGTATAAAACGTGGGCAAGTATCGATGTGAATGGTGTCATTTCCCAAGTTACGATTTTGTCAATTTTTCGACAGATAACCGTAATGAAACAACTGAGGATACTGATTAACCGGGCAATTTTTTGCCCGAAAGGCGATAAATGGCGGTTATTTTTGGTACGAAAGTATTAGATTTAAGGAAAGCCGACTGGATAGGAGTTGCAAAAGGGTCGAAAAATATGCAGGGCGGAACTAAATCCTGAAGTAGACTGAACAGGCACAAAAAAAGCCGGTCAAAGACCGGCTTTTTATAAGTGGTAGCGGGGGCAGGATTCGAACCTACGACCTTCGGGTTATGAGCCCGACGAGCTACCAGACTGCTCCACCCCGCATCAAACTGGTTGTTTACCGGGGCTTCCCCCGATCAACGTGCGCGTATACTAAGGATTCGACCGGAACCTGTCAATCGATATTTTCAAACAAGTCGCCAGGATATTGCAGTTCCTGATCCGCGGCGCGGCTGTACAAACCCACGGCATCAATCGCTTCCTGAACCGGGCGGAATGAGCGACGATGGTGAGCGGTTGCACCCAATCTGCCAAGCGCTTCGAGGTGTACGGGCGTCGGATAACCCTTGTGGCCTGCAAAGCCGTACTCAGGGAATTCCTCATGGAGCACAGCCATCTCCCTGTCACGAGTCACCTTGGCGACAATGGACGCCGCACTGATGGCCTCCACCCGGCTGTCGCCCTTCACCACTGGCTCAGAGGTCCAACGCCATTTGGGGCAGCGGTTACCGTCCACCAGTACATATTCCGGCTCGACATGCAGGCCCGCCACGGCACGCTCCATAGCCACCATGGTTGCCTGGAAGATGTTCAGCCTGTCAATCTCATCGGCCTCACAGCGCCCCAGGCTCCAGGATACTGCACGCTCAATGATCTGTTCGTAAAGAGCCTCACGGCGCTTGTCCGTCAGCTTTTTCGAATCCGCCAGGCCCGGTATTGGCTTTTCCGGGTTCAGGATAACCGCGGCCGTCACCACAGCCCCAACCAGCGGCCCGCGTCCCACCTCGTCCACACCGGCCAATAGTCGCCCCTGATATTGGCACTCAAACGGCGGCAAGGGGCGCTTACTCATACTGCTCCGCCTTCTATTAATGCGGAGATGGCTGCAGCAGACTGCTCGTCAGCCCCCTGTCGCAACTGTTCATGCAATTGTGAAAAAGCGGCTGTCAACCGGGCGCGTTCGGATTCATTTTCAAGGCGCTCAAGCACGGCTTCTCCGAGAGACTCGGACGAAGCATCATCCTGCAATAGTTCCGGAACCAGTTGTTCCTTGGCCAGCAGGTTTGGCAAGGCCACATAAGGCACCTTGACCAGCCTTGAGACCAATGCATAGCTGACACGACTCAACCGGTAACCCACCACCATGGGCTTCTTCAGCAACATGGCTTCCAGAGTGGCGGTTCCGGACGCAAGCAATACCACGTCGGACGATGCCATCACCTCTCTCGAACGGCCTCGCACAATGGTCACCGCCAGTTTCACGTCCAGGGCTTCCACCAGTGCCCGAACCTGCTTTTCCCGATCCCGGTTTACGCAAGGAATCACCAGTTGCAAATCCGGACGCCTGCCCTGGATCCAACGGGCGGCCTCCAGAAAAAGAGTACCCAGGCGCTCCACTTCCCCGCCCCGACTCCCCGGAAGAATGGCCAGCACCGGCGCATCTTCCAGAAGCCCCAGGGACTGACGGGCACCAACTGTATCAGGCATCATTGGAATGCGGTCCGCCAGGGGGTGCCCTACAAAGGCCACGGGCACGCCGTGCTCTTCGTAGAAACGGGCCTCAAACGGGAACAGGGTAAGCATAAGGTTGACGGATTTGGCGATCGTGAAGATCCGCTTTTGCCGCCAGGCCCAGACGGACGGGCTAACATAATGGGCGGTCGGAATACCGGCATCACGACACCTGCGCTCAATACCCAGGGTAAAGTCCGGGGAGTCGATACCAATGACGACGTCCGGCGGTGTCGCCAGCAGGTAGTTCATCAGCCGTGCGCGAATATCGAACAGCTCCCGTATTCGCCCGAGCACTTCGACGAGCCCCATCACTGACAGCCGTTCCATAGGAACGAGAGAGTGGAAGCCTTCCGCGATCATTTCATCGCCACCAATACCGACAAACCGCGCGTTCGGATACCTGAGCCGCAGGGAACGGATCAGACCGGCGCCGAGGATATCTCCTGACGCCTCTCCGGCCACGATGGCGAAAGTCACTTTGCGGGTGCTGGCTACAGAGTTTTCGTGATGGTCCGTCACCGGGGCATTCACTCCCTGGTTAGCGGATGATGCCGCGGTGTGCACCACGAAGGGAATCGATCAGGGGCGTAACTTCGGGAATATCGGAGTAGGCTTTTTCGAGCTCTTCAACGGCTTGTTCCGTAGTCAGGCCCTGACGATAGATAACCTTGTAAGCACGACGGAGTGCCAACAACACCTCCTTGCTGAAACCACGGCGGCGCAAGCCTTCCACGTTCATGCCAAACGGCTGTGCAGATTGCCCGCTTGCCATGATGTACGCAGGGATGTCTTTCAGCACAATACTTCCACCAGCACTCATGCTGTGGGTTCCAATATGACAGAACTGATGAACCATGGTGCCGCCACCCAGTATCGCGAAGTCACCAACGGACACATGGCCGGCCAATGTCGCACAATTGGCCAGGATGGTGTTATTGCCAATAATGCAGTCATGCGCCACATGCACGTAGGCCATGAGCAGATTGCCATTGCCGATACAGGTTTCACCACGATCCTGAACCGTGCCCCGATGAATGGTGCAGTTCTCACGGATGATATTGTCATCACCAATAACCAGCGTGGTTGGCTCACCCGCGTATTTTTTGTCCTGGCATTCTTCCCCGACACTGGAAAACTGAAATATGCGGTTATTGCGGCCGATTCTCGTTGGGCCCTTGATGACCACGTGGGACATCACTTCAGTCCCCTCTCCGATCTCAACGTTCGGGCCTATGTAGCTCCATGGGCCAACCGTTACGTTGTCGGCAAGCTTGGCAGAGGGGTCCACAATCGCCTGAGGATGGACTCCCGACCATTCTTTTGTCGCCATCAAACTTCTCTCTCAGCGGTCAATATTTCTGCCACACAGACGACTTCATCATCAACCAGTGCGCGGCACTCGAATTTATAGATTCCACGCTTTCCGGAAATAACCTGTGACTCCATGCACAGCCTGTCCCCCGGCACCACGGGGCGCTTGAAACGCGCTTTACTGGAACCAGCCAGGTATTGTACCACGCCGTCTGAGGGTTTCCGGCCAACCGTCACAAAGCCGAGAATACCTGAAAGCTGAGCCATGGCTTCGATGATCAGCACGCCCGGCATAATGGGGTTATTGGGAAAGTGGCCGGTAAAAAAAGGCTCATTAAGGGAGATATTCTTATAGCCCTTGATGAATTGTCCTTTTTCCAGCTCTGTTACCCGATCAACCAGCAAAAACGGGTAGCGATGGGGCAGGTATTCCATGATCTCGTCGATATACATCATCAGTAGCGGCCTCAGCCTTCCATTTTCTTTTCCAGTTCTTTAAGCCGACGCGCCAAGGCATCAAGCTGACGGAAACGCACAGCATTTTTACGCCATTGCCGGTTGCTGTCGGCGCTGGTTCCAGACGAATACACGCCGGGCTCCCGAATGTCACCAGAAACCAGCGTCATGCCGGTCAGGTGGACCTGATCCGCAATCGTAAGGTGCCCTGCCACACCCGATTGGCCGCCAAAAACACAGTGGCTGCCAATACGTGTGCTACCCGCGATACCCACCATCGCCGCCATGGCACTGTGATCACCAATACTGACGTTGTGCGCAATCTGAATCAGGTTATCGAGCTTCACGCCATCGCCAATGATCGTGTCGTCCAAGGCTCCCCGATCAATTGTGGTGTTCGCACCCACTTCAACATCGTCCCCCAGAATGACCCGGCCAAGTTGGGCTATTCGATGCCAGGCTCCTTTCTCATTAGCAAACCCGAAACCGTCGGAACCGATGACCGCACCACTGAGGATATGGCAACGCATCCCCATAACGATATCGTGGGCCAGGGTTACCCGTGGACGCAGTATAGTCTGCTCGCCAATCTGACACCGGGCTCCAATAACACAGCCGGCGCCCACGACAACGTTTTCGCCCACGACAGCCTCAGCCTCAATAACAGCCTGAGGGCCGATGCAGGCCGTATCCGAGACCCTCGCGGAAGACGCCACAACGGCCGACGGGTGAATACCAGGCTCTGGAACCGGCGCCGGGTCAAACCAATGGCTCAGGCGAGCATAGCCGAGGTAGGGGTTATCCAGTAACAGGACGTTGGTAGGACACTGGTCCGCAGTCGATTGCGAGAGTATAACCGCTGAAGCGCTGGTCTCCGTCAGGTAGCGACCATACGACGGGTTGGCCAGGAAGGCTATCTGGCCCGGAGAAGCCGCCTGAAGCGTCGCAAGCCCGTTGATTTCCGTATCGGGATTGCCCTTGAGCTCCGCGCCAAGCTCAGAAGCAATGTCGCCCAGCCGGTACGAACGCTTTGTCATTGTCAGCTCCACAAGGTTTATCCGGGCGGGCCATTATCCGGCCCTCCGTATCAGCGGTCCAGTTTCTCTAGCAACTCTTCTGTCAGATTCATTTCAGGCTTGACATACACCACCGCCTCGCTGGGCAGGATCATGTCCAGATTGTTCTCTTCCAGGAGCTCCTTAACCGCTGCGTCTACCTCCGGGCGGGCTTCTTCGAGGAACTGTTGCTTGCGATTGGCCACAGTGGAGTCCAGGCGCTGCTTGAGGAAATTGAATTCCTTAACTTTCTCCTGGAACTCAGCAGCCATCTGTTGGCGCTCGGACTCATTCATCATGGCACCGTCTTTCTCAAGCCGTTCCTTGAGCTTGCGGGCGGCCTCCTGGGCTTCACGAACCTTGGCTTCCTCTCCAGCGAAATCTTTCTGCAGTGTCTCGCTGAACGCGCGCGCATCGCTGGACGAGAACAAGGCCTGGCGAAGGTCAACCACACCTATTCTGGTTTCGGCAGCAGCCGGGAATGCGATCAGCAGCATTGACAGAATCGCTGCAACGGAATATCGGAACATGTTATTTCTCCTGTTTATCATTGTCTTTCGCACCCCCTCCGGCCCTGACGATCAGAAGGTCTGGCCGAGGGAGAACTGGAACACCTGAGTGTCATCACCGCTCTTGTCGTTCAAGGGTTTGGCAAGACTGAACGCCAGCGGTCCTACTGCCGTGATCCACTGGAATCCTACACCGGCCGACAGGCGAATTTCATCCAGGGCCGGATCAAAATTCCTATCGGCATCAAAAACCTGCCCCGCATCCACGAAGAACGCGGTTCTCATGGAACGGGTATCCCCAGCAAACGGTGTGGGGAAAATCAGTTCCAGGCTGCCTTCCGTCAACAAGCTACCACCGAAGGGGTCCGGATCAGAGAAGTCGTTCGGCGCATTGGTAGCAAGTGGGCCGAGAGAGTTTGCCTCATATCCGCGCACCGAACCATAGCCACCGGCGTAGAAGTGCTCGTAGAACGGCATCACGCTTCGGCCGTTGTAACCGTCCCCGTAACCAATCTCCGAACGCGCCCTGAATACCCAGGTCTGATTATCGTTCAGTGGTTGGTAGAACTCGGTTTTCTGATTCAGCTTATAGAATGTCAGGTCGCTGCCGGGCACCGCTACATCAGCGGATAACGACAGGCTATAGCCGTCCGTTGGAAGAACACCCCTATTTAGTGTGCTGCGCCGCCACGAACCGAACAGGAAATAGTTGTTGAAATCGTTGCCTTCTTCATCAATGAAGGTTTTGACCTCTTCTGAGGTGAATGCACCCTCCTTCACCTTGGACAACGTATAACCAAGCCCGAAATTAAGGCGGGTAATGTTGTCCGTAGGATAACCGAAGGTGAGGCGGCCGCCGTACTCATCCAGCAGGTAAGAGGAAATATCCTGTTCTTCAAAGTCGGTTTCACGGGCAAACACGCTGAAACCACGGCTGACGCCATCCACGGTGTAGTATGGGTCCTGGTAGGAAAAATTGGCACTCTTGATGGAGTCACTGACGTTGACGCCAAAGGAGACACGCTTGCCGCTGCCAAAGAAGTTGTTCTCGGACACGTTAGCGCCCAGGATTACCCCGGAGGCCTGCGAGAAGCCGACAGACGCCGACAGACTGCCGGTTGCCTGTTCCGCCACGGAATAGTTAACGTCCACCAAATCATCCGTACCGGGCACAGGAACCGTCTCCACATCGACGGTTTCGAAGAAGCCAAGCCGCTCCAACTTTGTTTTCGAGAATTCGATCCGGTCGGTGGAGGCGACGCCACCTTCCATCTGGGTCATTTCCTGGCGCAACACATCGTCCCGGGTGGAGACGTTGCCATCAAAATTGATGCGCCGGACATACGCCCGCTTACCAGGCTCCACGAAGAAGGTTACTGACGCTGTATTGTCATCGGCAGGCTCCGGCACCGCATTCACGTTTGCAAACGCATAACCTTCGCGGCCAAGACGACGGGAAAGCGCTTCCGAAATCGCCGTCATCCGGGAACGAGAGAACACGTCGCCCTCTTCAATGGGAATAAGCTCCCGCAGCTCTTCCTCAGGTACGATCAGCTCACCGCGCAGGTTGACGTCTGACACCGTGTATTGAGGCCCCTCGTTCAACGAGATGGCAATAAACACCTGTTTCTTGTCGGGGGATATCGAGACCTGGCTGGACTCAACCGTAAAGTCGATGTAGCCGCGGTCAAGGTAGAAGGACCGCAGTGACTCCAGGTCGCCGCTCAGGCGCTCCCGGGCATACTTGTCAGCACTGGTGATGGAATTCCACCAACTGGTGGTCTGGAGCTCAAACAGATCCAGCAGCCGCTCGTCGTCAAACGCGTCGTTACCCACAATATTGATGTGCTGGATAGCCGCAACCGTACCTTCGTTAATGTCCAGCTTGATGGCAACGCGATTGCGGGGAAGGTCCTCGGCGGTGGCTTTCACCCGCGCGTTGTAACGACCCTGACTGATGTAGGACCGGAGAATCTCAAGCTCCAGTCGCTCAAGGGTCGCCCTGCGAAATACCTGCCCCTCCTGGAGACCCGCTCCGGATAGCGCATCCATCAGCATGGGGGTTTCGATGTTCTTGTTGCCTTCAATGTCTATGGACGTGATTGAAGGTCGCTCCTGAACCGTAAGGATCAGCACACCACCATCACGGCTGGCTTTGATATCGGTAAACAGGCCGGTGCGAAACAGGTCTTTGATCGCATCGGACAGCTCCACCTCATCGACCGGCTCCCCGATCGAAACGGGAAATGCGGAAAATACCGTCCCTGCGGATACCCGCTGAAGGCCTTCTACCTCGATATCGGATACGGTGAATTCATCAGCCAGTGCCGGTTTTATGGTTGAGGTGGCGACTACCAAGCCTACAGCTATACCCAGAAGAGAACGTCTCATTCAATAATTTCGCCTGTTGATGCGCGTAAGGAGTTCGCAATTCTCACAACCGCATCAGGTCGTTGTAAAGTGCGAACACCATTAATGTAAGGATCATTGCCATTCCAATACGCAGTCCGAACGCCTGGGCCTGCTCTGATAGAGGCTTCCGGCGGATGGCTTCAATGGTGTAATAGACAATATGCCCACCATCAAGAACCGGTATTGGCAGAAGGTTCAGCACCCCAAGACTGACACTGAGGTAGGCAAGAAAACGAATAAAGTCTTCGAAACCGGAACTTACACTGGCTTCCGCTATCCTGGCAATGGTAATCGGGCCACTAAGGTTAGTGGGAGAAAGCAATCCGGTCACCATTTTTTTGATCGCGACCAGGGTCAATCGAGTGTCACCCCAGGTTTCGGAAACCGCGTTGGGAATCGCTGCCAGGGGACCATAACTGACATCCCTGAGTACGTGATCAGGCCAGGTCACCTCGCTGACACCCGCACCCACAAAACCGGTAACACTGCCATCGTCTGCCGTTCTTTCCGCGGGCGTCACACGGATTTGTTCCATGCGGCCATCGCGTTCGACCGTTAGCTCCAGGGGCTTTTCGGGCGCCTCGCGTATGAAAGCCACCAGTTCGAACCAGTCCGCTACTGGCTTGCCGTCCACCTCAACCACTCGGTCGCCGGATTTCAACCCGCCGGCCTCAGCCCGGCCACCCGGTGATATCTCCCCCAGCACTGCCGGTACGTCGGGCCGCCAGGGCGTCACACCAAACTCATTCAACGGGTTCGGCGTGTCCTCACTTAGACTCCAGCCATCCAGAGCTCCCCGCAGAGTCCCGCGGTTACCGTTCTGCGAGACATCGATGGTTACCTCACCAAACTCACCCGTGCGCTCAAGCAAGCGCATGTTCACGTCGCGCCAGGATGTCACACGACGGCCGTCGACCTGGTGGATTTCCATGCCGCTGGTGAGCCCGACCCGTTCCGCGACACTCCCCTGACTGACGTCGCCTACAATGGGCGCAACCGTGGTGAAACCAACCACGCTGAGCAGCCAGTAGGCAGCAATGGCAAACAGGAAATTCGCTATGGGCCCAGCGGCAGCAATAGCGATACGTTTCGATGGGGGCTTGGCATTGAACGCCTGATCCTTGAGCTCTTCGGGCACCGGCCCTTCCCGCTCATCCAGCATTTTCACGTAGCCACCGAGAGGGATCGCCGCAACCGCAAACTCGGTGCCCTGCCGGTCGTACCACGAAAACAGAGGCTTCCCGAAACCAACAGAAAACCGCAAAACCTTGACACCGCAGCGGCGAGCCACCCAAAAGTGACCAGCTTCATGGAGCGTCACCAGAATGCCCAGCGTGAGTATCAACGCCAATACGGTTTCAACGATCTGCATAATGCTCTCTGTTGGTGATGATAGAACCGCCTCTCAGGACTCGCATGGTTCAGACAGCCAGCGCCTGTATCTGTTCCCGTGCGACAGCCCTGCCCTCGGCATCCTTCGCGAAGATGGTATCGAAACTGTCTGCCGGTACAACCTCGGTGGCTGCCAACGTACGCTCTATGATAAGGGGGATATCCGCAAAACACAGGTTACCGGAAAGAAAGGCCGACACAGCCTCTTCGTTCGCAGCATTCATTACCGCTGGTGCCGTTCCACCCTCGTGGAACGCCTCCGCTGCTAACCTCAGGCACGGAAAGCGCTCCAGGTCCGGGCGCTCAAAGTGAAACTGCCCGATGCGAAACAGATCCAGCGGAGCAACACCGGCTTCAATTCTTTCGGGCCACGCGAGACCGTTAGCAATGGGTGTGCGCATGTCGGGACTACCAAGCTGCGCCAGAACGGACCCATCGGCGTACTCAACCATCGAATGAATGATGCTCTCCGGGTGGACATGCACTTCAATCATTTCCGGCGTGGTATTGAACAGCCAGCATGCTTCTATCAGCTCCAGCCCCTTGTTCATCAAGGTCGCGGAATCGACTGAGATCTTCTGCCCCATCGACCAGTTGGGGTGATTGCAGGCCTCGGCAGGCAGCACATTGCGCAGGGATTCGGCCGAGTGAGTACGAAACGGCCCACCGGAGGCAGTAAGCAGAATGCGAGTAATACCCGCACCACGGGTATCCCGGATCTTGTCCGGCGGCATACATTGGAAGATGGCGTTATGTTCACTGTCGATCGGCAGAACGTCTGCACCCGACGCCAGAACGGCATCCATAAACAGCTTGCCCGACATAACCAGTGCTTCCTTGTTGGCAAGCAAAACGCGCTTACCCGCCCTCACTGCAGCAAGCGTAGGCGGTAATCCCACGGCTCCAACGATCGCCGCCATAACCGTATCGGAATCATCATCGCCCGCAACCTGGCATAACGCTTCCGAGCCGCCGAGAACCAGGACGGCAGGCAAATCACTTAACGCACGGGACAACGCTTCAGCCGCATTTTCATCGGCCATGACCGCATACCTCGGACGAAACTCATGGCAGAGTTCCACCATGCTGTCGACACTGGTACTGGCGGTTAGCGCTGAAACCGAAAACCGGTCCGGGTGGCGACGAATCACATCGAGTGTACTCAGGCCAATGGAGCCCGTCGCACCAAGTATCGAAACACGACGTTTCACAATAGTCACCATTGCCCCGTCGTCAACCAACCCATCAGCGTGATGATCAGGGCGAACACCGGGATGGCAGCCGTCAGGCTGTCGATTCTGTCCATGATACCGCCATGGCCCGGCAATAGCTGACTGCTATCCTTAATACCCCTGAAACGTTTCAGCATGCTTTCCAGCAGATCGCCAAGCACGGAAACGGCACCGGTAATCAGGCTGGCAACAACCAGAAGCAGCAACTGCATGGTGGTGGCTGAGGCCAGCACACTGATCACAATTGCGAAGATCGCGACCGCCACCAGACCACCCCAGACACCCGCCCAGGATTTTCCCGGACTGACCCTGGGTGCAAGCTTCGCTTTGCCAAACGCACGGCCGGCAAAATAGGCGCCGATATCCGCGACCCAGACCACGCAGAAAACATAAAGAATCAGTAGGAGGTTATTGGCACTGTCGCCGAACTGAAAGCCGCCAGTGCGAAGATGGTTAAGCCCTACCCACGCGGGAACCAGCACCAACAGGCCCATCAGGGCACGGGCAGGCACGCCGCCCCAGCGCTCTGAACCGCCGGGGTAGTTTCTTACCAGCAGGAAACTCAGTACCCACCAGAACAATGCCAGCCAAAGCACCGCAACTGCCGGAACGTTCAGCAGTCCGTACAGCACCGCCGCGACCACAAGGGCATATACAACACGGGCCGCGGGCGCAGTCAGGCCGGACATGTTGGCCCACTCCCAGGCACCAACGGTAATAATGGCCCCGGTAAACAGGGCGAACCCCAGGGGCGGCAGGAAGAAAATTCCGCCAATCGCGATGGGGGCCAGGATAAGCGCGGTAATAATACGGGTTTTAAGCACGATATCGTTCGCTATCTTGTCGTTATTGTTCTGACGAAACGCTGGCTATCTGGTCGTCTGTCTGACCAAAACGGCGTTTCCGACCCGCATATGCCTGCAACGCCTGCCCCATTTCCTGCGCCTGGAAATCGGGCCAGTAAACGGGAGAAAAATACAGTTCGGTATAGGCCAGGTGCCAGAGCATGAAGTTGCTGATGCGTTGCTCGCCAGCCGTACGAATCATCAGGTCCGGCATGGGCAAGTCACCAATAGACAGATGTTGCTGAATAAGGTCATCGGTGATGTCGGAGGGCGCCAGCTCTCCAGAACGGACCTTCTCAGCCACTTTACGACTGGCTTGGGTGATATCCCAATGCCCGCCATAATTAGCGGCGATAACCAGCGTCATCCGGGTATTGTCGCGAGTAAGCGCCTCGGCGCGCTCCATATGTTCCTGCAGGTTTGTACTAAACGCGGAGCGATCGCCGATAATGCGCAGGCAGATGTCGTTGCGGTGCAACTTTTTGACTTCCCGCTCCAACGCAAACAGGAACAGGCGCATCAGGGCCGACACTTCATCCTCGGGACGGCGCCAGTTCTCGCTGGAAAACGCAAACAGGGTAAGTACCTCCACCCCTTCCCGGGCACAGGTTTCAACCACTGATCTCACTGCTTTCACGCCGGCCTTGTGGCCGGCGACACCTTTCAGTCGCCGGGCTTTGGCCCAGCGATTGTTACCATCCATGATAATGGCCACATGCCGGGGCCGGCTACCAGCCGAAACCGGAATCTCTGCGGATACACTTTCCGTCATGCAATCCCCTGTTCAGCCGATACCGGACAACTGCAATGGCACCGGCTGATCATTGTGCTGAATTGGACCGGCTGATCAGACAGCCATCAGGTCCTCTTCCTTGGCCTTGAGCTGCTTCTCGATCTCAGCGATATAACGGTCAGTCAACTTCTGGATTTCTTCCTCACCGTAACGCTCTTCGTCTTCGTTGATGTCTTTTTCCTTCAGCAGCTCTTTCAGCGTGCTGTTGGCATCACGACGCGCGTTGCGGACGGAAACCTTGCCGTGCTCCGCATCAGCCCTGGCCTGCTTGACCATTTCCTTACGGGTTTCCTCGGTCAGCATCGGCATGGGAATTCGAATAACCTCACCGTTGTTGGACGGGTTCAGACCCAGATCCGACATCATGATCGCTTTTTCGATCTTCGGTAACAGCGGCTTTTCCCAAGGCGACACAGCCAACGTACGGTTATCCTCAACGTTCACGCTCGCCACCTGCTTGAGCGGTGTCTCCTGGCCGTAGTAATCCACGGTTACGCTGTCCAGGATGGACGGATGTGCTCGCCCGGTACGGATCTTGTTGAAAGCCCAGCTCAGGGATTCAAGGCTTTTCTTCATCTTCTTTTCAGCATCAGCTTTAATATCGTCAATCACTGCAGCGTCCTCGGATTCGTTGTACAAAATGTCTCAATCAGATTATTCAATCAGTGTGCCTTCCGACTCTCCGGTCACGATACGGGTCAACGCGCCAGAGCGGTTCATGTCGAAGACCCGGAGAGGCATGCCATGATCTCGCGCAAGGCATATAGCGGTCAGATCCATCACGCCCAGCTTTTTGTCCAGCACTTCGTCATAGGTGAGACGATCGTATTTTTCCGCAGTCGGATCCTTATAGGGATCGGCGGAATAAACGCCATCAACCTTGGTTGCCTTCAGCACGGCATCCGCTTCAATTTCGATCCCCCGCAAACAAGCGGCTGAGTCGGTCGTAAAGAACGGGTTACCGGTGCCTGCACAGAAAATCACCACATCGCCGTCTTTCAGGTCGCGTACCGCCCGGCGGCGATCATAATGCTCAACAATACCACTCATAGGGATGGCGGACATAACCCGGGTACGGATATTGGATCGCTCCAGGGCGTCACGCATGGCCAGTCCATTCATGACCGTTGCCAGCATGCCCATATGGTCGCCGGTCACCCTGTCCATGCCAGCGGCGTTCAACGCCGCACCGCGAAACAGATTGCCGCCGCCAACGACCAGGCCGACCTGAACACCAATGCCAATGAGCGAACCAATATCCAATGCCATCCGATCAAGCACTTTTGGATCAATGCCAAAATCGTGCTCGCCCATCAAGGCTTCACCACTGAGTTTGAGCAGGACGCGTTTGTATCTGGGCTGGGTATTGGACGACTTCGGCATGAGGATCCCCTTCTATGTGTCTGGCTTGGTGCCTGGCAGGACAAGCTTCTCAGGCTTGTATCTGACATACTCCTCAATAAAAAGGGGTATCTCAGATACAAGCCCGCCACGAGAACCGGAAAATTCCGGCTAACGTGGCAGACTTGGAAGGTGCCCCGGACATCGCCCTGGCACCTGTCAGAAGGATCAGGACTTGCCGGTACCTGCCGCCGCAGCGACCTCTGCCGCAAAATCCACTTCTTCCTTCTCGATACCTTCACCGACTTCCAGGCGAACAAAGCTAACCAGCTCACCGCCGTTGTCCTTAATCAGCTGACCCACGCTTTGGTCAGGATTCTTGACGAACGGCTGCTCGACCAGGCTGTTCTCCGCCAGGAATTTCTTGATCCGGCCACCCATCATCTTTTCGACGATTTCAGCAGGCTTGCCTTCCATATCAGGCTGGGCCTTGATGACCGCTTTTTCTTTCTCAAGCTCGTCGGCCGGCATGTCTTCCGGCTTGCCAACCCGCGGGTTAACAGCGGCAACGTGCATGGCAACGTCCCGAGCAACTTCAGCGCTGCCTGCGGTGAGGGCCACAACAGACGCAATCTTGTTGGTGCTGTGAACGTAAGCACCCACAACCGGGCCTTCCACCCGTACGATACGACGAACGGTGATGTTCTCGCCGATCTTCTGAACCAGCGCTTCACGCTTGGCTTCCAGATCGCCTTCCATCAGTTCGGCAACGTCTGTTTTGCTGTTCTCAAACGCAACATTCAGAACGTCGTTGGCGAAATTCATGAAGTTGTCATCACGAGCAACAAAATCAGTCTCGGAGTTCACTTCCAGGATGTAAGCGACAGTGTTGTCGTCAGACACCTTGATCAGGGAAACACCTTCAGCAGCGGTACGACCCGCCTTCTTGGCAGCCTTCAGGCCGGAAGACTTACGCAGCTCTTCAATTGCGGCATCAACGCTTCCGCCAGCTTCCACCAATGCCTTTTTGCATTCCATCATGCCAAGGCCGGTGCGCTCACGAAGCTCTTTGACCATTGCAGCAGTAATTGCAGCCATGTTCATTCCTCTTAACTGTTCCGAATTCTGGACCGGTGTGCCCGGAGGTAAACCACGGGCACACCCTACAACCTGTTCGCGAAGGAACTATTACTCCGCAGCGGGAGCAGCACCTTCCGCGTCTTCGCTGACTTCTACAAACTCGTCAGCGCCGGCACCGGCAGACTGGGCCGCTTCGATGCAGGTTTCAGCAACGGCCTGCACGTAAATCTGGATCGCGCGGATGGCATCGTCGTTGCCCGGAATCACGTAATCAACGCCGTCAGGGTCGCTGTTGGTATCAACAACGCCGATCACAGGAATGCCCAGCTTGTTGGCTTCCTTGATGGCGATACGCTCGTGGTCAACATCGATCACGAACATGGCGTCCGGCAGGCCACCCATGTCCTTGATACCGCCGATGGAACGCTCAAGACGGTCCATTTCGCGGGTACGATCCAGAGCTTCTTTCTTGGTCAGCTTGTCGAACGTACCGTCCTGGCTCTGTGCTTCCAGGTCGCGATAGCGACGGATTGACTGGCGAATGGTCTTGTAGTTGGTCAGCATGCCGCCCAACCAGCGATGGTTCACGTATGGCTGACTGGAGCGCAGCGCTTCTTCCTTGATGATCTTGGCCGCCGCACGCTTGGTGCCAACGAACAGGATCTTGTTCTTGTTGCCCGCGAGGTTATGAACGAAGTTCAACGCATCGTTCATGGCAGGAACAGTCTGCTCAAGGTTGATGATATGAATCTTGTTGCGAGCGCCGAAGATGAACTTCGACATTTTCGGGTTCCAGTAACGAGTCTGGTGACCGAAGTGGGCGCCTGCTTTCAGCAGGTCACGCATATTTACCTGAGCCATGATATTTACCTTTTTAGCTTCGGGTTAGTCCTCCACACGTCCGATTGCCCCAACCTGGCTCCGTCGCCTTTATATAGAGACAACATGAGCAGGCACCCTGGGACAACGTGCCGACGTGTGTGCGAATTTGCCGGATTTGTTTCCAGCGGGCGCGTTTATACCATAAATCGCCCGCCGGATTCCATTAATTTGTGTCCCGGAAAGCACGGCAAAACCGCCTCTTCCTTGTACCGGGCAACACTCCCCCTTAAAATGCGTGTTTGATCCAAATCAACGGGAACCCCAATGCAGGTATCGATCAAGACTCCGGAAGAAATCGAGAAGATGCGTGTCGCTGGCCGCCTGGCGGCCGAAGTTCTTGAGATGATTGGCGAACACGTCAAACCGGGCGTAACAACCGAGAAGCTCGACAGTATTTGCCACGCTTATATGGTGGACGAGCAAAAGACCATTCCGGCGCCGCTGAACTACAAGGGTTTCCCGAAATCGGTATGCACCTCAGTGAATCATGTGGTCTGCCACGGCATCCCGAACGAGAAAAAGGTGCTGAAGGACGGTGACATCGTCAATATCGACGTCACGGTAATCAAAGACGGATGGCACGGTGATACCAGCAAGATGTTCATCGTCGGCAAGCCCAAGCCCGGCAGCGAACGCCTGATCCAGATCACCCAGGAGTGTCTGTATAAAGGTATTGAACTGGTGAAGCCTGGCGCCCGGCTGGGCGACATTGGTCACGTGATCCAGCAGCATGCTGAGAAGCATCGCTATTCTGTGGTACGGGACTATTGCGGCCACGGCATTGGAAAGGTGTTTCACGAAGACCCTCAGGTGATGCACTACGGCAAGCCCGGCACCGGGATGGAACTGCAGGAAGGCATGACCTTTACCATCGAACCGATGATTAACCAGGGAAAGTACCACACCAAGCTGCTGCCGGATGGCTGGACCGTGGTGACCAAGGATCATAAGCTCTCCGCGCAATGGGAGCACACTATCCTGGTGACGTCGGACGGCTACGAAGTACTGACCAAGCGCACGGAAGAGTCATTCTAGGTGGACCTCAGCGAACTGGAATCCAGGATAAGCAACGACATCTCACCTGTTGTAGCAGCCCGGGAGCTGTTGAAGGAACGCTACAGCGCAGACGCAGAAGCGTTCCGGCAGGGAGCTGATGTTCGCGCACTGGTCCATTCCCGGTCCGGAACCCTGGATACCGTTCTTGCCCTGATCTGGAACCGCTACGCCTTTGCCGCCTCTGCCGATATCTCTCTCGTTGCAGTCGGCGGCTATGGCCGGGGAGAGCTTCACCCTCACTCCGATATTGATCTGTTGATCCTCACCCGGAGCGGTATAGAAGAGAACTGGCAGGAAGACCTTGGCGCCTTCATAACACTCCTGTGGGACCTGAAGCTGGATATCGGCCACAGCGTCCGCAGCATCCAGGAAAGCATGGATGCCGCCAGAGAAGACGTCACGATCCTCACCAACCTGTTGGAAACCCGCACCATCGCCGGCCCGGATGACTTACGCGACGAACTCAGTCATCAGGTTTACTCAGACGCCATCAGCTCTGACCGCGATTACTTCATCGCCAAACGGGAAGAGCAAAAGCAGCGCCACGCGAAATACGGGGACACGGAGTACAACCTTGAGCCCAACGTAAAAGGCTCTCCAGGCGCGCTGCGGGATATACAGACCATCGGCTGGATTACCAAGCGACACTTCGGCCTGCAGAATATCGCGGATCTGACACGCTTCAGTATCCTGACCGAAGAAGAGCACCGGATACTATTGCAGGGCGAAACCTTCCTGTGGCGACTTCGCTTCGGCCTGCAGCTGATTGCCGACCGCAACGAGAATCGCCTCCTGTTTGACCATCAACGGGCACTCGCCCAGATGTTGGGTTACAAGGATGAGGGCAAGCGGCTGGGCGTCGAGTTGATGATGCAGTCCTACTACCGCACCGTGCTGGCCCTGGCGGAGCTGACCGACGTTATTCTTCAGTACTACGACGAGGCCATCCTCGGCGCCGGAAGTGACGACGACATCCTGCCCCTGAACAAGCGCTTCCAGATTCGCAACTACTACATTGAAGCCGTCAACAATCAGGTCTTCGCCTACGCGCCCTATGCCATCATGGAAATATTCGTTCTGATGGCGCAGCATCCGGAGATCAAGGGCATCCGCGCCACCACCATCCGCTCACTGCGGGCGCACCGCCACCTGATTGACGACGCTTTCCGCTCGGATCTGGCCGTTACATCCCTGTTCATGGAACTGCTGCGGACGCCCCACGCCCTCGACCAGACCCTGTCGGCTATGAAGAAATACAACGTGCTGGGCCGCTACCTCCCCGAATTTGGCCAGATCATCGGCCAGATGCAGCACGACCTGTTCCACATCTACACCGTGGACGCCCACACCATGCGGGTGATCCGCAACATGGTGCGGCTGGACAGCGCCGACGCCCGCAATGAATACCCGTTAGCATCCCGACTGATTCACAGGCTACCAAAACTCGAAACCCTGTATATTGCGGGCCTTTATCATGATGTAGCCAAAGGCCGGGGTGGCGATCACTCAGAGCTGGGCGCAATTGATGTCGAGAGCTTCTGCGAACGCCATCACCTCAGCGAGCGGGACACCCAACTGGCCTCCTGGCTGGTGGAAAATCATTTGCTGATGTCGATGACCGCCCAGCGCAAGGACATCTCCGACCCGGACATCATTCACGGCTTTGCCCGCGCCGTGCCCAGCCAGGTGCACCTGGACTACCTTTACGTGCTGACGGTGTGCGATATCAGCGCCACCAACCCAAAGCTTTGGAACACCTGGCGCGCCTCGCTGTTGCGCCAGCTTTACATCGAGACCAAGAGGGCACTCAGACGCGGCTCGGAAACGCCGGTAGACCGCCAGGAATGGGTACGCGCCACTCAGTCCGAGGCACGGGAGATTCTCCACGCCCAGAACATGACGGACGAACAGATCGACGGAATCTGGGAAACCCTGGACGAAGACTACTTCCTGCAGGATTCCACGGTAGACATTGCCTGGCAGACCGCTGCCATCATCCGCCATGGCGATGATCCCGACCCGCTGGTGCTGATTCGTGACACCCGGGGCGGCCCTACTGACGGCTACTCCCAGATCATCATTTATATGAGTGACCGTATTGACCTGTTCGCGGCCACCACGGCGGTGCTGGAACAACTTAACCTCAACATCGTCGATGCTCGCATCAGCTCAAGCGAAGGCCCCTTCTCCATCAGTTCCTACATTGTGCTGGACGAAAAAGGCAAACCCCTGGGCATTGACCCGGCCCGCAAGGACCGGGTTCGCATGCGCCTGATTGAGGAACTGGATGACCCGGAAGATTACCCTGACATCATCCACCGCCGCACTCCCAGACAGCTGAAGCACTTTGCCTTCCCCACGGAAGTGACCTTCTCCAATGACACCATCAACCAGCGCACGGTGATGGAAGTGATCACACCGGACCGCCCAGGGTTGCTGGCCCGCGTTGGACAGGTATTGTTGGAGCATCGCGTGCGGCTAACCAACGCCAAGATTGCGACGCTGGGTGAACGGGTGGAAGACGTATTCTTTGTAACCGACGAGCACGGCGAGCAGATCAGCGACCCCGCAGTCTGCCAGGCCCTGCAGCAGGATCTTTGCCAAATGCTGGATGACACCCAATGAACCCCGACCTGGACAGGCTACACCCCTACCCGTTCGAGAAATTGACCAAACTCAAGTCCGGCATCAGCGTTCCCAAGGACCTGACGTCGATTTCCCTGGGCATTGGTGAGCCCAAGCATCCGTCTCCGGAATTCGTCAAACAGGTGATCTCGGATAATCTGGACAAACTCGCCAATTACCCTACAACGAAAGGCACCGACGAACTGCGTCAGGCCATCGCGCGCTGGGCCACCCGCCGCTTTGAACTGACACCCGGATCACTGACGCCTGAGCACCATATCGTTCCGGTGAATGGCACTCGCGAAGGCATCTTCTCGCTGGTGCAATCGGTGGTGGAATCCAGCCAGAGCGCCACCGTGGTCAGCCCCAACCCGTTTTACCAGGTCTACGAAGGCGCTGCGTTCCTCGCCGGCGCAACGCCCCATTACCTTGCCTGCGACGCAGACAGCCATTTTATACCGGACTTTGACAAGGTTCCGAAATCCGTATGGAAAGACTGCCAGGTGCTGTTCCTGTGCTCACCGGGCAACCCCAGCGGTTCGGTGATTCCCCGGGAGACCTTGGCGCGGGTCATCGAACTGGCGGACGAGCATGACTTCATCGTCGCGTCCGATGAATGCTATTCCGAGCTCTACCCGGACGAACGTCAGCCGCCGGAAGGATTACTGCAAACCTGTGCCGCTATTGGCCGCAACGATTTCGCCCGCTGCGTCGTGTTCCACAGCCTGTCGAAGCGGAGCAACTTGCCGGGCCTGCGGTCCGGTTTCGTGGCCGGCGATGCCGATATCCTCAAAGGCTATCTCAAATACCGCACCTACCATGGCTGCGCCATGCCCATACACAACCAGCTGGCGAGCATTGCCGCCTGGAGCGATGAAGACCACGTGCGGGAGAACCGGGCGGCCTACCGCGCCAAGTTTGAGGCGGTGGTACCCATCCTTCGGGAAGTGATGAACGTGGACTTTCCCGATGCCGGGTTCTACCTCTGGCCGGAAACCCCGATGGACGACGAAACGTTCGCGCGGGAACTGTCGGCCCAGCAGAATGTGCACGTGCTCCCCGGGCGCTACCTCTCTCGCACTGCCGATGGCCATAATCCTGGCGAAAACCGGGTAAGAATGGCCCTGGTGGCGCCGGTTGAAGAATGCGTGGAAGCGGCCAAACGCATTGTGACTTTTGTAAAGGCAAACAGGACATGAAACTCTACGGCATCCGAAATTGCGACACCGTCAAGAAAGCCCGGAAATGGCTGGACGACGCCGGCATCGACTACGAATTCCACGACTTCAAGAAGGACGGGCTGGACACTGCCCGGCTCAGCCAATGGGAGCAGGCGGCCGGCTGGGAGGTGTTACTGAACCGTCGCGGCACCACGTGGCGCAAACTTCCGGACGAGGTTCGTGATAATATTAGCGCCCAATCCGCCCACGACCTGATGCTCGACAATCCGTCCATCATCAAGCGGCCCGTGGTTGAGCACGGCGACACGGTCAGCGTCGGCTTTAGTGCCGATGAGTGGGCCGAACGATTCAAACACTGAGAACCAGGAGCACATCAATGAGTTTTGCATTCGGAATTGGTATCGGCACCCAGAACAATCAGGGCGAGTGGCTGGAAGTGTTTTACCAGCAGCCGGTCATCACCCCCGATAACGGCCTCATCGAAGTGGCTCAAAACGTTCTGGATTACCAGGGAGGTAATCAGGCGGTATCGGTGACGCCCGATCAGCTCAAGGCGCTCTCGGACGGATTACGACAGCTGGGCCAGATGGAACAATCCGCCCTGGCGGGCAAAGCTGCCGAGAGCCGGCGCCCGGTCGTGGTGACCCTACTGGACACCGACGACACTGCCTCCAGCACGCCAGAGGTCTACCTCAAGCTGCACCTGATCTCCAGCCGCCAGGCCAGACCCCATGAGCTGAAACTGGACGGCATTTTCGGCCTGCTGCCAAACCTGGCCTGGACCAGCGAAGGCGCCATCGACCTGAACGAACTGCCAGAGCGCCAGCTCAAGGCGCGCCTCGAAGGCCGCACCCTGGAAGTGAAGTCCGTCGACAAGTTCCCGCAGATGACGGATTACGTGGTACCAAAAGGCGTGCGCATCGCCGACACTGCCCGTGTTCGCCTGGGCGCCTATGTGGGTGAAGGCACCACCGTGATGCATGAAGGCTTTATCAACTTCAATGCCGGCACCGAAGGCACCAGCATGATCGAAGGCCGCATCTCCGCCGGCGTGATGATCGGCCAGGGCTCGGACCTCGGCGGCGGCTGCTCCACCATGGGCACCCTGTCTGGCGGTGGCAACATCATCATTTCCGTTGGTGAGAACTGCCTGATCGGCGCCAATGCCGGTATCGGCATTCCCCTGGGTGACCGCTGCAAAGTCGAAGCGGGCCTGTACATTACCGCCGGTACCAAGGTAGCGCTGCTGGACGACAACAACGAACTGGTTGAAGTCATCAAGGCACGGGATTTGGCCAACAAGCCGGATCTTCTGTTCCGCCGTAACAGCCAGACTGGCGCGGTTGAATGCAAGACCAACAAGTCCGCCATCGAGCTGAACGAAGAACTGCATGCAAACAACTAATTCCGCAGAGCTTTCCCCGACCCTCAAGCTCGCCGTTGACCTGATCCGCCGGCCATCCGTTACCCCGGACGACGCCGGCTGTCAGGAACTGATGATGTCGCGGCTCTCTGCCCTTGGCTTCAAGGGCGAGGCCCTGCGCTTTGGCGAAACCGACAACCTTTGGGCCCGCAAGGGTTCGGAAGGCCCCCTGCTGGCGTTTGCAGGCCATACAGATGTTGTGCCCACCGGTCCGGAGAAAAACTGGCGTCATCCGCCGTTCGAGGCGGTGATTGACGATGGCTTTCTTCATGGCCGGGGCGCAGCCGACATGAAAGGCAGCCTGGCGGCCTTTGTCACAGCCTGCGAGCGGTTTGTGACAAACCATCCCGATCATCGGGGCTCTATTGCCTTGCTGATCACCAGTGACGAGGAAGGTCCGGCCCAGGACGGCACCGTGAAAGTGGTGGAAACCCTGGAAGCCCGGAATGAAAAAATCGACTGGTGCCTGATTGGTGAACCGTCCAGCACCCGTGAGGTGGGCGATGTCATCAAGAACGGCCGCCGGGGCTCGCTCCATGGCTATCTCAAAGTACAGGGCACACAGGGGCACGTGGCCTACCCGCACCTGGCGGAAAACCCGGTTCATACCGTTGCCCCGGCTCTGGACGCCCTCGCGAAGGAATTCTGGGACAATGGCAATGATTTCTTCCCGCCAACCACCTTCCAGATCACCAGGATCGAAGCTGGCACCGGGAGCAACATCATCCCCGGCGAGTGCCTGGTTCACTTCAATTTCCGCTACTGCACGGAAAACACAGCGGAAAGCCTGGAAGAAAGAGTGGTTGCCATTCTCGACCGCCACGAGTTGAAGTATGACCTGCAATGGCATCTGAGCGGCCGGCCATTCCTGACCGATAGTGGATCGTTGGTTTCGGCGGCACAAAGTGCCATCCGCTCCGTTACCGGCAGGGAAACCGAGCTGTCTACCTCGGGCGGTACGTCGGATGGACGCTTTATCGCTCCGACCGGCGCCCAGGTTCTGGAACTTGGCCCCATCAACGCCACCATCCACAAAGTCAATGAGTGCGTGAAAGCCGCAGACCTGGACACCCTGTCAGAGATTTACGAGCAGGTACTTGTGGAACTGCTGGCCTGATCAGTAGTGGGGAGGAGGCGTTTCGTCCTCCTCCTTTCTGATGTTCGATGACGACACTTCCTTGAGCTGAGTGTTCAGCTGCTTCTTCGCCTCCCAGAGTTCCCGGATATCCAGCTCCTGACGGGCCACCTGCTCGCTCAGGGTATGAATGATGTCGTCTTGGAATGCCAGACGCGTTTCCAGTTCGTCCAGCCGGGCTTGCAGATCTTTGTCGCTCATAAGGTTTTTGGTTCTCCGGGAAGGATTCCCATCAAGGTATTGTGTGATCAATTTGGTGTCGGCGGACACGCCGCTTGGTCAGCGCTCCCCGTTATCTGGTATCATCCCGCTTTTGCCCGCCGGGGAACCTGCAAGACCCGTTTATGTCCTGCTGGCCCCAGCGGTTTTCACCGTCGGAGACCCGATTTTACCCGATATCCGGCTCTTTATCGTTAGCGTTAGATGAATGGAGAAACTTCAGTCCATGCAAAACCCAGCAAAAGCGATCGTCCTTGCTCTCCTGGTCGCGATTCCGTCACCTTTTATCCTCGGTTTTCTGTTGGTGACTTTCACCCCGGAACTCTTCCAGATTCTGTCTCAGGCCGGCACTAGCGAGGAAGCAACCAGTACCACGTTTGTATTGGGCAGCGCCCAGGGCATCGCAGCCTATATTATTGCGGTTGTCCTTTTCGGCCTGGCAGGCTTCGTTACCGTCGCTCTGGCAGCCAAGAAACCCTCAGCCGTGAAGCAGCAAGCGCCTCGCGCCAGCACGGCACCTCGCCAGCCGGCCCCGCGCAAGCAGCAATCCCAACCGGATTACGAGGATGACGATGACTACGACGACAGCACCCCTGAAGGCAATGAGGAAGGCACCGTCAAGTGGTTCAACGTCAAGAAAGGCTTCGGGTTTATCGTTCGCGATAGCGGCGATGAAGTCTTTGTACACTTCCGCGCTATTCGTGGCCGTGGCCGCCGGGTATTGCGCCAGGGCCAACTGGTCCGGTTCAGCGTTGTCGAAGCGGACAAGGGCCTTCAGGCGGACAACGTGTCCATCCTGAGCGACTGATCCACGAGAACGTGCATCACAAAAAAGGGGGCAGCCAACCGGCTGCCCCCTTTTTTATTGCCGTGAAAAACTCAGTTCCAGACCGCCAGTTGCTCTCCGCGCTGATCCAGCCGCCACCATTTCTCATCCTCCACGGGCTCCCCTTCTTTCCAGTCACCGGGGCTGCAGCGAACCTCGGTATCCATGGCGCGCCAGGCACTCCGGGCGCAATCGAGGTCGGACACCCAGGGCAGATCCTCACCCTCCAGGATCACAGAGGTGTATCGCTTGCCACCTGCACCGGGGTACAGATTAATGCGGACTCTATGCGCCCGATAATGAGCTGATCCTTTCACCGCCCTGTCACCCAGCGCGTCATCCCTGAGCTCAATGTCGTCCAGATGACTGGCAAGCCAGCTCGATACCGCTGACGACTCCAGGTCACGAATGTAGATTTCGAGATCCCGCACCTTCTGTTTCTCCTGCCGGTTGATCACAATGGACCACATAGTGAACCGGCCCGGGGCGGGCTGCAACCCAGCGTTCGAGTTCATGGCGAAGGTCATCCATTTTCAGGGTCCTGAGCGTGCCCTCTGCTTTTCGCTCGTGCCACGCCACCTCCGCCGCCGCACGCTCAACGGCCAGGCTTTCAAGGGATCGCTCCAGTGCCTCTGTCGGTTGTTGCCTGGCCATTGCCACCAGTGACTGTCGCCGCAGCGTATCGGTCCTGCCAGCGAGCGCCATACCCTCAATAGGGCCTCGTTCGGCAAACAGGTTCAACCGGGCGGCTGCGCGCTCCACCCACTGGATCATACCGCCAGGCGACCCGACCAGCCGACTCCGGCTTGAGGCGGCATAACGGATCAGCGTTTGGGATAATTCTATGTTCCAGCGCTTTTCAATCGCTGGCTGATGAGCCGTCAGGATGGCAACCTTCTGGCCGGTACTCGTGCCGGGCATGTCAAAGATATCGAAATCCCGCCCCAGGCAACACTCCAGTTGCACAACGGCAGCCTCTGCTTCCGGTGAGTCTGGCCCCAGCATGACCACGGGGCCCGGATATCCGGTAACCAGACTGCGGGCCACGCTGAGCTCGGGCGCCATCATTGCAGCCAGGTCCACCGGAGAAACGTTATCCAGAACCAGCGCGGGATAATCCTTGCGGTCGATGCCTTTGGATGGGATGGCGGGATTCTCGCTGGCCATGATTTCCGCCTCATTGCGGAGGTCCAACCTTATAAAACCACAATACAGGAACGGCAATAGTGCTTGTAGCCAACTGGTTTTACCGGTACCCCTTGCCCCTTTCACCCACACCAGTGCTCTTGGAACCGAGACCAGGGTAATCGATACATCTTCCGCCAGCTCCAGCCATTCCAGGTCGGTAATCACAACGGGCGCATCGCCTTTGTCGGAGGTTTCGGCGACCTGCTGCTGTTCGTCCGCAGCGGGCCAGCGGTCAACCAGTTCCAACACCGCAACGTAGGCTTTCTCCTGCAGGCGTTCGGCGTTACGAGTCAACACCGACAACAGGATGGGCCAGTCCAGCCAGGGGGCATTGCTCAGTTCGCGGGCGGAAGAAAACCAGTACATGAGCTGCGAGGACAACTGGCCCTCCCCGCCCACTTCGGTCACGATGGGCTGCTCACATTGGATGGTGCGGGTCAGTTCGTCAAGATCAACACCGCGGCTGCGCAGGAATCCGCAGATGGCAGGTTCACCATCCAGCAGCGCCAACAGGAAATCCTCAACGGTGATGGCATAACCGCCTCGCTGGGCAACGCCGTCACGTGCCCGTTGCAGTGCGGTTTGACAGAGGGGGCTCAGGCATCCTTGCCAGTCTTCCATTCACTTCTCCTTGTGTTGTCGGGCATCATCCTGATGCCGTTTCATGTAGATCAATCAGACCCGGTTGTAGGTGTCCTCGAAACGCACAATGTCGTCTTCACCCAGGTAGCTACCCGTCTGCACTTCAATCAGTTCCAGGGGAATAACGCCAGGGTTGGTCAGCCGATGGGTCACACCCAACGGAATGTAGGTGGACTGGTCCTCGGTCAGCAACAACACATCGTCGCCGCGGTTGACCGTGGCCGTTCCCTTCACCACCACCCAGTGCTCGGCACGATGATGATGTTTCTGCAGTGACAGCGACGCGCCCGGCTTAACCGTAATGCGCTTGACTTGGAAACGTTCCCCCATGGCGATACCTTCATAGGTGCCCCAGGGGCGGTGGACCTTCTTATGGAAGCGGTGTTCATGGCGGCCCTGAGCCTTGACCTGGGCAACCAGCTTCTTCACATCCTGAACCCGACCACGATCGGCCACCAATACCACATCATCCGTTTCAACGATGACGTGATCCGTAATACCCAGCGCTGCGATAAGGCGGCCCTCTGAGTGAATGTAGGAGCCGGAAACGTCTTCGGTAATCACATCTCCCCGGCACACGTTGTTGTTCTCATCGTGGGGCTGGATATCCCAAAGCGCGGACCAGGAGCCTACATCCGACCACCCGGCATCCAGGGGCACCACCACCGCATCGTGAGTCTTTTCCATCACCGCATAGTCGATGGAATCATCCGGGCAAGCCCTGAAGTTCTCAGCACCCACGCGAGTGAAATCCATGTCAGCGTTGCGCTCCTTCCAGGCAGCTCGGCAGGCTTTCATCATCTCGGGCTGCTGGCTTTCCAGTTCTTCAAGGTAGCGATCAGCGCGAAACAGGAACATGCCGCTGTTCCAGAAATAATCACCCTCTTTCAGATACTGGCGGGCGGTGTCTTCGTCCGGTTTTTCCACAAAGGCCGCTACATCGTTGTACCCTTCGTGGGCCGCGCCGGCCTTGATGTAGCCGTAGCCTGTGTGAGGCGCGCTGGGCACAATACCGAAGGTAACCAGTTTGCCGGAACGGGCGGCTTCAGCGCCCTGACTCACCGCCTGGCGGAAAACATCCTGATTCTTCAATACGTGGTCCGAAGGCATCACCAGAAGCAGCTCTTCCGGGTTTTCTTCAGCAGCCGCGAGGGCCGCGAGGGCAATGGCTGGGGCCGTATTGCGACCGACCGGCTCGAGGATGATCCCGGCGGTACGCTCCGGTGCCTGAGCCTGCAAATGGGCCGCGACCACAAACCGGTGCTCTTCATTGGTGATGGCCAACACCCGGGCTTTGTCATCCAGCGCCAGGCCACGATCGATCGTTTCCGCCAGCAGGGAATCGTCAGACACCACCGGCAGAAACTGCTTGGGATAGGCTTCACGGGACAACGGCCAGAGACGGGTGCCGGAACCACCAGAAAGAATCACTGCGAGCATGGGTCGTCCTTGTCTTGAATTTTCGCGAATTTTACCCCAAAAACCGCCAACCTGTCCTGCCAGTGGCGATTAAACCGGTTCTAACGTGCAAACCTTCACACCTTACTTACCAGGCGCCGGCTTACCAGGTGCCGGTGTTTTCCATACTGGCCCAGGGTTCCTTCGCCGGTAGCGACTCCCCCTTCTGGAGCAGTTCAATGGAAATGCCGTCTGGCGACCGGATAAACGCCATGCGACCGTCGCGCGGGGGACGATTGATGGTAACGCCGTTGGCCTGAAGGTGACTACATAATGCATAGATGTCGTCCACCCGATACGCCAGATGCCCGAAATTGCGACCACCAGTATATTCTTCCGGGTCCCAGTTATAGGTGAGTTCTATCATTGGAGCCCGCTCTTCCCTGGCCCGCGCTTCATCCTCCACAGCCGCAAGGAAAACCAGCGTAAAGCGCCCCTTTTCACTGCTCTTGCGACTGATTTCCACCATGCCCAGTAGTTCGCAGAAAAAGTGCAGGGTTTCTTCCAGGTTGCTGACCCGGATCATTGTGTGAAGGTACTGCATATCGCCTCTCCTGATGCGTTGCCCCGAGGCCTATGACGGGGACTGATCAAATCAATGGTTTAGGGTATCCTGCCAGAATGAATCGACGCCCTGAAACCACCGCCCATCTCCAGTACCGAGTTCCAGCCGTGCGCCACTTGGCGTGGATGTGTCATGCTCCCCAGCTTATCAGTTCTCCCATGGGTTTTGCCCCGGAAACTTACCTGCCGGATGATGCTGAAGAGCGTCTGAAGGCATGGGACAGTGCGCCCCAACTTGGCCCGGAGGTACTCACGGAACCACCGGCGCGACGGCTTGGGCACTATTTCGAGCGCCTGTACGAATGCCTGATGCAGGACCTCCTGGGCTGGGAGGTTATGCTCAAGAACCAGCCGGTCCGCAGCAACGGCATTACACTGGGCGAACTCGATTTCCTGGTCCGCAACCCTGCCGATAACGTGGTTGAACACCACGAAATTGCCGTGAAGTTTTACCTCGGCCATCAGAATGACGGTCAGGCGAGGCCACTCTGGTACGGGCCTAATACTCGGGACCGTCTGGATCTCAAAACCCAACGTCTGACCGACCACCAGAGCCAACTCACAGCAAGACCCGAGACCCGCAACCTTCTGGCGTCCCTGGACATCCAAACACCCGTTCGTCCACGGATTTTCATGCCGGGGTATCTGTTCTATCCCCTGGATATGCCCCTATCGCCACCGGAGTGCATCCCGGTGGGACACCTGCGTGGTGACTGGCTCTATATCAGCGATCTGGACGAAATGAATGCGACGGGAAACGTAACGGCCGCCGACGGGAAACGATGGATTCCGCTGGTTAAACCTCACTGGCTCGGCCCCTGGCGCCAACAAGAGACCCCCGATCCACAGAGCACCGAAGACGCATTGGCCGTCGTTCGATCGGCCGGTGTCCCCCGCCTGTTTGCAGTGCTGGAGCGGTCGCCAGAGGACGGTTACTGGAGTGAGACCTCCCGGGTGTTTGTGGTTCCGAGTACCTGGCCTGACTCATAAACAGCAACGTCCAAAGCAGTTGCCATCATGTTATTCCGAAAATGACAAACCTGCTCACCACGTGAAGCTTCCTGCAACCAGACCCCTGTTTCAGTAACCGGTTTGTGGCAGAATATTCCCCATCAACAACGAGATGATGGATCACTATCATGGACGACCACAGCCAGTTCCGGCTGCTTTCAGAGCGACGCTTCCTGCCGTTCTTCCTGACCCAGTTCTCAGGCGCCTTTAACGACAACCTGTTCCGCAACATCCTGCTGTTGCTGATTACTTACACGGCTGGTGGCCTGCTGGGCCTGCCCATTGATGTGGTGGTCAACATCGCGGCGTTGCTGTTTATCCTGCCCTTTTTCCTGTTTTCAGGTATCGCTGGCCAACTGGCGGACAAGTATGAAAAGTCCCGTGTGATTCGCTGGGTAAAACTCGCGGAGATCGCCATTATGGCGCTGGCCGCCGCCGGGCTCTGGGTCGGCTGGTACGAATCGCTGCTGCTGTTATTGTTCCTGATGGGCGTGCAATCCACCTTCTTCGGCCCGGTGAAGTACGCCATCCTGCCCCAGGTGCTTCGGGACGACGAACTGGTGGGCGGAAACGCGCTGGTGGAAATGGGTACCTTCGTGGCTATTCTTGTGGGCACACTCGCCGCTGGCCTGCTTATGGGCAGCGACCAACCGGAGAAACTCGCAGCAATCGGGGTCCTCGCCCTGGCCGTCATCGGCTACCTGGCAGCGCGGCAAGTCCCGGTGACCGGCACCACCAATCCCGACATGACCATACGCCTGAACCCACTGCGGGAAACCTGGCATCTGATGCGCCTGGCCGCGGAAAATCACTCGGTGTTGCTGTGCATTATGGCGATTTCCTGGTTCTGGTTCCTCGGCGCCGCCTACCTCACCCAGTTCCCCAGCTTTGCCCAGACCGACCTTATGGGTGATGAAACCGTGGTCACCCTGCTGCTGGCCATCTTCACCATCGGCATTGCGTTAGGCTCTGTCGCCTGCGAACGGCTTTCCGGCCATCGGATAGAACTGGGTATTGTGCCCATTGGCTCCCTGGGCATCAGCCTGTTCGGGCTCGACCTCTACTTCAACATGCCCGCCAACCCGGTACCAACCGACTGGTGGATGATGATCAGCGACAGCCAGCACCGGCAAGTGGCCATCGATCTGCTGGGGATCGGCTTTTTTGGTGGCCTGTTTATCGTGCCCCTTTACGCGTTTGTGCAACGGGAAACCCCGGAGGAACGGCGCGCCCGTGTTATTGCGGCACTGAACGTGTTCAACGCCCTGTTCATGGTGGTCAGCGCCATCATGGGCGTAATGATGCTGGGCGTGATCGGCCTCAGCATCCCCGAATTCTTCCTGGTACTGGCCATCATGAATCTGATTGTGGCGGGCTTTGTGTACCAGCAGGTGCCCGAATTCGCCCTTCGGTTTATTGTCTGGGTGCTTTCCCACACTATTTACCGGGTACACCACGAAGGCCTGAATCGCATTCCCGAGGAAGGACCGGCACTGCTGGTCTGCAACCACGTCACCTACATGGACGCCCTCGTGATTGCCGGCGCGATCAGGCGGCCTGTCCGATTCGTGATGGACTACCAGATCTTTAAAACGCCGGTACTCGGCGCGATTTTCAAGCTTGCCAAAACCATTCCCATTGGCTCCCGCAATCGGGTACCGGAGATCTACGACGCCGCCTTCGAGCGCATTGACGAAGAACTGGACGCCGGCCATGTCGTCTGCATCTTTCCCGAGGGCCGCCTGACCTCCGACGGTGAGGTAGCCACCTTCCGCGGCGGCGTGGATATTATCCTGGAGCGACGCCCGGTACCGGTGGTTCCCATGGCCCTGCGAGGCCTGTGGGGCAGCTTCTTCAGCCACTGCGGCGGGCCTGCGTTGAAACATCTTCCCAAGCGCTTCTGGTCGCGGATTGAACTCATTGCCGGTGAGCCGGTAACCGCGCAGGAGGCCAATGCGGAAATGCTGGAAGAAAAGGTCAAAGCCCTGAGGGGCAATCACCGCTAGGCATCCCCAAAACCGACTGGTTGTAATGATCTGAGCGACTGCTACTCTTTGACTATCATCAACTTTTAGTGCGACCGATCGATGGCGGTGTTGTGAACCACCCCCGCCATCCGGCCAGCACCTGCTTTGGTGGATGGACAGATGTTTAAGCAGGGATCGCCCAAGCACGATCGACGACTCATTCGGTTGATCAGGCAGCTATTGAGTCACCTCTACACTACCCTTACCAGTGCGCTGATGGCCTGTGCCCTCGCCTTGCCGCTTCAAGCCAGCGAAGCGGCTCCGACCATCAGGCTCACCAATGGGCACTGGCCTCCCTACATGGAAAACACACCACCTCATTACGGGGTCATTTCCCAAATCGTCACCCTAGCCTTCGCCAAGAAAGACATTCCCGTATCCTATGGCTTTTTCCCTTGGTCCCGCGCTCGCCTTCTGGCGGAAAAAGGCCGGTGGGACGGTTCAGTTGCCTGGACCTGTCGAAAGAAATTACTAAAGCATTTCCACTTCAGCGACCCTATCGTCGCCCATAACTACGCCCTGTTTCATCGCACCAGCATGGATTTCGACTGGGAAGACGTAAAAGACCTGGAAAGCTATCGCATAGGGCTGACCCAGGACTACAACTACGGCGAGGAATTCGAGGAAGCCGTCGCCGCCGGCACCATTAGTGCCGATGTCACCACCTCCGACGAATCCAACTTCCGCAAACTTGCGGCCGGCCGAATCGACCTGTTTCCAATGGAGCCCGCCGTGGGCATGGGCATGCTGAAAGAGCTCGGCCTCAGCGGCAAGATCACCTTCCACACCACGCCGCTGCAATCGGATTACTTGTACCTGATCCTGTCCAAACAGGTGCCAGAAAGTGAACGGTATCTGGAGAAATTCAACGAAGGGCTCAGTGAATTGCGAGCGTCTGGCAGGCTGGAGGAGTTGATTACAACCTCACTGCCGGATTTGCCGGCTCGGTATCTGGTGGTGGAGGATGAGGTTCAATGTGTGGAGTGAGGTCGACTACAATGCCTTTCCAGTTTGGTCTATTGCGGGTGAAACTGAAGGACGCCGAGTTACGATTACACCAATCACCTTTTCCGGTATGACCTCAAAATAAAGCTTGGCTGAATAGCCAGCTCCTTTGAAACCAATAAACTGAATGTTTTCACTTTCGGAAATACTAAGTTTCTCAATTGTTGATTCGAATCCCCAATTCTCAAATCCCGCATTCAGAACTGAATCGTAGTGTATTTTCATCTGCTCAGCCTCCTGCTTCGGCTCGACACTGACAGGAGCTGAATTCAAGAATCTAAAATCAGATGATAGTACTACCTCATTTAACAACGAACTATCCACTTCTTTGATATAAATGAACACAGCATTCTCTATGTCCGCCGCCATCATAAAAATTACCTAATCGACATCTGTAAACCAAAGCCCCTACGCGGGCCAAAAATGGCTTCCAGTTGCCAATCCAACTGGCAAGATGCAGGAGTCGTATATGCTCACACTAGCAGGCATTCTCGGTGCATATCAGGTGACATACTTCCATTGCAGAACCGAATCCATCACCACTCACTTGATATCAAATGAAACTAGCAAAAACTCCAACCACTCTCTACTGCTATATCCATCGAACTCATATTCATACTCATTTCCCAGTGCAAAAAGCTTATCTTTATATTCCTCCTCTGACATATCTTTATTTAGTACCTCTTCTATAGCTTCTTTAGCAGAAACAATTTTCCGACGCGACTCATTCTTCAAGATATACTCTATCGCCTCTTTCTCAGAGGAAAATTCATCCATCCAATCTTGATGAAAATAGCCGCCTAGTATCTGCTCAAGATCTTCAAATCCAAGCTCACTCATAATGTGGGGAACCCTGTAACGATTCTGTAACCTATAGACATTTTCGGATCACGCTCCAATACGACCCTTACATTACTAGCAATGCCAGCAGCCGCGTCGCCTCGTCTCACTGAAATACCGACAGTCTCTTCCAGCGAATGATTAATAACAAGCCGTCGTTCATCACCACTAAGAAATCTTTCGATGCCGCTGTCATTTACCTCTAGCGCCTGACTAACTGCTCTTTCTGCAGCAGGACGATCCAGAAAAGACGATGCACCGCTGATTCGTCTATTTTGCTCTACTCTTGACAACAACTGTTGCTCTGATTGCCCAACATGCCGCTCCAATAGATGACCGCCAGCCTTTTCATGGCTCATGAGTCCACCACCAGGAACAATCGGGCTGTAACTCCCCTGTACTCCCGGACAATCCCCTTTTACCGAGGTTAACCCCAACGGATCCACCCACCCCGTAGGATTCGGAACATACTGGTAGTTATTCAACCCACCCGCAAGCCCAATCGGGTCCGGGGTTAGGAAGCGCCCGGTGTTGGGGTTGTAGTACCGGTGTCGGTTGTAGTGCAGGCCGGTTTCCGGGTCGTGGTATTGGCCCTGGAAGCGGATCGGGTTGTCGATTTCGTTGACCAGAGCGCGGACGACGTTGCCGTAGGCGCGGTAAGTCACCGACCAGACGAGGCCACCCTCGGCGTTGGTAATCTCCTGGGGGGTGCCCAGGTGGTCCAGGTGGTAATAGTAAATGCTGGCCTGTTCGGGGCCGCAGCCGTCTACCAGTGCCAGGGGTTTAAAGGTATCTGGCTCGTAGACGTAAGTGCGGTACTGGTCGCCGGTTTCCTCGGCGATCAGGCGGTCGCCCTGCCAGAGGAATTCGGTTCGTGTCAGGCCGTTGGTTTTGGCGATGCGGCGGCCGAAGGCGTCGTATTCGTAGTGCCAGGTGCCTCCATCCGGTTTGGTGACGCTGCTCAGGCGGTGTTCGCAGTCGTAGGTGTACCGGGTGACCAGTCTCTGGTCCCTACCACGGCGTTCTTCAGTCAGGTTGCCGAATTCGTCGTATTCGTAGTGGCAGTCACCGTGCATGGTGAGCCGATTGCCGCGTACGTTGGCGGTGTTTCCACTGGCCGGGCTTTGGCTTTGTTCCAGCAGGTTGCCGGCTGGGTCGTGGATCAGTTGTTCGTAGAGGTCACCTCGCACGCCAACCAGCCTGTCCATGGGATCGTAAACGTATTCCCGCAGGCCTTTGCGGCTGTCCTGAATGGCCTTTAGGTTGCCGTTTGGATCGTACTGGTAATCCCGCTGGGCAGCGATGTCCTTGATGCGGCCCTGGTGCACCCGGTGCTGGGTCAGACGGCCTTCTTCGTCGTAGACATAGGCACTCAACAGGTCGCCCTGTTGGCGTTCGATTTCCTCGCCGGTGGAAGCCATGCGATGGCGGGTTAGTGGTTTTCCGTTGAGGTCGATGCCAGACAGAAGGCCAGCTTTATCATGCTGGTAGGTCAGCGACTGACCGTCCGGGAGCACCATGCCGCGCAAGCGGTCCATCTCTTCGTATTGGTAACGAAGGGTCGCCCAACCCTGGTGCTCCGTTTTCAGTAGGCCGAATTCATCGTACTCAAAGGCCAATGGCCAGCGCCCGTCATCCACAGCGGTCAGCTTACCGTCGGCGTTATAGCCGTACTGGATTTCACGGCCGTCTGGCAGCACTTTTTTCAGTAGTTGACCGAGCTCATCCCGCTCGTAGGCCGTGGTCTGCAGTACGTCTGTGGACGTGCCGTACTCAGCTTTTTCGATCAGGTGACCGTTCAGGTCGTACTGGTAAGCCGTCCTGTGACCGTCGAAAGCCGTTTCCTGTTTGACCAGACCATTCGGGTAATAGTCGATGCGATACTCTTCACCACGTTCGTTCTCGATGTGGGTGAGCAGGAAACGGTGGTGATCATACCGGTAGCGCAATTCGCTGCCGTCCGGGTTAATGCGTCGGGTCAGCAGGTGGAGGTTGTTGCCGTATTCGTAGCAGGTTTCCCGGCCCTTCTCGTCAACAAAACGCGTTACTTTGTTGTAGTGGTTGTAGTGGTACTGTCGGCGCCGGTTGCCAGAGAGAATTTCGTCCGTCACCCGCCCCAGGCCATCGTATTGATAACGGGTAATGGCGCCACGGGCGTCTTTCTTGGCCAATAACTGGCCAAATTCATCGTACCGGTATTGGTAGAAAGCACCGGTGGGGGTGGTTTCCTCGATCAGTTGGCCGTGGTTGTTCCAGCCCCATTTGTGGGTTCGGCCATCGGGCAGGTTTACCTGAGTTAGCTGGCCCTCGGGGTTGTAGCTGTAGCGGGTAACCCGTCCCTTTGGATCGGTTTCGCGGGCGAGGTCACCGTGCTGGGTATAGTCGAACGCCCAGGTCTGGCCGCTGCGGTGGATTTCCGCGATCCGCCCTTTGCGATAGGTGAAGAGAACAGGCTGGCCGTCGGGGCCGGTTTTACCCTGCAGGCGTCCGTTGCTGTCGTATTGGTACTCGGTGCGGGCGCCCATGGGGTCAACGGTGGCCTGCAGGCGGCCTTTTTCATCGTACTCGCTGATGTGTTTGGCACCGTCCGGGTCGATCTTTTCCTGCAGTTGCGCTGCACCGTCGTATCGCCAAATCTCCTTGCTCCCGTCGACGTAGCTGACGGTGCAGCTGTGGTTATCGTCGTCCCACTCAAACCGGGTATCAATCTGGGCACTGTCGCCCCATTGGTGAATGCAACGCCCTTTGGGCGAGCCTTCGTCCCATTCCAGATAGAAGCTGTATCCGCCAGCAAGCTGACGGCTGGTCAGCATGTGGTTGTCATAACCGTAGCGTTCGATACCACCGATCGCATCTTCAGCCGCGATCAGGTCATCACCGTCATCGTAGCTGTATCGGCGCTCGGTCCTCAGCGCCTGCCACTGGTAACCGGTGTCGGTCAGCTTACGTCGCAGGCGGTTGACCGCTTTGAGATAAGGGCCGTCAAATTCGAATGCGAGGGCGTCTCCAGCATCACTGACCACTCGCTCCAATTGGCCGTGGAGGTCATAGCCAACCTGCAGTTTGTTGCCGTATCGATCGGAAATCTGCACCAGCACACCACGATCCCCCTCCCGGCGGAAGTGGTAGCGTGGTGCTTTCTCCCCGGCGCAGGCAACAATCTGCTCGCCGTCTTTCCAGGCGGCCATGCCGGTCTGAGAGTTGGTGCCAAAGGGGGTGCTATCCAGCTCAGGAAGACGGGTATTCTTACCTTCGTGGTCATGCCAGGTGATGCTGTTGCCGTCAAAGCTCAGGCCATGGTTCAGGCTATGGCGCCAGCCGTAACCCATATCCAGGCGCCGATCACTGCTGCCGGAGCGATACACCCGCTTGAATTCAAAGGGCAACGGGCCGCTGAGGCGCGCATCCGTCAGCTCAAGCACCTCTTCACCAGTAACCGTGCTGATCGGGTCTTCCACGCTTTCCGTGGATTCATTGTCCTGCGTGACCCGGCCCTGATCGGTTTCAGAGGGTGATGGATCATCCCGGACCAGAGCCTTGCTGGCCTCACTGGCGGCAGCATGATCACGGCCTCCAGCCTGCAAGTTCACAACCTCGTCATCGTCAGCAATCTGCTGATACATCGCATTGCGGTTTCGAACGTCCGGACCGGGCTGGGTGCTGGACGGGTTCAGGCGGCTACCGCCGGCCACCTGGATGGCGCGGTGATTGGTACCGATATCCTCCATGAAATCCTGGAACTCCCTGGCGAACTGGCCAAGAAATTCCCCGAGAATATTTTTGTTGGTGCGTGCGCCATCCGCCACGTTCATCGCACCAGCAACCGCTTTGCTGCCAATACGAACACCATACTTGGCTGCCAGGCCGGCACCTCCGGTGATGATCAGCCCAACCACTACGTCGAACAGGATCTGCCCAACCAGCTCGCCCGAGACTTCAGCTACCTGAGTGGGTGACAGAAGCCTGAAATACTGACGGACGGTGTACATCACCAGGAACAGGAAGATCTCGTCGTTAGCCACAAGGCACGCCTTGAGATAGGCATCGTCGGCTTTTTTCAGCGTCTCCATCTGTTCCTGAAGATCGTCTGGCAGGTTGCTGAAGTCGTAATCCAACAAACCGCAGATTACGTCGTAGATACGACGGATATCATCCAACACGGCGGTAAAGCCATCCGCGATGCCTTCCTGAAGACGGCCGTAAACGGCCAGCGACTGTTCCGTGGAGCTCATTGACAGATAACTGTCCCATTCCTGGCGGGCGCCGTTGTTCCAGGTGCTTTCCAGCAGAGCGCAGCAACGGTCTACGAAGCTCTCGTAGGTTTGATAGAGCGCATCCATCTCCGCCTGGGAGACATCAGGAGACATCACCACCCGGTATTCCTTTCCGGGAGTGACCGGCACTTCCGCAAGGCCATTTTCATCCGTGGTGCCGCTGTGAATCGCGTCCCAGCTATCGAATATCCATCCGGTATTTTCCTGAATCTGGAAACGCGTGGACGGTATCGGAGTCTTGCTCACGTTCTCATGGAAGTGGGCAATCTTGATTTTTCGGGTTTCCTCGCAAGGCGCAACGGTGGACGAGACAATCTCGTTTTCACTGACGTCCTCACGGTTGTTCTCACCATTGACCTCCAGAACCTGCTCATGCCCCATGAAGATCGATGAGAACCAGCCGTCACGCCAGTCATCGTAGGAATTGGAAAGGGATTCCCGAAGCTCCCGGGTAATGGCATTGATATCCGGAAGTGCGCCGGATGTCTGTTCTGAAGCCTGAAGAGCCGTCCGTGACTCGATCATTGATTCATCCTCAATCAGTGTGCGCCCTGCAATGCCTCACGCATCAGAGCTTCGTGTATGGTTTGCACGTGTTCCGGAGACAGTTCGGTGATGGCGTCACCGCTGGTCAACCGCCGTAAATGACGTTCAACTTTCTGGCGGGCGATGGGCCCAGGATACCGAACCAGGGGCGTCTGCTTTTTCTTGCCAAGCGCCGAAACCGTATTGTCCACCAGCTGCCCCCAGCACAGGGCTGCAATTTTCTTCAGAGCTTCGGCGGGCAGAACAAACCATGGAAACTCTTCTACAGGTTTGGCGGTATCCGGGGCACCCGGGTGCTCAATGACCTCGCCTCCAGGCAACACCACGGTTGCTATCGGCCCCATCAATTGGGCGCGGCATGTCTCATCAACGCTTTCCAGAATCGCGCCAAAATACCGTGCGTCCCAATAGCGAAAGAACACCTCTTGTCGGTCTGGCAGGAGAATCTTGGTCAGGCTGCGGATGTGGCTGAACACCTCCTCCAGCGTGGCGTTACTCACTAATCCCCAGCCCCAGTCGGCACTGTCGGATTCGTCGATCCAGCCCAGGAATGCGCTTGTTTCCGTTACCTGTGCCAGGAATGGCATGACTTCGTGCCACCCCGCGTATTGAGTGCCCTGAAACAGCGGAAGGGCGGTCAAGCCATCCATGGCGTAAAAATGACGAACAGGCTTCGAAGCACTGGTGCCACTCAGTACAAGATAGATGGCGCTTTCGGGCCCAGCCTGCTGACGAACATCGTCAAGACGTGTGCAAAAACCTTGCGATTCAGACATCACACACCCCATCTCGACACTTCACGCACTCTTCACAGAAAGGTGCATCCGACATCAGGTTGTTGAACTGTGGTGCGGTGAGGGGCACTTCGGGCAGCGCTGCTGGCTCAATGGCCTGATGGACCAGCCCCTCCAGGTTCTGGGGCATTTCCGCCATCACCACACCTTGCCCGGAACCACTGCCCGGTGCCCCACCAGAGTTGATCTTGATACCGGGCCCTGCCAGGGTCACGCCGCTCGGGTCCAGTTTCAGCAGGCTGCCACCGGCGGAGATGGTGAGTTCTGCACCCGCGTCCAGCACCACTTTGGCGCCTGCCTTGTGGTGAACTTCGGTGCCCGCTTCACTTAGCGTGCCCTGGGCGGATTTCTGGTGGAAAGTGCCACCGATGTTCTGACTGCAGTCGCCGCCGACTGTCTGTCGCTTCTCACCGTCCACAGTGCAGTGGTCGCTGCCCTTGATATTGCTGAACTCGTTGTTGTCCACCGTTCGGTGGCTTTCGTTCTTAACAACCTCGGTGCGATTGTTCTCCGTCAGCAGGTCCAGGTCTTTCTGGGCGTGGACATAGATCTGTTCCTTGTCCGCTTCGTCCTCGAACCGCAGTTCGTTGCTGCCCTCACCCTTGTGGGTCTGGGTTTTGAGGGTGGTGCGGGTCTTGTGCTCCGGCAGCGCGTACGGCGGCGTGTTGGTGGCGTGGTAGGTTCTTCCGGTAATGATCGGCTGGTCCGGGTCGCCGTCCAGGAAGCTGACGATGACTTCGTTGCCGATTCTTGGCAGGGCCATGAAACCATACTGGCCACCGGCCCAGCCCTGGCTGACCCTGAGCCAGGCGCTGCTGTGTTCATCGTTTTTACTGTAGCGATCCCACGGGAATCGCACTTTGACGCGTCCGTGTTTGTCGCAGTGGATCTCTTCGCCTTTGGGGCCGGTGACAATGGCAACCTGGGGGCCGTCCATCAACGGGCGATGTTCGACCTGGGGCCGCCAGGTTCGGTCCGCGGGGATGGCGTTGAAGGCGTTGTGGTAGGTGGTGGCGCCGTTGTTGCCATCCTCTTCCAGAGCCTGGGGTTGTTCTCCGGTATGGGTGATGCTGGTGAACAGCCATTCCCGGTTCAGGCGTGGGTTGTCGTGGTCGGTGAGTTCGACTTTGGCACCCACGGTGAAGTCGGGGCGGTTGCTCTGACCATCGGCGATGGCGGCGTCGTTCCTGAGGGCATCGAGACGGCTTTCGGTAAAGGGCTGGCCGCTGGCATCCGCTTTGAAGCGACCGGGGTAATCGTAGTGCTGGTAGTCTTCCCGCTGGCCGTCCA